>Ga0214478_100018_pt1 | contig 62668 bp, 50 predicted proteins | sample M1_20Mar14CPVII9_2_FD_178001 | JGI IMG/M metagenome (GOLD analysis project Ga0214478, IMG submission 178001) | Marine eukaryotic communities from Monterey Bay, California, United States - M1_20Mar14CPVII9sort6BwellD7 | ecosystem: Environmental > Aquatic > Marine > Unclassified | place: USA... | reverse complement strand
TGCTCTGTTTTCCTGCCAGTGCTTGTCAAAGCCATCCCATGTATAGGTAAGGACTTGGGAATGTCTACTGTAGCATATGCATCACTCATGGTGGAGTTAGAACAAGACGGCTACACCTCGAAGACGAAAGAATCCCACCTTTTCGTGGGAATTCGAGCTGGTCGATTCAGATGTTTGGGCACCGACCACTACCTTGTTGTGCTCTGTTTTCCTGCCAGTGCTTGTCAAAGCCATCCCATGTATAGGTAAGGACTTGGGACTGGGAATGGACACGAAGTAGAAATCCACCCAACTTTTGAGCGGAACTGGTTTGTTTGGTTTGTGTGTTACCAAAGGTTTGATAATTCATCTTTTTAGGCCATACTATTGATATGCTGTTTTGTTCGAGCTTTATTCTTTTACTTAGTATGAGATTGCCAAGGCAGGAAGGAGGCTTTGGTAGTTCTTCCTGTGAATCTGATTCCCGCAACGGTGTCTCAGGATTTGCATATCGTAGTTCGAGCCAACAGATGATATAAGTTGAGTGATGCACCTTGAAGTAAGAAGAGGGGAGCATCATTGACGAGATTGCCATAGTTGGCTGCTAGATTGTATAATATTTGTAGATTGCACCACATCGTTAGTTTCCACATGTAAATTTTGTTAACTTCTCCGTACAAAAATACATTATAATATATTTAATATCACTTATTTAACATGGGGAATTGTATCAACTATTTATCATCTTCATCATCGGTGGCGGCGGCGGCGAAAGAAATGAATGGTATCAAACCATCAGTAAATAATACTATGACCTTCTGTGATGAACGGACGATTGAATCATCGACAACTACATCGCCTCCAGTATCACCTATCAAACCTAATACTAATGATTTACATGTACCATCATCACAACAACAACATAATGCTTCGCCATCAAAGAATGAGGGAGAAACCATCAACAAAACACCAACAACAGTTATAGAACAACAGAGAGAACATGGCCAGAAACGTTTACGAGATTTGGTGATTACTGGTGCACACAAAAATAATATAGATTGGGCAACTATAATATCTTTGGCAGAGGATTTACACAGGAAGGAACAATCTTTGTTAAAATCAAAGAGGAGCAGTAGAATTAATAATACCACATTCTTAAATAATAGTAGTAGTATTAATAGAAAGAGTATTCATGGAGACAAGCATTCTTTGACAGGAGGCGTAAACAAAGAGAGATAAAACGGCGAAAGAAGATTGATAACATTGGGAGCTTCTCTGTAAACTTACTTAATTACATGGAAAAGGATGAGAAGAGTTGCAATGGAGAAAAAGAGAAAATTTCGTCTTCTACATGTGAGAATGACCATGAAGATATAGCAACTGTATCTGAGAATGATGTGCTATGTTATAACCAGAGTTGGGAGAATTTCTATTCATGTGCATATAATAATTTCAATAAAAAGGAAAGTGAAGAGAATGAGACTGATGATATAGAGGACGAGCAACTTGATGTATTCGAAGATGACATTAGAATGGATACCAACTCGTCATCATCTAGAAGTTTACGGTCACCTTATCAAATTGAGAGAACCGCTACTCCGTTGCCTATTATCAAACCAAAGATCGGAAGTTTCTTGGCTGCAACAACTACTACGTCACTGTTTGATTCAGATGAATGTTCAAGCAGCTCAAGTTCATGTTGCAGTGAACTGCTAGAAAAAGGGACTAATTTGATGACTATAGATGAAAATACATCAGTAGCAGATTGGTAATGAATACAAGTACAATAAAGAGGTTACTGTAGTAGTATGTGTAACAATAATATGCAACGTTAGGAGTTAGTATGTTGATTTTATACTGCCGTCTCTCCTGCTTTGCATTCATGCGGTATATTTGAAATCGCTTTTTTACTTACTAGCACTATGGTGGCGCTTACTAGCGTCATGTTCGTCTTCTCTCGATCTCTTTTGTCCAGATCCAGTTACCAAAGGCAAAGATGACGAAGACGGGGAGCTCGTAGCATAATGTGTTGAGGCGGAATTAGTGTATCGTTTACTTAGGATATCATTCTGTGCCTTCTCTCTTTCGGTAGTATGAGTTGCAATGGAGAAAAAGAGAGAATTTCGTCTTCTACATGTGAGAATGACCATGAAGATATAGCAACTGTATCTGAGAATGATGTGCTATGTTATAACCAGAGTTGGGAGAATTTCTATTCATGTGCATATAATAATTTCAATAAAAAGGAAAGTGAAGAGAATGAGACTGATGATATAGAGGACGAGCAACTTGATGTATTCGAAGATGACATTAGAATGGATACCAACTCGTCATCATCTAGAAGTTTACGGTCACCTTATCAAATTGAGAGAACCGCTACTCCGTTGCCTATTATCAAACCAAAGATCGGAAGTTTCTTGGCTGCAACAACTACTACGTCACTGTTTGATTCAGATGAATGTTCAAGCAGCTCAAGTTCATGTTGCAGTGAACTGCTAGAAAAAGGGACTAATTTGATGACTATAGATGAAAATACATCAGTAGCAGATTGGTAATGAATACAAGTACAATAAAGAGGTTACTGTAGTAGTATGTGTAACAATAATATGCAACGTTAGGAGTTAGTATGTTGATTTTATACTGCCGTCTCTCCTGCTTTGCATTCATGCGGTATATTTGAAATCGCTTTTTTACTTACTAGCACTATGGTGGCGCTTACTAGCGTCATGTTCGTCTTCTCTCGATCTCTTTTGTCCAGATCCAGTTACCAAAGGCAAAGATGACGAAGACGGGGAGCTCGTAGCATAATGTGTTGAGGCGGAATTAGTGTATCGTTTACTTAGGATATCATTCTGTGCCTTCTCTCTTTCGGTAGTATGTAAAGATCCGGGTACATAATATGTTTGAGGTCCAGGTCCTGATGATTCAGATGTACTACTGATTCTAGGTGCAGTAAGCTTCAACCCAACTCCGGGATTGTTCGTCATTATCTTGCGTATGAAGTCCTTGCTTTGATTACTTTCTTATACAACAATCGGTCTGGAAGAACAAGTAGAACAAAAGATCTTGTCAGTTTTGTTTTTGTGCACGAGATGTGTCATAAACTTACTTGAGATCAACAGTGACTCGTGACGGAAGCTAAGGGAAACGAGTTGAAGAAGGTCCAGTGAGCTGGATTGTCTTGAGATGAAATTGACTTCTCTTCTAGATGAAGAGTAGTTTATTATGAGTTGACTGAGTTTTGCTCCCGCAAGAACTCATCTTCCAACTTTTCCCTCCACTCCTCTTCTTTCCTTGCATTGATTGTCTTCCTCACAGTCTGCAGCCAAGGGATCGCCAGTGGTGAAAAGAGTTCGTTCTGAGCTGCTCAAGAATGAATGGATGATTACTTCTCCAGTTGATATTTATCGTATCAACTACTAATACTGAGATGAACGAAACACAAGAATCAGCAATTGCCGACTTTTTACAAATACTTGAGGAACATAGGAAGAATTGTGAGGCACAAGGAAAGTATGTCGAGGCAGAAGTTGCCAAGAAACGTTTCGAGGAACTAAAATCACATGGAGAGAATAGGAAACGAGAGTCTATGAAGGCTCAACAAGTCAAGGAGAGGTTGGGGGTAGAAGAGGCTCATATGCTAGAGTATCAACAGTTCAATTCACAGTGGGATAAGAAATATAATGATTACGAAGAACAATGTACAAATCAAATGAATGCCATGAAGGAAAGACATTTACAAGAACTCAAGGAGTTTCAACAGAAGCTACTCGTGAAACAGCAAAAGCCCAAGTTCTCACCAGTATTGCTCAACTACAGGAAGATTGAGGAACATTTGGCAAGGTCTAAGAATTATAATGATGCACATACTGTCAAGGCAAAAGCGGATAGCTTAGAGGCAAAAGAATTAGAGCAATGGAATAAGAAGAAGCAGAAGGAGATGTTTCAACAGAAAAGTCAATGGAAGGCTGCCAAGAGACAAGAGTTGAGTGCTTTACAAAAGAGAATAAAGATGGGCAAGGAAGAGCTGAGACAAGCGCGTGATATAGCACTTAAAAAGCTCATGCAAAGATACAGAAATGTATCTTCTGAGATGGCAGCAAATCATTCAGCTTGCAATCGTCTGGCGGCGAAGAAAGGTACAGATCTTGGTCTAATAACGTCATCGGAAAAGTAATTCATGTAAGAGACAAGAGTTGAGTGCTTTACAAAAGAGAATAAAGATGGGCAAGGAAGAGCTGAGACAAGCGCGTGATATAGCACTTAAAAAGCTCATGCAAAGATACAGAAATGTATCTTCTGAGATGGCAGCAAATCATTCAGCTTGCAATCGTCTGGCGGCGAAGAAAGGTACAGATCTTGGTCTAATAACGTCATCGGAAAAGTAATTCATGTTGATTGGTATTCTTCTAATAATCTTCTACATATGTTACCCCCCAACTAGTTCTGCTTCGTGTATGCTCTTCATTATTACTAAATCAACCTTTCTACTACCCTAACTTTGTCGAAATAGCATGTGTATTGTCTTGTGCTTTGCCCAGTTTGCAGACACCAACGCTGCAAAGAGAGGAAGACCCTTATGCGATACTTGATGTATAGTCTCTGGTACTAACCCCTTATTCATAGCATGTTTAAGATTCTTCTGTACAAAGTTCCAATTCACAAGTCTATCAAAGAATCCTGCAATATATTCACCCCTCCGTTCTTGATAATCCAAGTAGTATGCATGTTCCCACATGTCAATTGTCAATATCGGTATAATGTTATCCGATAATGGGTTATCTCCCCCACTTGTTAGTATTACCTCTAACTTCTTCGTTTGTTTGTTATATCCCAACCATGTCCATCCTGACCCGAATGCCTTCATGGACGTTGATTCCATTTTTTTCCGAAAGTTATTGAATGAACCAAAGTCTCGTGTGATTGTTCTGGCAAGTAAACCAGTCGGTTCACCCCCACCTCCTGACCCAGACATGCATTTCCAATAAAAGTTATGATTCCAACATTGAGCAGCATTATTGTATAGTGACGGATTTGTTTGTCGTATTTTGTTGTTCTTTATGATTTGTACTAAACTACCACAACCTTTGGTATCTCCACTACTATTTATTAGCTGATTCACTGTATCAATATACCTGTAAAATGAAAGTGTATGCATAAAGAGATGTGTTAGATTATGCGTATCAAAAAATATTTGTAAGTGACATGTATCCCTGCTACTTACTTTGCATTATGTTTGAGATGATGTGCTCTTAGTGTCTTTTCGCTAATGACAGGTTGTAAAGCATTATATGCATATGGCAACTTGCCCAACTTGAAGTGTGCTTTTCTATGTAGAAATGCCAATGGATTATGTGACTGCTTTGATGATTGTACATCTGAACTTGCAGCTGATGATGATGAAGAAGTCGTTGAAGTAGACAATTCACAACAATTATCAACAATACTGTCACGAAATCCAGGACTAACACCATTATCATCAAGGAATACATCGCAAAATGCTGTACATAATCCTGGCGCAACTCCAATTTCTTTATTGTCAACTGATACTTTCACATCACCACCTCCACTATTATTGGGCAAACAATCGAATTGCAATATAGTACCAGGAGTTGCCGCACCCTTGACAGAAACACCATCTAATATTAATTGTTTTAATGTATCAACTGCACTCTTATTTGATGTTCGGGGTAATACACTCTCGGCAATTGCCTCTGCCATTTTTTCTGCACCGACTTTAAAGTTCATTTTCAATACAAAGTTGATTTCCTTGGATGATGATTGTAATGAATTGCGCAGTGTAGATAATGCACCAGACTTGTTTGATTTGGGTAATGATGCTATACTATCCTTGCAACTTTTATCGGCATACATTCCGACTGAGTATACCTTTTTGTTTAATATATAGATTAGATAATTAGATATTATAGTTGAGTATACATTTTACAAAATTATGTGTTCATATCATATGTTGCAATCATTTCCCCCACTAAACCATCGAATGTGATAAACAAATCATACAAAGCTTCAACATGGATAATCATATCATTTGTACATACCTTTATAGGACCCTTCTTACGACATCCGACACCAAATAATGATTGTCCATTATTGAGTGTATCATCAAAACTAATCTTTGTAGCGGTATCAATTAATGCTGCCGCCGCGGTGACTGTTGGTATATTATTCAGATATAGATGATATATTATCAGAAAGATAAGTCTTATTGTATTGAACCTTGTCATATTGCAATAACAACTGGGTTAGAGAATTATAAAGATAATACAAGATGAGAAGGTGCTATCTCGTTTGAAACTTTTTGTATAATATCCTGCACTCCAAGTTGTCAGCTCTAAAACGGAGCTATGTAAGAAGAATGGATACTATCTACCAAATTATACTACTGATGATACTAATACGGACTATCGACCCTCTGCAGCATGCTCAGGAGGCGGCAAAAACAACTAACTACTACGTAACTCACAGTTCGTCAGCAGTGTGTGTTAAACAAGTCAGCATTTTTGCAATTTTTTGAGACTCTCTCTCCGGCCTACATGTGGAATGAATCAAACAATCAACTGCTGACATGTCTTTCGATAAACCGTTTAGCTATTCTATCTCTCAAGAAAATTTGTAGAAGGCAAGGATATTTCAAACGATTGTATGCTGTGCCTACTCGACTTATCAGTATATGTGTATGATGCAGTATGGAGCTTATATAGCATGTATAATATCATAGCTTATCAGTTCGAAGTCATTAATTAGATAGTTAGGTAATTGGGTATCCAATCCTCGACTAAAAGATATTTATAAGCCTGCCCCGCCCCCAAACAATTGAAGAGTAATAAATGGTATTGAGATATTAGTATATACATAGTACTATGCCGGAAATTGGATATATAGAGAGTGATGATGCAGATGCCTCGCAACAGCAGGTATCGATTACCCCCATAAAACATATAAATAATAATGATAACAAAGAAGAAAGTCCGAATACTAATAATGCAGATCAAACATTTGATACACTAAATACATCTGCAGAGACCGATACTAATGGTTCACTAATCACCCCAATAAAAAGTCCAGTCAAAGATGATATTGTTCAATCAGTATCACCATCCACTAATAATACTAATGATACCAATACAACAAACATAGAAGAATCACAAAATGAAAAGTTTAGAGCACCCGAAGCCCCCCGATGGAGATTTGCAAAGAAAACTGGTATGGTAAAGGGTTACTCCTCACGAGATGCAGGTATAATAATCAAGGGTAAATCCTCACAGGAGCTCGGTGCGCAATATGAAACGCCAAACATTACAACCGAAGAATTAATCAAACCAAGTGAAAGACGCAAGTCTGATATAGAATTGTCAAAGTTGAAACAATTAAATTATAGTAAATTTGAAATAACAAGACGTAATTCCGATAAGATGGGCCCTACTGATATTAAATATTCAGTATTCGAAAAGGAAGAGGAAGATGTTGGACGATTATCAAATTCGGAAAAAGAATCAAATGTATTAGAAGTATTAGAAGGAGGAATAGTAATATCACATGATAAAGTTGATAAAGAGGAGATTGATATTGGATCGAGAGTTTGGTCGAATCATCATCCTAGATCAACAGCGGGAATGGTATTGAGTGATTATGATAAGGATGAATATACAAATTTAATTGATAATGATAGTTCTGAAGATACAAAGTTGAAGAGTGTTGGTAAGTTAAATGTTGGATCGGTAGGTGGTAGTATGGATGAGTTTGAGGGGGGTATACCACGAAGATCTCAGGTTGATGGACTGAATACTGAACAAGCCATTAGCCCTCCTGGAACCCCAACTCAGATTAATACAAGTGCAGAACAAACAAACTCCCCAATGAGGAAACGCAAACTATGGGGTATGCCTTTTATTCCTACTCTGCATCATGCTAATGAAGATGGTAAAACTGTACAGACGAATGGCTCTGGTGGTAGCCCGGTACCACCAATAGACGATAACAACGATACAGGCAGTGACTCTAGAGATATACATGAAGGTATAAATGATCCAAATCTTAATGACAAGGGAGATTTGAGTGAAAACAATATCGTCGGAGATTCAAGACGAAAAAGAAGAAGGTTAATTCTGTTACTGTTGCTGCTGCTCCTTGTAATATCAGCCATTATCGGAGCAGTACTCGGTACGAAAAGGCCAAGCGAGGGAAGTAGAATGTCTGCAGTAATACTTGCGGATGAGAATACCACAGACCAAGGCGTATCGTCTAGTATGCCAAGCTCAGTCCCTTCATATTTTGGACCTGGCGACTCGTATAACACAGGGTCAAGTGTAGTTCAACGTCCACCATGGAAAAATGAGGAAGAAGAGAATAATATTGGCACGGAACAAATACCATGGGTAGATAGTGAAGTAGTAGATTCTCTTATACCCATTGAAGGATTGACATCATCCCCGACGGCATCACCAGATAGTAGTATTGGATCTTCCACACCACAACCACCAAGCAAAGCTCCATCGATCAGGCCAGTCTCTGATAGCCCAACACAACAGCCATCATCAAAACCAATTACTGAAAGCCCAACAAAACAACCAACACAACAACCTGTCACTCAATCTCCCACACCACAACCTAGCAAATCACCCGTCAAATCTTCAGTTGTCTCTTCATCACAAGTGACAGTGAATTTCTTCGACCCAACTCAATCTCCTTCCAACAATCCTTCAAAAGGACCAACTAATAAGGTACGAAGTATAGTGTGTCATATATCCGTTGTAAGATATAGCAGAAACTCACAATATCATCAACCTTTCTTTGTCTAGCCCACTTCATTTCCAACAACCGCAGAGCCATCCAAAGCACCAATAACTTTGAAGCCAACTCCTCCCTTGGTTGAAGATGGTATAACAAAACCACCAACTCCAAGACCCGTGACAAATGCTCCTACTCTATTACCTACTCCTAGGCCGTCAATAAGTCCGTCAATAATACCTACAGTGACTCCGACAGACTTGGTACGAACACTCTCTCTTTGCTTTTTAAATGATTTGCTTTGTAATATCTCATGCATACCATTCTCTTAATCTGTTTACAGCCAACACCAAGCCCATCACTCGAGCCGACTCCAGAACCATCGCTTGAACCTTCACTTGAGCCAACGACACCTTTGCCGACTCTCAATCCAACGATTCAGCCTTCAATATCGACCCCTGATCCAACCCTTCCTTCATGTGTTGCCAATGGTAACTTTAATTTGTGCCTGGCTATTGATATGTCAGGATCAGTTTGTAATGGGGGTCAAGGCGGTCTCTGTACAAACTGCGATGGAGATTTTAAGTCATGTCAAGACAATGGACAGACAAGATCTGTCTGTTGCAACAACTTCTCAAACATGCTTGAATTCTCTCAAAGCTTGGTACAATCACTAGGAGATTTGCCCACAAAGCAAGACTTTTCAGTGGTACACTTTGGTACCGATGTTGCCGTTGCCGACACCCTAGAGAATGCCAATCAAGCTCGAAAGACAATCAAGGCACTAAAGTACACAGGGGGTATGACTAACCTTGCTGGCGCAATTGATGCATGTCAGTCGACTTTAAACGATTCACCCGATGATAGAAAGAATCTAATGCTCATCCTCACGGATGGTCTTCCTAGTGTACCAGAGGATGACCCAGGTAACGCTGCTATTGATGCAGCCACGAATGCAATGGATAAAGGAACTTTCATAATACCAATCTTACTCGAGGCAAGTAGTCAGAACTCCCCAGAGGCAGATTTTCTAAGGGATGCCATTAGCAGTGATCGCAACTTGTTTTTAGCAGACTTCGATAGCTTGATAGGGTTAAAAGATACGGTGTTTGAGCAGGTTACTTGTCAGGCTAATAATTAATATGAACACTCGGCCACGACCAGGAACAATCTAGAATATGAATAGATTACAACTTAAGACAAACTATTCTGTTATTCTGTTCATCATCTATAGAAGATAACATCATTGCACGGGTTAAACTTGTCTGGATATATTGTGGTTTAAATTTCCTTTGTCTGGTATTGATATGTAGAGAGATCATATAGGAGTACAGTATGCTTATTGTATCAAACTAGACTACGATATCGTCGTCATAACTTGTCAATGCTCTTACTAAGTTTTTTGTCTGCGAAGATTTACTGGCATTGCTGAATGCTATCCTTTTTCTCTCACTCGATCGAGGGGCGCAAGCAAAATGATACGATTGACATGGCAGCAATATGTGATCTGGAAGACTCTTCCTATCCCAGATGATGATGTATGTGGAGGGGAGGCACTAGACAGTTATGATCTATATATGTAATGATATTACGAGATAGAGAGGACAAAGATATCCAATCTCCCCTTGCATCATCCCCACATCACATGACAATGGATGAAGTAGTTCCTATTGCCGATATTCAGGTGCATACCAAAGAAGCTGGTCCTATTAATGATGGCGAATGCTCTGACACTCAAAGTAATACAGAAGATTTGTCAGAAGTTTCCGACATCACAGCTGAACAAACCCCAATAGTTGATGTCACCCCGGATAAGGTGAAGGTTGCCGAGGATTCTCCATCGAAGCAGTATAAAGCACCGGAACCTCCTCGGTGGCGATTTAATCGACAGTCTTCAATAATCAAATCATCTGCTGGGTATTCATCTGCTCACGCTGGATCCTACATCAAGGGTAAGTCGTCAGAAGAGCTCGGTGGAAAGTATAATGCACCCGAAATCTCATATGTTGAAAAGATAAAGCATAAACAAAGAGAAGTTAGTGAACTGCCCGTGCCTGATATCAAATACAGTGTCTTCAAGAAAGAGGAACGAGAGGTGGGAAAGCTATCTCAAGATGATATAGCATCTAATGAAGTAGGAAAGAATACAAGAGAAGTTGGGAAACTTGCAATAGATAACTTGCAGGATGAGCTTATTGAAGTGTTAGAAGGTGGTATAGTAATATCACATGACAAGAGTGATAAAGAAGAGATTGATATTGGATCAAGAGTATGGGCTAATCATCAACCTAGAACAAAAGATAGTAGTAGTTCCAACAATTCTGATAAGGACAAATGGCTGAATCTACTTGAGATTGATAATACATCTGATGCAAAGCTGAAAGAAGTGGGTAGATTACAGTTTTCTTCTACCGATGATTGCATGGATGAAGAGTTTGATGCAGGGGTATCTTCAAAACACGAGAAGAACAGTATATGTTCTCAAGATGCAGCAGATACTGGAATGCTCTTCCTCACTAATGATGATGATTCAACAACACAAAGCGACTCTGATAGTAAGAAGGATCATACTGAGGATGCACAAGCAATTCTAGACGATGATATCTCTAGCAAATGCGATACTGATATTGTTGCACAGGAGCCACGAAGAAGACAGAAGAGTTTGATACTTTTACTATTACTTCTGCTCCTCATTATATCAGCCATTATCGGAGTAGTGTTAGGCAAGAAAGATGATACCCCAGATGAAGAAATGGTATCAGTTGTTGGTGCTGTTGTGTCTCCCAATATCACAAGCCAGATGCCATCAAGTCTACCAAGCTCCATTCCTTCGAAAGACATTGTGCATGGCTTATTCGATGATGCACACGCTCCTACTCTTGATCCCATTGTTTCAGATACTTCATTCCCATCATTTGAACCTTCTATGCAAGAAACGACATATCAACCGAGTACATCTCCGACAACAGCATCTCCCACACAACAACCGCTTGATTTTCTTGGTCCATGTCCTGATTCATTTGTAATACAATCTTCTTATGGTATGGGAGCGCAAGTACAAGTTGATGGTATTGTCTATGAATGCACAAGTGATTATGATTGTGGCGGTTTTGCATTTGAGCCAGGGTCATCATTTGGTTTGTGGCAAGAGAAATGGGAAGTTGTGGGTTCTTGTTCTGGTACACTAGCACCAACAACGTTAATACCTACTCTGTTGCCATCACGCCAGCCTTCAATATCACCTAGTACTTTATCTCCAAGTACTTCCCCAGCGACGACATCTCCTACTAAGCTACCGCTGGCATTCATGGGGGGCTGTCCGGGATCATTTACATCATCAACTTCTTATGGTATTGGTAGTCAAGTACAGGTTGATGGTATTGTCTACGAATGTACAAGTGATTATGATTGTGGAGGTTTTGCTTTTGAGCCTGCCTCTTCATTTGGTTTATGGCAAGAGAAATGGATGCTCGTCGGTTCTTGTTCTGGTACACTAGCACCGACCACATCTATGCCTACATCAACGCAACCTTCGATATCTCCAGTCACTGATATGCCTTCATTGCAGCCTTCAATATCACCAATCACAGGCAGTCCTTCTCTTATTCCTTCGAGATCGCCCAATACAAGTAGTCCAACTTCATTCGCCCCAATAAGCAAAGCACCTATCACCCAATCTCCTTCAAGGTCGCCCACTATTAAGGTAAGACGAATATAATTGTTGTGATATCTTATTGACTAAAGAATATAACATCTTATAAACCCTTTCTCTTTCAGCCCTCTCTATCTCCAATGACTAATGCCCCTACAACAATAGAACCTTCAAAGAGTCCATCCAAGGCACCAAACGCTCAGGTATGTAAAGATATGACTTGTATGAGTTGCAAGCATATTATTCATTTCTAACCATTTATATTGCTCATTTTAGCCAACTAGAAGTCCATCCCGAGGCCCCTCCAAAGTTCCGACACTTACCCCATCCAACGAGGTATGAAATGTGTATCTCATATTGTGTTTGCAATTTGGTTCATATCTCATCATATCTTATTTACTCTCTTTATGACACCTCGCAGCCTACACCTAGCCCATCACTTGAGCCGAGTCCTCCGCCTACTCTTTATGTAAGTACACTCTTTTTGACTTTTAATCTATCCTGTAATACAGAAACTTATAATGCAAATGTATATTCAGCCAACACCAAGTCCATCATTTGAGCCTTCGCTCGAGCCAACGACGCCATTGCCAACACTTAACCCAACAATACAACCTTCAATTGCCACATTAGACCCAACAACATCCAAGCCGACGTGTCTCATCAATGGTGACTTCAATCTTTGTTTGGCTATTGATATGTCCGGTTCAGTATGTCACGGGCAAGGTCAAGGGTTATGCGAGAACTGTGGACAATGCAACTCAGGTGGCTTCAACTTGGCAACATGTTGTAGTAACTTCTCAAACATGCTCGAGTTCAGCAAGGATTTGGTCAAGGCACTAGGTGACTTACCTTCCAATCAAGACTTTTCTGTGGTTCACTTTGCATCGGATGTTGCCGTTGCTGATACATTAGAGAATGCCAACCAAGCATTCAAGACTATCAAGACTCTCAAATATACTGGAGGCAAGACAAATCTGGCTGGAGCAATTGATTCATGCCAATCAACACTTGATAATGCGAGCCTTTCAAACCGAAAGAATTTGATGCTTATACTTACGGATGGATATCCATCGTTACCTTCAGGTAACCCCGAGGGTTCAGCTACAAATGCGGCGACGAAAGCGAAAAACAAAGGAACCTTTATCATACCTGTATTCATTGAGGACCCAAACTCTCAAAACAATCAAGCGGTAAATTTCTTGAAGAATAGTATTAGCAGCGATGGAAGTCTGTTCTTAGCTGATTTCACTGGCTTAACAGCACTACAAGAAACAGTGTTTGATCAGGTTACTTGTCAATAGTATTGTAAGTTAGTAGTAGTTGTCAACATACTTTAAATAGCATATAGTATCATATCCTCTTATTGACTGACTCTCTTTGACTTCTCCTTGCTTCTGCTCATCGAACTTCGTGGTATCCTAAACACACTCACAACTCACAACAAACCCTCAAGGCCTAACCTACGAACCTACCTCAATCAACATTTTATTTATTTATTTGATAATGTGCTCCGGCGGATCTAAGATTGTAGCTCGAGAATGATATCCATTTGATTAGTTGGAGGTTTGGCCAGGTGTTGTATAAGATATAAGAGGACTGGCAAGGGGGGCAAGTAATTCGTCGATTGTTACATGGTGAAATCTGTGCACATCTTGTGATCAATATCTTGTGTTTTTATTTATACCTCCTGATTACCCCGCCACATATACAAAACAAAACAACTACTACCAGCCCATTGCAACAAGTATTGTATCATATATCATATAATGAGTGGTAATAGCAATAAGCTACCAGCAGTGATGATCACTGCCTCGTTAGGTGTAGTCATTGCAACATATTGGATTGCATCATCTAGAAAAAAGAATGATGATGTTAATAAACTGTTGCTTGATAGATTAGAAGAGATGCAACATCGTTTAGAGGATATAGAAAAGGATGCAATAGAAAAGAACACAGACATTAGCTCTAAAATTGGTAGTAGGATATATGCTGCAAAGAGTAAGAGTAATAAGATATCAACAAAGAAACATCAGCAGCAATCACAACAGCAACCACAGCATCTACTGCATAGAGATACAGTAGATTCAGATGTCAATGTAATACCGCCACCGCTAAGTCTAGATGATGATAACGACGATGATGATATGATGTATGACAAGAATAAGCAACATCCACCACGAAACATAGTAACCAAAATGAAGGAAGATCGTGCATCCAAATTTCTGGGTGTGCCAGCTCGACGCAGATCTACATGTTCAACCTCACACCATTCTAAGAATAGTAAAGGAGTATCCACATCAAACGGTGGTGGAACGACGTCATTCTTCAATCCTCGAGCACCGATACCCATACTATTAATATCCGATCCTGGTCAAGACTTGGATGATGAGATGATGTTTATTATGGCACGACACCTGGTGTCACTAGATTTGATACAGTTAGAGGGTGTAATTGCCAATTTAAGTCCATCATTTGCACGTGCAAGATTGACTAGGGGTACGTTAGATTTGCTGGGGTTGCATCGCGTACCCGTTGGAATAGGTACAGATGGCGGGGATATGATGAAGAAACATTCAAGTGATCAATTTGAAACTACTGCGAGTTCGTATATCATACGCGAGGATGGAGAGGCAGCTAGAAGCTTGGAGAGTGGACATCGATTGTTACAGCGATTGTATGATAAGGCAGATGATATTGAATACGTTGATGTTTATGAAGAGGATGATGTTGGAGAAGATATTGAGATGAATGGGGAAGCAACAGATGCAGCAGCTGTGGGAAAAGTAGAGGATATTGGAGAGGAGAAGGTTAATAATACAGGCACTTTGAAGAAAGTGGTTAAGGGAGGACTTACTATTGTCATCACATCTAGTATGAAGGACATTGCAATCTTCGTTCGTGACAATCCTTCATTATTTGCATCAAAGACTCGTGAGGTAGTTGTCATGGGAGGTTGCAAACCTGTATCTCTTGCAACAGAAGAAAGAAAATCCGGAAACAGCTCGTCGAATGTGTGGAATGAACTGTCAGAAGTGGAATGCGAGCCTGACTCGGCACATAATAATACGTTTGACACTGATGCCAGTGCATTCTTTTACAGTCAATGTCAAAAGATGAATATAACACTGACTGTTGTCTCGAGGTACGCCGCTTATGCTGCAAAGATGCCTCGGTCTGTATACGATGACTTGGCACTGACGGGAAGTTCAATCGGTTGGCGATTGAGGAATAGTCAACGTGCAAGTATTGATCAATTATGGCAACGTGCATGCTCTGATGATCCAAAAATGAGGAAGGGGTTACCGCCAAGATGTGATCGGAAGTGGTTCATAAACACATTTTGTGGTGGTGACGATGACCCAAGTAGGTGCTGTTCAGATACTGCGTGGGATCTAGTAACGGGTTTTATGCAATATGATACAATTGCATTGTTGGCAGCGATACCAGCTGTGAGAGAAGCTTATTTTGATCCGTCAGTCTTACCCCCATTGCAAGCTAAGAGAAAGAAGAGACGAGATAGTGGTATCATCTCAATAGATTTTGGTCAAGAGGGAGAGCAAACCAAAAGACTTGATAGCTCGGAAGTGACAAGGGAGGGCGATGAGACAGTAACGGCTGGTGTAGATAGACGCAGATCATCCATGATTGATAACGAGACCAAGTCATCCAACAACAAACACTGGAAGTCTTATAGACGCAGTTCATGTCCTGAACCGAGAGAGATAAGCATTCAACGTGCCATTGATCGTGCAAAGCAAGATAACAAGCTAGTTGAGACGCCTTTCGAAGCACCTGGATCGAACATTCCTGAGGCGTTTGATAGAGGAACAAGAAATCTGATTGGTATCAGTGATATAGAACACAACCTCAAGGATCCAAATCTGCTCGTCAATCTTCTTAAAACGGGGTATCGAGAAGGTATCTTATGCAACCACCATACCCAACCCCACATTATCCTACATTTGCAGTTACGTTGGGATAACCTTGCTGATACATTGTTGACGTGTCTAATGTTACGAAGTCTTTGGGATATGCGACTAGCGAGTGTATTGGGTGTTATTGTGTCAATCTATCCTTCCGACTCGAAACAAGCTAGACGGCCACCACATGGCGTGAGCTCGGTTGACTTGGAATACACTCCTAGCTCAGATGACGATGACGATGAATCCACAGCAAAAACCACAGCTACACCCGTTGATAACTCGCCATCTACTCTAGCCGCACTTGCAGAGACAATACGAGATACACTATCTTCTATCGGACTGGCGCATGTCAAGTTTGTTGTCGTATCTGGAAAGGATATGGATGAGCACAAGATGAAGTCATCGGAGGCATTTTGTGAATTATACGAATCATCGCCTCCCATTGGTGTCACACTTGTTCTAACCGCCACGTTTACGAGTGTTTGGCCATTTGCAGAGAGTCACCCCGAGCTATTTCGAAACAAGACAGTGCGTGTAGTACATACTGGTGGCGCTTTAATTTGGCCTGCAAGATATGGCTGGGCTGCGTTGCCAACTGATCAGGAGGAGAGTAATGAAGCCAACCTTACTGACGAGAAGATACTGGTCCCAGATCCTGCAGCCCAGAATCATAGATTAGACATGCAGTCTGCACAACAATTCTATAAACGAGCACAGGCGCTTTCGGTGCCAATGGTTATTCTCTCTCGGCACGTAGCAAAGGAGTGTTGTGTACCAAGGCACTTCTTTGATGTATTGGGATCACACGGGGGGCAGGTTGGAAAAAGAATTTATGATTCCGAACGCAATTCACTATTAAATCTATGGAGGTGTTCATGTGCACCAGCTGGGTCTAAAGCAAGGGGAAACTTGCCAGAGAGGTGTGACAAGAATTGGTATGCAGAGAACTTTTGTGCTGGTACTCTAGCAAAATCAGAGGAAGAGGTATGGAATCTCGTCGAGGCAGTCAATCTCTACTCGCCTATTGCTCTTTTGGCAGCTTTGCCTGGAGAGACACTGAAGACATACTTTAAGACAATGCCCTTTCCAGTACGGTCGGCTACACATCATGTGATAGGATTAACTGAGGAAGTACCCTATCGAAATGTCTGTAATCCTGCGGAACTCCGCTCTCTAGTTGTTCAGTCAGTATTGTCAGCATCACTGGCCAATGAATCTGGAGCATCTTTTAAACAACAAGAGCCACCTATGATACCAATTCGGATGGATCATGAGCAACGCAGACGGAATAGTGGTCTCGATATGAAAGATAATATGCGCAGTAGTGTCATCAGTACTCTCAGTTTCGCTGGTAATACATTTGCAGTAGATGACGAAGATATGTGGACATTCAGTGAAGCAGCTCGTAGAGAATTATTCTCTCGAACTCAGATTCAAACTAGCCAGAATTCTTCCTTGCCTAAGGGGGATAGGAAGAGAAGGTTTGTTGAGTCCAGATTTAGCATTTGTGGTGCAGAAGGGCTAATTCCTGGAGAACTTACCCAGGATTCAGACGAAGAAGAGGAATTAGAATAATTGTGTTATAGTGTGGATATTGAAGTGACGAAAGAGTGTATATTTTAAGTAGTTATATCAACTCTCTATCTCCTCTAGTATCTCGTGAGTTAGTCTGACTCTCTTCTTCCTCTTTCGAAGATAGTACACTGAAATGAACTGGCGATCGAGGAGCTATACATAGCAGGCCAACCAACGCTATTGAAGCAATAATGGTGATATAATATCCAGGCGATTCAACACCAACTCTGTCTACAAGCTCTGTTGCGATCGCAGGCGCTAGTCCACCTCCACATGCTTGTGCTACGTTGTACCCTATCGATACTGATGTAAGTCGCGCGGCCGGTTCGAATGATTCTGCCAGCCAAGCCATCATCGGTGCGCCCCAAAGCGATAGTGATATACCAAGGACCATTTGTGCGCAGAAGGCAGTTGTTGCATCCCCTGTACCTATCATCTTTAGCATAATAGGGCTCATTACAGCCATTACTATTCCCCCCACTGACATTACTTTCTTTCGTCCAACTTTGTCAGACATCCAACCGGCAACTGGGAAGAAAAGGCAAACACTCAACGCCAGTGATGCACTATTGACAGCAAAAGAATTAGGTACTGGATTCTCAATTAAATCAGCCATGTAGACGGCCATCCATACGAATGTCAAATAAAATCCGCTCGACCAAAGCAACGGTACCATACTAGCCGCAAGAAGAGATCTTATGTTTGATCGTGAGAAGGCAAGCTGGAAGATGCGCGTTATCAAGATTTATGATGATGAAGAGAGATGATAGAAACTTCTGTTAGAACATGTGGTTTCCAAAAGCAATCAAGTAAAGGCAAACTTAGTTCAAATGAAGTGACCAAATCACCAACACTGCATTTGATCACATGAATTCACATAGTAAAACAATACAAACGCGGACTTTCCCGTATTGGATTTGGTGTGTCTGAGTTTGTTTGTGATGGAGATCCATGACCATGTCCATGTCCTTCATCGTCACCTCCATGGTTCTTCAGGTAGAAGCCAGAAATAGAAACTAAAATACCCGAGAGGAATGGTATTCTCCAGCCCCATGCATACAATTGTTCATCAGTTAAAGACCTTCGAAGTATTGTCGCCACTACTCCGCCCAATAATGTACCTAAATTGGCAGCTGCCATCACATAACTGCCATACAATCCCCATTTTTGTTTTGGGTGTCTTTCCAGCGTGAATATTAAACTACTCATTATTTGTCCGCCGACTGACAAACCCTGTAACAATCGTACCAATGTAAGCAATATAATTGCTGAATCGCCTACAGCTGCATATCCAGGAAGACACTATATATTGAATAGGGAAGTTTTTAGCATATATAAGATACGGGCAAAAATGCTACAAAAGATATGCAAACAAATATACACAACTCACACCCATTGCAAACGTTGGAAAGGCCATCAAGAATATAGAGATCGTCAACGCTCTTCTGCTTCCAAATTTATCTCCAATGTATCCCATCATCACTCCTCCAACTGACATGAGAGTGAGAAGAGTTTAGTTAATAGTAAAACACATAAATTCATCAAATATTCATATAGAATCACGAGGACTCACGCGGCCGCATAAAAAATGCTCCGCCAAAGACGGCAAAACCTTCAATAATTGCTGCATGCCCATCTTGATGAGGAGGAAAGAAGACATCTCCAAGTATATCTGAAAAGTAACCAAACACTGCAAAGTCATACCATTCTAAAACATTCCCTGCAATACCAGCTAAAGTCTTGCCAATACTATCTTCTTGATGTACAACCATATGTTCATCATTATCATCATTAACATCTCTATCAACATTGGCCAGTATATCAATAACATGCTCTTCATTCTTTAATCGATCTGATTCAGTAGAATACTCTCCATTACTACCAATATCATCTGCGGTACCATATTGAAACATATTGTCATTACTATCATCACTCATGAGCTCTTCGGCGGAAGTGTTTAATCTAAGACCAGTACCATCTTGATCATATTCATCAAAAGATAATGGGCTTGGCGAATCTAATGATGCTCGAGCTACATCAGATAATTCTAAATCAATTGGATCTTGCGCTATACGTAGACTTGACGATCTCAATGGCTTTGGCCGTTTGTTGTTGTTGTTTGTCATGATATATTATTTGATGCACCGACTTATGTTGTTGCAATTGCAATAACCTCTAAGATAATAATAATTTGTTTATATGTCTATCTCTCCTGCCTGTCTTGTTCTTGGATATATAACAGCACCCGCCTCTGTTTGCAGTACTGCTGCCCTGCTCACTGCGTTACTGCATATGCTGTTGATGAGTTAGAGGGCAAAGGGCATCATCAAGGGCTGGGCCCGAATGTCCAGAGAAAAGGATACCGGATTTATTTTTTCTACACGCAAACAATGACCATTGTAAAAACAACAACACGTTGCTTGACAACTGATGGATTGGTTCTACAATACAACTACACCACAAAGCCCATTCATTGCATAGTTATGATTATTAAGAAGTATGGGGACAGTACATGATGATGAAACAGCACATCGAGCTGATGTACAGCGTCGATTGAAATGTGCATGCCTCCTATGTCTCATTTTTCTTATTGCTGAGGTAGTGGGTGGCATTATCAGTGGATCTCTTGCGGTATTGAGTGATGCTGCTCACTTATCATCTGATTTGATGTCATTTCTATTTGCAGTAGGAGCAAGTCACTTAGCGGCAATGAAGGGCTCGGCGAGATTTGTAAGTACTTACTAATAATATAATGTGGCCATCATCTCCTTCCTCCCTTTCGACACATTGCTAACAAATATCATGTGATCTCTTGCTTTGATATCTTCCTCACGACAAATTATGCTAATAATCATTATGTGGTCTCTCTAGACTTATGGACACAGAAGATGGGAGGTACTTGCAGCACTCTTCAGCATGTGTAGTCTGGCTTTATGTAGTCTCTACATCTGGGGAGAAGGGATAAGACGACTTGTTCTACACTTCACTGCTGGTGTCATTGAAGATGTTGATGGGCAGGTCATGAGTATAATCGCTGCAATCGGTGTTGCAGTTAATATTGCACTTGCTTTCGTCCTTGGTGTTGAAGTAAGTGTTGATTATGTCATGGTCCATAATCATAGTTTAGTGTTCATATGTGCATATCATATGAACATATCATATGCGAATATCATGTGATTACTCTTTTTACTTATATGTCCTCTAACCACCATATATTATCCTTCCTACCATTCTAAGAATCATGTGCATATGCCAGGTGACAATCATGAACATGAACATAGTCATAATCATGCTGAGTCTAGCGAGAGTAGTACATGTACAGTTGCTAGTACAGATACTGATGGTAGTACCAACAAGAATGGAAAGAAGAAGTCGTCACCATTGAGCTTTGAATTTGGTGATAAAAGTTTTATGCAGCATGATCATTCTCATCATTCACATGCTCATCATTCACATGATGCTTCTTCAGAAAAGATAAACTCCATTGCAAAACAAGGAAAACCAAAAGAAAACATCAATCTCCGAGCGGCTTATATACATGTACTATCCGATTTAGTACAATCAGTAGCTGTTCTTATTGCAGGAATTGTGATTAGATACAAACCAGATTGGCAGATTATTGACCCCATCTTAAGCGTCATATTCTCAACCATAATCTGTTTTTCTACAGTTGGCATCATTCGGTCTTCAATGAATGTGCTACTAGAGGGTGTACCACCTGATGTGAATTTGAGCGAGCTTGAATCATCTGTAAAGTCTATTACTGGAGTTTCCTGCATTTGTAGCATTCATGTGTGGTCAATATCTCATGGTGCAACAGCCTTGACTGCTCATATCCAAGCCAGTAATGCTAATATAGTGCAACGGTTGGTGCATCGGATAGCAACGTCGGATTTTGGAATTGAACATATCACAATTCAGGTACAGAAGGATTGCAGTTGTAGCAAACGAAAACATCATAGTTACAATCCAAATGAAGAGAAGAACCCGCAAGGCGGTGAAAGTGATTACAACTATGATGATGATGAGTATTCGGATAATAATTTAGAGTTAGCTTCTCTCGTAGACGAACAGAACATAGTGTAAATTAGAACAATAATCATGTACAGACATAGCTTTAACTTAGCATACAAAAGCACAATAATTTCTTTGTTGTCGACCACTATCCTTAGTCTTTCAATGATAGATGATAAGCACCATAGTGTTCATCCGCTTCTGAATCGGTCATCAATCTCTTCTCTACCTCGAGGAACGTTGGGATTTCGACTTCTCCTTTCTTGTCATCATCATCTTCTTCATTGTCCTCTTCCGGGGAGATAGACCTCACTTGTGCATGTAGAATGCATATATCTGATACAGGCTCCTTGTAAACATGAATTGTAAATGATTGGATGTTCCATAGGAATGAAATTCTCTTCTGTTTCACAATATGACGACTCTTATCACGATTGTTGAATAATGAATAGTACTCTCGCTTTGTAATGATACGCTTGCGCTCGATAATTTGTCCTTCATGTGTTTTCTGCACTTGCGTCCAACCATAAACTGAACCAGCTTCCTCTCCTTCGCTGTTGATTGTAGTACGCCTTCTGATGAAACTATATTCTTCACTGAATAACTCCTCATTTGTATTATTTAGAGTAACATTTTCTTCATCATATAGATATACCTGATAGATAGGAAACACATGAGCTTTCAATCAGAAGACGACTCATTAATTCAAATGCAAATCAGTTTAACATATAATACATACCTTTTCAACATCAAAGACCTGATATTTAACATCTTCAGGAAATTCAGCAAGATCTGGCACTCTCTTGAGTAGAAACTTTGTAGTTACTCTCTGCATTTGCGCAGGAAGACCCACTAACTTTGCTGTTTCTTCAACAATTCTCTGCATCTTCTTTTCAAAGTTTGTACTATTATCAAATATCTTCAGATTAGGATGACCTACCCATGCTTATCTTGTCATATTATCCAACTTTCTTGCTAATTCAGGAGTTTCTGTTCTTGCTGCATTGTTTTCCAAGGTATAGAATTGCTCCGCACCTTCGGCTGCGGTTACCAAATGATATACTGCATTATATCTCCCCTCTCTGAGTTCACTAACACATGATATGTCTCGTTTCCTCATTAATCTTTCCCATGCGTCTTGTGGCATGTATGCAGACCCGTCCATTAATCCTCGATCACATAATAATACACCAGGTTTACCCCGAGCTCGTAACACTCTTTCAAAACTATCTTCTAATCCAATTTGCATATCCATTACAGTATCTTGTACAACATTATCCATCCCATCAACCGCAGCCAAGTAATCAAATGCCATACCATTACTAATGAGTAAACTAAACGCCTCTGGACAGGTAATTACCTCAAATCCTCGTTCCCTCAAGTATGGTGATAACTGTACAAATTAATATAGAAAGTTAGTGGAACATAATATTTATTGCAACTCTTAAACAAGTATGCTATAAAAAAGAGCACATATCATAATCACAAATAACTTACCCTAGCCAATGAGGTAGTCTTACCACCACACGGACCACCCGTCAGTACTATTTTATATACAGGCGAGGGAGGAGCAATGGAATTCACCTCAGCTTGAGATAAACCATCTAAATCAGCTAATGATCGCTGATCAGTACCAGAGTTTGATCGGAGTCGACGGGAAGAAAGGGATGGTATACCCATAAGAGATGGGCGAGTACCTCCTCTGTTAGATGGCGGTCTTGGCGGAGTATTAGACATATTGTATGGTCTGTTGTTTGTTGCTACCTCTCTTGAGAGTGAGAGCTAAAATCTCCCCAAATGTTGTCTAGAGGTCAGAGTATCGATGTACTTTAGACTACCTGCGGATTAAGTAAATTACCCATGTGGAGTGCACCTAACAGTAATCAGCCCCTATCCATTGCTTGGTAGATTGCCAACGTCTTCTACTTTGTAGCTATTAGTTGTATAGATAGTATTTGAAGTAACATACTTACGTGTATTGACGGGGTGGACTCATTTAGTTGTACATAGCTGAGGTTATTGCAAAAGGTTTCAATTACATATCAATCCCATACTATTATTAATCAATAATGTCCGACCACACAGATAAAGAATACGGTGAAGATCTCGATGGATTAGTACCATCGGCTGCATTAGATATTGATAAAGGTGAATCATCATGGGAATCACCACAATTACCAAGTCATAATAAAAAGACATGTCTCTTCTACCTTGCAACAGTTCAAGCATTTTTAATAATTTATCAAACAGAGGTATTACTTGGTACAACACTAGCTATATGTTTAGGTATTGCCTTCTCAACATCCTATAAACATAAACACCCAAGGGTTAATCCATTCTCGGCTGCACATATTGGACATGATTATACAAGTATAACATCCAAATATGATTTAACATTAGGTTCAATTGATCATTGGTGTTTAAAGGGTGATGATAATAATTGTCGATGTGAAGATCCATTAGAACCAATGAGTAAACGTGGTTCTAAAAAGTGGGATTCGCAACACAAAGAGAATATCAAAGTAGCACAAGCGGCATTGATGAAGATTATGGCAAGTAATGAAGCAGGAGGAGCATGGGATAACTATGGTGGATACACACCAGATTATGATGATTTATGGTTAGATGGCGGTGATGATGATTGGATTGACGGTGAGGGGGCAAGGTTTGATTGGGGTGATGATGATTTCACCTTCAATGCATGGGCAGATGAAGGCTGGGATGAAGGTGATGATGGGTTTGGTGTGCCAATGGAAGCCCCTGCTAGTGGCGGCACTAACGAGCCAAATGGTATTCGTCATCACAATCTTCGAAGCTTGTTAGATGAATCAGAATATAGTTTAGATGTAGTATTCCTTGGTGATAGTATTACAGAACAAAGACAGGGTACACAGATGGGTAAGCCGGTTGAAGCCTACACTGGTATTAAGGAGATATTTGACAAGACATTCACAAAAGACAAGGGTGGTGACTTTAATGGAATTTCCATGGGTATTGCAGGAGATACTGCTCCTAATCTATTGTGGCGAGTTATGAATGGCGAGATGCCGTATGGACTAACACCAAAGGTATGGTGGGTTGGAATTGGTGTAAATGACTTTAGTGCCAAGGGATGTTCAGAAGAAGTTGTACTATTAGGCATCCTTCGAGTTGTGGAGGAGATTCAAAATAGTCATCCTGATGATATCATTGTAATCAATTCCATTCTTCCTGTTAAGAGAAACTTGGATGGTCTATTAGAGCATATAGGTAAACATCATGAAGATGTAGCTTTGAAGAAGAAGGAGAAGAACTTGTTGGACAGTGAGATGAGTGCAAAACGCGGACACATTGACTTTTGGCCTTCAATTGTTTCAATCAATGAAGAACTTTCCAAGTTTGCAACAAAACACAAGGGCGTGAAATTCTTTAATGCTGACAGCATATTTGTTGAGGAGAGAGATGGCGGCAAGTATATGAAACTGGATCTATTCGCTGATCCTGTACATCCAAATCAAGCGGGTCATAAAAAGTGGAATAGTGCTATTAAGAAACGTCTTCATGAGATTTTGAAGGAGTAGGCGCAGACTTCTGTTATCTGGGCCTTTAACCTGTTCTTAATTGTATATGTTTAGAAAGTCAAATCTTATTTCAAATATAGTTTCGTCTACTTTAACTTGCACATCTAGGACCAAATAGTGGTGCGTAGCTCAGATATCATATATACAAACAAAGAGATTGTACACTCAGAAAGACATGATCTAGTCTGCAACAACTTGTTCTAACAGTAACCCAAAATTTTTCAACTCACACAGGCGACATATTTCGGTAAATCAATACTATGATACTCTAGGGAGCAGCATCATTATCATTGTTTGCATTATCATCGCCATCATTATCATCATCGTTATTTGCAACAGGTGGGGCAGGAGGAACAAATCTATGCACTCCGTAGTTGCCAGGTCTACGAAAGTATTGCTCGTGTAAAGACCTCAAAGAAGTGAAGTTACGATTGTAAATATAATCGTATGGACTACTTCGGTTTCCTGCATGCCATTGAGTATTTGTCTTGGGCGCAAAGACTTGATCTAACGCGTCCTGTCTACTAAAGTTGTCTCTCCCTGCAACACTCACATCGCGTAGGAGGAAAGCTACCGTGTCATCATGTTGTAAATAATCTCTAGCATTCTTCTTCATTCTACGAAACTCATCAACTGAAGTATTGAAAGTTTCCTTTATGGTATTGAAACTCATGATTTCACTTCCATATTGATTAGGTGCCTTCTTATTCCAGACAGTTTCTGCGAGCCTACGATAATCTGCCACTCTATTATCAATACCATCATCAACAGCATCAGCAGCCTGTGCATTCCTGTTCTTGACAACACTCAAAGCGAAAATTCTTGGCAACGAGCCCCTACCAGGGGTTCTATTCAAAGCACGTACCAAGGCTCTCACTGGTTTGTTCTCATCTAGAGCACTCATGAAATGGACGTCTCCTGCTGTAGAAGATTTCATAATCTCCAAAGGTGTAGTCTCGTTCCTGCAGTAAGCATAAATGCCCTTCCTGAAACGATTAGAACTGTTTTCAATGTAGGAGTATGAAAAGAAGTTCTTCTCATGCAGAGTATTGAAGATTGTCTTGATTTGGCCAGCTACATTATTGATACTCCTCTCAGATGCTGAAGCCGGCGCAGAGATAATATTGCTAAGTTTCTGTTCCACAATGTGACAACTAAACTTGACACATCGTTCGTCATTCTGCAAGAGATTAATAGTAGATGAGATATGTGAGATATGTATTGATGGATATGAAAGCAAACGTATATGCATAATACCCTTATCACAACAACATACCTCAAGCCATGTGCAATCTAAAGCCATGTCTTTTAATGGGCAGTCATCAAGGCTATCTTCTAAACTGTCATATATACTTCTAATCCGCACCATACGTTTTGCAATCCTCTCTTCCCTCCTTTCCCTGTACTGCTGTTGATCTTTCTCAACTGCGGCTGTAATACACTCCTCGGCTTCTTTCTCAGCATCCTCAAACATTATATGATAGGCTGCGGCTTTCTCTTCGTAATGAATAGGACAGTACTTATTTCCATTACAAATAGCTCTTTGAGTCATTCCTTCTAGGGCACTCTTTTTGTCATCATTGTTGGAGTAGGTATTATCAATCTGCTGCAATTCAAGCACTTGGAGCAATGGACCGTGCACTTTTCCCGTTGTTGAGTCGACCAATGGGTCCATGAGCAGATTCCACTGGTGAAATGCAACGCCCTTTTGAAATCTAGCAAAATGAGAGTACGGGACTTTCTGTTGTCCAAACTTGACGCACTTGTCACAAATTGCCAACCCCCATGGTCTAGTGTATGAACTACAGTTTAACCTTTGAGCCTTGCCAGTATTGAGATTCTTACCCCAACATCTATCACCTCGTTCACAGCTTTTTGCATTGAGCAAACGTAACATCCTATGTGGACTGGGAATATGAATGCTTCTGTTCTTGATATATCCCATGATTGTACCAATCATCTTACGATTACCCTTGTCACGTTTGCGTAAATTGTTAAACACAGCTGATCGGATCACTGCCTCTGGAGTTAGAAGTGACATTAGGAATTTGCTCGAGAATGCAAGGTTGTAAAGATCTTGTGGACTATCCAACTGTGAAAGATAATGGTGATGGGTTAGAGCAAAAAGTATGACTTTGATTTTTCACAAGGCACACAATATAAATATGCATCCAATTAACCTACCATGGAAAAGATTCTCTCAATACACAGAGATGGCAATGTATCGAACGGGATTTCATACCCAGTAAATGCATCTGCATACTTTTCATCCTCATCTGTTTTGTATGCCCCTCCAGCTGCCTTTTGTTTCTTCTTTGCACGATACTCTTCACCCTTCTTTTCATGATCCTTGAGTAAAGACTCTAAATCGAAATCATAATCATCAGCAAGTTTAGTTGGTTGACGTTTACGTAGAGAACGTGATGATCGGGTTGATTTTAATGGTGATGTTGACATGCTGTGTTTGTTGATTGATTGGTGCAAGAGTGTTGTTTGTGGTTGGGTATGTTACTACCTGCTTAATATATTGTTAATATAGTATTCAATAAGTTAGTGAACAAAGGCGTTGAGGTGAAGTTGATGTGTAAATATAATAAGGGCAATAGTTCACTTGAAAGCAATAGCAATCTGCTTTTGCTCTTCGGATGCAATCAAATAAACTCACATGAACAAAGCCAAAGCATTCACACCGCCGCCACCGCCGCATCAATATAAACACAAAACACTTACCTTAGATAATTCCTACAGGATTTATGATGACAATTAATCCAATGGCTACTGAGACGTCACCATTAACGACCTTTGTAAGCAATCATCTCAACTCTTTTCGTTTTGTCTGATCATCGCCAATAAGCGAGCAAGTGGCGAATAATTTTTTTGGTATCCTTGCAAAATATCTCATGCAGTTAGATAGTGAACTTCAAAGTATCTACGATAGCTTTTGTTGGTGATACATACTAGCAGCTAGCCGTATCAATATAATACTCCAATAATGCAGCGTATACTACCTCTTATATCATCGGTAGGTCGGCGTTCTTTGACCCAAAGAACAGCGGCGGCCGTGAGTTTTAGACATACTAATACTACCACAACAAATAATAATTTCTACACACAACCAACCACATACACATCACATCATACATTAAGAATGAGTATGATGTCTACTAATGCTCCACAACAATCAGATGATGATAATATTTCTGAAGAAGATGATGATAGTGCTGAATATGTCGAACCATCAGAACTTAATCCCTCTGGTAAGTGTGTGTTATGATATCTAATTTATACCTTAACCTAATTTCCTATGTTTTATTGCAATGTATTGATATCTACTCTTATTTAACACTCAATTATATTCACTCCAGTACTTGCAAACATATACAACCATCAACGAGCATCCTATAATAAAGCAGTCTCTGTATTGCGTAAACAATACTATGCAGAAATTGAACAACAACGTAAACGCGAGGCACGACGTAAACAAATTGAAGAAGCTAAATTAAAACGTGCCGCATTAGAACGGAAGCGATTAAAGGCTATTAAATCTGCTAATAATGCACAACGACAATTAGATAAACAAACTGCACGACGTATAGAATGGGAGGCAGAATTAGCACAAACACAGAAGGAACGTGATGCCAAGAAGGAATTATATAAAATTGCACGTCAAAAGATTGTAGATGAATTAGAAGCCGAGGCACATTTATGGTTAACATCACGTGAGGAAGTTGAGAAGGCATTGGGTAATCCTATAGCCTCTCAGATATTATGGACAAGAGCGGGTGGATTAATCGGGGCACCATCAGGACAAGATACAGGCTTTGGTGATCATGGTGACTTTTGGAGATATGAATGTCACACGTGGGATTCTCGTCCGACATATAAGGAACCCAAGGAAGTCATGTTGGAACAATTGGAAGAAATGGCATACCTACAGGCAAATAATGATGCCAAATATTGGACAAAAGAGCGTGTAGAAGCGGAAGGGAGGAAGGAACAACGTGCAAGATTAAGGGCAATTATTAGGGAAGAAGGACGACGATCTTTATTGAATAAGCAACGTGACATGATGAGGGACCTTTATGGTAATGACAAGGGTGATGATAAGAAGGGTGGGGGTAACAAATTACCGCCAACTGCAATGCCTGCTCCCAAGTTAGACTATTTAGCAGATTACGAGGCACAGGAAAGGGAGGGTATTGAAATACTCAAGCGTGATCCACGAAGATTCTTTATATTTGAGAGTGATTTACCAAATGCAAGTGATGGATTGGGTGGGGCATTGAATAGTACGGGTGAAGACGGGGAACAAGATACATCGGGTGCATCACTTGGGCGGCCAGTTGGATTACGCAATCCATTCTTTAATGACAAACCCACTGCATTCCCTCAGCGTATGGGACGTGATTTACCAGCGGATACACGTACCGAGAAGGAGAAGAAACGTGATGAAAGACAAGAACGCATGAGAGCAGCGGCCGAAGAAGCGGCACTTGCTGCCAAGAAGGGGGCATCATACGAAGTTGCCATGGCTGCTGAGGAAGATTTGGAGGATGGTTCCGAAGATGTTAATTACGACGCTGCCGAGGAAGATGCCGAAAAAGAGTTGTGGGAAGGACAACAAGATGAGTGGGGTGAGATGGATAAGAAGGTCTTTAATATGACTCCGCCAAGTCAACGTGTCACACCTGAGGAAGTTGATTGGATTATTGAGCAGTTAAAGGCCAAGACAAAGGTTATGTCAGAACGTCTTGAATTTGAGGATAAGATTCGAAGGAAAGAGATGGAGAAGAGTATGAGTAGTGATGCAGTTACAAAACCAATTGAAAGTATTGATGAGTTGGATAGGTATGTCATGGAGGGATTAGGGTACGATATGGAGAAGATGGAGGCGTTGGTTAGAGAATTGACTCCTGAACAGTCACTTGCGTTGGAGAATATCGACTTTACTGGCCGAGTGGGTATTACAGCAGAAGTGATGGCAAGCGAGTTGAGAGTTGTGCCCGGGTTGACAGAAGAGCAAATTACATCGTTGGTTGAAATGGAAATGTCACTTGTGACAGATGAGAAGCTTGCAAATGTGAACAAGATGGTAGTGTAAGGAATAACTGTACTCTTAAAGCTAGGTATTACACAAATACCCTCTCATAACAAGTGTATTAGCTAGCTTTTAGTATGCACATTTTGCTTTAGCAACGCCGAGCCGACGGTTGGCTAGATCGAAGTATATTTCTTTATCTAACATTGCATTGCTTCCTAGAACAACACCATGTGGTTCATCAACATATATGCGACTGATGAAGCCTCTATTCCCCTCCCATTTGTCGGGTGTTGTTATCTCAGTTGCATTGACAATCTCTCTTTGTCTAGTGGCATCCACATCTTCCATATATGCACGAGGGGTTATTTCCCATTGTACGCCTCCGTCTAATTCAAAAGTAATCACTGGCAGTTCATTGAATTGTTTATAAGTGTACATTTGCAATCTATTATTGTATTGTCGTTTGGTTATACGCTCCCAGGCAAATATGAAGGGCTTGGCAACTTTCCATGAGATGAATGTATCAGTTGTTCCAGAATCAACTATAGTCCCTTTGTGATCATTGACATGAGGAAGTATACTCTTGGGTAGTTTATGCTTGCCAACTGATATAGATGTTACAGATACTGTATAATACCAAACTTGTTGTTTTGAAAATGGTGTGAATTGCATGGGAGATTGATGCTTCTCTTCTTCTTGATTAGCAATACCACCAATAGCTATATGACCACCCTTACTATTTAAGCAAAGTGAGAATGATTCATGAGAAATCGTACCCTGTTCGTACCATGTTCCTACCAATGTCTGTGTATACATTGACAAGCCCATGATTCCGTCAGCATATTGAGTTTTGAACAGTCCGTGCTCTGATACTTGACATCCGAATGTAAAGGGAGTTGCAAATTTGATGTGTGCTTCTATACTTTGTGTTTCATCATCTAATCCCAACCATATCTTATCCTGCACTTCAAAGGCCTTCCAACTGGATCCCTCAGTATATCTTTGATCTATACCACACTTGTTGTTTATACATAAAGATGGGAATAGATTTCTCTGAGTTTGTTGCATCTGCTGTTGCTGCTTGGTACCTCTCAAACTAGGTCCATCCCCACTATTACCACCAATACCATCACTAGCCATATAATCTTCTAATGGGAAATCAACTTGATTCAGTTTACAATTGTTACAGTCAACTATCTCATGTGTCGAACTGTTTTGCAAGTGGTATTGAGATGAAGCATGTATGCCACAATCTGGACAGTGTGGTTCACAGGGAAATGCGGTAAGACGAGATCCTGTATCAACTATTAATGTCTGACGTTGTGGAGGTGTTCCAATGTATAAGTAGGCGTGATGTGTACCTGATTTAGAATGAAGTGGATATATCAAAGTTGATTTTGGTGCAGTTTCATTTAGTATATTGAGTTCTGTGAGAGTTCGTGGTGCGGCTCGCAAGTTATTGTGTCCATCATTTATATTGTGATTGTTACTTGATTGCTGTTTATGCTTATTAACAGCAGTATTAATCAAAGCGTTTTGCAAAGGTGAAAGATTATGTGCCTCGGAGTTTTGATGTGAGAATGTGACAAGCACGTGTGTCCATCGTAGAGTCATTGAACATGCAATAAAAATTACTAACGGAGGTATGAATCTACCCATACCAGTACGCCTACGCATTCTTCTACTACCAAACTGCATCATATACTGAAACCAATACTACTCATAAAAAAATATAACAATGGTGCATATCTTAGTTGTGATTTTATGTGTTTGAATGAGAGAGTTCGACCTAGATCAATTAGTCGATAAATAATGTAAACTAATGCAATATTATGAGCACAAGGCACCTACGAGTTGTCTCTAGAGTGGCAGCAGATACATAGCTGTATTTGATAGAGATTTGAACTGACTTTGATGTGTGTGTCTGTGTGGTGTATAGAAGAGACCATTATGCACTATGTATGCTTGATGAGCAACAAAGGGCAATACTTACAAAACTAAGTACATACCTTACCTTCTAAATTTAATTAAGAGTTAAGAAGTACAATAAGTTGTGCAAAGAGAGGTAATATAACAATCAGTAGCGGCCATGTTCCGTGTCTTGAGGTACTCTGTGACAGCGGGGGGAACATATCAATATCGTCGCGCCGCGAACACATTAAATCATCTCAACACAACAATTGCAACAAATCGAAAAATATCTATGATGTCAAGTTACTTGTCAAGTTCTTCGGTATTTCAATATCCTACAAATCAATATCGTATGATGTCAGATACCTCGTCTACAAGCGAAAGTAAATGTCCAAGTACAGGTGCGTAGATACAGGATTATATTATTTATGAACATATTAATCTCTAACTATTTGTGTGCATATCATAATATGCATCATTCATAATATAATGTTATATATCTCTGACGGTACCATCACTCTTCCCCCTTCCCACAACCGTGTACAATGATACAGGGACTCCACTATTAACACCTGCAGGTTCTCTCTTTGACCATGAAACTTTAATGAATCCAACTACATTTGCATCTGATAATGATCATGAAAATGAGTTAGACCTACTATTACTACCCAAAGATGATGAAAACTTGACAGAACATATCCAAGCACCGGAGAGCGACTTCTTCTTTATCCCCCAGGTAAAGTTGCATGATGGAGATGGTAGTCAAAGAAAAAGAGTATTGGTATTATGTACGGGTGGAACTTTAACAATGGCACCCAATCCAGAACAAGGTGGTGCATTATCTCCAGTTCAAGGAGCTCTATCAGACTTCTTAAAATCAATGTTGGAATTGACAAATGATAAGATGCCAAAGGTTGTAGTGCATGAATATAGTCCACTGTTGGACTCGTCTGATATGGGTCCAGCTGATTGGCAAGTACTTGCGAAAGACATCAAGGCCAACTATTTGCACTTCGATGGCTTTGTTGTATTGATGGGGACCGATACAATGGCCTATACAGCAACAGCGCTTTCATTCATGCTCGAGAACTTGGGTAAGCCAGTTGTGTTCACTGGTAGTCAAGTGCCTATAGCAGAGCCACATTCAGATGCTCGGCAGAATTTGATAATGGCCTTGATATTTGCAGCTCGAGAACAGCCTATATGTGAGGTGACAATCTTCTTCCATGATCGATTACTTCGTGCCTGTCGTGCACAGAAGGTTAATTCAGGAGAACTGCACGCCTTTGATTCGCCTAATATGCAACCATTAGCCACCACAGGAATTGCAATTAAAGAGAACGATCACTTATCTCTACCACCTGCAAGAGGCGTGTTACGAGTGCATACAAGAATGGATACTAGGTTATTAGCTCTTCGATTAGTGCCTGGTTTTGACGATCAGATACTCAGACATACAATTGAGTCGGGAGCTCAATCTGGAAGCTTGCGAGCCTTGGTATTACAGCTGTATGGAACTGGCAACGCCCCTGTCGTCAAGAAGGATTTTATCAACTGCTTAAAGAGAGCACACGATCTTGGTATATTGGTTGTTGCATCTACCCAGTGTCATCAAGGCAGTGTTATGATGGGTAAGTTAAAATATTCACAGTTTGTACTGATATGCTCTTGTTTGGTACTGATTGAGTATATGTACTCCTCTTTATAACTCTATAAACAAAGGACACTATGCGACGGGTAAAGCACTGGAAGAAGTAGGTGTGACATCTTCAAATGATATGACTCTCGAGGCCATCAGCTGTAAAATTGCATACTTAATGGGGCGAGGAGATCTTAATAGAGATGAGATTGCAAAGTTGATGACAGTATCGGTGAGAGGAGAAGGTGAGTTAATTTTACAAGTCTAAGTATTTGTTGCTATAATTTGGATCCTCATCTCTTATGTTGTGATCTACTCTTATATACTTACTATAATACAGTCACACATAACGATGCACTACCTCCGCCTCCATTCTCAACAGCTTATCAGCGCGCCTCAAAAAAAGGTCGATACTACTACTAGCCTTGGGTCGACATCAAAACTACAACACATATGTCACAAATTCATAGAGCAGTCGCTCTTCCTTTGAAGAATTGAAGTGGGGAAAATGAGGAGCTACTTCGTGGTCTATCAATAACAATCTCCTGTCGAGTCTCTCCCATCTTATCTTCATCTTCAAAAGAACATTGGCTAATATTACCCACAAATAGTGAGCCGTCTTTGCCCGTTTGTAGCTGAATCAGGGATGAACGGCGCTTATCCTTTGGAGTCAAATAGTAGGAGAGATTACTTGGAGAAGTTCCTGGTCGCGATTGACTCAATCTACTAGAACTTCCATCTCTTTGTAAACTCATTAGTGTTCTTGGTCGAGTAGTGGAAGGCGATACTTCAGCCTCCATGAGCTGTCCACATCCATTCAAACTGAAACTTTTACTACGAGTCTGATGTGATTGATCAGGTTCTTCAATGGAAACAAGGGATCGGATACTCTCAGAGGGAGAAGTGATTGTATTGGTGAGTTGTTCCTTGTTATCAATATCCTCTCCCCTGTCATCACTTGTGTTACTACTACTTGCTGACTCTTGTTTCTTTATCACAAACCATAGTTCATCAATAGTCTCGAGTATCTTATCAATCATATTGGAACTATGAGCAAGTCTTGATGCGGTCAGGTCTTTATCGGCTTTTCCTTCCAGTTGTTTGTTGATAAGATCGGTCTTGCTATAAGAAGACAGTATCTTCCTCAGTCCCTTGTAATCTAAGGTACCACCGACACCATTACTACTCTCAAGATTACTACCACTACCTCCATTGAGCTGAGTGTTTATAATTTGATTGCGAAGTTGATTCATTTCAGACTTATCGGCCTTGCTCTCCTTTAGTGAATTGAACAGAGCATGTAACGTACTTGCAACATTCTTAAAATCAGCCTCTTCGTCTTCTACGGTCAAGAGAGCCTCCTTAATTTGGTCAACGAGTTCTCTGACTTTGATTGATATCTTCTCATCAACTTCTGTTTGAGAGACTGAGTCTTGGAGCTCAAGTTGTACTTGTTCGACTGTTTCTGCGAGTGCATTCAGTTTGGTCTCGTCATTCTGCTTTTGATTCGTTACCCATTCGACAACTCTATTGATTTCACTGCTGGTTTGTACTTCCAACTCGTTCATCTTATGAGTATGAAGATGAAGGCTATCATGCACTGTAGGAGCAGAGGTTGTATCGTTGTCATCTGCATCTGTATCATCATTTCTGATATAGATCTGTGTGGCAGATAATTGCAATGTGTTTGGCAAGTCTTTGACAGCCGTATCTATGACCTTGAGACAGTCTCGGGTATCACCAAGAGCCTTGTTTGTTTCAGATTTAAACTCTTCCACTTCCTTATTGATAACATCGTGATGAGACAGGGTCTCGTCATGAGACTGGTGAATGGATAACACACACAAGAATGAGTGAGAGTTGCCAAGTATGCAAAAGACATGCAGATATAGTTTCAACACATACCTTTGACTTTTCCTCTAAGAGATTTATTTTATCACCCCATTGTCCAAGCTTTATATCAACTTCATCTATACGCCGAGTCAAATTGGCTTCGACTCCATCAAGCTTATTGTTGAGGCTTTGAAGTTGAGAGTAAATGAAGATAAGAGCTTGATTCTGAACTCTTGTGGCATCAACAAGTGTTTGTTTATCAACTACCAGCTCTGCAGGTTTGAGCTGGCCTTTTAATTGTTCATCTGTATTGGCAAGTAGATTAACAATACTTGCTTCATCATAATTTGATGACGAGCCTTCATCTTTATTATTGACGATAGGCTCTTCCATCTAGAGTAAATGAAGAAGAGCAAGGATAAGGTAGCTGTTGCTGTGTTGCCTAACAAATTCACACCATCGTTTATTGTAGTTTAAACTGAGGGGCGGTAACAACAAAATAACGGACATATGATGATTTGAATCTTTAATACAACGAGTATAATGATATGGTAACAGAGCTACAGCTAGACAATATTGTGTACTCCTAGATTAAATTATATTGTTAGCTCGGGTTACATCTAATGATATCAACTGACCTATCAACTTCTATCTCAAACAACACATTATACAACATTCAGCTACCAATACATATCATATCACACCATCACATCCAACTAAAGTAAAGCAGTGAGTACTCCACAAGTGTCGCCTGTAAAACCTGTATAACATTGACATAATCCAGATTGACGATCACATTTACCACGTCGACCACATTCAAATGAATTGTGACTTCCAACAGTCGAGATTTCAACAGTCGACAAAGTAGTGTCTGAGAAGGTACGAATGTTCGTCAAGCCTGTGATACGAGGAGTACATCCTTCTTCACACTTGTCTACAATAATCTCAAGTTTATGTTGTTTTCCTTGAACAGATGATCCAGTGAACGTGACATCAATAATAACACCATTGGCATCAACATTTGAGTCGACAGTAACATCTACATCGTCAATAATCTTGTTTGGTAGCTTCTTCAAGGATCCTTCAATGTACGAGGCAAGGACACTATCGTTTGTATCCCACATGATGGGACCAGTAACAAATGTCTCGTTCAACTTGGATGTGAATTGCATGGCAAATGTCTTGCCATCAAAGTTGTCATTGTTAAGATCAGCGTCGTATAATGTTACCGTCTGAACTTGTGCCACTTCGTTGCCATAGCCTGGCATACCAAGGAGTGAGTTCTCATCAAAGCCGGGGATGACATCCATGACATCATTTCCATATGGACACATTCTCTGACTGCAATCCAAGCCTTGGTAGCCAGCATCACAAACACATGCACGAGCACGATTAGTATCCCACGAGTAATCCTGAGAGAATGTCTTACCTCCCACGCCTAGACCGGACAAAGCATTCGATGATCCGTCGTAATATTCATTGTAGACAATACCGAATGCCAAATCTTTCATGTATTCACAAGTTCCATGACCAGAGCAATCGCCTGGACAAGACTGACGTGCACATGCCTTGCCTTCATATCCAGGGAAGCATTCACACTCGCCTGAGATACGATCACAAGTTCCCTTACTAGCACATTCAGTGTATGAATGTTTACCTCCACTTCGAGTTGGATTATCAACCCAAGCCAACTCGTATGGACAAAATCGTTCAGAACAATCCCCTCCAGCATTACCATCTGTGCCCCATCCAGGATAGCATGTGCACTATATTGTTTGGATTGAGAGAGAGTAAAGAAGAAGAGTGAGAGAATCGAAAGAATTGGACAAGCACACTGTTATTTCGTCATTTTTTTAAAGGACGACTTACAACTTCGTCAACGCCACAAGTTCCGTGTCCAGAACATGATTTAGGACAAGCAGCTTGTGCAAAGCCAACCAATAAGGTGAGGCTTGCGATTAGTAACACTTTCATCTTCGTTCAACGATTATACTGAATGAAGGTCGAGAGAAATAAAATCGCTTGAGAACGAAAAAAATCGAAAAAGTAAAAAGTTTTTTGGGAGTCGACTTTCACCTGAATCTATGTATCGAGCTCTATCGCGGAGAACGACATGTATGTATGGCTGCTCTAATCACTTGAGTTGAGCTTACTACCGCCTAATACAACGACAATGGTAGCATGTAGGTCTTGAGGTAATGTGTATCTTGTGACATGGAGTATCATTGAGGCTCCTGTTCAAATATGAGACGATGATGATAGGCAGACAGACGACGTGTCCTGTAATATGCTACGAATTCCTTCTAGTTTACATATAGGACTAGTTTCTATTCTATTGAGTATTCAACAAATGTCTCGAATGGAGCTTTCTTATATCCATTTGATGATTCTTGACTCTCAACCTAGTCGTTTCTCCCCCCTTAGTATCTTGGTGTTTAAAATTGCTGTGATGCGATCCCCCAATAATTTGGTCGGTCCAAGTTAAGAACTCGGATGTTAATTTAGTAGTGTTTAGTGCCCCAAAGCTCTTCATCTCTCCATCCTGGAACTTTCCTTCGTCCTTGTATTTCTCTCCCCTCTCAATCTCCTTCTTTCTTTTAGTATAAATAATGCTGTGGTTGCTGTGGTGGATGTTGTTGATGATGATGTTGATGATAGTATGCTTGGTCATAAGACGACAAGTGCTGTCGTTGCTGCTGTTGATGATGCCGACGTTGCTGTCTATAGCCATGATGATTATGTGGCGTCGGTGCACTCCGACTACGATGATACATATAATTCAAATCTTGCTTGGGTGGAGGCAATGGACGAGGCTGCGGGTATCCATTGTTTGGGGGTGGAGGAGGATTCGAAGGAAGTTGCTGTACAGGGATTTGGTTGGGAGGACTGCCTCGACCAGAGGGCTGGCCTTCACGTCCCTCCAATGCTGAAGAAGGAGGTTTATTTAGTTTGGCTGTTGCCACCTTCTTCATAACGTACTTTTCCCACTCCATCCGTTCGGCCTTGTACAAAGCAAGTGCCGCCCTGGCATCCTCAATAGGATCATGTGCCTCACCCAAACATTGAATATCCATGCCAAGCTTGTCTTGGGCAAGTTCCTTCAACTTTCGTGGACGCAATACCGATTTGTCAGTCTCACTCTCCTTCATTAACGGGGGATAATTCGCTGAATCTCTAATATCATGCCAGGGATGTGTAATTTGCAATGCTTTTATGTCATTCTCAAGAGCATGGCCAATAAGAATCTTCCCGTGTAGAATACTCTTGACCAAAGTCTGTACGTCAGATAGTGACATGGCATTATCACCCTCCAAATCCTTGGCTTCAATGCCCGAAACGAATGTTCGGTAATCTGTAATTTCCGCATCAACCTTGACGTAGGTGTCTAGGATTACCTTCTCGGCCCAATTGCATATAGTTACTCGAGCAACGGCCGAGTCTAAACCTTCAGGTCCGATACCAACCATCTTTTGAGAGAGGGAATTTAGAGTGAAGAGTATATTGTGAGATATGGTCAATAGCATTGCAACTCCTTTTCTGCTCCTCTTTGATAACTTACCTCACAATCCAAAGCAAAGTAAATATCATTCTTCGTCATGGGCCTATCATGAGGAGGAGAAATATGATTCGGACTATGATATGGTCTCTTCTCTTGATTCCGTGGCGTAGCGCCTCGACCTCGCCTTCTATACCGATTATTATTCCATCGACTATTATTGAAACCCCCGCCGCCGCCGCCAGTACTTCTTGGTGACAAATCATCACCACCGCTATCTATGCCGCCGGGCGATGATCGATGCGCACCCGGCGATGAATGATATGAAGAAGGTGTTGATGGCATTGTATCATCTGAACTACCCCCGCTTGATTCTACCATGCAGCCTATGGGTGAGTCTGGAGCTGATGTGTTGATAGTAAAATTGAATATTGGCATTGTTGTTGTTATTGTGCTGAAATATTATGGAGCATTGCAAAGAGGAGATGACGATAACTACCTACCAACTGAAGAGCCGGCAAATAAATATTTGAATAGTCGAGCATAATCACTAAAAAGTTAGTTATCTGAAATTTTGTCTTTTGAAAGGCTTTCAGCGAAATGTCTGTCATATGTCGTCAAGTAAGGGAGATACGTATCCACTAAGCGCTAGCTACTCAAATTAAGTTCCATACAAATCTTTATGCTAGATGATGACATATGTTTTGGTGTTATATATCTTAGATACCACATTATAGACATTCTATCTAGACAACATCTTCAGTATTGTTAAGAGTATTCCCCGTATCATCTTGACTCCCCGTTGCTACCTCCGATTCATATAAAGGCTCGGCTACTTCAGTATCTTCATTCAATGGGAAGATCTGTATCTCGTTTCGAGTCCACTCCATAGTCGTTGTTGTCAAGGTACCAACTATTACATCCCAAATGTAAGGAACAAAGAATACTTCCGGGTCTGCTTCTTCTTCATACTGAAAAGCTAAGTTGCCTATATCTGACAAATCAGATTGATCACTTGATACACTACCCTCCGATGAGGCTGCAACACTATCTTCCTCGGAAACTAGGCCTTCGGGAGTTTGATATGACTTGAGCTTCTTAATGTTGGTTTTCAATACACCCAGCGTTTCACCTGCTGACATGTCGCCCTTTTCTTGGATTATAACATTTGCTTTATCAATGAGGGCAGAGATTGAGCTCATATCACCCATTGAAGTGTCTGTATTGTTATGTTATAGAGATACACATGATATAAATATGTGAGTTGAATCATATGTTACCATAATAGATGGTGCACACAAGATATAATTCAACACTTACATTGATTCATCTTCTGATATACTCCTTGCTCGAGCAAAAGTGCATAGACAAGATGTATATTCTTTTCGAGATACTTTCGTCTTGTAGCGTGTCTGATGAGTTGCAAAAGTGTTCTACAAGTCTCTCCGTGCATACCCAATGAAGTTTGCAAATCTCCTTCGACCTCAACCTCGCCACCATTCTCAGCTAGTAGTGCGATATATCTCTTGAAGCATGAGGTTGTTACTGATACAAGTCGAAATGCCGCATAATCACTCAGTCGTACCACATGAGGTGATAAATTCAACATTACAGCACAGCAATTGCTCAATAAGAAGGCATCTTGTAGTTGATTGAGATTGAACGAGGTTGCTCTAAGTAAAACCAACAGTATCATACTTCCTAAACTTGATTCTTTGATTTGACGCTCCTTGTACCATTTTAATGATGTGGTGTTCACACTCACACGACGAAATGAGTCGCGCCCAAAGGAAGGATCTGACGAGAATATCAGGAGCAATATGAGTATAAGATAAAGTTGAGACTGTGATCTGAAGGGTCTGTTACTGGGAGTGAGCGTAATCAATTGTGAGAGCTGCCCACTACTATTTGTCACTGTACTTGCCGAGCCAGTCATAACTGTTGAGAAGTAAAGACTTCGTAGTAGAGGCATTATCAACATGTCAAGGTCAGATCGAGCTGATATAGAAGTTGCGAGTGTTGGAGAAGATAGAAGCATCGTGTATAACAGCAACGCTCCTACTTCTGTATGTGCAATACGCCCAAAGGCTTTGAATAATGACTCGTAATTGATTGATAGCACTGATGGTTGTTCATTGTTGTCTGGTTGTGGTTGAAGAAACAGGGAGTTTTCATCAGTTGATTGGCTATTTGCAGCTTTTGAATTCCAACGGTTATCACTAAGTGAAGCAAGCTCTGCCCTGAATAAATTCTGATTCTGGGCTCTACAATTGTTGGATAGAATCAGTAATAAAGAAGAGCTCATGTCAGCTATAGGGCAATTTGTGAGCCATAATATGTTGTTCGTCTTGTTCCAACCTGTTTCCTTTTCACAATGAGCCTGGATTTGTTGTAAAATCAGTTTGTCACTTGATGAATTATTGCCAATACTACCGCCAGTAATAGCACGATGTCCCAATGCCCTAACGGCAAGCTGAACAAGTCGTATTGGTAGTAGAAAGAAGGATGATGATAGCATTAACAAACTCCTCAGTGGATGAAAGATCATATTGGTTGAGCTATTATTGACATCTCCCGATATGTGGCCCGCTGAAGACAAGTTCACATTATCATCTGTTCCCAATTCAATTGAGGTACTTGTTGCGTTGTTATTGTCAGTTCCGACTGTTACTTGTGAAGCGGGTATTTCTAATGATTTCTTTTGAGAAGTAGCCTTCTTTAAAGTCATCTCATTATCGCTACCTTTAGGTGCACTTGCCATCACAATACTATGTGTCTCATACATGCCATCTGCTGATATTTTCATATTGGTCATTTGTTTGGCTATATCTTTGGGTAATTCAATATAGTGTGATGCAATTGATCGCCTTGGTGGTTGTGGTCTATCAGTCAACCATTGCAAACATACATGTAGAAACATGAGCGGTTCATTCTGAAGTGTATCAGCTTCGCCGGGTAGATTTTGTGCCTGTTGTATCTTTTGTTCTCTTTGCCAAGTTGCATATTGCATAATCTTTTCTAAAAATAGATGATTGCTTTGCTGCCCTTCAATTGCCAATTCTTCACTTGATACCATTGGTTGATATAATTGTGTTGATAATAATACCAATAATAGTGAAAGTATCTGTACAATTACATCATATATTTCAGGGATTGCCAATATATCAAAATTTTCTCCATCATTATCTCTTTGCATCATACCCCCAATAGATGAAAGGAAAGACATTATAGAAGCAATTATGTCCATTGAGGCATCACGATCTTCTTCTCCCTGATTTTTGTATGTAAAACATTCACTCAGAGTATAATTAATATTATATTCCATATTCTCTGTTGAAGGGGAACATGCTTGCACAATTGTTTCATGTGATAGTAAACGAAGTAGATTAAGTGATCCGCATGCCACACGTGCTTTTCCAATTAAAGATATTCTTTGTTTTACTGTATATGTCTCGAGACTACTTTGCAACTCTCGTATCATCCTTGCAACATGAAGACAAAAAGCTGCCAAGTTTGAAGATTTTGAGCTATACTTTGCACATTGTCTACATGCATTCCCGACTACATCCTCTTCACCTGATGTTGATAGGGCACCAAGATTGTGAAGATGTACTAACTGTTCGTAATTTAGTAATAACTGTCGCCACTTCTCGTCATTATATGGTATATTCTCAGAGCCATTTATTTGCAATAAAGAGATTGATAATGAATCTGATGGTTTTAGAGAGTATGCTCCCTGTTGTATTAGTAATGAGATGTATTGGGTAAGAAATAATACCTACAACATTTGACATATCATATATCCAAATTTAATCTATTGCAAAAACAACGATCGGCCAAAACAACTAGCTATACCAACACAGCCACTTACCTCGGCATCTCCCCACATCTCCATGATGCCTATATTACTAACAATGGTGTAGTGTCGTGCAGTAGGGCCGGTTTCAACAAGTACCCCCCCGCCGAGTTTTTGCCAACTAGATTACGTTGAATCGCCAGTTATTCATTCATTTTTTTCCCTTGCCGACCCGGCTGGGTTGCATCCATTTATCATACCCACAAAGGCATTGGTACCGAGTATTAGTAGTTGGGATTGACTCAATCATTAAGGTGGCTGGTTTGCATCCATTATTATACCTCGTGTATACTATCCATTTGACTTACTATCCATTTGATTATCTCACTTTGGTGGCGTGCAGTAATATAATTTTCTACCTCGTGTATTGTTATGATCAAGGGAATAGTTATCGTTAACAATAGTGGCAAGCCACGTCTTGTGAAATTCTACCAGTCCGTTTCAGGGGAAGCTCATCAGCAATCTGTTATTCGACGTATATATCAACAAGTATCAACGCGTCCGGACTCCTTTTGCAATTACTTAGAAGGTTCTGTACCTGAATGGGGAGAGAATATCAAATTAATATACCGACATTATGCAACATTATACTTTGTATTTGCAGTTGATTCACAGGAATCTGATTTGGGTATACTTGATTTAATACAAGTGTTTGTGGAGGCACTTGATAAACGATTTGAGAATGTATGTGAACTGGATTTGATATTTCATTCAGATAGAGTACATTATATATTGGATGAGATAGTCATGGGTGGTATGGTATTGGAAACAAATATAAATAGTATATTGCAAGCAATTAATGATCAAGAGAGGATGCACAAGGATTCATTAAAGAAGCAAGGTCCCAGCGATTCTGTAGATGCCATTTCAACAAAGTTGGGTGCTGGTAGAAACTGGTAGATAGTATGAATAGCATTAAATAGAGTGATAATGGCATTATGTTAAATTAATCTCTATCATCAAGCTCGCCCAAAAGCCGCAGTATGTATAAGAAAATGTTTATGATATCACTGTATAAGCTCATAGCACCCAATATGTAATCCTTTTCTGACATTTGGTACTTTGCTGATTTACCAGAAACTATTAAACGTGTATGATAAGCCAAGTACATTGAGAATAAACCTGCACCAAATATGCAATACAACGCTTCGGAGTATGGCAAAAAACCATACGGAATGATGCCAAATAGTTCCAACATACGCATAACCCCAAACATTAAAAAGGCAAAGCCAACACTTGCCAACCCTCTTCCCCATTGAGTCAAATCATATTTTGGATTCTTTTGCATTAATGTATAGATGGTAATTGAAAGTGTTGATGCAGCTGTAGTGACCATTGCTTTAATGACAGTTGAGTATGCATATATTGAAGATATAAACCCGACAGCAAGCGATTCTCCTGCAGTAAAAGCTAACAACAGTGGCCATTTTAATGGTGATTGCCGTATATTCTCAGATCCTAAAGTTATCCACCAGGTTATTGTTGATATCAATAATCCAAGCAAAGGAACTTTTCTGCCAGCGGGATGAAACATCATCCAATTCCTTACCCCGGGGTTTAAATGAAAGGCATGAATGGTACCAGCAGTGAAAAGCAGTTGTATCGACAATATTGCATACACTCGAGCTACAGACATATGTGTGTGTTAGAATAGGAGATATAAAGGATATTACACATAACGTGCATAACTTACCTATAAATCTATTTCTATCATCTCTTTGGAGAAATGCTTCGGCAAACTTCTCCTTTGTTTCTTCATTTACATTTGTTGCATCTTTGCTGTTTGAATATGATGATGGAGTCTGAGGTGATGATGAAGTGCCAGGATTACTTCCATAGTTGTATGATTTCGATCCTACTCCATAGTTATACTTTGATCCTGCAGTCCATGAAGATCGAGATGCTGATTCGGATGATGCTCCGCCTCTAATCGATGTTAATGATGATATCACTGAAGACTTTCTATTGGCATTGATTACTATTGGGTGGTTGATAGAAATAGAAAGATGTGCACCTGCTTGTGCAACCAAATAAGATATCCACAAAACAGTAACCCTCATGCTTGCAACAGTTGCAATGATGGATAATATTGGATATATGCTTTACTAAACTATTTTCTTCAATCTACTCAATACTCTTTCTCCTGTGTGCTCTCTCTATGGTAGTGTAAATTATGATTATTTGCCCCACTTGGGCAGTAAGCGGAGGATACGGCCCATCGGCCCACGCACATACACTCAAAGAGGATATGTATGTTGATGAATGATGTAGTTGGAATACAAAGGGGATATATAATATAATGCAGGATAGGAAAGCTATTATGATGCCTCGGTATTTCTTTTTATTGTCTTTATTATTCATATCGTCAGTTGTGGTTGAATCGTTTCAGCCAATACATCACCGTCCTACAATATCTACTCGACAAACATCATCATCAATAATATCCACAACTACAACAACATTGATGGCTACAAGCTTAAATGAATCGGAATTGAAATCAGAGTTGACAGAATACTTAAAGAAACGTGATGAATCTAATGCAGATGAGGCTGCAAAAGCGTGAGTCTACTTTGTTGTTAGTTTGAAGTTTGATATGACAAAAACACTCACAAAAATTATGTCTATTGCAAACTATAATATATTAAGTGCTGTGGGTGAGGTAATCGGCGGAACACGAGGAAATGTTGTACTGGGTAAGATTATTGTTGTTGTTAGTGTGTTTGGTTTTAATATGAAACCATAAAACTCATTGCAATACAACAACAAAACAGAATATGTCTCGGGTTCTCCCAATAAACAAAGAGTACAAGAAGATGTACCAGATATGTTCGATTATGATGAATTAATAAAGTATGGATATTCACATTTAGTATCACCCATTATGAAAAATGGAGGAAGGAGGGCAATGTATCAACTAATGGAACTACCCGAGCCACCAACACCTGAACGATTAACAAAGAAGAAGAGTGCACCAAAGTTAGTGATTGACAGAACAGGAGAGACGGATAGTGCTAGATATACTGGATTGAAAATGTCTGCAAGTTTAGACGACGAATCAATGGGAAAAGCATTGGAAGAGGCAGCTAAAAAGGCTAGAGAGGGAAAGAGTTTAAGAAAGAGGTTGGTTGAAGAAGATTATGTGCTACCTTATGCAGGTAAGTATTATCACCCTAATTTTGGATATTTAATGTGTGGATTGTCTTCATATTTTATCTAACCATACATGAATGTTGTAAACACAGATAACACGAACAAAGGACCTAGACAGACACCTATATGGACACCAGAGAAGCTTGATGAGGCAGGAAGGAAGGCCGGCCAAGCACAAGCTTGGGCAAGAAAAGCTAGAATGGGAGAATTGAAGAAAGATCCATATGAAGTATTGGCAGTAGAGGGAGAGCTACGTGTGTATAGTATTATAGTCGCTATTATAATTGCCGTGGCATTTGGTAATGCTACACCGACTGCATTGACAATGATTGGAATTGATTCAGATGGTGCATTAGACGTTCTTAAGATACCATCATTAGCCTTGGCAGCTGCAGGGCTTGGATCGGCAGTTGCCAATGGCGTAGCTCTCGCTCCGGGAAAGAAGAGGTCATCATTCATTTGGTTTTTGAAAGGTTTGTTTGGGGGGCCACTAGCTGTAAGACAGCTTAGAGAACTTGGTGACTTAAAGACAATCGGTGAGACAGAGGGACAATAAGGCTGCAAGGTGGTTCCACGACAAGATAGTACTAGTGTATTGTATAGTTGTGAGGGTAAGAATATACTTTAACAGATCTTGACTGTCTAATGAAAACTCTCAGCCATTTTGTTGCCAAGCTAGATATAACCTCATTTCTTGTAGGATGGCATGTAGATCCCAGAGCTCTTCTTCCCCGAGCCTTTTTTTGTTTCAAAAACTGAACCAAGTATAGCAACTTTGGACACTTTCTTCTTCTTCTTCTTGACTGTCGTTGGAGGTTGTGTTTTGAGCCCAGGAGAAACTTCATCATCAGATGAATCGAACTTGTTTGAGGTAGTGGCTTTACTTTGACTTGTTGTATTACCATTACCAATAGCAGCTTTCTCTCCGCCGCCATTCACTGCTGAACTCTGTACAGGTGATGGTCGAGGAACAGGAACAGTTTTGTCATCATCGTCTGATTCTCCATTGTTTGTTGATGTTTTACTTGTCGTAGCGACAGGAGGAATAGGTTCAGTTTTGTCATCATCGGAATCGTTTGCTGCTGTAGTACTTTGTTTGCCTTTGCCCTCTTTAGCTGCACTGCTTTGTACAGGTGACGGTTGAGGAGCAGGGACAGGGGCAGTCTTGTCATCATCTTTTTCTTCTTCATTGTTTGTTGAAGTTTTATTGGAGACCGATGCATTGGCCGAACTGCTTTGAACAGGAGACGGAACAAGTGCTGTTGATGAAGTAGTCGTACCAGCAGCATTAGAGCTCTTGACAGGTGAAGGATTAGAAGCGGCATTACCATCAGGATTTGAAGGAATAGCAGTAGCGGTAGGCTTTGATGATTTGACTGGTTCGGGCTTAACAACTGGCTTCACGTCCTTATTCCTCGCGCTTAGAGGCACATAGTCATCGGGAGTGGCAGCATTATCATCCTCTTCCTCCTCTTCTTCCTCATCCTCATCATCGTCACTACCAATCTCTTCACAGGCCATCTTGGTAGTAACCTTGAGGGATAAGAAAGTATACAATTGCGAAACAGAGTTAGATTCACATAATCTTCAACATACGCAGCATTTGGCGCAGAAAGAAGCAAGACATACCTCAATGATTTGACTTTCTCCGCCCATCTCCTCGTCAAAATCATCGTCGCCTTGGGCAACCTGTGCACCACCCTTGGACTGAGCGAATAGATGATCATGGTTGATCTTTCCACCCTCTCCTTTGAAATCATCGTCGTCGCTCTCATCGTCACTATCACTGCTATCATACTTGCCTTTGCTCTTTTTCTTCTTTGGGTTCTCCCTTGTATCCTTAGGACCTTCGTCGCCCTCCTCGGCAATGTCATCCAACTTATCTTCATCCATGTTTTCTAGTTCGTTGGCCAAGTCAGCCAAGTCGTGAGTTGCATTCGGGTCATCTTTTGCCTTCCACTGTTGTTTTTGCAGTAGTGCGAGAAGGTGTGAGTTTACCACTCATATTTATACATATCACACACTAATCACTTCACTTACCAGTGATGCCATGAATGAGCCATCCTTGAACTTCAATAGATTTTCAAGACCGAATAGCTCTCCCTTTCTATTCTTATCTTTTGCAACACCACGGAAAAGTTGGGGCTGATTCTTCCCATCAGTGTTGTGACCGAGAGTTTGCTTCTTCAATTGAACCTTGTAAACTTGACGAGCATACATCAATTCTTCTATTGTACCTCGAGCAACTAGACGCACAATCTGTACATTTCTCTTTTGACCAATCCTAAATGCTCTGTCTTGAGCTTGCTCGTCGTAACTTGGATTCCAATTAACATCAAAGATGATAACTTTATTTGCTGCCGTGAGATTTAACCCGAGTCCACCAGCTTTGGTACTAATCAGAAAGACTTGCGTATCTCCGTTCTGGAATTTGTCAACTAATCCTTGTCGTTGATTGGTTGGTGTCTATTAGGTGGAGATAAAGGTGGGTGAACAAAAAATGATTAGTCGAATAAGGTAGTTAAATTTGAATTGCACATTCAGAACCCATTACACTATATACACACCTTTCCATCTAGACGCATATTCGACCATCCTTTGCACTGGAAGGTTAAGAAAGAAAAGATCCTTTAGAGTACATCTCATACAACATCATCTTGATACTTAATAAATACAAATACTCGCTTACCTTGATATGATTCTGTATAACATCCAAGGCCGCTGTTGAGTAGGAAAATACTAGCACACGATTACGTCTCTTTAGAAACTTTGTAAGACAGTAATCCAATGTCCTCATTTTGCCAGAAAGTTTCATATGATCGTCCATAATACCATCACTCTTGTAATAACTGCCACCAGGCATTTCTTTCAATATTTCTGGAGTAAAAGCAACTTTGGCAAATTCAAGCTTCTTCTTCTGAGCTGCAGCTGACTCTAGCCTATCCACTTGTAGTAAGTTGGGATGTGACGAGATTTTGTAAAGCTTGTGCATGGCAACTAACGTTGTACAAGTTGGACAGTTCTGACACGCCACATATTTGCCATCAATCACGTTCTGGGCAATATCAATGGGACATCCAATCTCTTTTTCATGTGACTGTTTCCACAAAATTGCATCAGGCTCAATCTGAGGCTCACCAGGCTCATCACGCAATGGGTTCCACGGATATCTGTAGCAACATTCCTTCTTGAGAGTGAGTATCCCCTTGTTTCGTCTCTGATAGTCCAATTGTTCTCTGTGCGTTTTCATCTTTTTATATCCTCTAAAATATTGTTTGTTGACACCACAATCACAGGGTGCATTGGCAAAACGTAACTGTTGGTAGTCGGGAAGAGCAATTATGTGACGATAGATCTTCTTTTGGATATCAGTGAGCTCACAAAAAATGACCTCTTCTTTTTTCTCAGTGAGTTCATCTTTTAGCACGACCTCCTTCTTGCGTTCGAGGAAGGCAGGTCGAATGGCATTTCGAAGTATTTGCTCTCGTTCCTCTGCTAAATCTAGAACCTTTTGTTTTGCATCCTTTGCTCGAGCATACGTGATTGGTCTTGATATCTCATTCCTAAACGCTTCCTTACTTCCGATTAGACCCGGTCGAACTAAGTCGATCAAGAAGAAGAGCTCTTCGTGCTTATTTTGCATCAAGGTTCCCGTCATTCCAACTATAGGACATTCACAATTATCACGAAGGTCTTGAAGCCGCTTGAATGACTGTGATTTTCCATTCTTGAACTCGTGATACTCATCAACAATTACTACTTTCCACTCCACTTGAGCTAGTTCATCATAATCCCCAGCTCTTGTGAATAATGATTTACCCGTAATTAGGATAAAGTCTAGACCATCCTTTATCCTATCCAAAGCTTTCTCTCGGTTTGAGCCTGCATACACCCCAACATTGAAATGTCCCCATGTTTTGAATTCATTCTGCCAATTATCAACAACACTTGAGGGTACAATAATCAATATTGGGGTGAATCTTGGTGCCTCGATAGTTTCAAGCGTATCATCGGCATCATTCTTGATACCAAATCCAGTTAGGAGAGCCTGATGCTTGCTCTCCTCACGAGCTTGAAGTGCCTTCTTTACCTTGTTGCAGTGCTGATTGATCTCGAGTAAGTCCAGGCCTGTCCCGGTCTTCTTGAGTAATGCCGCAATGAGAGAAATCATTTGCACCGTCTTACCCAGACCCACTGTTAGTAGTTGATGTATTGAACACAAAGGTTAGTAAGTGAGTGATGAGATTTGCAGAAACCTTACATACTGAACATGAAAGATGCTGTACTCACTATCATCGCCAAGAATACATCCCTTGCCTTTGATCACTGAAGAGTATATGAATTGGACTCCCTCTCGTTGATAATCCTTTAGATATCGATTGATGGATGCTGGTACTTGATCTGCATCACTGTCAGGAGCCGCTGGCATCTTTCTATCCTCATCATCATCATCAACGACAGCATCATCTTCAGCACCGACGAGAGCATCTCCACGCCGCCACGTCTTGGACAGTACAAATGGAACCAGCGGTCCCGGAGGCCCAAGTTTTGGATTTGCGAAATCTGGCTTGAGCTGACGTTTACGACGTTCCCTTTCATCCTCTGACACGTCTGACTTCTCATCCTCGTCGATGCCATATCTACTAGCCCATGGCATCTCTCCGCCGCCGCCACCACCTCGTTTCCGTGGCTCATCGTCTGAATCAGAGTTGGAACGACGACGTCGAGTGGTCTTTTTAGATGGTGCCTTCTTCTTCTTTTGTGCAACAGCAGGTGCATCCGAATCATCGTCATCACTGTCGGCCGCGGCCTTTGTAGATCTAGATCGTTTCCTCGGTTGTGTTGTTCCATTATTCGCTCTCTTCCTACCCCTACCTCTCTTTGCACCCTCATTATCACTGTCACTATCACTGTTCATCTTCATTCTTACATCTTGATCAGAAGAAGGGTCATCCCACAATCCATCATCGAATGAATCTTGCATTGCCTTTGACGGGGAGTTACGTTGTTTCTTCTTATTGGGTGTATCACTAATATCAGAATCATCATCCTTTGCACTACCCCGACGTTTGTACATTCCCCTTGATGGTTTAGTCGATATAAATCCATCACCCTTACCACCACCTTTATTAGGAGTATCATCTCCCATATCTGATTGGGATAATCCCAACTCACTATTAACATCCTCCTCGGTATCATCTCCTCTCAGCACAATTTCAGTACCCTCTAATGACTTTTCAGGTTTCTTTGGTGATAATCGTTTACGATCTTCGGCATTCTGTGCGTTTAAATATTCCCGTTGTTCTCTTTCATGTTTTTCCAATGCCATTGGATTATGACGTCGGGCTGCTTCCTTCTTGGCACGTTCTTCGGCCTCCTTCTTGGCCTTCCTTTCTCTAAATAATTTGGCCATATCATTACCATCATCATCGGAATCTGAATCACTTTGTAGATTTTGTGTTAATTGTGCTAAACTTTTAGTGATAACACCACCTCTACTGGTTGGACGTTTAATACGAGGTGAATCATCCACATCCATTGTATCAGGTGAGGAGGGTGCAAATGTAGGACGATTCTTATTACTACTATTTCCAGTATTGGATGCAATATTGTAACTCATTTTCCTATCCTCGGGAGATGGTATAGATGAACTACTACTATCCCTACTCTTGGCAGCGGCTTTTTTAGCAGCCTCGCGTTCCTTCTTAATACGCATCGCTTTTCTCATTGCCTCGAATCCACCCGCATCATCGGAATCATCGCTATCAGATTGATTGCCAAATCGTTTTTGTGCTGCAACTTTTGCATTTAGTTTGGCACGTTCGGATGTAACCTTTGTTGTACCATTGCTGGAGTTGCCATTCATTGATGTATTATTAATAGATGTAGCAGCTGCTGAACCATTATTATTATCCCTACTACTGCGAAACTTATCTTGTTCATCATCATCATCATCTGATGAATCATAATATTTAGGTTTCCACTTCACAGCCGGTTTTCTACCTGATCCAATAATACCAATACCTCCACCATTACCAGTCTTGTTATTATTAGATGCAGAATTAACCTTGGCAGATGCTGAAGTTAATGGGCTGGCATTGTTCAACTTTCTATGATTAGAGATGCGATTTCTCGGCGGAGATGGTGAAGGACTGGGTACTGGTGATTTATCTGCTAATAAATCAGTAGACCCTGCATCGGAATCATCATCACTACTATTAGCAGGTCTTTTACGTCTTTTACTCTGTGCTAATTTCTCTCTCCTTTCCTCTGCTTGTCTTTCGCGTTCTCTACGACGATTTTCAATCTGCTGCTGTCGTTGTTTGGCTGCTGCCTCACGACGTTGACGTCTCTGTGCATCTAAATCTAAATCATCATCGTATTGGGTTGATATTATACGACCAGCGTCTGAATCATCTTCACTGCATGATGAGGACATAATGATGTTATTGATTTTTTATTGTATTGAACCAAGGATTTCTTATTTTGTTGCGGTGTGGTATTATTGTGATATATATCTGGAAAGGAGCTGAATACTCAGCACAAAACAACGCCGATTTGAAATATTTAATCTGCTTATATCCCGGTATTATGGAGGATATACACACAATAACAGTACATAGTTACTAGTACTACCCTATGGTAAGTCAATAAATCTTTGAATGAAATTAATAGCTCGTGATTGAGGCAGTCCCAGGTCACGAGACCACCATTATGTAAGTCAACAGTACATATGTATATGGTATGCCTTTCAGCTTAGGGCTTGGACGAGTGAGTGGGGATATGTAGTATGAGGGAACAACTACAGAGATAATCTACCGAACTGAGCTACTTTATTCTAAGGTAACTGCTAAACGCTAAATGAAAATTATATGTCTATGATACTTAGTGAAGCTAATTAACTGTCTAAGACTTATGAGATATTACCCAAGAGCATCGAGGCAACAAGACCTATCATCCCGACACATATTCTTGATGACATCTTGTGGTACATTCGGAGGTAGGTCACATGAAATACAATCTGTTGCTCCACCTGGAAGATGCGGTTATTGATGATGAAAGAGAGGAGATTATATATATTCATATGTTAGTACATATGATGTGCAAGGGCAATCAATAAAGGCAAACTAAGGTCAAATAAAGCAGTCAAGTCGTCGAGCCTTTGAACACTTGCATGCATATGATAGAACAATACTACGCGGACTTTCCAGTAGAATATGCTCCAGGACTACAGGGCAAAGGATGAATCGAATTGACAGGACAAAAGCTCCCTCGTGGGCATAGACCACTACAATCCTCGCTTGACAGGCCTAAACTCTCTCCGTATGTCCCAGCTCTACATGGATATCGAAAACCATTCTGGCAATAAAATCCAAGCTCGCATTCAACTTGATCTGTTCGTATGTGGCCCGTGTTTATATCTTGTGTCAACTCGTTATCAATACTATAAAACCCCAAGTCGACTGAAAGAGGTTTAGATGAACCCTTAGGACAGTATAGGTGTACCTCGCCACACGGAACTCGTGTCTCTAGAGTTGATGGGGGGCCTGGATGTGATGGACAATAGAATCCAGGATCACACGGTTTGCAATCTGACACGTCAGAAGCTCCAATCTTGTCTCCACATGTCCCTTCAGGACATGAGTACTTGAGATACAACAATAAAGATTAGCTTATGAGTTGCGATAGATACGTCAAACAAAGCTCACATCATTGAAGTATCAGCTCACCTTTACTCCATCTTTACAGTAAAACCCAACTTCACACAATTCTTGTATTTGTTGAGTAGAATTAGGACCAGCATAATATTCGGCAAGGATGGCATCACTCTCTAAAGCTGAATAGTATCCTTCTTCTACTAGAATTGGCGTACTAGAGCCGTGTGGACAGTAAACAGTTGAATTCCCGCATGGGTATTGAGTAGGAGAAGTACTACCTTCAAGGCAATAGTACCCAGATGAACATATACCAGAGCAAGACTCATCGCTTAAGCTTAGTTCATCTCCAAATGTAGCGGAAGGGCATGGATGACGAAGCCCATCCTCTCCACTACAATAATATCCTTTTGGGCATATATGCTGAGAGGTCTTCATATCATTTGGTTCGTCTTCATCTGTATAGTATCCTTCGCTAACATATATCGGAGTAGACGTCCCTTGTGGACAATACAAATGTTGAGCACCACATATAGTTGGACTGACTGTGCCTTCACCACAATAATGCCCTTCTAGACATACTCCTGCACACTCAGCGCTCGTCTCTAGATCTCTATCACCATACCTTCCACTAGGACACTTGTATCTTATTCCTTCTTGACAATAATGTCCCTTTTCACAAGGATATTCTTCAGTAGCTGTGAATTGAGTCTTTGGCAAATGAAAAACATCCGGAGGTAGTTCGTCAGCGTCAGTTTCACTTAATCGATAGCACGTTGACTCGACAACATTGTACTGTAGTGTAAATAGAGTCTTGTCTGTTGCAGATTGATGACATTCACAAGTCGTTCTTGAAGGAGTACTCATTGCTTGATGAGTGCCACAATCAATGCACAAGGACAACTCATCTCCAGAGATGTGTTTATATGTACCCTCAGGGCATAGTGTACACTTGCCATCCATTCGTTGTGTCGATATAGGTGATATATCCACATCTCCACTGGCCACAGGTTCTTCTCGATAAGTCCCAGGCCTACATGGATATTCTTCTGTGCTTGTGTAGTATCCAACTTGAACAGACTTGGGAGACGATGAACCAGTAGGGCAATATCGATCTTCTTGTCCACAAGCAACTTGACGAGGAGATGTAGAAGCAGTTGGACAATACCATCCTGATTCGCAAACTCCACTACATTCATCAGTAGATAAGCCTTCACTATCTCCATAGTGACCTGAATGACAAGGCAAGACTACTCCGTCACTTGCATAGTATCCCTTGGGTGCAATCTCATGACGATGTCTCGTTGTATTTGTACCTCCGACGGAATAGTATCCGGTCGACACTTGAGTTGGTTTAGTTGCCCCTTCTAAACAATAGAGATTTGAAGCTCCACATTCAATAGGAGAACTCAGTCCGGTAATAGGACAATAATATCCGCGTGGACATATCTTCTTCACTCCGTCTACACAATAGAAACCAGCTTCACAAATCTGTTGAGAGTATCTTTTGTCTTCTTCGTCTCCTATCGAGTAGTAACCCTCGGTAACATTTTTAGGAGATATGCTTCCCAGTGGACAGTATACGTTGTTGTTTCCGCATGGTTGAATTGTTTCTTTATCACTACAAAAGAAACCTTTTGGACATAGCTCACAAGGTTGATGCACTCTATTTGAATGACAAACATATCCTCTCAAAGTTACTGATTCTTCAACATGCAGTCCGCTTGTTAGTCCTAGAGTTGCAAGTAGCAAGATTAAGACGAATTGTATCATTATGTCTTCACTTCAAGATGTCTAATGATTCGTAAGGTACTAGTTCAGAATGCTGCTAATAAAATCTCTCCATAACTTGTGCCTCTCTCTAGTACTCGACTTGCTGTCATGTTCTTGCCTTCATTACTTCCAATTGGGAATTACTGAAGGTCCAAGTATGTACCTACATTAGGTATTTCATTTTTTTATTTGTCATTTTCATTTGACGGAGTAAATCTTCGATGTTTGCCTACACCATTACTTGTTTCCAAACAACTCTTGGATAAATAATCCAAACAAGCGGCAACTAGGCAAGGCTACAATCATGAACTCTTGGATAAATAATCAACATGAAGTCTTGGATTAATGATCCTCGGGAGAGGCAACTACTAGCTGCAAAGTTACATAATCAATACAACCAATCCCGACAAAAGCAGATCACAGCCGATGAAAATGAAGAGCTTCAAAAGATTGATGACCTTTGGAAGTCTGCATGTGAGGATGCAAAGTTAAATGGCAAGATTCGTGTCTGTTGGCTGGATCTCAAGACTGTCTCCAACAGGGTATACTCTTTTCAATCCGATTATGATATACCCCTGAAAGAGCTGATTCTCGATGGTATCGGCTTGACAAGTTTGGAGAACATATGTCAGCATTGTAAAGATCTTACACATCTATCTCTTGCTTCCAATGAAATTCAAGAGGTCTCCGGCATTGATAATCTGATACATATATCTCATATGAACCTTCTCCGAAACAACTTGACTTCTCTACCATCCACAATTGGACTACTGGTAAACTTGAAGAAGCTTGAATTGGCCAACAATCGTCTCACTACCCTACCTGATTGTTTTGGGAAATTAACACAACTCAAGCATATCAATCTTGAAGATAATAACCTATCAGAGCTTCCAGTCAGTTTTAGAAAACTCAAGTGCGAAGTTGTGAACCTCAACACTAATAACTTCAATGTCTTCCCGGATTGTTTAATAGAAATGCCAAACCTTTGTCAATTGTCAATAATGGCTAACCAATTGATTGACTTACCTGTGAGCATCGGGCGGATGAAATCGTTCAAGGTATTAAAGGCTAGCAAGAACAGAATAAACATCATTCCAGACTCAATCGTCAACCTTCCATCGCTTGAGGTACTTTGGTTAGACTTTAATAAACTGTCGGCACTGCCCATTAACTTTCATCATCTCATAAGATTAAAGGTATTGAAGCTAGAGGGTAATGTAGATATGATTTATCCTCCCTTGGATGTGGTTGTGTTGGGAGTGGAAGAGGTACATCGATGGAGTAGGCAACGAGTCGATGAGACTCGTATAAAAAGGCTTAGAACCATCATTCAAAGTCTTGAAGAGGTGTTGAGTTTGGTAAAGAGACATCGTATTGGAGGAAATTTGCATGAAGGCTTGTTCCGAGTCAATGATGGTTGTTATCAAATAGTACCCGACGCTCTGTTTAATGTATTCATTCCTGAACTCAGACGCACAATATGGAGTAATCAAGATACTACTGGTGGTGGTATAACTTCATTCCCTTTTGAAAGACAAGAATGTGAACAAGCCCTCTTTCAATTCCGTGATGCTGCGGGGGGCATTGTCAGGAAGCTCCCAAATGCAATGTTTCGACGTTGTTCTTGTGTATCTACTGGTAGATCTCAAGTGTGTGTTCCGCCTACAAATGGATACATGTGTACAAGACCGGCTCTCTTGATTAGGATGGAGGTGGCATATGAGGAGAATATGAAAGAAAAACGCCGTATCCTGGAAGAAGAACGAAGCATTGATGATGCAACAAAGGAGGCCACAATGGTTGCAAAGTCCTTCTTGACTTCAGAAGACGGCAAAATGTTTATTCGAGACGAGGCGGAGAAGATGTTACAGCAACAACAGCAAGACATTGCCCCGACTCCATCGTCTCAAGTCAAGTCGATCCGAAAGAGAATCATGACAGGTCTCCAAAGCTTTCATACACAAGAAAGTGCACAACTTAGACAAGCTGAAGACTTGGTAAAAGCCGAGTATATCGACAAGAAGGTAGCGGCAGCGACCGAGTCTGTGTTGGAGAGAAACTTGAAGGTACAATTGATTATGAAGAAATGGGATGGAGTTAGTTCAGATCAAGTCTTTCAAAATTGGCGAGGCTTAATTGAATCCTCCAAGCGACTTGAGAGGAGGAAGAATAGACAAAGGTTGAAAGATGAGAGGTTACAATATGAAGATAAGTTGGCAGAATATGAGATCAATAAGCTTGAGGTGAGTATCTTCCCATACTATTTACTTACCAGTATTCCAAGCTGAACATATACCCGTGTTGCATTCACTTTGCCAGTTTTCGCAGTGGGAGGAGAAGTTTGATGACTTTACTGAGTCTACAATTTGGGTTCATCGACTCTCAGGAGAGACTGATGAGAAACCTCAGCCGCCTTCATTACCACTCGTACCCAAATGTCTCTTAAACTCTGAAACAGGCGAACAATTAAGTCCAAATGATATACTGCAGAATGAAGCTGACACGAGTGATGATGACTCGGAGGAAGCCCGCTCTGTAGCTTTCAAGTCTGAGGGCGACAATGTTTTACCTCCACTTGGTAGGAATGCTGAGATTGAACTAGCCGAAGAGAAAGTTATGCAAATGAAGATTAGAATAATGAAAATAGGCAAATCATAGATTAAACGAGATAATCCTGTTACATCGTGCACACACATACCTAATAGAATCACTATCCATCTTTTTATTTTAATACTGTTTGAACCTAAAGGAAGATGTAAAGCAGGGGGGTGTTCTACTAATACTCAAAGGCATTGTCAACATATATTCCAATATATCAAAACTCAATAACGGCGGCAGCGACAGCTCTCCGCTCATATATAAAACAACTTAAGATGAAAGTATTTCTTAAACCTATTCTTCATTCCAAATATATGATGTATCTAAACAAGAGGTTGATGGAGTACAACTTTGTTGGACAAGATAATATTATATGTCACTAACGAACTAACAGGTTTAACGTGCAGGCAAAGGGTTCATTCAACATCAGTGTTTGATAATCTGTATTATAGCCAGAAAAGGTATAAAAATAAGTCGTAAGAAATGAAAAACCAAGGGGTATATCACAAATTAGACCCTTACCTCTGCAAATGATTTGCTACCCCAGGCAACAGGTTCTTTTGACTTGTCATCAGAACCATCCTCCTTGCCATTATCTCTGCTCGGAAAATCGTGAGAATTTCTAATATCCACAGGTGGTGGTGCTGCCGACAACTCCTTCTTCTCCGGTGTAGCATATTTGCCAGTTTCATTGTCAAATGATCCCACGGGGGCTGGTAGAATGGGTAAAGCACGTGTTTGTGATCCCGGATTAGACTGGATGGATGCAAACGACGAAAGGACCGTCCCTTCCGTTTTACCATCACTTGAGCCTGCATGTTTATTATTGCGTTGTGGAGATGGGATGTCATCCTCATTTCCAATCATACTAAGGTCGTGAAATTCAGAAAGAATATCACGTTCCATTTCTTCTGTTTGGCGTGTTCGATCAGCCTCGGCATCATCAACTTGTGACGACTTTGAAGGTGCTACATTACTATCATTATCATCATTCTGTGATTCAGAACCAACAGTGCCACTAGCATTATCAGCCTCTTTCTTCTTCAAGAGAGCACTCGCATAGCCCACTAGATTACTATTCGATGCCTTCTTATCGCCTTCTCCTTCCAATCCAGGAAAGTCTGAGGATGTAAATATCTCTCGATCAGCCGCACTCATTTTCTTCCTTGACTTGCCCGACGTGTCACTTCTCGATAATCGATCCTGGCCGTGATGATTTTGGTTCCTACTATTGTTGTTTTTATGCCGATTATTATGCGACGGTGATGCTGAGTTGCCATGATCTCTTCTAAATTGCTGCTGATCATCAGAGTTCTTCCAATTATTAGATCTGCGCCCTCCTTGGTTATGCGGGGGTGGAGATAGTGATTGATCATGTCGTGGAGATCGTGAATGATCATGACGGAAGTTGTTCCCTTGATTATAATGATACCCATTATCACTTGGACTATATGAGCCTCTCTTTTGTTGTTGAAACTGGTTGTTATTCTTCCCCTTCTTTTTATTCTTTGTTCCCTGCTTCTTTCCGTAATGCTGTTGATTATTGTAAAGATCATTGCCATGTTGAAAACTAGGTGATCCTACACGTCTGTTGTTATCATGGAATTGATGCCGTTGATGTTGTTGCTGAGGATATTGAGGGGGGTATCCGTAATGCTGCTGGGGAGCTGGATTGTGAAATTGTTGCTGTTGCTGCATTGCCTGAAGAGGATATGGATATGGAGGTGGTGGTCCATTCGCGGGATAGCCCTGCTGAGGCATCGGTGGAGGCATACGATATCCCATTTGTGATGGTGGATACTGTTGTTGCATCATTTGTTGCATCATTTGTGGTGGTCCTCCTTGCTGTTGTTGCATGTATCCACAGCCATACATTTGCTGTGGATTATAATACGGTGATGCCATTGGATATGGAGGTTGACCCCCTGGAAGTGGAGGCATCATTCCCTGCATCTGCGGTGGCATAACCCCGGCACTAGGTGGATAAGGATACGGCATGACACCTCCTTGATGAGGTGGAAGACTTGGCTTCTGTTCCTGGCCACCCGACATGGAAGACACTGAGCCAGTGGAAACTCTTGATGAGATGGAGCCATCAAGTACGACTTGTGGAATATTCTGTTGGTTTTGCTGTTGCAATGGCTGTTGCTGAGAGGATAGTGAACCCACTGATGCCGCTGATGAATTTGGAATTTCTACATTCGGCGGAGGTCCCATGACGTGTGGTTCTGGTGGCATCATATCATGATGTTGCTGCTGCTGAGTATACATCATCCCTTGACTATCTGGTCCTGTACCCTGTTGTTGATGAGGAGGTGCACCTGGAGTGAAACCCAAGTAGCCCTGATTCTGCATTTGATATGGATATGGAGGTTGAAATTGTGGTTGACCCATAGATCCTCCCATCCCCATTGAAGTTCCTCCCATCACAATTTCAATAGGTGGGGGTAATGTTTGGTTAACAGGACCAATCCAATTCCCATCTGTGGTGGCCACTAAACTCCCATCTAATGCCTTACCCAATAACAACGCCACTGGTTCATCCGTATCTGAAAATTGTGCACATATATCCTTCACCTTTGGAAAGTTTGTAACAATGCCCGTGGGGCACATGTATTGCATTGGCCGTGGTGTGGGCATATCCGTATGCTGTTCGATAGTGAGCATATTACGTAAATAGGTATCACGTTGTAAATTTTGTGGAGAGAAGTAGAATTCCAATTGATATCGCAACCTCTCTAGTAGGGAAGGAGAACCATCCTCTGGTGCTGTTGAGGATATTTGTTCTTCGGCGGATGACATGATATGTCTTGGTTTGTATGAATCTCGTTTTTCTTTACTCAAAATCTGACGGTACCTTATAAAAACTGTGTCGGTGACAAAAGAAATGAATACATTAGTAAACGAATATAAAATAGTAAACACAAGTACGCCATTAGAACAACCCTCTACACCCAAAGTTAAAGATGCAGGGTGAAAGGAGGCAATCATATTATAGATCTAGATATCCGTGCCTAACAGCTGCCACCATTCTTTCCCTATATCCATTATTATTTTATACCAAACTTTCACCTAAAACGCACACAAATAATAACGCAAAAAAACATCATACCGTCAATAAAAAAATATATTAATACCCATATACTTGTTGAATACATACGAGCAACAATACATTACCATTACCCAATTTATGAGAGATAAGAAATCACTCCAATGATCATGAAAAAAGAAAACGTATGCTCACCTCTTTCACAAGTAAATTTTATAGCCACATAATCGTTATGAAGGCAGATATCAAACTAATGCATGGGGTAATAATTCTGAGCCACCCGAGAGACTTGAAATATCCACACCTGTGAATATAGTCAACTTATCGTACCCTCATTGTAGATACATAACCCAAAATAGTGCGACAATCTAGTGGATTTTATTAGCAAAAATGCACGGTATCCTCAAAAAGTAGGACAAATTGTCGCACAATCATAAGATTATGTAATGTAGGTATCCTTTTTTCATAGTGCATTTGTTCTCAAAGTTAAAAATACAGACAAGAGTTGCGAAAGCGGCACTCATGTCTTAGTGATAAAATCAAAGGCATGAGGTGTTCATCACCTTGTTGTAAATTATATATGTAACCAAGTGTGGAAGCATACTACCACTTAATGGCCAAACATTGTCGCTGTCCTGCTCGAATTTGAAAATCGGACCCAATTTGAGGCAAGAGAGAACCAAACAAGTGGCAAGTGTGGCCACAAAGACAAAAGTGTGAAGGAAGGTACAGTGATGCTGATAGTGTCCATTTCCTTTTGAATACATATAAATAAATCAAAAAAAAAATACAAAAATATAAGAAACAGAATGATAGCATACCACCGCTTGATGTTCAATTATTGGCTGAAGATTTCTCTCAAAATTTTGGGATTCTCTCGAGGTGTAGGTGTCTTATGTTGTACTCAAGAGTGATGCATATTCTATAGTACACATTCCCAAGTCCTTACATATACACAGGATGGCTTTGACAAGCACTGGCTGGAAAATAGAGCACAACAAAGTTACTGACCACACCCAAACATATGAATTGAGTGTCTCAGTTTCACTCAAAAGTAAATTTGGGATTCTCTCATCTTAAAGGTGAAGCCGTCTTGTCATAACTCCACCATGAGTGATGCATATGCTACAGTACACATTCCCAAGTTCTTACCTATACATGGGATGGCTTTGACAAGCACTGGCAGGAAAATAGAGCACAGCAAGGTAGTGGT
>Ga0214478_100017_pt1 | contig 63133 bp, 47 predicted proteins | sample M1_20Mar14CPVII9_2_FD_178001 | JGI IMG/M metagenome (GOLD analysis project Ga0214478, IMG submission 178001) | Marine eukaryotic communities from Monterey Bay, California, United States - M1_20Mar14CPVII9sort6BwellD7 | ecosystem: Environmental > Aquatic > Marine > Unclassified | place: USA... | reverse complement strand
GAAGAATCTTTGGGCTCTTGGGCATATTGTCAATCATCCGCCTGCTCCAGTTATATCTGAGCAATCACAAGAAGAATCCGACAAAGATGAAGCATCTGATACAATGAATCGATATCCACATCAAGGACCAAACTGTATGACAGTCCTAATCAACTACACAGATAAAGTGCTTTCTGAAGAGAGAGAACATATACAAGAGTATATCCCGAACGAGTATGAGGCAAGGCCCAAACCATGGACAAAGAATGCATCCGAACCAGTTGAAATTATAATGCAGGGTATGGGCTTGGTATCCTTGCGTGATGTAAAGGATGAAGAATTGTTTTATGATTATCGACTAAGTCCAGACGAGAAAGCAAAAAAGAAGGGCAATGATGGGATATCGATTCATTGTATCAGATGCTTCATCTTTGTCGGATTCTTCTTGTGATTGCTCAGATATAACTGGAGCAGGCGGATGATTGACAATATGCCCAAGAGCCCAAAGATTCTTCACTACCGTATATGGACTATGCCGTGAATCTATCAATATATCATCATATCTCATTGATAATTGATGCCGCGGATCTTGTGCCAATTGCATTTGAGTTTGAAGTGATGCTGATTGTAAATGTTCTTTCGGCCATACTTTACCTGGTATAAAGGCGAGTAAAGTTCCCGCGGGTGCAAACCCATCGATAAACACTCCTCTACCCGATGATGGTAATGTTGATTTGAATGGTAGAATAGAATGATAACAGTTGGGTTGATGTCGAGCTAGAATTGACCGTACGAAGTTCCTCACATGATAGTACCTCATTGCTGGTACTATTTCAGAGTCCTTGTTTGTGTTTGGTGTAAAGCCAAACACATCCTCATATTCCTCATCGTCATTATCAATATTGCTGTTTTGAGGTACCATATCTTTTGGCCACCAATCATAGTAATTCAATAATGTTTCAATAGCATCTTGTTTGATTTTGTAGAATGGAACTGGATCTGATGTGTAACTTGCGGCTACTGTGTTAGCACTTGTTTCTTCACACTTAGTCAACAATTGACATACTTTCTCATATTCACTTTGCAAGATACTCTTGTATTGTTCTTCTTCCTCTGAACTAAACATATAATCCTCATCATCTTCATCTCCCATTTCCTCTTCTACATCATATGCAATATTTAACAATTGTATAATCTGTGGATGTAGTATACTTTGTTGTATCTCACCACGCAATTTGTTTAATCTCATTTCACTAATATCAGTCTTATCATCAAGATATGACACTGCCTCTTCTGTTAATTCCTGTAGTCTTTCCTTTGTTTCTTGTTGCCATACCAATGGTACATCATTTTGCTTATTAGCACTATCAACCAATAGTTTATGCTGATTTTCAATACGCAATCTTCTATGTGTCGCGGCTAATACAATCCATAAATAATCTTTCTTTTCTTGTATACCTCGCGGTGTATCATCGTTAATACCAAAGATAGTTCGTACCATGCGTTGTATCTTTGCAATAAATCCAACCTTTTTCTTTGGTGTAGAAGATTGTGTACTTGATGTGGAGAATGCATAATGACCTGATGGTTTGATATGATGCACCTTGTTATGATTAATGATATATGGTACTCCTATGTTGATGGGCGAGGAGGTATAGGCACTAACAGAACTTGATAAGAGTGTAGTACATCTCTCATGCCGTATTATTAGCCGCTGCAATCTCAATATCCGATGCATATTACGGTATCAATCAAGATATGATTTTGCAGTGGGAGAGGGGAAAGGCGGAGTAAAAATGGATGACTCAATCCAAGACTCAGCTTACAACCAAAACTATGCAAAATACTGAGAGAGTATGTACCACTAATCCTTGACCATTAGTGTTGAGTTGTGGTTGTATTGTTTGTGATCTCTTCTCTCTTCTACTATTGTAGGTAGCCGAAAGGTAGTTGACCGTGCTGATCTCACCTCAGTTGGCGATAAAACGGTCATATCTTCATCCTGTTTTCATATTGCTAACAAATTGTATTGCACCCTCCTAATCCTAATAAAAGACGTCTCAATCACGGCTAATACAAGTAATGGAGAAAGCCTTTACCTTCGTGGCTAACGCTATCGGCTGGGCTAGCAATAGAGGCGCCGGAGAGGGGAAAAGTAATACTTCAACAAATTATAACAACCAATTCGAAACATCCAATCAACATGTTAGTACTAGTAACGGCTATAACACCAACAATAGAATGGGTACATCTGATATTGAAGGAAAAGGTACAGTAGAAACTAGTACTAAATGTAAGGGTAATGGTGCCATTGTTGGTACAACACGTCGTAGTCGTATGTTTACGGCAAGTAGCATATCTTGCTCAACAAGAAATGATATGAACGGTACACCGCAAAACAACCACCGCACTATTAATACAAAAGAGTAAGTACATTTGTAGCATTTAATCTTTAATACAATTTATAATTGTTTAACTCATCCTTAACACTTACCCACCTACTTCTTACTTTTTTAAAACTAGGCAAACATCCGATAAAGGTCCAGAAAATTATGTGTCACCTGAACCTAACAACTTGGATATACAAGCTTCCTTCTTTGGTGATGCCACTTCTACCAATACATCCTCTACTAAAGAAGTAACAAATTATGAAAATAATTTAGATGAAGATGATAAGGATGATGACACTAACAAGAAACTACCTGCAGCCGTCGCTGAGCAGAATGAAGATGTTCAAGAAGTAATAGAACAAGATGTGGAAAGATACTCGATTGATTTACAATCTTCCTTCTTTGGAAGTGCTAATTCTGATACATCCTCTACGAAAAATAAAATTGTGGATGGTAGTTTAGATGGTAAAAGTTTAGATGTTGAAGATACGAATCCATCGACTGCTGAGAATGTACAAGAAGAAAGATACTCGTCTGTTCAATCTTCATTGGGTAATACAAGTCCAACCGATACACATTCCACAGCAAGTCAAGGAGAGGGTAATACTCTAAATGGAGAGTTGGATATTGATATGAACAAGAAGTTGCCTTCTGTAGAGCAAACTATGAAGGACCAAGAAGCGATGGAACAAGAGGGAAACCCTTCAGGTATAACCTCTGACGGACATACTCCATCCAATGCATCTCCCACTATGAATCAAGAGAAGGGTGATGGGTTAGATGATGTTTCGATTAATGAGAATGAGAAATTACCTGCTTTACAAGATCAGAAACAGAATGATCAACAGTTTGAGGCACTAAATAAGGGTTACTCGTTGTTGGAAACTCAAGAGTCCGATATAACTAATGCTCCTACTACTAATCAAGCGGCAGAATGTGGTGCTGGTATGGATAATATATCGGATGGTGGGTCTCAATTTATGAATGTTGATAATACCTCTACGGTGGGTATACCATCTCGTCGTAGGAGAGTATATGGTAGAAGAGGTACTAATGTTGGGAATAGATCAACTGAGTCTGGTTGCAGTTCTAGAAAAGACATTCGATCCCAAGGAGAGGGCAAGACTAATTGCTGCAGCTGTACCAATAACGATCAACCGTTTGTATCTGCATCTTTAAAAACTGGCGAGAGTGTTGAAGATGAAAGTAAGCGTGAGAAGTTTGTTGAAACGAGTGTATCACGAAAGGATAATACGGACAAAACTTCTCTGAACATCATTTCAAGGATAGAAGTTTTACAACAAGAAGGTCAAGAAGAACCAATCATTGAGCAACCTCGTCGTCAGTCTAGCAGAAACACAAAAGAGACAGGTGAAGAAGTTACGACTCAATTGAAGTCGGATTATACAGTGACTGAACGTCGATCTAATCGAAAGAAATCAGCACCCGAGTTATTTGTGGCTCGACCGAGTATATTAGGAGAAGGTGTAAAAGAAGGAGACAAAGAGTTTTTGACGGCATCTACTGCTGTCAAGAAAGACGATAGGACAAAGAAGAAGATAGCAACACCAAAACTAGCACTGGATGAACAAGTCTTCCTCGACCAGCACAATGATCTATGCGAAGTGTGCGGGGCTCCTGGGGAATTATTATGTTGTGCTAGTTGCAACTTGGTCTTTCATATGGACTGTGTTCTTCCCAAGCTACAAGTAGAGCCGTCTGACGACTGGCGGTGTGCATATTGTGTTGCAGATGGAGTTGGAGGAGACTCATCTGAGAAGCGTCGTGCTACTCAAGCTTGTAAGGATATGGAAAAGGCAAGAGAGCTATTACAATCAGAGAAGGAGAAGCTAATCTCTCGTTCAACAAACACACCTGCCTCTGCCAAAGCCGAATCACTTGATAGTACTCAAGAACCCTCAAGTTGTCCGGTTAGAGCAAGAACCAAACCGAAAGAGGGAAGGGACAAGCCGAAACGTCAAGAATGGACGATGGAAGAGGACGAGGAACTGGTTAAGCTTGTCCAAATCCACGGGGAGAATTGGAAAGATATATTTAACAATTCGCGAATCCTTCAGAGAAGATACGCCCTTGCACCTTCTGCTTTTCATGCACAAAATTCAATCTGTGTGCGATGGCGTCGTAAACATACGGTTGGAGGCAGAGATTACCAACCTAAAAGAGAGAAGAACGGGGCATCATTACCCACTGTCAATGACGTATACATAAACGTGTCAGAAAAATCCGCTGATGATTCCACAAACGGGGCAGTGGACAGTCCCCGCCCTGCGGTTGAAAGATGTCTGGGGGATATTATCTTTGCGGTGACAAATCATGTCGAAGCACAGCAAGCCGAAATGAAGAAGAAGACTGATGGTACCGGAAGCGTCAAACGTAAGCGAGGACGTACCAAGAAAGTTGTCACGATTCAACCAGTGATATCAAGGGATAATAATGGATCATCAACAGTGCAAGAGCCCTCAAGTCGTCCTGCAAGAACCAGAACAAAACCTGAGCTATTTGTTGCTCGTCCTTCAAAGTCTGGTGTGGGTATTCAGGAAGGAGATAAGGAGTTTTTGACTGCATCAACTGCTCTCAAAAAAGACGATGATAACTCAAAGAAAAAGGCATCTTCGAAGGTAGCCCTCAACGAACAAGTCTTCCTTGACCAGCACAATGATCTATGCGAAGTGTGCGGGGCTCCTGGGGAATTGTTATGCTGTGCTAGTTGCAACTTGGTATTTCATATGGACTGTGTTCTTCCTAAGCTACACAAGGAGCCGTCTGACGACTGGAGATGTGCATATTGTGTTGCAGATGGAGTTGGAGAAGATTCATCTGAGAAGCGTCGTGCTATTCAAGCTTGCAAGGATATGGAAAAGACAAGAGAGCTATTACAAGCTTTCTCAAGCCGTCCTGTTAGAGCAAGATCAAAACCTGAACTATTCGTTGCTCGACCTTCAAAATCAGGGGTTGGTGTTCAGGAAGGAGATAAGGAGTTTCTATCTGGCTCTTCTGCTGCTAAGAAACTGAGCTCTGAAATGAGAGTGAAAGAGGGAAGGGACAAGCCGAAACGTCAAGAGTTTATGCCGAGACCGCGGTCTACCCCAAAAGTATTCGTTACTAGACCTTCAAAGCAAAGTGTGGGTGTTACATCATTACCAACAATCTGTCCTGAGGTTGCCGAATTGAAAATTCTACCAAAGAAAGATAGGCTGAAGAAAGAAAGTGGCCATCCACTTTGCAAAGTTGAGGGGTGTACAAAGGTAGGACAAGGATCAATAAGAGATGATATGTGTAAAGGCCACTTCACTTTATTCAAGAAGGCTGGTAGGAGTACAAAAGAGACTGGCGAGGAGGCAGATAAAGACTCCAGTACGTATTTGGTAGGAAAGGGTGCAGTTGCTGCTGAGGAGGAGGAGGAGGAGGACGAAGCAATCTGCTCTAATGTTGCTGAATTGAAAATTGTACCAATACAAGATAGGATAAAGAATGCAAATGGAATTCCATTCTGTAAGGTTGAAGGGTGTCCGAAACAAGGTCGAAATGAATCGGATCAAATGTGTAGGATCCACTACAATATGTTCCAAAAAGCTGGTAGAAGTACGAAAGAGTCTGATGACGACGTGGAGGAGGAGGAACCACTGTACCCCGATGTTACCGAAATGAAAATTATACCAATCAAAGATAGGATGAAGAAAGCAAATGGATTTCCATTCTGTAAGGTTGAGGGTTGTCCAAAACAAGGTAGATCTGAATCGGATCAAATGTGTAGAAGCCACTTTACTCTATTCAAGAAGGCTGGTAGGAGTACAAACGAGACTGGCGAGGAGGAAGACGAAAAGGATATTGCGGGAGAGCCTCCTCTTGTCAAACGTGGTAGGGGTCGTCCAAAGAAGAATCCAATCGCGAAAAGACCTCCCTTTGAGAGCCAATGGCCCACAAAACGAGGCAGGGGTCGCAAAAGAAGTCAATATGCAACAACCGATATGGCCAAAGCCGACTCACTTGAAAGAGCTCAAGAACCCTCAAGTCGTCCTGTAAGAGCAAGAACCAAACCTGAACAATTCGTTGCTCGTCCTTCAAAGCAAAGTGTGGGCGTTGAGGAAGGGGACAGAGAGTTCTTGGCTAGAACAACTTGCAATTCAATTACTACAAATAAGAAGTATCGAGTAGAGGAAAATACTCAACGAGTCATATCAAAGGAGAGTGATAACAATGTTGAACCCTCAAGTCGACCTACTAGAACAAGAATCAAACCTGAACTATTTGTTGCTCGACCTTCGAAATCTGGTGTGGGCGTTCAAGAAGGGGATGAAGAATTTCTAGCTGGCACTTCTGCTGCCGCCGCCGCTGCTGCTGAAAAGAAACGAAGCCTTGAGGTGGAGGAGGGATCCTGGGAATGTTTGAAGTGTGACACGTTCAATGGGCCAACTAGAACAAGATGCACATCGTGTATGGGTTGGAAGGGAGGTCGTATACCTTCTTACGTTGATGAGAGCCTTGATGAACAAAGTGATGACGAGGAATCTGAATCTAGTAGAGAACAGGAAGATTGCATAGTAGATCCAACTCTTCTAACCGCCGGTTTACGTATTGTGGTGGATGTAAAAGACTCGCTCTTCAAGGCCACTGTTGTCAAATACCGTGAAGATGTTGAGGGAAAGAATGTCCTCATACATTATGACGGACTAAAGAAAACATCACTTCATTGGATATCCGCAGATATGATTAGGAAAGTATTGAAAGAAGAAGATGAGGAAGAAGAAGATGACTCAAGTAGCAGCGACGAGGAGTCTTACAGTACTTGTGAGTCGTCAAAGAAGAAATTATGGGAGTTGACAAAGATATTCACATTGAATGAAATCAACAGGAAAGTCCGCTTTAGTATTGTTTTATCGTGTGAATGATGTTTGTGTTCAATATGAAGCCTTGGTGATTTGGATATGGTACTTCATTTGGCTCTCGTGTATCTTTATTTATTAATGCAAGATGTACTAACATAATATGTTACCATCTTTTCTCTATTCAACCATCATAAATCGTTACAACGCGCATCTTCCAGGCCAAATCCAACTATGTGCAGTTGGGGTGATGATTGTGGCCTTGTTGCATGTAGCCAGTGGAAGGCGATTGGTCGAGCTCCATGGAATTCATGTCTCGATTGCCAGTTAGAGGATTATGAAGGCTTTCCGAAAAGGAATGAGTTACCGATCGACTACATGACTGAAGAGCATCTTGAGATTATTGCCAAGAAGTGTAGTACAAACCCGAATCCTGCTTTCCCAGACATTCCTACTTCTCCACACGATCTACCAACATTTATGGACTTTGATGAGTTCGAAGATGATGATTCAATCATGTCGGAAATGACCACTGAGGATGATTCCTCTCCTCCTCGTGAAGAATTTGAGTATCTGCCGGGTACTGAAAGATCTGATGTGCTAAAGTCTATTTGTACAAATCGTACAACTCCTGGTGACCTCACCGTCGTCCAGATTTCTGAACAAAAAGACTGCGCAAAGGAGACGTTGAAACATTTCCTACTCGAAGTCCTAAAGATTCTTGAGAGTGGTGTCCATGACGGGATGATAGTACCTCCTGATAGTTTATTTGTTCTTCTTAATCTGCACTCAATTGTGTCTGTGTACAATGAAGAGGGAGAGCAAATTCGTGATGATACTGTACCTTGGGATGTCTATGCACAACGTTCTAGTGAAGACCAACTCAATCTCTGGGTGATTGATCAATCAGGAGAACACGTTGGAAATTTTGAGTTGGCATTGAAAGGAGGCGTGTACAAGTGGTATTGCCTCCTGTTTCACTTGGAGAAGGGTAAGTTGAATGAGACATATATGATATACATTTCCGCTTCATAACACTATGTACTCAAATCCATCTCTTTCTTTTAGACATCATTGACCGAGCAACAAACTCGCTTCATAATGCATCATCCACGGATGTAGTGGCCACAGTTATTATGCAAGGTGATCGTGATCTCTTGCCACGACATCTTACTCTTGCTCTTGAGCAGATGACTACATGTCATCTCTCCGAGACTGAAGATGGTACAGAACGAGATTCATCCGGACGAGATTCATCCGGCCTTTCTTGTAGACACTGCAATAACTTCAAGCTATACCCAAAATCAGAGAGTGAACTCTCAGGTGAAAGAATAGTATCACATATCAAAGAATGCAATGAATGTCCTTCAAAGATTCGTAACCGTATGTTATCCCTTGAGAAGAGTGAAGAATACAAGGATACTCGTTCGTTGAGGAATCGTGTGGAGAGTCTGCCACAGAATGAAGCTGAAAAGACATACTTCAACAGGCTTTGGTTACGCCTCCAACATTGTGAAATGAGAGAAGTATCACCTCTGACGTTGGAGCCTTCATCATCATCTTCAAGAAAAAGAGAAGAAGAGGAAGAGGAAGAGTCGACTGTCTCTGATGATTATTCTTTAAGCTCTTATGAGCTTCTTCGGCTAGAAAAGATCAAGCGCAACCAGGCCAAACTGGCAAGTCTTGGACTGGGAGATGGTATGCGAGCTGCTGTTCAAACCGGCCCGACTGCAATGGACAATACTGTAGTGGAGGTACTTCAACAACAAAATGAAAAGGAGAGTAATGAAACAGAGAAAGAAGAGGAGGAGGAGGAGGATTCTGATGATGATGAAGAGGAAGAGTTGGAAGAAGCTGCCATTGAATCAAGTCCTGAACAAAATCCTATATCTGGTGCTCTTGAGAACAAAATTATGAATAATGGTGAGTATCCTTCTTACTTCATGACGAGCAATGAAGATCATTTGGAAGGGAGAAAGAAAGCCGCGGCTTTGATGAGTGTTCCGTTTCAGTATCATCAAACACCCAAGCCTAAGCAGAAAAGGCAGCGAAGACGCGTTCCGCCCAAACAGTCCAATAAACATACACGTCGTACACGGTCAAGGAAGAGAAAGCCATCGACTGATGATACTGTTGAGCCGCCTCCAAAAAAGGCCAAACCCGGTTGTATATCTCAACAAAATCAGCAGCTACCACCGCCACCTCTATTTACTGTTCCGTGGTGTACAGAAGCCGTGCCTTTGTTAAGGCAGCAGCACAGCAACTGATAGGGCAAAATCAGCTACCCCCGCCTTCTCTATCGGAGTAGTTTGTCTTAGTCATCGTCATAGTTGAAGTAATCTAAAAGACTCTTTTATATGTTATGAATTTAATTATGAACACCTGCAAACAGTTCAGACTTTACTAGTAATTGAGGTTGATGTCCAAGTCGATCTCTACTGGAAGCATATGCACAACGATTTCCATGAGAGGGAGTAATCCGAATAGATAAAATTTCTCCACCCAACTCTTTAACAATATCTGCGAGATCAATCTCATACCACTGGTATGGGACGACCTCACCAATCGTAGCAATTATTTGACCATCCGCTGAAGGAGCGGTATTCCAAGTTACCTTATGTTGGCTCCAAGTATTACTTCGAGTTACCACCATTGTACCACCGGATGGAGAACCATCTAAGGCGTACAATCTCAATTTGGCATTTACTACCGTTCCCTTCTCGAGTTCCGTTAAATCGAAGCGCAGTAATGAGTGGAATATCCCTCTACTTCCGTCGATTTTAAGCTCACCAGCTCTGCCAAAGTTCTTGTTCGGAGTATTCATTAATATCGAAGCATCATCTGTCGGGATATAAACGTCCATATCCTCGGGGATAGGATCAGCTGGACTGTATTGAACAATCAACCTCGGTTGGTGAGTACTGTCCTTTGATCCGTATATAGCTTTATTGAAGTGGGGAGACGAGACACGGAAACTGACAGCCGATCCTCCAACAACGGCAGGGGTGACATCTAAAGTGTAATAGGAGCCAGCTTCTACTTCCATGAATGATCCCAACACTTTCCCGTCCGCATCGGGAGCGTTGGTATAGGTAATTGTGGATTCATCCCATTCAGTTCTACGAGTCTCGACGAATGTGCCTCCGAAGGCTCGTTCTTCATTCATAGCATAAATCTTTACTTCGGCTTGCTTCACTTCACCACGCGGAATGTCTGATGCATCAAATCTAATCAAGAAATCATGATCATTATCACTCGTTTGGAGTGTATCACTTGAGCCGAAGTTCTTGTCAGGATCTTGGGGAGATATCATTGCATCATCCGTTGGTATCAATTCAACAACTTTGCTGCTCTGACTTGACAGGGGTACAACTTCTTGAAGTGTAAGTTCAATCTCTGGAGAGAACTGTCCTTCTTTACTGCTGTACATTACTCTATCATCGTGATTGCCCATGATACAAATGGTCAATGGTCCACTTTCTGTGATGGCCTTCGTAATATCAAATTCATACCACTGACCGGCTTGTACATTTGTTGCAAACATACCCAGCATCTTTCCATCAGCGGGTGGAGCAGTATCATATGTAATTGTATCCTCTTTCCAGTTTGAATCAGAAACAGTAACGACCGACCCACCGGAAGGACTAGAGTCGGTTGCATACAAACGAAGCTTGGCCGATTTGACTGTATTTATATGTACCCTTGATAGATCAAATCGAAGATACAACTTCTTATCGCCATTGTCCATGTCAACCTTGAGCTCTTCATGTCGACCGTAGTTGGTATGAAGCATCGTATAGAATACAAATGCATCATCGGTAGGACCTAGCCTGGCAATGTTGGTCACTGGTGGAATGCCTTCGCTTCTACCCTCAGCTGTTGGAAGCACAGTTGACGTTGGTTCCATTCCAACAATCAATTCAGGTGAGTTACCATCAGTGTTCTCCTTTGAGCTGTACATGACATTATTGTCACTATCACTTGTTATACGAATTGATACAGGACCATCCGTTGTGACCAAGTCAGTAACATCAACTTCAATCCATTCATTAGCCTGAACAGCATGATTAACAACCGCTAGCGCTTCATCACCAATAATAGATGGTACAGTCGACCATGTTACCACATCTTCATGCCAATCTGCCTTGCTCCTGTAAATGTTACCCCCAAATGTACTTCCTTCACGTACATATAATCGTAACTTGACATATTCAATACGACGTCCTTCGAGACCCTGGACGTAAAATCGAAGCAATCCATCAAAGCGCTTATTGGCATCAACAACTATGAACCGTGGATCACATAGATGTGCATCTGTATCTGTACAACTTTGAAAGTTGATAGTAGGTTCATCTTCTTGAACATATGTATCATCGGTGGGTGTAAAGTGTAACCGGGCGACGTTGGAGTGGTCATCTTGATATGTAGAAGCTGCAGCTTGTTTAGCCGGGGAGTTATAAGAGGATACTTGTACCTTACCATATGTTGGAGGTGGAGTATTACTAATGGCAGCTATACTTGGAGAAGCGACAGCAAGAGCAGTCTGCTCGACAATCAATGGTGGTGTAGGCATGGGTGTAGGGGCGGCCGTCTCCCATTTCCAATCACAAGTCACTGAACTCTTCCAATTACATATCCCACTCACATGATCAAACAGTGTCCCCTCAGGACAGACATCTATATCACCATCAATCTTACCATATGAACAGTAATAAAACTGGGAACATTCCTCAAATGGGACATATCCGGTATGTTCATTCGGACAGAATTCGAACCCACATACATTTGTTTTAGATGGCCAGTTGCATATGCCCATGTTGGCATCAAAGACTAATCCAGGTGAGCATAAGGTTATAGAACCTGTCATTATCCCATTAGAACAATGTACAAACCCTAGACAATCAGTGGTTGGTGCCAATTCAGATCCCTTGGTGTGTGAACAATAGTTATCATCTTGTATTACACCCGGTGCTAGTTGACCTTGACCTTGGTTAGTAGTTGCAACTTGAGAGTCTTGAGTGACACTTGAGGAGACTTGAGGATTGGCCAACGTTGATATTGGACTATCAACCCATGGTGAGTCTTTAATCATATCGATTGCCCACCACATTTGTCCTCGGAAGCATCTGTGAAGAAGTGTTGGGTAGATTAGATTGAGACACAAAATTGAGGTTAGAAAGAGTAAAGTTAGTATAGATCACATATCATATGCACAATCTACTTCGGAAGATTGCTAACTTACTTTGACAAATACCAATCTCGTTTAATCCTAAAACTTTCCTTCAAATCAAAGCTTATCCATACATTATCATTCACAATCATTTCCATACTACCAGATTGTTCATTGAATAATAAACTATTGTAATTTTGTGATGTGACATATGTTTCTTGTATTTCGAATAATGGTATAAATCCTACTTCACCTGAACATCCTGCTACATTACTATTACTTGTAACTTCGTTGCTTATTGGACAGCCAGATGTATTGCATTCAGTAGGACTTTGTAATATCATTGATCGTCCATAAGACGCCAATCCAAACACCAATTGACTAGCATCAATACCATTATTTAATATACTATGTTCAATTGTAGTAATTATATATTCCATATCTGTATTACTACCAGTGATCTCATTCCATGCACCATTAATATCATATGACATCAAATGAAACCAATGTATATATTTTGATAATTGACGTAAGTTATACCCCTCTTGTATCTTTTGTGGATTTATTGGTATTGCCATTGTTAAAAGGTATTCATCTCCTTCTTGTCGATTATTTGTAATTGATGCTTCATCTAATACACTTCGTATACTCTCACACAATAGTACATAATTAGTATAATCCTGTACAGAACCTTGTCGTGTCACAGGATATTCCCAATCTAAATCTATACCATCAAAGTTGTATAATGTTATAAAGTCAACAATAGAATTAGCAAATTTTAATCTACTACTTGATGTTGATGCAACTTTAGTAAATAGTGATTGATCCATATTCCATCCACCAATTGCTATTAATGTTTTGATACTCTGTCCATTTGATAATGTTGCAGTATTGACATTAGTTTTGATACTATTAAATTCATTATACATGATAATCTCATCTTGCACACCGTTATATGGTTGTATTAATCCCTCGGAACTTATTGATGCAAAGCTATATATCAAGTGTGTATATCCAAATTGTGTAATAGTGGAATGTAAGTCAGAGGGTGGGAGGGGATTGCATGTTGATGGACGATACTTTGACCATGATTGATAATAACCAATGTTTACGGTGTTTGTTGTTGTGGATGGGCAGTGTGTTGGTATTTCAATGTTTGTTTGAAATGGTAATAATATTGTTGACGATGTTTGTTGATATTGTGAAGTGGTAGTGACTAGCTGTTGTTGTTGTTCAACTGCAATATTATCATCGCCACCGCCAGTATTAGTATAAGAATAATCATTAGCAAATCCATTAGCTAAATTAAACTTCCCATCAGTCCTCCCTCCTTCTAAACTAGCAGGCTGAATAGGCAACATACCCACATCCTGTGGACTTAATATCTCCATGGATGGACAGGAAGTTAAATCTGCCCAACATTTTTCATCACCTGGACAGATTTCAGCGTTGCCATCTGGACATGGTTTTAAACAGGAATTATTCGCGTTTGACCATGTTTTGCCACAGTAATTTTGTACTTTTGTTAGTTTACGTTGATGATTTTGCTGTGATTTATTGCCTTTGTTACCACGTAGTAGTTGAGAGGGTGGTATTATAGACTGTTGTTGTGCATATGATGTGCTAGTAGAGGAGGTAGTAAAGAGATAAAATAATAATAACTTTGTACGATTGTAGACTGAGTTGGTATTGTTTGTTATCGAATCTGAGATACCTCCGCCACTGCCGCCACAGCTGATATTTCTACTGCGACGCCTTCTTCTACTTGTTATGCTCATCGTCCTGTATCAGTTAGTATAGCCGCTGTGTATAGGGTGATTTACGAGCTGCCTAATAAGAGAGCCATTATCTATTTTCCAAAAATTGAGTTTTGGGTGTTATCATTTTATTTTAGATAGAGCAGCCTCATTGTAAACACAGATGAGCCCTTTTAGTCATATAAGTGTGGTATTCGAATACGTTTTGTACCCAGCGGTCTATCGCCAAATTATAAATTAGGAATCCTCTCCATTGGCAGCGCGCATGTAGTTAGTTTGAGTGATACAATGGTATTACCTTCATTGCTCATCCCGGTAGTTATTCTAGTATTGGTCGCATCTCCATCATTAGCATTTCTATCTCCTTTGGCGGTGTGCGGTTGTAGAACTCGCAAATCATCATATCACAACCACTTCACTCCTAACTCCCACATAATACGTTACACTAGTATCAATATGGGTATCGGTAGTAGCAGTAGTAGCAAAATAAATTTATCAGATACAACAAAAGAAACATATCAAAACAAATCAATACTAATCACAGGTGCCTCTCGAGGACTTGGTAAAAGTCTTGCAATTGCATTATCAAAGTGTAATCCATCATTATTGATATTAAGTGGTAGAGACGAGGATGCATTAAAACAAGTTCAGAATGAATGTATAGCAGTTATATCTGATGGATCTACGCAAGTTGAAATTGTAACTTGTGACTTAGCGAACAAACCATCTGTTGAACAATTGGGAGATACAGCATTACAATTATCATCTACTTCAACTACTTCAAGTTCAAGTGGTGGCATTGATATATTAATAAACAATGGTGGTATATCCTCACGATCATCATTCCTACAAACGAAGATAGAAGTTGATGAACAATTAATGCAAGTTAACTTCTTCTCTGGAGTAATGTTGTCAAAGAAATTGATACCAACTATGATTACTAACCAGAATGGCGGAAAATTGATCTGGATAAGTAGTATCCAAGGCAAGTTAGGTACACCATACAGAACATCATATGCGGCATCAAAGTTTGCAGGAAAGTAGTCAATATGAAGCCTCGGTGATGTGTTACTTCATTTGAATTTTATGTGCTTTCATTTGATTGCCTTTGTGAACCACATTTACTAACACATGTTACAATCATCCTTCTTTTGTCTTCTCAAATCGTTAAACGCGCATCTTCCAGTACAAGGATATTGTGAAGCATTGAGAAGTGAATTAACAACGAGTAATGTGGATGTACACGTTGTTTCTCCTGGATATATAAAGACGAACTTGAGCATGTCAGCAATCCAGGGAGATGGTACAGCATATAGTAAAATGGACAGCACTACAGCAAATGGTGCTGACGCGGATGAGGTGGCATTTACGATACTTACATCGGTTGCAAAGGGACAAACGGACATTGTAGTTGCTTCTTCTTTCTCTGCAAAGGTTGGTATTTGGTTAAAGTTCTTTGCTCCAAATTTTCTAGAGAGGATGTTAGTGAAACGATTTGAAAAAGGACATCTTGAGTCAAAGAAGACTGAGTAGCAATATAATGATCGTGTTATAGATTTATGCATAATCAGGTACACATGATATATTATGTGGTTGTTGAGTTCCGCTTTGAATTACAAACTTCACAAACAAGGTATTGCATCTTAGCATGACCAATGTGTTCATAAGTGCAAGAACTACAAACCCAAGATGGCTCTTTTGTATTGTTATCATCTATTGTTGTTGTATCATCACTCTCTTGCCTTTTTCGTTTCTTCGAGCTACCTTTTCTCCATAGATCTTTCAATGTTGTTCCAGTTCTCTGTTTGATTGTTACTGATGCCACTTCCTTCTTTCTATCATATTGTATTTCTATTCGACAAGTAGATACTAGAGTAAGCTTCTTTGTTTTTGTATTCCCAAGCAACTCTTCTACACCATCAATGCCAGAGATTTCAACATGTGATGTGCATGTATCAGTATGAATGGTATGTTTTCCATATCCATGCAGTGCATGACAGCCAAATATTGCAACAAAGCTTGTCAAGGGAAAGGATATTGGCTTGCATGTAGATAGTAGTTCAAAAAATAAGCGCTGTCCATCTGATACATCGTTCCGTGCTCTACTAAGTTCGTCTTTAGTAGCATCTTTCCCATATGAATGACGATTTGCATCCGATTGACACAAGCTATTAAATGTCTCCCATTCCTTTTTATGTGCCTGTTTCTCTTCTTTAGTTGGTTCCTTGTAGTTTGTCAACCATTCATCAAACACTGCAATTGCCTCTTGCATATCTTTTGTTTGATTTAAACAATGTGCTGCTCGTTCTCTCATTGCTCTAATAGTCCAATACTGCTTATATCGAACACCCGGTTGTGATGTTAGTTTGATTGTCCTTTGTGCAATGAACTTGTTTTTATATCCAGTACCTTTTATGGTTGTTGCAGGATTTTCATCAGTAAAGAGATGTGTTGGGGTACCATTGCTGTTACTCTTGTGTGCTTCATCCCATTGTCGGTGGGCGCCGGATTCCATTACTGAATAGTATGATTGAGCATGTATTTACAGTACAATACAACCCAATAAGAGAGGGCCAAAGACTTATTACCTATATCAGCATCTCTCCGCTTTCTACCACTGATAGTATAATATGATTGAGCTCGTAACTATACTTATTATATATATCACGCCATACTAATAGTCCTAAAAGCCAACCTTTCCACCTCACTAATCTCCTTTGCATAATCAGCAAGCACTGGTTATGAGCACAAAATAATAAAATATCTTTTTCTGACACATTGCATTGATTGATGATGTTGGATGAATTCCTTGGCATACTCATGCCATAATATGAATAGTTCGGCATTGGATAAGTACGATAGTATATCTTAAGAGCAATACTTTTGAGCTAGAAGAAGCGCATCGAGTTGCAATACAAAAAAAAACATACACATAACATAGACGAGTTGCAATACGTTGCAATCAAAAACATACACATACATATCATACTCAAGCAACTATGTCGTCATCTACTGAACCCAATTCTTATACATTTTACATTACACCCATGCAAAGAGATGCTCTTTTATCTCGTAAGCATGATCTACAAGATCTTAAACAAACATTGCAACCCATAAGAGAATGTTTTGATGAGTATGGATTTGTGCTTGTTAGAAATTTGTTGGACGAGTCGCTACAACAACGTATCTGCAAAGCTTCTGAAACATTATTGAATAACACAGATAAAGGAAAGCTCTTCACTTCGTTAGAGTTTGGACCAGTTTTCAACACTGAGGATACATCATTTAGAGAGGTGGCAATCAAAAGCGCCATACCGGCACTTGTTGCTAGAATTTTATTATCCGATGACGATACAGATACAACGACTTTGCGACTGCTGAAAGATGCGTTTATGGCTAAAGGAAGGGAAGAAAAGCACTGTGGCTGGCATGTAGATGATCAGGTTTTCTGGCCGACTGATGCAAATTCTTGTGGAGTAAATGTGTGGATAGCTCTAGATGATATGCCCAAGAAGTACGGGGGAGGACTTGCAATATCTCCAATGTCACATATAGCAAAGTGGAGAGAGGCAGGATATGAATCAATTGGGTCTACTACGCCAATGCTAACTCCTAAAGGTGTAACACCAGAATGGCTTATGAAGACCTTTGGTAGAACATGTGATATTGAAAACTTGAACAAAGAAGTGAATGATATAATTGAAGCATCTAAGCTTGAGCTGGACTATGAAGCCGGTGACTGCTTATTCTGCAACAGATGGCTTTATCATCGATCTGTTCCTGTCAATGCACTGGGTCAAGACTATTATACAGAAAATACAGCACTAAGCCGTTACACCATCAGATATGAAAGAGGCAACGCCAGGCTCTTGAAAGGTATATCATTGGAGCCTAGTGTTCTTATGAATACTGACAACTCTGGTAAGACTCTCGACACAATATGTGAAAGAGATGGTCCGTACTATCCAAAGTGTTGGCCACCTTTAGATGAAGATGATCAAGAAACTAGAATGAATGATATAGCAAGGAACATTCTACCACTTGCTTTAGTCAAAAAGACACAACTGGTAAAAGAGTTGATGACACAAGCAGTTAAGAACAAGACGGATGCATCCTCTTCTTAATTGTCAATATGCAATTTTAACTTGGCTCAGCTTTATCATACACCATTAGACACATATCACCTTAACCCCGTTTAATTAGTTACGGTTCTGTTTCAAGATCTTCATGAAAACTAACTGCCTTCTCTCCATCTCTCGATTCTGAACTATCAGCATGAAATAGTGGACTTGTGAGATCTCCCAAGCTATCGTCACCACTACTAAAGTCACTTGTCGTTCTATTCGGTATAGTACTAGCTGAGAGCTTTCTTCTCGAGAGTGACGAGAGACGTTTGCTAAGTTGAGATGATCCACGTTCGAGCAAATCCAAGTCAATGTTGAAGACCTGACCTAATGCTTCTATTCGTTTACTATCTGGGTGTCTTTCTCTGTATTGGATATACCTTGGTCTGGAAGATGCGCGTTACATAATTTATGAAGATAAAACAGAAGAGAGTATGATGTATGTTAGTACATATGACATGCAAAGGCAATCAACAAAGGAAAACTAAGGTCAAATAAAGAAATTCACAAGATAAAACAATACTAACGCGCACTTTCCTGAAGTAAACAAAAGCATTGAATACACCGAGTAGCGGTGGAAATATTATCATCAAATAGTAAATGAGATAGGTTTTAGGAGTCTTGTGTAGAATCCGATAAAAAGAACCAATTAATAGACTAAAGTATGCCAACACGAAGGCTCCGATGTACCGCATACCCTGCCATATTGTTTTGTTTGTATTCACTCTCCTTCTTTCTTGACCAGGAGTGAGGTATTTGTCATGCTTCCGCTCTTGACTAAACACGGTCCATATTAGTATACAGACACATATAATTATAATGACTGTTAATACCATACAATATATCCAGTAGGCATCTTGGTATATCCAGCCACCTGATAGTAAAAATAATGAGAGTTGAAAGTTGTTAGATAGCAATGGATTAATCGAACAAACATGATTAAGTATCTCACCATGGCCTCGTTCACAATCAGGATATCCTTCGTGGCCACAATCAATTGGAGATGGAGCCAAGAAACATGAGTATAAACCCGCCCAGTTGTACATTTCAAAGAAGAGTGGAGGCACCGCAGCTATCAAAGATATGATGGTTGGAGGGAGAATAAAGTACATTCTAAATCGAATATTCGACATCTTATTCTCGCTCCAATTATAGCGAACGCTCAGCATATATAATACCATCAGCGTAGCATAATAACTCATACTTGCGGCAACGCCAAGTGAGGCAAAGAAGCCTTGAGCTGTACATGTCTGTACATTTCCCGATGCTAGGTATACTTTGTTGCCAAATAAAGTAATAGTATCACTAGGAACCATCCTGCAAAATAATATGTAATGAAATTGATTAGCAAAGTGTCGTACATGATAAGACGACTTGTTCTTTCACGTACCAAGTAGACAAAAAAGACGAGAATAACGAAACCAAACTGTCTGCTATACTAATGCAAAATAGTAGTATAGATGTCAATGAGTTTTGTCTTTTTTTATGCCATTTCAGTATTACATCGTTCATGATGAGGCCGCATGCTATCAGCGATAAACTACCTCCCACCTTGGGAATGATGGCGTTGGCCACTTCGAATGTTGACCAATTGCCCATGACGAGTCTCTACTACTATACGAAGAGTAAGTCTCCGCATTTTTTCACTCTTTATGTCATTAAAAAGATACCGGTAGTGTATCCTAGCGTGAGGCAAGAGAGTAATATGGAATCAATGATGAGATTCAGGCTAGAGCACAATCTCTAATAACATTAGCTTAGGCTTATAATGGATTCTAGAATATACTTCTAAGTTTTCCGATTAAACCGCTCGCCTGTTCTTTTAGCTCTTCTATTTCGTCACCTGCGGCCTGCCCAGCCTTGTCTTTTCCTTTTCTTAATGCCGGTAATACATCCTTTTGAAACTCGTCTTCGATTTCAATTGCTATTGGAGATAAGTCTTTCTTTGCTTCTTCAGCAAGTGGGGTCAAATCTTTCTTAAGCTCTTTCATAAGCGGGCCAACTTCTCTATCAAGAAATCCCTCAAAAGCATTCAAATCTTGTTCATATTCCTTTTCATTTAGAACAGTATCTTTGAGGAATTGCATGAAGTCAGTGTCTGAGCTTTTGGCTCTTTTCTTATACTCTTCAGGCGTCATCTTCTTAAACTTGCCCGTCTTTGGGTCGATATCATTCTCCGATGCACGTTTCAATCTAGTAATCAAGTCTTCCTTCTGTTCAACTTGTTGTTTCAGCTTGTCGACAAATGCTTCAGATGTAGTAGTAGTCTCTGTGTTGCTATTTGATGACTCTTCGGTTAATGAGTTTACTTCGCTCTCTATTGATTCGATCTTGTCAATGATATCTTTCGCCTCATTTAGTAGCTGTTCTTCTTCTTTAATCAACGTTTCAGTATCATCTTTTACTATCTGTTCCTCCTTCTCTATATCTTGTTCTGTAGATGTATCACTTTCTTCGATTGCAATCTCTTTTTCAATATCATTTAGCAGTTTAACCTCGTCATCTTCTACTTTCTTCTCGTCTGCTTCTTCTTTTATAACTTCAGCATCAAGCTCTATTTCATCTTTAATTATGCTATCAACTTGCTTGTCTATTTCATCATCAATCAGTGAAGAATCAGTGATGGTATCGCCTTGTTTATCCATTGTTGTATCATTTTCTTCTCTATCAATCTTGTTTATTTCGTTATCTATTATTGAACTATCAGTGATGGTATCAGCTTGTTTATATATTGTTGCTTCTTCCTCAATTGATTCTTCTTCATCTGCTTTTGCAACTTGAGGTATTAAAACAGATGTCCCGGCTATTGTAGTAGTGAGTGAGTTCAAGAAATCTCTTCTATTATTCTCTTCATTCATATTATGATGATGACATTCCAAAGCTACTGATCGATATACATTGGTATTACGTCCATGAGGAACAAACATTTTAGATACGAATTGATTGCTTTGGAATGCATCAACTGAAGGAGTAGCCGCCACAATACAAACTAATACCGCAAATAATAGTATATCTATCATGATATCAGGTCTATAATATGGTAGTATAATATGCATACAAAGGCAAGTTCCAACAATACCTATTTCACCTCTTTGCCTGGTCTCATTTATTTTTATTTTGTGTCAAAAAATTATGAGAGTGTGATGAATGTCCTTCAGCCTTCAAGTAAGTCGCAGTGAGGATAGTGTAGAGTTATATGAATAATAATGAGCACTATACGGAGTAGATGGATAGTATACATCTTACTAATCATACTACGCTTTCTTGGTGTATACCAACGTGGTTATATCCATCCAGATGAGTTCTTTCAGGGCGGTCAAGAATTATTTTTTGGACGTACACAAAATTATAATGAGCAACATCATGTTACTTTACCTGGCAATGATTATGCAACAAATGATGATATTACAGACAATTTTATTGTAAAGAATTTACCATGGGAATTTGAACCAAAGCATGCAGTTAGATCTATTGTACCGCCGATGTTCATGACATTACTACCTCTACATTTATATGTAAAAGCAAAATATTGGTTGGTACGTATAGAGGTGAACTCTACCACTACTGAAACAATTTACAATACAAATGGCCAAGATGCTGAATCACATCTGCAAACATCATTTATAGAATCATCCATATTATGGACACCTGCAATGGATAAACTCTCAGGGGAAGAGATTCTTCTAATACCTCGATTGTTCATCACATTACTCTCGATATTATTTCTTGATGTATCTCTTTGGGTATTGGTAACGCAAAGCAACAACAAGCATTTGCATAGTAAAGGAGAAAGATACTTATTAGAAGCACTAAAAGCTGGTCCACCTAATGAAGTGATAATACTTGCATCATCATGGCCATGTTTAGCTTTTGGAGTTCGGCCATTTACAAACAATTTGGAAGCAATTGTGTTGTCCTTTCTTCTAGTACTTGTATCGACGAATAACAGTACAGCGAATATGCACACCACCAACAACAAGGCACGGGATAGTTACACGCTTCTTATGATTGGAATCACTTGTTCCATTGGTATGTTTGCCCGATTCACATTTGTATTCTTTGCATTTCCAATCGTTGCAATCTTTCTCTGGTGCAGATGGAAAAGAATGAGATTCAAACTAACAGACATACTTCATGATGGATTGATGTTGGCAATGTCATTCTTACTTATATCGTGTGCATTCATTTGGGTAGATACTCAATACTACTCTTGGCAAGCAAACTTAGATTGCTATGGTACAATCAACACATGTGAAAGCAAAGAATCGAAGTGGTGGCAGTATGTTGCACCGTATAATGCATTTCGATACAACTCAAAGTCGACAAATCTTGCTGAACATGGTATACATCCAAGAATAACGCATGCAGTTGTTAACATGCCCATGCTGTTCGGACCGTTGATATTACTTGCGTATATCACAATGTTTGAAGAGATATATAGTATAATCATCAGTGGACACAACAATAACAAAACTGTTCAAGAGTCGCAGCAATTCACAAATACAATCTGCAAATGGTCAATTATATCGGGTCTACTAGTGCTTTCTTGTGCTCCTCATCAAGAGCCAAGGTTCTTACTTCCTGTGATTGTACCGTTAGTATTTCTATATGGAAAACATGTGTCAGTAAAAGTAAATGAAAGTGGGAGTACTAAGACCAGGTTGGTCATTATACTCAAGCGGATCTTATCATCACCATTGCTTTGGGTCATTTTCAACTTGATTCTATACTTCTTCTTCGGTTGGCTACACCAAGGTGGTTTGATAGATTCTCTTCTATTTGATCAACATCCGTCAGTATCTATATATTACAAGACGTATATGCCTCCAACATTCCTAACACGTCGTGGAAGAATTGCTAGAAGTGAACAAGACAGTTGCCAAGCAAGTGATATAGATTATGTTACTGAAGAAGGAAAGATATGCATGGCTACTGATTGGCAACCTCATACAACAATTCTTGATCTCCAAGGGTCTGAACCATCTGTGTTGCTTGAAATACTTCGTAATATTTTATCTTGTGCGAGTGAGGAAGATACAGAGGGTCTCATCCATCTTATTTCTCCTCCAGCTGTTGTACTGCAATTGGTTGAAAGCCGGAGTGAGATATCAACAAGAGGTATGAAATTGGATGAATATTCAATTATGTTTACTAGAGATTACAATGCCCATATTAGTACAGAAGATTGGCCTACGCTTGACGAGTATTTTCTTCATCAATTGAAACTGGATGTCTACACAGTCTCCTGCAATCTTTGATGTACACGTATCACTGGCTCTGGTTTGACTGAGAGAGAAAAGAGTGCTAATCTACTCGTCATGCCGAACGGTGTTGTTATTCCTAGTGACCACAAACCTGTAACACGAGATTAACCAACCAACGATGCATAATACCGATCTTGTCACTGCAAAGTTACGGTATTTATTCGCATCACTTATTACTCCTGAAAAGACAATGTTTATACACATGTAAGTAAATACAAACGCCAGGAAGAAGATGAGGTTCTTTGCTACAAGGCTCTTTGACACATGTTCTAAACTGTTTCGCTCCAGCTGAGTGATGATGTCTTGATGTAGCATGTACCAACTTCCGAATACACAGCCTAGTATTCCAATAAAGAAGTATTGTTCCGTTGTTGTTTGACTTGATATCTCAAAGCTATCATTGTTATTGAATGCTTCGTACAATAAACTATCATTGTTATTAAATGCTTCGTACCTTATCAAAATCAAGCTAAATAATTATCTCCCTCGCGACCCCCCGACTACTATCCAAGATGCACTTTCACTTGCTTACTCAATCACAACTTTTCGACCTATCTCATTTCCATTTCTTGGATTCACAAGAACCTTTACAACTTTAAAAGATCCTCCATTGTATATAATACAATGGCTACGGCAATTTTCACATCCAGCAACTTTACTAGTATTTGGACGAAATTTCTTCTGGCTGTCCTTTTCATATTCCGACATTCTTCTTTTATATTCACTCCAAAGAAAGAAATATTCCTTTGGAACTTTACAATATCGACAAGTTACAATAGCATAGTCCTTCTTGGCTGCAAGAACTCGATTCTTCAAATTGTCATATCTGGTCTGAGTAGCAATCTTTCTGCTCTCTGGGTTGTTGCTCTTCTCAATATTGATTTTCCTAGATGCATTCTGTTTCTCTGTCCCCTTTTTGCCGGCAATCTTCCTACCTGCTTGCTGTTTCTCTGTGTTCATATTGCCACCAATCCCACCACCACGTTTATTCCCAGCTTTCACGGCAGCTGCATTCTTAGGATTGAACAAACCAGCTTTTCTAGCAAAAGTAGTATCACCCATACTACTTGCTCGAACACTGTCTCCTTTATCATTCTTGCCGAGTAGTGCCATGCTCATTTCTCCCAACACCATAGCACGATTGTACTGATCATCAGCATTCTTGCCATACTTCTTCATGCAATTACGACCACCTTTTTGTCGAATCTTGTGTCTAGTAAGAGCCTTTTCTGCAAGCTCCTCCTTCGACATGCCAGCTATACCTGCAAACTTTTGATAAGCTAATGATACATAAGGAACTGTCACCGTGTAATCATGTACCGAGTTGACAAGTACTCCCACTTTACTAGAATTTGCTAGAGTATCCTCATCGGCATTCTGGCAATATCTATCATCCATTGCCATTTGAGGATGAAGTGCACTGGTGGCAAATGTTGCTTCAGGGTTGGCACGTATCTCATCCATCTTCTTCTTATTGCAACCTTTGTCACGTGAATTTGCGCCAAGAGCTACGATTGTTGGCTGTGAATTGTGGTACACGTTGTTGAAAGTTACAATCAAAGTGATGTTTACCAACGAGATTGCTCGTTGAACAAGCTCCGGTAGTTTTGTACTCTGTAGTGCAGCCTCGACAGCTGGAATTTCCTTTACATATTCAGATGACTCGTTTGAGTCACATACCCAACAGAGTAAGTCGACAAAAGCCGAATCGTTGAGAACAGTGTTTAGGGTGTCATCATCTGTCCCACCAGCCTCACGAGTCAAGACTGTGACAAGAGATTTTAACATAAAGCCAGGGCAGCAACTTGTGGGGTCAATCTTGTTGGCCTTGAACAGCTGACAGATGTAGTCTTTAAGACTAGGGGGGCAGTAGTTCATCCAATATAAAACGAGGAACCTCCTAAGTCCATATCCCAAGTTGGCAACGCGACCGGTTAGCTTTTCAATGAGGTCTACAAGCTTCACTCGTAGATTATCATATCTCCGCTCATACTCTTGTTGTGGCAACTGTCCGGCTTTTGCTTCGTTTGCAAGCTCCATCTGTTGTTGTAAGATGGACTCAATATCAGAAAGGGTATCTGCATCGGAATGAAATATCTCTCTGCACACATCAATAACGTCCTCGTTACCGCCACACGCGTCCATTGTCTTGAGAACAGGCTCATCCTCGGGATGTTGGTACACGAACTCATTTTTTAATTCACCAAGCTTGGTCTGTGCTATGGTCTTGTACAGCTGACAATCGTCCTTGATAGATTCAAGCCAGCTTGAATGTCTCTCTTGCATATGCTCAATGTTGACGCTTGAGATGAAACCAATGCTCTTATTCACCAAGTTACAATACAAGAGAGCATCTTCATGACTCACTCCTTCACAGTTCATCAGCTGACAAAGAACGCGACAGTAATTATGATGGCAGGAAATGAGAGGATCCAGAACGTCTACTCCACACCCACGATGGCGCCGAAGATAGTATATGCAACGGGAGGAACAATGAGATGCAGTCTTCAGTCCCTCTAAATCAGAATGTTTACAAACAGAAAGACATTGAATTGCTTCCAACAGAATCTCATTTGACACTGTTTCGTCTGGAACCTCCAAACTGAGAGCCTTATTGTAGTTGGACAAAGCACCGCTATAATCTTGACTGTTAAAAGATGATCTTGCTTCATCAATATGCTGAATGAAAGCTGGTATGTTGGCTTCCTTATCAATGATAAGATCAGTCGTTCTCTTCTTCTTCGCCTTCGCCTTCGCCTTCACCTTCTTGTTCTTCGTGTTTGGCAACACATTCTGTGTTGTGTTTGTCAAGGTGCTCAATACAAAATCTGATCTCACGTGCTGAGACGAGCCAACATCAGAGTCAATCTCTAAAGATATAGAGCGGATTGCATACTCTAATTTCATCTCTTCTTCCAGTGATTCCACTGTGGGCTCATTTGTCGAGAGTATTGCCGGGGTAACGAGTTTGACAACCTCCTTCTTAAGCTTGTCAACTTCAAACTCTGGAATGGCAAGAAATAAACGTTGACTGTGAGTGACTGATAGTAAATGGTATGAATGCATCAATCAAAACTAAACTTACCAATTAAGTCGATATATAAGTGTTCGCACAAAATTTCTATCACATCCGACACTGCTTCTTCTTCTGATACGTGGTAGATTTGCTTTGCGAATAGCGTAGCATCTACAAATGCATTAATGATAGAACCTTCCTTCTTGAGAGATGTTTTATACATCATTCTTATGCGATCTAACTTCTCCTTCTTCTCTTTTAACTCACGAAGGATACTACTTCCTCCCGTTGATCGAGTGAGTGAAGGTGGTGGCTTTGTAGCCTTATTGGAATTAGATGGGCGCGGCTGATTGGTTAAAACATTACCAAATGCCCGTCCAGTACTATTTTGGTTGTTACCTCCTCGAAAGTCCACACCCCATTGTCCACCAACTGATATAAGAAAAGTTTAGAAATAAAGAGTGGTATTAAGTCATATGATCAAAAATAACACACAACTTACCATTTCCAATAATAGAATTAACACTGCCACGGGGCAGAGGAAAACGGTTATTATTAAATCCTCCTTCTAATTCATGCCGTCTCTGTTGGTTGGATACAGCAGAATTATTACGTGTCTGACGTAAAATATCTTTATGTGCATAGTAGAGATTTGCTGAGAAGCTCCCATTATCCTCCAATGAACTTCTTGGCACAATAAAACCTATCCTTTCAACTGAATCACATACCAATGCAGCCACAATTTGATGAGAAAGTAAATATTTTACCAACAAACTAAAACTTTCTGTATTATCTATTGATTTGTTATCATGAGTTGGCAATTTAACTGCAATTGTGCATCTTTGTAGTAATCTTGCATGTTTATTGAACAGATCACGTGGTACTAATCCACAAACTTGTAGTTGACGGCTTATTTGTACTTTAGGTCCATCTGGGTAAGTATAGATAATTGACATCCTTTCCCATGCGGCGGGTAAAGGTGTAATTGCCTGTGCGTTTATTTCATCAATAGTTTTCAACAATAGAGGAGTTTGAGGATAATTATCGTCAATAATAGACTCAATCAATGACGAGGGACAGAGAATATCATGTTTTGCAATTGGATTGGCTGTTGGATACGTAGATGTAGAAGCTGCTACTACAGTTGTTGGATACGTAGATGTAGAAGCTGTTACTACATTCTCCGATCTAATAAACAATAAGAAGAATGGCAGTAAAATAACAAACACGTAATTGGTATTAGTAAAGATCAATTTATTTAATATTGCAATCAATTAAACATAGTAAAAATTATAGACAACCACTTACGTTGAATAAACATTATTATAACCGGTTGCAGTCTTTTGACGTTGCTTCAGTTTCGCACCCGTCTTCTTCTTCTCGTTCCCTGTATCTGGACGATCGTGTGCACGTCGTGCATCATATTCATATTGGTTGGCATTGCTAAAATTATTGCTGACATGAAAACGGTCACTACTTTGATCACCTCTATTTCTAACATTATTTTGCAAGGCGCTAGCTCTCTTCTTTAACTGATTTAGGCCCTCACGAAAGCTCGGCATATTATTGGCCATATCCCTACCCTCAAGAACTATTATCGAAATAAGAGCTAGGGTAACTAACACTTACAGTCTAGTGAGAAGTGAGGATACCAAAATTTGGCGATCTGAAGATCAAGACTGCTCCGTGCTCCCTTCTACAGGTTGAATGGCGAGACTGTCCCAAGTGCTGATAGACAAAGTCCGCTTAGTATACCTTGTAGGAAGAGGAATGCGACGACTACGAACCGGTGGAAAGTAGTACTGATCGATGTGCCATTCTTGTCATTGTCTCCTTTTCCGTCGTTCTCTTTGATCGGTTGGTGTCTGTGAAAGCGACCTGTAGTCGCATTCTCAACAAAGAACGATGTAGTGCTCGTCATTGCTATTGGATTATGCAACGAGCTTTTACTATTAATTCCTCTGCGGCTTCGCTCAAATCGGCTCTAGAGATGTAAAGACGAATGACACTGCATTTTAATTATCAATAGATAGAGGTGGTTGTTGTCACCTGATGCCCCAACCAGGCTGAAGGAAAATGTGGAAAGATACCGGAAATTTTCATTTCAACACTCTCATAAAAATGCTAGACGATAATGGCCACTACTTTCGACTTTCATGGAGTGATTAGTACCAATGCAATACTGCCGATATATCGACAATATAGCTTAAAGATCAGTGTTTAACGTTCTTTGATTATTGGCAATGTCGGCGTAGCGGAGTGGCCGTGTATCGAGAAAATTACCACAAAAAGTAGTCTAATATTCACAATTAACAATATCGTACTTCTTATAAATTCCAATATTTAAACGCCTCAGTATATCAAACATGCACTACACGGAATCATCGCAGGCCACAAAGTGGCAGCTGTCCTCTCAGTATGAATTAAATTCCCTACGTGAACATGCAAATAGAAGAGCACGAGATGTATTAGCACAAGATGATAATGAAACATCAGCTGATGGCGATGTTAAAATGGAGGATGCAACTACTACTAGTAGTAAACCTTGTCAAGTTGGATTTGCTGATACAAGAGGTGATAAACCAAAATTAACAGATGTAGATGAAGATAACAATGCACAACTATTACAAGAGTCTGATCCACAATATGGACCAACCAACACATCAAAATCACGTGGTAATAATCCCTTACTCACACCAACAGATGAAGCAGCACTTATATCGTTTTATTGTTCAAAAATACCATTGTTAATTGGACCACATGCTACACTATCCAGATGTAAACGAGATGCAAAAGTATCAGCTACGGCATGTCTTTTATTCCGTAGATTCTACCTCTCAAATTCAGTAATGATGTTTGATCCGAAGTGTATGTTAGCGGCTTCTGCTTTCCTTGCTACCAAAGTTGAAGATTGTATGATATCAAATAATTATATTGAATTGGGTACCAAAGAGATGAATGCACCGGTACCAATAAATGATGTATTGGATGCTGAGATTAAGTTGATAGAGGGAATTGATTTTGATTTGTTGGTATTCTCTCCATATAAAACAGTACTATCTTATACAGAAGATTTACGAACATTTCTAAAGACTAAAAGGGGTAAAGGATTGATATCATTTCCTGCTGGTAGTGAGCAAAGGCAGTTAGTGGGAGAAGATCTACGTCCCGCCTTGGATGCAGCCATAAAGATTTGCGATGATGTAATTGTATCAGATATACCTTTGCGTTTTGCGCCTGGCGAGGTTGGTCTTGCAGCTCTCATGGTCGCTAATGAATATGTTAGGAGCAATACTGGTAAGGAAAATGAAGGTTCTGCTGATAGTAGTCCCCAGATAGATATCATGGGATATATACGATTACGATTTCAAGATTCTTCCGACTCGGATGTCAAGGTTGATGCGTCTGCAATTGAAGAAGTAACTCAACGTGTATCCAAGCTCGGTCAAATGATTCGAGAATTAAAGGAAGGGAAACATGGATGTGCAAATTATGGTGTTGATATGAATGATCTCAAGGCTCTTAATAAAAAGTTGAAGAAATGTCGGGCTTGGGGAGTTTCTGATAAAAAGGAGAAAAAGAAGAGTAAGAAGGATAAGAAGAAAAGAAAAGTAGAGGAGACTTGATGTGTAATAATAATCAGTAACTTAGGAAATATTACATCTCTATATGTAGAATATCTCAACCTTTCTATCACCGAATAAATGAGCTCAAGGCTGATACCACTCTGTACAAGGACATTGCTAGCATTCCTAACCGCCATGTCTCGATACTTCTTAGCCGCGCCATAATGTATTGTGGGTCCCTTACGACTTGTCCATCAGGAGTAGTAACTATATCTTTACCAAATCGATACAAGGCAAACATGGACAACATAGTACCCATACCCAGGCCTGATGACTTATTCTGTGGAGGAAGAGGTGGATTGTTATCGTTGTATTGATCAGTAGTACTTGGGAGTGGTACCTCGGGGTTGATGATATCATCTGGTAGAGATAATCCAAAATCGTTCCCTGCTTTAGCGTCATCCCATCCGAGTTTGTAAATGTATTCCAAATCATGAGTATTAGACATTGCACTTCTCTGCATGTTACTGCCACCTCCCATTGCCATGTTTGGTATCATTTTAGACGAAGACGATGGTGAACTTGCTAACAATGTTTTTCCACTAAACAGCAATATAAAAACTAATGAAGCTAATGCCATGTTATCTGAAATATTGTTATATCCCGTCATATTGATGAGATTTTCCTTCCATCTTCTACGAAAGTTTATTGCACTACTCCTGGCAATTAGATTGATTGGTTTATTTGCTTTCATTCCCTCTAACCAATCAGGTGATGATACTGCAAGTATCAATCCAGTAAGTGAGAGGAAGACAAATACTTTGGTAGCTCCAAATAGTTTGCCCAATACAAAGTACAACATGTAAAGCAGAAAGAGTGCTACCATGGCTCCACTTAATAGTGCTTTATTCGGTGTCATCTTTGATTGTATAGCAGGTGGTATCTTGCTAATCATGTCTTTACCAATTGATTGTACAGTTGGACTAGCAATATATGCTTTCGCGGTTGCAAATAAACATGAAGCACCGAATTTGAGTTGGTCGATATTACCTGCTTCTATAAGATTTTCAGGCTTGAGTTTCAAGAATTGTGGTTGTATATTAGTGTTACCAGTAGCTTGTGCAGCTGCTGTATTGGAATCTACAATGGCAACTACATATCGGTTAGCGGAGAAACTAACAGCCTATTGAAGATGTGAGTTTCAAAGTTATGAAGACAAAGAGAGATGATTAAAACTTTTGTATGTGGGTTACACAGACAATCAATAGATAAACTTAATTCAAATGAAGTATTAAAATCAGGACTGCATAATAAACAAACGAAAACATATCAAAAACAATACTAACACGAACTTTCCTGACCAAACTGTCCATTTAATTCTGGCTTTGCTGTTATGTTCTGTAGCATTAATAATGGAGGCTTGCCACCATTTGCCGCTGGAAGGTAGTGGGATGGATCAACACTCATATTCTTTTGTATTTTGTTATGTTGGTAGTTGGTAGCGATGTACCTTGATGTTTTCTATCGAGGACTTATATGAACAGTTATCCACAATATAATAAAATACTAATACTACTACTTCTAATGATATGTATCGATAATATTATAGAGTAGTTTTCTTTCACATTTATTTGCATCAATCATCACAACAAACAACTAACTCATCATCACCATCACCATCAATTTTTCTTCTCTTGTGTTTGAGAAAAGATACCACCCACAAACTCGTCAGTTATTTGTGTTTAGCAAAACATACCTACCATAGTGCGCGCGTGATCAGTTGAGTTGCAATAGTTCATGAATGGCATTCAATAATTCAATGACGATATGCGGTGGCTCTCTATAGGTAGTTTTCTGCTAACAATTTCATTGCAGTGGAAACTGCTCACATCTTGTGTTCATTGCAATAAAAACTGTTAATCTGACGATACGAAATAAAGTCAAACAGAGACAACAACAAAGCTAATATTTTTAGTGAGTAAAGACATATTTAATTATATCAAATTGGTAAATATAATGAGTAGTAGTGGTGGTGGATCTGTTTCGATAGTTCAAGCGGGTGGTCGAGCTATAAAGAGTACTAAATCTCCAAATAACAATATGCCTCCGCGAAGACCAATAGCAAACAACAATATGGCAGCAACAACAAAAGGTGATACTTCTGTACCACATGTTGTTCGAGTAACATTCCTAGGAGTAGCAGGATTATTAGCCAAGCCACCACATCCAGATAATTTAATTGGTCAAGATATACAACAAACACCAAGTGGAGATACCGATACCAACTCATCCCAACAACAATCTAATACCAAGGTTATAAAAACAAGTCCAGCAGTGAATCATCCATCATTACTATTTCCACTACCATCGAATTTAAAGATAGTTGCATCAGTATCTCGATCGCGAACTGCTCGGGGAATACCTTCCGGTATGTCAAAATGTTTATCCAATAGTAACAGTAACAAGGGTAGTAATAGACCATCACCACTAAGTCCAAGTAGTATGGCGCCAGGTGCAGGCAGTTTTGCTTTATCGCCAGTTGCGGGCGAATCTATAATTGTTGAGAAGAATCAATTGCCAAATTTGGATAGCAACAATAAACCATCAATAAAGGAAGTGGATATATCCAAAAAAGATTCATCCGAGGCAATGATTGATACTATTAGTAGTGCAAAGAAAGAATTGAGAGGGAATAATAATAATAATAATCATCATCTTTCCCCGCCTAGTCAATTGTCGCATAAACGAACGAATAGTAGTCGACATAGTAATACAAGTGGAAAGATTAGTATAAATAGTGGATGGGGGAGTAAATTTAGTAGTACTGGTGGAGAAAATGTTAGTATTAGTACAGAGAAACAACAGAATACGACAAGAAGTCAACAAGATGATGATATAGAACAGAATGAGGGTATAGATAACATTGAGGTAATACGACCTCTATCTCCCACGGATGGACTTAAGAGAGATGAACCACCAGAACGGTTTGTGGCAGTTTGGGGTAGTGATTCTGAACGTTCTACTAAAAAGATAAGTCAAAAGCTTCATAACAAGCAATATGTTAATCTTACAAATTCATTGGCGTTCGAGGCAGAGTTACGACCTTCAGATATACCTACAGAAAGTAATCGAACAGCATCATCAAAAACCAAGCCATCCACATCATTTGCGCCCAAATCATTTTGTGTAGCTGTTGGATTGGTACCTGATTTTGATCCAACAGCTTCGCCTGAAAGAATAGATGAAGAAAGTGCTACTAGCACTCCAGATAACGGAGGAGAAGATTCTGAAAAGAAGACGGTATCATCAAAATCGACTGAACTACCCACATTTGCCATCCCAGTTGGATTTGCTGACCTTGTTATCAATGGAAATGAGACATTAGATGGAAAGAGGAAACAAATTGATTTGCCATTATCAAGTTTGACTAATTTCATTGGATTGGAAAAGAATAACAACTCCTTTCCATTGATTGAGTTGACTGCGGGTGGTTTAAGTACACCTGCTAACAACAACAATAATACTGAAGCAGATGCCAAAGATACACCAGGAAAGAGAAAAAAGAAGAGTATTGTTAAACGAATGTTCTCGAGGAAACAGCAGTCAACTTCGGAAGATGATGCTTCCTCTCAACGGCAGAATGTGTATGATGGTACACCACAATCTATATATCATCTACCGAACAGGCCGCCAAATGCTAAAGAACGCAATCTCTTCCTTGATAGATTTGGTGTAGATCCGTCAGGAGATGCAGTTATACGAATTGCGCTTGAAGTATTCCCTCGTGGATCAGAGCTTGAGAAGGTATTCCGACAAAAGAATAAGCTTAGAAAGAAACAGGCCGCCGCCGCTGCTGCATCTGACAAGAGTAGATCGACTAGGGGAAGAAGGCCGAATGATGGAAGAATCTCCTCCTCTACATCAATAAGTTCACAAACGGCAGATTCGTTTTCACTAATGGATGATGACGATGAACAATTCGATTCCGATGATGACAGTATATTTAGTCAATCATTCTTTTCCTTGGATAGTTACAATTCGCGAAGTACTTGGGATAACTCGACAATGTATACCGATGGTCTATCAAGTTTCCACACAATGGATGATGATGAATCATTCATAACAGGCTTTGATACTGCATTCGACCCTCCTACAGAAGAGAACGATAAAAGAAAAAGTCCTGAAAGTACTTTACCAAAGGTAAAAAGTGCTAGTAACTTCTTCTCGAATATATTCAACTGTGGTGGATCTGTGACAACTGAGGTAGCAGGTATATCTGTCAAAGAAGAAAAGACGTTAGCCACTACGGCGCAACAGAATGTTGTAGACACAAGCAGTAATGCTTCTATGGACACAGAAAGACAAAAGACAACACATCAAATTAAGCAACAACTTGGAGATGATAAGCAAGGACTTGGAAATTATAATGATGACCTTGATAATCTTGTTGATGCAGTTGATGAGCGACAAAGACAGCAAGAAGGGACAGAATATACACTTGAGGAGTTTGCAAAGTAAATTGTTGCATGTATATGAGTGCGTGTGTGCTTGGAAGTGTTGTGGCCTCTTTTGTTTGTGCTCAATATGTAAGATATGGTATAATCTTAATAGTACCTTGGTTAGTGTAGATTACTCTTCTTGATACTTTTTACTTATACTCCTTTATTATTTGATATAAACCAATAATCAATCACCATTTCTTCTTCCCTGTCTCATCTGGAAACCTACTGCGTTAAACCTGCCCTTTTCTGCCATCTTCTCCTTCTTTGCTTGCGCTATAAGCATGGCTTGTGAGGGCTTCCTTCTGTTAGCTCTCCTCCTTTCAGAATTAAGTGGATGTCGATTAGGATCCACCAATCCAGCTTCCCGTCTTTCCTGAGCTTCTTTTTGCATCCTACGTTGCTCCTCACGACGCCTCCTTTCCTCTGGAGGTAATTTAGATTCATCTACTGGAGGTCCCTTCTTCCTTCTCTTCTTCTTTGGTTTTGTTGTTGATTCAGGAGTATCAGTAGCCTTCTTCTTCTTGTTTTCAGTAGGAGGAGCATTTGCAGCTTGCTTTTCATTTCTTTCCGCTACCTTTTTGGCCTGCTCTTGAGCAGCTGCTATAACACTTTCATCAATCGCTCCACCACTTGAGGCTTTCAATTGACGGAGGTACTTTCTTCGTTCTTTGGAGTTTAATCCTTCAAGCTTTGCTAGTATTTCTTTAATGTTGACATTTGCTGGTGGTGTATTACTGGTTGATACTGATTCGTTTTGTTGTTCAATGTTTGTTGTTTCATCTTTTGTAGCAGTTTCATAATCTTCGCTTACTTTGACATCAGTTGTACTAGCTGTGGTACCCCCTTCTCTTTCTCTGTGACGTCTGACCAATCGTCTTTGTTTTGCATTCAACTCAGATACATCCATTGCCTATTTATTGATAAGAGAACAAAAGTAGATAATTCATTGAGCATATAATATATTATATACTCATAAAAATCACAACACTCGTACATCAACATATTGTTACTCACTAGTAATGCCTGTATATCATCACCATTAGGCTGCTGATTTGCAGGTTTAACTTTCTTCTTCTTCTTCTTTAAACTACCTGTCAATGGCTCGGAACTTGCAAAGTAGGATGCAACATTCTCATCTTCTACATCACTCTCGTCCAATTCTTTTTTATTGGTGCTTGATGATATCTCATTATTTGTGTTCGGTGTACCAGGTGATTCGTCTGTGGCCTTGCTACTCTTTCGTTTGCCAAATATCTTCATTGTATGCTAGATTTGATATTAATATAGTATGATTGGAGAGGATATAACGATTATTGTTCTAAGTTCATATTATTATTGATACGAAGATGTCGAGTTTTTTTTTGTGGTGGTACCAATATATATTATATATAGGTATCTATAGGTATCCTAGTTGAATCCGATACTTAGGAAGGGAGATGAAGGCAGCAGTGAATTGGCCGCTGTGTCGAATGTCGTTCTTCTAGTAGTCAGACATGTTTGATGAGAGGTATGCTTGTTACTTTCCGTCAAGTTCATTATAACTTACACTATTATAAACTGACTTACACTCTACAAAATATGTACACAATATACACAAACAGAAAATTTACATGTTCAGCCACCTTGACTCTCTAATACATCTAATGCAACACCAACACACAAGTCGGCACCTATATTCTGAGGGATACCTTGCTTACTATCACACCTCACGTCAGGCTTGATTCCACTATCATATTTGGCTTCACCAACTCGAGTAACATGTTGTAAAGATGGTGTGAGGTACTCTGCAATGGTTAAACGAAGACCCCCACCATCGGGCATTGGAAATGTATGTTGAATCAAGCCCTTTCCAAATGATTTGCTACCCACTAGAGCTACTCTACCATTATCATGAAGTGAACTTGCAAAGACTTCAGCAGCCGATGCTAAGTATATGTAGCGTGTAGCATAGAATGATATGAGCAATATGTAAAATGAACATATACAAACAAATGTGCGACTCACCTGTACCTTCATTTATTAGTACCACAACCTTCTTTTGAGACTTCCTTGACATGATCTCAGCAAGTTGACTAATATCCATATCTTTTTTATCAAGCATTGCGGCATTCTCCAAGTCTTCAATAGACGCGGCGTGAGCAGGCTTGATGCCTCTTGTCATTCTCAGCTCTCTCAAACTTGCATAGGAAGTTGGAGAGACCCAGCCACCGTCCTCTAGGTAATCAGGATGCTCTTTCCGAACCTGATCACGGGCGACAGATTTTGCTTCACTCGATAGAAGATATCCATTATAAAGAGGATCACTAATATATTCCTGATTTTCTTGCGGCTTAAAGCCTCCTCGCGCATTTAGAGTATAACACAGTACCGAGTGAGGATCTCTGAGTAGACTACTAGCAGTCATCATAGCCTCCTGAATTACTCCACCATAGTTATTTCTTACATCAATGATATATGACTGGGCTCCAGCTTCTTCCAGACTATTGATTGCAGAGATAAAACCAGTTGTACTAGATCTGCTAAATCGAGTAAGTCTAATGTATCCTACTGTGTTGCTGTGCTGGAAGATACTGTCATTCGGTGAAAGGAGCTGATAATGCACTATATTGTCTCCACCTACCACACTTGGATTGCTCTTTTGTTCATTCTTTGCATCTAAAGTCGCAGTGAGCGTTGTTGGGATATTCACATGTGATATCTTATAGCCAAGTACAATGTTCTCGGGACTTTTTTGTCTTTTGGGCTTTGGGTAATACATGCCGTTCTCAAATACATACTTGTTATCAACATCTGCTGATTGTAGCGAGTCGACTTCCTTAGCAATGGTAACATCAGCTTTTCCGAAATAGTCTTTTGCGCTAAAATGATCCAATGCCTTTTGAACTTGTTGTTTATTTGTCAATCCTGTAAACTTATACTCTCCTACCTGCACTATTCGGTCTCCAACAACAAGACCCACTCTTTCAGCCGACGTATCGGGTATGATCGCAGTAATTACTGGTAGATTTGATACTTGAGATGTTGAAAGAATTGTAGGATCTGATTTACTTGAGGTGGGAAGTGTCAATTGTTGAATGAATGATGATACACCACCTTGAATCGGCCTAGATATAGCTTTGTCGAAATCTTTGTTTTCCATTAATGTTGGCAGTGCTTGTGTTTCATATTCCGAAGATGAAGGTGATACATCTACCAAAGCCCCAAGCCCGAGGAACCCATTATCCCCACCCTCTAACTCCATTCTTAACTCCTCTCTTGTTAGATATTTGCTATATCGATCATTCAGAGAAGAAACTATACTCTTTAGCGTCTTGACTACATCATCTCTAGATGCAAGACCATTAATATCGACAAGTAACTCAAAATCATTCTCGTTATTCTTCTTCTCACTGCTGCTAACGTGAAAAGATTGCCGAAACTGTTTCCATTTCTTGTAAAACTCTTGTGAATCAAAGTTAAAACCACCACTAGAATCATAATACATTGTAGATACAGTTGCAACTGCATGATCAACAAGTTTCTCATTGGCAGATAAGATATCCTCTTGTGTACCGTGCTCCATTGAATCCCAATATCTCTGTTTCTTATTTGTAGGTATATTTTGCAATGAGTCCATACTACTACTACTACTTTCTCGATTAGACATTGCTTTAAATAACTGGTCAGACAATTTAGATGTAGATTTGAATATGTCTACTGTATCATCCGCTGTATTTTTATTATTGGTTTGTACTACTTCCAATGCCAATGCTTTATTATCAAACAGATGCTCGTCTATGCCATTAAAATTGGGAAATGATCCAAAGAGAAGAGAAGCTGTCAATAGCAATGATATCCAAGCAGGTTTTCTTCTCTCTCGTTTAATACTACGCTCCTCATTGTTTGGAACAGAATGTAATGAGGTGGTACAGAAGGGTGATGATGGTGCATCAAAAGAACATAATATTTTTTGTGGGTGGAGTATACCACTACTATAATATGAACATTGCCCTCTAGCCACTGAAATGAACGCTGGATTTGTCATCCTTGTAGCTACACTACTATCCATGATATATTGGCCAAACATATCGCCTTATTGAGAGCAACCGGCAGGCAGAATTTGCTCATCACATCACATTTCATTTTTCTATCCTACTAAGGTATCCTATCCGGTATCCTGGTATTGAACTCAAATATCAATACCTATGTTGTTGTTCATCCAAACCTTTATTCTTCTTGTTTATATTACATCCCCCATCATTACTACATAATGATGAACGCCTTTATTATTGCAATTACTCTGGCTTTATCGCCGTCATCATCATGTGCATTTTCAACGACGAGCAAAAGTAGTGGTAGGGTATCCTCGTCACTAAATAATGTATTGGACGGCTTTAAAAATCCATTCGATACTGGTAGTGGAGGAAATAATAATAACAATGGAAAGATTGCAGTAGTTGCAGGTGCATCTGGTTATATCGGTAAATCAACTGTTCGAGAATCAGTACGTCAGGGATATAAAACTATTGCCTTAGTTCGAGATAAGTCAAAGATAGAAAGTGATGAGGGTCAAATGTTATATGGCCAATTCTTCGAGGGTGCAGAGGTAGTAGAATGTGATGTATGTGATCCTGACAAACTAACTGAAACATTCAAGGATATTTCATCTCAGGGCAATGGTAATATCGAGGCAGTTATATCCTGTCTAGCATCAAGAAGTGGAATTAAGAAAGATGCATATGCAATCGATTATCAGGCTACGTTAAATTGTCTTGAGTCAGGACGGGCCGTGAATGCTAGACACTTTGTACTACTATCTGCATTCTGTGTGAAGAATCCTTGGTTACAATTCCAACAGGCAAAGTTAAAGTTTGAGGAGGCATTAACTACACAGAATGATATGAGTTACAGTATCGTACGCCCAACTGCTTTCTTTAAATCAGTATCTGGACAGTTGGAGGTTATTCAACAGGGTGCACCATTTGTTATGTTTGGTGATGGAGAAGTGACACGATGCAATCCTATTAGTGAGGCAGATTTGGCTACATACTTGATTGATTGTATTTCAGACAACAAAAGAAAGAATAAAATTATCAACCTTGGAGGCCCCGACGAGCCACTTACAATGAAGACGCAAGGAGAAATGTTATACAAGGCTGTCGGGAAGGAACCCAACTTCTTTTATGCTCCACTTTGGTTGTTTGATACTATCATTGATTCGCTCCAATGGGTTAGTGATACCTTCAACTCGGAGAAGTTTGAGAATGCAGCAGAGTTGGGTCGAATTGGTAAGTATTATGCGGTTGAGGATATGTTGACAACGGAGCCTGATGAGAAGTTTGGTACAATGACACTTCAGGAACATTACAATAAAATTGCAGTAGAGGGACAGGAGTATGATCCATACACAACCATGTTCGCCAAAGCCCCTGAAAAATCAAAGACCGATGAAAAAGAAAAGATTGCAGCCTCTTAAAGAAGCTTAATGATATGTAGGTAAAACAAATGATGTTTTGGAGTACAACATAAATATCATGTATAGTAAAGCTCATACTTCTGCGTGCTAGCTTACTCTGTTGTGAGTTGTAAAAACACTCTTTTCACAATAAGAGGTGGCGAAGCAAGATACCATGGTAAGATACCATGACCAAGATCACCTAAAAAGATCTCTTCAACCTCCATCAATCTTCTCCTTTTTGCTATCACGGCCTTTTTGCTTGTGTTTCTTATTGTCGGCGTACCTCTATATGCTATAAAACCACATCTTTAGACGCACTGCAAGTTCATTTTATATAGACTTGCTATTCGGTGCTTGGAACTGAGTGGGACAAGTCAATCTCATTTCTTTTGTGAACAATAATGTTCAATAGACTCTCCCTTCTATAATTGTACTACATAGGTTGGATAATTATATTCTACCTGCCAATATATCTCTTGGAGATAGTATTATGTCAGAAGGGGAGAGGGGAGTTGAGATATCAAAGATCGGGGAAGCTTCGAGTAGTGCGGCTGAAGGGCCTGTGCCATCAGCACCAGACACAGAGGCTACTGATATAGGTATCTCCAACTTATCATTAGAAGATAAAGCCAAAGGTCCATTAACTCCTACAACTCCGTCTACATTAGAAGCTCCTACAGGGACTGAATCGGAGCAGTCGTCTGATCACGGAGGAACAGATGAGGTTAGTGGGGCTACCAAGACGCCAAATCCAGTAGCAAATACTAAAGAAAGACAAGTCATTGCTGTAAGTGTATCAAAGGGGCCATCAGCTTTCTTTAACCTAGCACGAAAGTTTCTAGTCACTGACGAGGAGTGTGATCTCTCCGCTCTTGAGGGTGCCATTGTATCAGCAGTTGATGCAGCACACCTCCTGGAGCGCTCCAAAATTGCCACGATAGTAAGGTAAGTGTATTGCACCATGGTATCCTCCTTTGTATATACTGTTTGCTTTCGTTTTGTATTGTGTATTGTATTGGCAAGTATCATCTCACATTCTCCTTCTTGCTTTCCCACCTCAGGATAAACACATCTTATGTAACTGTGGAGCCCAAGAAAAGAAGAGAATACGAGCCATCTAACATAGGCAAGAAAGAAGATGCATCTGGATCACCTAATACAGAAACGGGTGCAACTTCAGCCACAACTGGTTCACACCTAATACCATCACAGACAACAAGAGAATCATCATCTTCTCTGAAACAAGCAGCAGATCAGATAGGTACCTCAAGAATAAACCAACCTGAATCTTCTAGATCATCTACGACAGAATCGTCGTCATCTGCTTTACCACCAATGCCACAATCGGTAGGAAAGCCTACTGCCTCTAAGCCCTCATCTGGATCGTTACGTAGAGCACGTATAGTCATAACAGTAAAGAGAACAGAGGCTTATGAGAGGTGGTTGGTGGATAACCCGATAACGCAAGGTGGGCAAGAAGACGAGCATGTATAACTTATAACTTTGCCAGGGTAGATTAGATCATCCGGTAATCCAAGTATAAATGCTTACCTATGCTACTAGTACTCGGTGCCTTTGTATTATTGTTCTCTCTTGCATTGATAATTGATGCAATATACATTGTATGTATGTGTTTTTCTTTTAATTTGTTCTTTTGTCGATGTGGGGATGTACATACACTGCACTGCATTGCATTGACATTGAGAAACATGTGATAAGATACATCATAATGTTTAATGTTCGTAAATGTACATCTGTTGTGAACGGCATAGGTTTGTGAAGTTCAGGAATACAGCAGAACATAATCAATGGCAATGCATATATCTCTCGGTACTCTCATACCGTAACGTAGTACTAATGTCACTGACAAATCGGCAGGAGGCATGGTTGGTATCTACCGATGATGATAGCATGACGTAGCAAGAGTAAAGGGGGAATAACTTCCATCATGCATCTCAATCTTCACTGCAAAAGAAATAGAACAAAGGGGAGTATTAGGAAGTCTTCCCCCATGCCGATGATGATTTGAATCTCTTCTTCTCTTCTTCCCCTAGATATCCTACCCCACTTTACTCTTAATCGACATGGTTTTTACAAACAACAATCAAGTGCTAATAATAACATCACAACCGATTATCTAAAAGGTGTAATGTACTAATAATTGACTATATCATGGAGGAACATGATACTTTATGGTCGAGTTGTCTACACAAATACCTACAACTCTTTCTGTAGTTCGTCATTTTTTTACTTATGTCGACAAAAAAGATACCAAGATAATCCTCCTCTGCCAGCCGCCTATTGTGGGTCTTTTGCCTTAGAGTATTGGAAAGAAGGTGTATTGGTCTATCCACTAGTTCGATTGACTACTGTAATATAGCTGGGTTGTTGGGTTTGGGTTGAAAGAATATATACCGTATCCTTCATTTGCCATTGTTCATAATATTGCAGTTTGCGTTGGTTTTTGGGGTTGATTGTGTCCATCAAGTCAAAGGAAGAAGGGAATACATGATAAGAAATAATGAATAGTGGTGACAATAGTAGTGACGATGACCTAGGACCTTCTGTACCAACTGGAGTTCTTCATTCCCGTGGTGGATGGGACGATAAGTTCAATCTTGAAATAGAGCACACAAAAGAAAAGATGAATGCAGATAAAAAGATATCAGCAGCTGTTGATTTATCTCAATTTCGAAACGAAGAAGTGGGTAAGGGATATAAAGCAAAGCATGTTGTTCGACAAAAGGAGGCAATTAGTCATGCAACAAAGGTAGTTGATATGTCTAAACAAAAGGAAGGCCGAACTGCTGATTCTTCATCAAAGTCCAAGAAAAGAAGTAGAGATGAGGAGTCTCCAGTACAATCATACTTAAAGTGTCAAGGTATGAGGGATTTCATAAAGGAGACACATAAGATTCTTCAACAGAGATGATATTATAAAGAAGTGAGAATAAATAGCTTGCTTATGTTTACGTCAAGGCAACAAGTACCAAAGACTATAAATAAGCTATTTGATACCCATAACCAGACATCCCAATTCCATTGCACTAAACCCCGCCTAATCCTTCCATTTTTCCATTGCGTAGTACCTATTCCATTCCTTGGTACTATAACCAAATTTCCATTGCCATTTTGTTTACCCAAATACCATCTTACACTTCAAATCTTATTGTACCCAAATCTTACCAGATGTTACCTCGCTGTTTCTGATCCTGCCCGGCGTTCTGAGGGGCAGCGTTTAACCCACCAACGCCCACAGACTGCATGTTGTCTTGCTGCTGTCCATTTCCACTCGTGATGTTAACACCAGGAAGCAAACTTTGTAGAAGAGCCATGTCATTATTGCCCCCAGGATTAGAGGAAAACCCACTAATTGGAATTCCTCCACCACCAAGTCCACCCTGAGGCGCACCAATTATGCCGCTGTTTGGCTTACTAGAACCAATAGAACCAATAGCACCGATAGTACCACCATTATTATTGGTATTCAATCCACCGATGGGAGCCTGAGTTGAACTTTCTCCTCCTGTTGACGAGTTCTGACGAAGAGAGCCAGATCCAGTGGGTAGTTGAATTCCTAACATTGATGCCAACGCCGTACTGCCGCCAGTACCATTTGAATACGAATTCTGATTGGTACCAAAAAGACTCATGCCTCCGACATCCATTCCGGGACCTCCGATACTGCGAGAGCCGCCACCTGAAGAACCAATGGGTGCGGGCATACTATTGGAGGAGCTTGTTGCGTCTCCTCCTCCCCAAAGTGCACCAGAACCTCCAAAGACGTTGTTGTTCTGACTACTACTACCGACTGCAGATCCCCATTTGTCGTCACCACCAGAAGATGAATTTGCTGATAATAGGCCAAGTCCTCCAAAGGAATTACTCGACGGTTGTCCCAATGGTGATCCTCCCAGAGATGCTCCCCCAATCACACCACCCTTGCCATCGTCTGAGGATAATGACAGAGGTTGTCCGCCGAGTATGCCACTGCCACCAAAGCCAGTTAATGGTACCGCATCTGTAGATGCTTGAAGCTCACTACCAATAGATACTCCTCCAATAGATGACCCACCAAGATTACCAGAGAAACTACTTCCTAAGAGAGGTGAGCCCATATTGTGTAGGTTAGACCCAGAAATACCACCACCAAGATGCGGACTACCAACTCCATTCATACTTTTACCATTGGGACCTGGTTCTGTCGAAGTATGAGAAGGAGAACCAGGCTGTGAATTAGAATTCTGTTTTTGTTGTTGCGCCAGTTGTTTTTGCTGCTTTTGTTTAGCAGCCTTTTGTGCCTGCATCATTTGTTGCTGTTTCTGCTGAAGTGCCAACGCCTCCTTCCGTGCCTTCTCTTCCAAAGCCATCGATTCGGCCGGGGTTAGGTCTGCTGCAATAGGCTTCCCGGATACTGGCATACTTCCTCCACGCTTCAATGGTGTCAATGTTGTATGGGCGGCTGGAGGCACTGCATTACCACTGCCAATTCCTCCGGCGACGATACTTGCAGCTGATAATCCTCCCTTACCATTTTGTATCATATTAGCCCTCTGTTGTAATATAGTTGACTGTGCCCTAGTCTTTCGTGGTAATGGCTCATCAAACGTTGGGGGTGGAAAGATTGGATTTTTACTCTCCTTACCCGTTCCCGACGGTCCTCCTCCGCCCACTTTCTTTCGAATATTGGCACCAGCGCCAAAAACAGCAGCAGCCTGTTGTTCTACAATTTGCTGTTGCCGTGCTGCTACATCTCTTCCACTAGTAACATATCCCGCTTGGATTTCTTGTTTATTAAATGTATCTTCGGCATCACCCATATGATGGAGGTAAGTACAGTCAGGATTATTACAACGAACAGTTTTGATAAATGCAGAACAATATTTGGATGTACCAAACGATGCACGAATATTGCGTCCGTCATGGTAGAATCCATCCAAGGCCAGTACACATGCAAGAGTATCCTCCTATATAATGTATCGAGTTTGGTTAGATAAACATTCATAAATATATATATATATATACATTTATAACCCCATCCCAATTCTCAATCCCCAATCAATTGAAAATATAACTTGCTATTCCAAAACAATAAACAAAAGCACACTAGACATATCATCATTATCCATTTTCCCTTACATTAATCCCAAACAATCTAAAGCACTTTCAAATAAATAATAAATATATAGATAACGTAAACACTTACCTTGTGAGCAAATGTAACATATGCACTAGCACTTGCCCTCCTCGGATCACCTGGGTTATGATTCCTATTAATAACAATCTTACTAATCTTTCCATACTGGCCAAAATACTCTGGCTTGCGTAAATTCTCCTCCGTGGCAATATTCGGTGGCATACCAACAGCATATACCAAATTACGTCGAATAACACGCATAGTTGCCAAGGTTGATCGATCTTTGGGTGGTTCTGGTGGGCCTTTATTATGTGAAGACGATGAAAACCCACCACCACCACCTCCTCCACCACTACCCAAAGCAGATATTAAATCAGAACCATCAAATTGACCAAAGGATGTAGTTCCACCTAATCCACCACTGGATAAGGCCGCTGCAAAGTTTGTAGTAGTTGATGGTAATTGCGTTGGAGCATAATTAGCCAAGTTTTCACGTTTCTCCTGTTCACGCATAGCCCTTAATCGTTCCTTCTCACGCTTCTCGGCTTTAGCCTTTTCTTTATTAGCTTTAACCACCTCTTCCATATCAACTGCTGAGAATTCATGTGGATCATCACCGTAGGGTGTGCGGCATGCAGGACATAAACCTGATTCTGTTTCTCTAATTCTATGCCAACACCACATACATACTTGATATCCACATTTACATGGATAGAATTGTTGATCGGATAGATCAAGTTCCTCACAGCATAGGGGGCAGACATCCTATTGTTATAGATAGAGGGTAGGGTATAATATTAGAAGAAGAATAAATTGTTGGTTTGCAGCAGAAAATCATTTTTAATTGCAGTAAAAGATATTGCAAACTCTGCGGTACTCCCAGCCCAAAAATTACGCAACAATATATGAATACTACAATATACTTACATCATCATCGTCATCTATCATTATTTGGTAGCTCTAAGAAGAAGTAATGTGCCGCTAACAATCCTGGGCAATTGTGTTCAATTAGATTTCTGATTTTATAGCGATGCCCAAGGGCATGGGGTAGCCACCCTATATCCTAGCTAGTCTCCTCTTCGCAATATAACACAGATCTGTAAAATACAGCTCTATCTACATTTTTCTGATAATATTGAGTGTTAGCAGTTGTATTGTTCCTATACTAATAGTGATACTATTACACAGTACAGTATTACTTCATAGCTATTCCTAGATACATAAGTCACAAATCAAATGAGTCATCTGGTTGCTTGAAACCTCCACCCTTGTTATATTTGCTATCATTTGCATCTGAAAATGTCGAGGTTGCTCTTATGTCTGTGTCTTCGTCATCAAAGGTTGGCTGAAAAGATACTAAATCATTGGCAATGGAAGACGATACGGGGTGGGTCTGTCCAATCAACAAGCTTCCATCATCATCTATACCAAGCAGATCAACCTCCACTCCTCCACCACTGACAGTAGTATCCTCCTCTTCATCTCTAGACTCGACTGTAGCTAATAATGACTTTCGTCCATACTTTTGTCTCATGGGTGAGTGATGAATAAAGTCCATAGCTGACGATGAGAGTACATTGAATTCTCGAGTAGGATTACGAAGAGGTGTTACAGTTTGGATCTCGTCATCCATCCAGCTTGTATTCAAGTCTATCAAGTGTTGAGTTTCATCGGGAGTCTTCGACGATTCATGACTTGTTGGTATATTATCATGATGCCATCCTCCTCCGACTAGGTACAACTCTACGATTTTAATCATCAGGGTGCCGCAGAAGACTAGTAAGAGAGCCAACCCAGCCCATCCATAAGACCAACCAGCACCTTGTGGGTTGCCTTCCTCCACTGCTCCACCGACTATACGCCAAACAATAGAACTAACAAGAGCTGCAACCCCATCAGTATATGCAGTATATAGTCCTCGATTTTTTCCATATGTAGCGCCAACAATAGCTGGGATGTGATAATATTGAACTGCAATACCAAAGCCAAGAAACAGTGTTGTGAGTGCTTGCAGTATCAGTACCAATACAGGCAAATGCAATGCCTTTCTAACAAATGGCATGGCAAGGAATGAAAGTATATAGCAGCTGCATATTGACAGGCAGTAGAAGAAGGCAATCATATTCTTGGTACCAACTTGTGCAGCATCTATCAGAGACGACTGGCCGCCGCCTTGCCCTCCTTTTAACTGTATATTGTTATTACCCTGTTCTTTTTCTGCAGCTCTCGCAAATGCTTTACCTCCAACAAGCAATCCCATTAGCATACCAAGTGATAAGAATACTGTCATGGCGCCAGCCTTACTCTCTGTAACAATCCCGTAGGATGTGTCTCTAAAGTATGTCCCCAATATCCTCTCTGATGATTTGACCATTGTTGCACCAGCATGAGCAATAGCAACGGCCCAAAAGACACGAGATTTCAGTACAGCTCTTATAGATGGCAGCACTGTGACGAATACAGATTTGACAAATTTACTCGCTCTTTCTGATATTGTTTGTTGTTTTGGAGTCCAATGATGAAATGATGGATGATATGCATTCTGAGAGGGAACATTGCTATAAACAGTCTTCTTCTTCTCAACTTGTACTGATATTGGATTTTGTGGATCATGACGCTTGCCGGGAGAATCAGTGAGATAAATGTAGAATACTGCAACTGCACTAAAGGCTGCAATTGATGCTATTCCTGCCACACCTCTCCAAGTTAAACTAGTCCATTTAATCAATAGCGATGATAGTGGTATGATAAGGAGTGAACCACATCGACAGGCAAGAGATGTGACATATAAACCTCTCTCGAACATTCCATCTGAGTCAGCAGTATGGTTCCTACTTGTACCATAATGTGCACCCAGTATTACAATATTAGCAGGCCAATTGATTGAATTGAAAAATTCAATCAATGCACAACATGCAATGGCACTTCCTGGCGTTTCACTATATCGTAATCCAATCAATGCCAATCCTGTACATATACTATAAACAAGTAATAATCGTCGTGCACCTGCCAAATCAACTAATGGACCATTCATAATCTTTCCCATGGCAGTGACAAGTGTAACAATGGCTGTTAAATGTGATGCAAATATAGAAGAGCTGTTGATTTCATTATTACTACCATTGGATCTTCTAACACGAAAAGGTATCCAACGTTTCCTATTACCATTCTCATCATATACTTCCAATATCTCCATATTGTAATAGGGTGAATAATTCCATGTTTCATCTTCGTTAGTGCCTGCTAATGATAATGCAAAATGTGGTACTAATGTTATTGGGGCTGTGGTGGCAATAGACAGAAGTGCTTGTCCTATAAATAGAGTGGCATTTAGTCTATTCCATGTTAAATGTTTTGATGATGATTTATGGATAGTATTATTGGATGTAAAGTGTTGTGAGTGCTGCTGATGCTGTAGTTGTTGTGTATTGTTGGTATAATAATTTGTATTGCTAATCAGTGCATCATTATCAAACGAAATGTTGGTATTATTATCTATACCATCTCCACGCCGTCTACGAAACCTGTTATGATTATCATGATTTGCAAAATCAAATCCATTCATTTCTTCTTCTACTATCAATGGATTTATTGGTAATGATCTTTGTTCAGTTGTGTAATTTTCGTGGAGTGGAGTTGTTGTGGTATCATTATAAAATGAATTTAATGCAAGCTCATTCGGCTCGATGTAGGGCTCATCTTCCTCTTCTAGCATCACCGCCGGGGGAGGACGCCGTATGGGAGACGATGCATGCGATATCTTCACCATATTTATCTAAAACAATTTAATAGTTCAATAACAACAACAACAGTGACAACAGCCACAATCATAAAATTTATGAGAGTAGAGGTTTTTAGGATACCGGAAGTCAGTGACATAAAGAGCAACAACTTCTTACATATCGTAACACGAGGAGTAGCGGCATAAGTGGTGGAAGGGACGCTTTAAAACTACAACGTTAGCCTGAAGTTCATTTGATTGGTAATATATTTTCATTTGATTGGTAATATATTATTTGTCAGCAATACCGGCGCGTGGTCAGTTGAGAGTAAAAAACATATTACAAAGACAAGGTATTATTTATTTGCCTGTTATTGCCGGTGTGTTTAATCGATAGTAAAAACATATATTTTGCAGTGTAAAAAATAAGAAATAAACATGTCGACTCGACTTGCTACACGTATGGCAAGCAAAAAGGCTGAGGGAATGCTTACGCCATTGTTATCAGATGAAGAATCTAGTATAGATAGTGATGATTCGAATGCTAGTTCCAAGATGGAGACTGTTAAGAAGGGACCATTGCAAAAGCTTAAGACATTCCTAGGTGAGTTGTGTCTAATTTTATTGATGTTGACTAATGACATATAAAGTGCAGTGATAATATGCTAGGTGCTAACATGTTATATATCATTCTTCTTTCATAACTGCAGTATATATTGGTGTATCAGTAGGATGTGCTGCATCAGTTGGTGCAATGGTACTTTCTCCGGCCATTGCCATCTTTGTCATGGGCGGTATATGCATTGCAAATGCACCCTATGCATTCTTCAAAGAACGGCAACTGGATAAAATACCATCGTTGCGAGCCATGAATAATAAGTTACGTGAAGATGCTAATAACTTAGAAGATGCAGTTGATGATTTGTCTGAAGAGATTGATATATTAGAACCAGAGGCTGATAGAGCTGCATCTGTTGAAGAGGAACTTAGAGGTATTGCTGAAAAGCAGGAGGTTAATGTTAATAAACTTGTTGAATTGGTAAAAGAAAATGAAGTCATTCTAGCCAAGATGAGGGTAAGAGAGTGTGTTTATAGATGCCTGACGTATTACATGTGTGTATTCACACATTCACATATCTTACCTCATTGCTTTCCTTTTGTCTAACCCCATTGCAACAATACAGGACAACTTACGACAAAGAATCGTTCAAGATATCATCACAATTGTCGTCAAGAGTGATCGGGATAATGATCAAACGATCGATAAATCAGAAGCCAAGACATTAGCCCTTCGTATTCGTCTATCATTACAAGAGTATGGTGTGCAATTTGATTCTGATAAGTTCCTAAAAGCTATCGGGAGCAATCCATCTGTACCCGGAGTTATTGCCATTGTTCAGAAGCTACTTCCCAAGGCTGAGAGTGCTGTTGATGATGGAAGTAGTGTTGGTAGTGGTACCGATGATGAATATGATAGTGAAGATGATGATGATATTTATGATATGTTTTATATGGCAGACGACGATGTTCGAGCATCTGCTTGTGGGGGTGGCGGCGATGCCATGGATCCTTCACGATCAACCGGATTATCACTCATGACTTGTGATAAGAAAAAGTCATCCAGACGAAGTAGTTTAGTCAAGGGAAGGAGTGGTAGGAGGTAGATGGAAGTTGTATATGATATATAATGTAAAGATCCTTTTCTGCCATTACCAGCTATGAGTCGAACCTTCAATATGCATGATTATATATGAAAAGTCTACTCTACTTTTTTCTTGTCATCGCCTTCTGATTGTTCAACCTTCTCGCTTGCATCAACATTCGATGGTAAGGCGGAAATGATTCTCTTTGTCGTGCTCACAACGACCGTCTCATCGAAACTCTTCTTTCCCAGCTCGCTCTCGAACAAGCCATAAAACTTTAATGTACTTGACTCTAATTGAACATATGCCCACAGTAACCATGTAGCGTGAGTAGATAAAGGTATCCAAGCTAATAGCGGTGCAAACGATGAGAGAAGTAATGTTATACCTGCATGTACCATCCAAAACTGGAGATAGCGAGAAGTGTCTTCAAGCACTAGTACATTGTCAATCATCTCAAAACTAGATCTTTGTATTTCATTGCAACATGAAATGGAGTACCCTGCAGGTACGACAAGGCTCACATATATAACTCCATATTTTGTAAAATAGCTTGGCATCAACAATGTGGTGAGTGCGGGCAACAACGCCGAGCTCTCGACCATGGTTACAATGAGCCAATATTTCGTTTCTTTCTTTATCAATCTCACCAAAACAAATAGGTCAAGGAAGGACTGTAGCTTTTGAATCACTCCCAACATGAAAGTAGACCCCTCATTTCGAGAGTCTCCAAATGCTCTCTTCGTAAAGAAGGCCGATGAATTCATTGCTGAAAGGACAAATGGAGACAGCTTGCTATATAGGATATCTACTGGTCTGTGCTTATCAACGCCCTCCGATTCCATTCTTACTTTCCCCGGAGCTTTCTTGGCGCCAGTAGTAGATGGTCTCATTGGAGATAGAGCGTTTGTCACGTTGTCTTTTACTTCATCACCTGTTATCGATGCTGGCATAAACCGAAGCCAAATCATGAAACCGAGTGTAACTTCTTCCACAAACTTACCAGAAAGACGAAGTTTCGAATATAGTCCAGTAGCTTTGGTAGTTCTGTTAAAGAAACCTTTGGCAGCAGGAGTTGTTGATGAGGTAGTGTCCATAGTAGTATCGGTCACATTGAGTATTTGTCCAATGAGAGGCAAGAGCTTTCCAGTGCGTACAATTGCAAGTAGGATTGCAGAAACTACCCAATACTTGAGTAAATCGATAGCTTCTACTCTAAGCTCTTCTAAGTCAGTCTTTTGTTGTTTCTGTTGCTTCAATTTAGATGGAGTTGTCGTTTCTTTCTTTCTAGACTTTGTGGATGTATGATCCTCGGATTCTGATTCAGCATCTTTGTACTTTCTCAAATGAGGTAATAATCTTCCCAACACTGAAAATGTCAGATACAATGGATGCCAAAAACTAATAATAGAACACAAGTATGTTCGTGTTGCAAAGTAGGTGACCAAACTTGGAACTACTCTCTTGATTACAGTAACAAATGCTAGATATATCAAATGAGGTAACAACGTTGCCAAAACAGAAGAGGTCTCTGCAACACGTTCCACACCTCTGTGATACTTTCTCAATACCAGCCGTTTCTTATTACTATACCATTTACTTATCCGTTCTGCATAGTGATATTTTCTCACATGTCTACGAAGTAACCAAAGTGTAGCCAACACAGACAGTGCACCTAATTCAGCATATCTAGCTGATGATGGTAACTCTCTCTGAAATTTAATAAACCATACTGATGCCACACGAAATTGATAATATCCCTCCTTAATGGCCTTCCAACCATGTGCTATTGAATGTTTGGCAATTATTCGTAGTAATATGGCAAGGTAGTGACTGAGTATTCCCAATAATATAAATACTGGTCGGAATGATATGTATGTTAATTTCCAAGATGATATACTTGCAGCTCGTAAATCATGAATTGCAGTAGAAGATGCTTCTATATATTCATCCCATGATGGAAATTCCAATCTACTGATGAAAGACCGCGTGTGATCAAGTAGAATATCAACCTGTGATGCAATTAGTTTCATATTTTGTATTTGTATGTTCCAAAACGAAATGAGATATGTAGAGCACCTAAACCGTTGCAGATGCCGCCTGCCCTTGTGGAGACACTATTACGCCCTTCTTCTTCTTTAGGTAATGATGCTATATATCTCCTTCCGTGATATACTACCTACCGCATTCATTATCTCCAACACCAGCCAACTCTCGCCATCAGCTAACTAATAACTATGGTACGATAGTTCCAAAAAAACGACATCCTTGGTATCCTTCAGCCTTAGCATAGCAAGCTAGCAGTATCAATTAAGTACAGTGGCGGCTCTAGTAGAGGTGTGAAGCAAGCTTGGTGTTGTGCAATTTCTTTGTTCACCTAAAGAATGTTAATGTAAATACCTGAATCGAGAGTATATATGTAGTCTCATCTAAACCATCTAATCAATAGTATAGTTAAAGTAGGTTGTACGAGAGACCTAAGTAGTTTCGTTATCAAAGGTTGCCCAGAGAGCAAGGTTTGCTCCTTTGAATGGTAAACGAGTTACATTGATAGCTGGGTGCTTTGCCACCAACCAATCGATCAACTCAAAGTAAGTACTGACAATGTTGTTTTCCCCTTCTTTACTTGGTTTGATCCGTTGGGGAAATAGACGTGAGAATACACAGCAAGGTACAACCAGAAATGGTATCTCATTCTCCACAGCAGTTTCAACAATGATTCCGGTGGCTTCGTCAGGATGTAGGGCCACAATAGCGTTGCAATTAGATAGAAGATTATCCTCTGAACACATGGAACAAATCGGCAATAAAAGTGGATCTTCCAATGTACTTGGTTCATTACTATTGTCAGAAGAACCTTCTCGGTAAAAGCTGTCTACCCCTTTTGGCCTCGATCCAAACCAAGCTCGGTATGTTCTAAAGGAAGCTTGATTCTTTTTAAGAACTTTCCTCTCTCTTCCAGGGAGTTTACCAATTGTCTTGCGTGGGTCGACAACACAAGAGTGTACTCCTCTTAATGCTAAGGCAAGAGAAACATGACCTGCACCACCGGCAGCGTCTAGAATGTTCAATTTGCTGTTACTCTTTCTCGTTGTATCACTGATGGATGTCTCTATATTATCAGATGTGTTTGATTGCTTCTCTTCAAGAGAGGGGTGCAGAGGTACCCATCGTTTCATAAACAAATACTGTTGATCATCGTCATCTGTAGGCATATCTATTGTCTTGCTATCACTACACCTCTTATCTGTATCATTATGATTGGATAGCATCCATAGCAAAAACTTTGCTACTATTTCACCTTGTTTCCTCTTTCCTATGCCACCACCACTATGCCTTGATTTAGATTGTTCTGTATCATCTTTTGCATTCTTCTTCTTTTTTTGTTGTTGTTGTTTCTTTGGAGGTGATTCAAAGTATCGTAGTCTTGTCTGTTGACATTGTATAGGATTCCATTTCAATGCTTGGTAGATGCGCACATTACTACTTTCGTTCTCAGAAGAGTTGGTTGTGGTAGATGGTAGATAATAATCTACAATAAATCTTGTCCAGTTGTTCCAATCAGTTGATGCACTTGTATTTGTATAATTTGTAGTAGGTTCAGTTTGCAATGCATCGGTTTGCTCTGCATATTCTCCATAAAATTCCAACTCATTCCCCAATTTACATAATCGTTTTATATTTGATCGTAATGTCATCATCATATCATGATTGTCTTTCTCTACTTTTCTATTGTGTATTGGCTGATCATCTAACTTTGTTGTACCCCAGTCCGATCCTCCTAACCTAACCACAACTAGTACCATTCTCTCATCAACATTTGCTTGCTGGTCAGAAGATACACTATCATCATGTGTGACTATCACTGCTAATGACGCGTGACCGCCTCGAATTGTACATCGGAAGAGGACACCGCGTATATGGATGAGCTTGTTGTTTGACATTACTCTGGGTAATGATGGATTATTGTATCACCTTTGCAAACTGGTATGATAGGGGGAGAGAGTATTGTACGATCTTTTGCAATGCCGATGTATATCCTACTGCTGAAAGCCCATACTGCGCCTGCGTATACAATACCTTCCCTCTCTTTGCTCCTATTATTGCATGGAGCGATATACACCCTTATATTGAGAGGAGCTGGTGTGGGTTATATTTACTTGGTGGTTGCTTTTTCGACAGACGTTCAATTTTCAATACAAAAATGCAAGCAAGAATGTTGCTTCTACTCTCAAAGCAAACCAATACAATTAACACTATAGCAATGCCTTGCCTGATGGCAATAAACATAGTAGTCGATAATATAATAATAATATAACATGAGAAGTTGGAGAGGGAAGGCGCAAGTTCATGCGCTTAGTTCCAAAGCCGATAATTTACTCACTCCCCTCATCGAAGTAGATGAAGACTCGATATCAAGTGCATCGAGTAATGAGAGTTCTCTATATTCATCTTCAACTGTATCAGTTAAGGTAAAACCGACAGCTTTCCAAATAATAAAGACCACTTTGGGTAAGTTGTGATATACATATAATACAATCTCTCCCCTTTTATATCATTTATTCATATCTTTCTCCCCCATAATTTTAGTTTCAACATGTCTAGTCGGAGGAGTGGTTGCATCAGCCGCATCAATAGTATTTGCCCCGGTTGTTGCAGTAATAGTAATGGGTGCAGTGGTAGTTGCGAATGTACCCTATGCTGCATACAAGGAATTTCGTATAGTTAAACTTCCAGGTATGTGTTCCTATACATTATCATATGATGTGTTTTTATTATATGTGTTTATTTCTCACCACTTTCTTATCCTCCCCATCCCATCTATCAGCATTAAGAAGATTAAATAACATGCTACGAGAGGATGCCAACCATTTAGAGATGGAAGTTGATACCCTCACAGAGGAAATAGACTTCCTTCAGCCTGAAGCTGAAAGAGCAACTGTAGTTGAAGCTGAACTTCGAAGTATCGCAGCTGAACAACATGGGAATGTTGATAAGCTAGTCGATCTTGTTAAGGAGAATGAAATAATCTTATCTCAAATGAGAGATAATCTGAGACAGAGAATCGTACAAGATATCATAAAAATAGTCATGCTTAGTGACAAGAACAATGATGGACGGTTCTGTAAAGTTGAAACTAAAATGTTGGTCCTCAAGATTAGCTTACAACTTCAAGAATATGGTGTAGAATTCGATGAAGCGAAGTTCTACAGGGTAATGAGTGTAGACCCATCTGTCACAAGAACACTCACTATCGTGAAGCGCCTGATACCGTCTCTCGGTGATGACGAGGATGACAACAGTGTTAGTTCAGGTGATGATGATGATGACCTGGATAATGATGCTTATGACATGTTTCATATGACTGAGGGCAGTGTGAGTTCTTCATTTGGTGGTATGTCTCTTGACGCCCCTAGACGCCTATCTCTTAGTGTTGTCCCAAATAAGGGTACAGGCAAGAGAACGTCTCTCTCTGTTAAGTCAGGTAGTAGACGGAATAAGAGAGGGGGGTCAAGAGAAGGCTCTACTAATCTACCTGCAACACCGGTAAGTAGGCAAGATGAGCCCGTGTACTCCGATACACCACCTGCGCCAACTCCTGATGAAACAACGCCTCGACGGAGAAAGAGAGATTTTTTGAAGCGAGCTCTTAAGCGCGATACTAGCATATAATCTTAATTCAGAACTGAATCTATTATATCTTTTGTAGGATATTAAACCCATTCAACAGCAGGCCTGTACGATGCTATTCGCCACTTTAGGTCATCATCGCCACTTGAACTTGGATAGCCCGCTAGACAACCTTCGAATTTACCTACCATTACATAAGTCCTCTCCATCGTCTCTCCCTTATCGCTAACTGATGATTGTTGTAGCTCATAAAGTACCTCAACTTGTAAAACTACTTGTGCTGAATCATCTACTGGAGGTGACAGAGATTCATCTTCAAGAGGCGCGTCCGGATCATTGTCTTTCTTTTTATCATCTCGAAAGACAGGGGGGTATATCTCCTCGATGCGCACAGATACGAGGGCGATGTTTCCAACCTCGGTGTCTCCAACATTTGGGTTCATTATATCAGTGAAAGACCCAGGTTCCTCTTTCTTCATTTGCTCATACATATGGCCAGCTATAGCGCGTTGCATACTGTCTTGCAAACAAATATCATAGCATTCGGGTGTAATCATCTTTTGGAAATTTGCGATTTCGTCGTCGGTTAAACTGTCTGTCCATTTATTGGCTGCATCTTCTTTATCAAACGCCTGTGCTAGTCGGGGTAGAAACCCATCTTTTACTTTATGAAACTGTTCTAATGCGAATGTACAACCCGATAAAAACTCTTGGATATTGAACTTTGGATATTGATGAAGTATCGGATTATTTAACTCATCAAATAATGTTAGTGGTTTCAATAATGGCATATCCGATTGGCCAAGGACACTAGTATCTTTGAAACAGTAGAGGTTTATATTTGTGAGATATTCCATTGTGTAGCTCAAAATAAGTATGAACATCATATTATGTTACCACAACAACTTACTGATAACAGGTCCATCAAAATCATCATTATTTTCTCTTGTATATGACATAAACTGATCACGAGCTTTTTGTGACATGCATAATGATGATATCGCATTAAACGATGAAGAAAAGTGATGCATTAAATAGGCAAATGATCCTGGCGCTCTATATTCTAATAGTTTTGGGTCGTTATGATGGTATAAACGTATATGTGCTGATTCTGGTATGTTTGGAGTTTTTCTTGGCTGACCTGCTTCAACAATCTTGACATTTATATCCAACTTTTTTAATATCGGTCTCGTTCTATGCATCATATTTATTCTTTCCTTCTTGTTGATTTCGATTATGATAATAATATTAGGAGATATCAATGTATTATATATTCTTTCACCTCTCTCCAAACTAACCTCTGTATTTCGAATTTCGTCGGTACTCTACTTAAATCAATCCCAAACATAAACAGAGGGTATGATTTTGATGAAGTTGTGACGGATTTCTACCACCGCCGCCGCCAATCTAAACCTTGACTACTTAAACTGAAATATCTACTGTATAAATACTAAAAGTTCGCACAATACCAAAGCTTCACACCCTTTACAAGCAACAAGTGGTCCGCCATCTATCCGATGCCATCTATCACGGCCAATACCCAAATCCAAGGCTAGTTCTTAGGTGGTAGTTAAAGATAGTAAGAACCTACCTTCTTTAGTGTCACTGGGCACACCAATTGAAATTTTTTACATCCAACCAGGTATCACTACCATCTACTGACATTTAACGGGTCTACAATTGTATGCTATCATCTCCTTATTATCTCATTCATCGGTAGAACAGGCAGGCTATCCCCATCTCACAAATCATCAAAAAATAAAAAATATTGTGATCAAATTGGGTACCATATAATATAGTAACACCAATCCAGTGGCACCGCCATACTAAGGTGCCTTCGGCCTCATACATTTCAATAGTTGTTTAGTATATAAGATGATGCTCTTGAAATGCTCTTCTCAAGTTATGGGCGCTCGTCGGATGGCCTGCTCATTCCTTAGATTTCTATCTGTATCCCCCACATCAATACAATATCCTAATGAAATACTCAATAGTAACTTGAGTTGCATTGCAAATTATTATCAACGAACAAGTAATGTTTACAATCATAGTCAGCGACAGCATATAATGTCATTCTCAACAAAAACTAGACGCAGACGTAGAGGTGGAGGTGCGGTATCAGAAACCTTTCAACACAGAAGTCCCGATGAGGATGATAATAATAACACTTCTTCTTCAACAACAAAATCATCTCTATCCGAGGAGCAATTTATATTAGTAGCCAATAGTTTATTAGATAAAGTTGAATCCGCTATGATTAAGTTGGTAGATTGTAATGATGGTTTGGAGATTACAAGATACCCTCCGACGTCTTCTGAAGAGTCTTCAACAGATCACAATGTTGATGAAGAAGATGACGAAAGTGAAGTGCATTTAGGAAAACTATCAATTCAAATAGAATCATCAGGTGATATGTTTTGGGGTGGTGGGACATACTGGTTGATAATATTACCAGAGTCTAGTGGATTGGTTAAGCTACAAAGTCCACTCTCGGGATCGTTTTCATACACTTACAATACAGCAACTCAAGATTGGGAGAGCAGTGGGGATGGCCATTCTTTACTTGGTATGTTCACTAGAGATTGGATAAGACAAGCAAAGGGCGTGCCTGAATTCTAAGTAGTGTTTGGTAGAACAAGAAGTATGTGACTGCGAAGACCAGAGCATATAAGATAGGACAAACTAATCTACTTCTTACATACTTTTATTCTTCAATCAAGTGATTTATATCGGTCTCGATTGAAACGATCTTTGTTGCCTACTTTCAGGAGCAGTACGACGAGTTGCCAGCGATGCTTGTCTTCTTGTTTCACGTGCCACTGGTCCTTGATTAACATTATCTTCTCTTGACATATAAAACATGTCATATATATCATTCTTTTCAGACAGGACAGATACATCCTCAATTGATTGTCCTTCAGCGTCGGTTGATACTGGCGGAAGCAACTTCTGGACCTGTTGGATCATGAAGAGAGTGTGATGAGATTGTTAGACAACTGATTAGTACCGCATGTATGATATACATAGCAAACCGACTTATTCTTCTACTTACAGTTGACGCTACGCCCCATAGAGTTGGGTTCAATGCCACTGCTTGGAGGAACTTGTCTTCGTCGAATGTTACACCATATGCCTCTAACTTGACGGATATCTTGAGAGCAAGTAGCTTAGCCTCTACCCTGTCTATTATCTTATGGCTATATTTTTCACTTTGTATTACTATCATGATCACATCTTGAATTACTTTTTGTCTTAGATTTTCCTGTTTGTATTGGGGATGGAAGGGATTGTGTGGTGTGTGTGAGCGTGAGAGTATATGGCTTAAGAGGAGCATAGAAAGATGCAAATCAAACAAAGAATGACATGCTTACTCTCATCATGTCCATCGTTTCTTCGTTTATCCGTACCAGCTCAACGACGTCATCTACACTGTATCCTTGAGGCCGTGACAGCTCTTGAAGTTCCTGCTCAACGTCGCCATACCTAAAGATAGCAACGTGAAATCGTGTATAAGTATTGAAGTAGGGCGAAGTAGGAGAGATCTAATGCTAGTACCATTGACATGTTCTTACCGTGACATATAACCCAAAAGGTATTCTATTTCATCTTCTAAATAATCCGACTCTGCTCTCAACAGCTCGGCTTTATCTTCTAATTGATCAACCGTCTTCTTCCAACCTATGGTGATAGAGAAAGTTGTAAAGATACCCAGCAGTAGCAGGTGAGAGAAGTATCGAGCATATCAATTGCAACAGCGCACAAAGGTAGAATCACGCAGCACTATACAAAATATAATAATATACTCAACTGGGTAAGAACAATATCTTCTTCTCCTTATATGTAACCATAGGAAAGTTCATTAAACATAAGCTCCCAGCGACATAAACTATAATCTCTGGCACTAACATAAACGAGACTATGGCTGCACATGCACTCGCTATTGCAATGAGTATTGCAAATGTTGATTTGATAACCTGCCCAGTAGTTGGTCTGTTCTTATCCTTCACTGAACTATCATCTATTGATTCAGAGTCTCGTCGATCATCAGAGTTAATACTCGTTGCAACTGTTGCTCCTCCATAATCTTTTTTGTTAAGGAGAGGATCACTTGCCTCGGATGATAAACGGCGTGGTTTCCGCCACATTGTTATTGCTGCTATCACTCCTACTATATCTTTGGATTATCAATCATCGTCTGCCACCACCGCCTCCTCTGTCATGGTAAGCCGTCATGGGAAGCCGTCTGATCAAAGTCTTTATGTCGCGATCAATCAAGTCCAAAATGAAGGTATCTTTTTTATGAGAGTTCATCAGCGGCTCAAAAAAAAATAAAGGCAACAAGAGATGATGACTGATGACTCAATCCCTCTATGTAATGTAGAATGTACTCTATCCGTGCGTGCCTCTACATTACACAAACAATTAGTGGCAATGGACACAATATTATCAACTAAGGCGCTTATTGACCTCGTGTAGGTAGTAGTATCAACGTGGATACAAAAATATTAGAGAGCGATCAAATTAATAAAGTAGTTTATTGTTTGTTGAATAATTTCAACAATTTCAACAATATCAATATTATGGATGTTGTCTGGTTAAAGAAGGACGTTCGTCTGCATGATCATGCACCCTTATCTTTGATAAGTAGTAGCAGTTCACGTCCATGTTTAATTTTATATCTGTACGAGCCGGATCAACTCAGTGAATATACAGTACACGGTTCGCACGTTGAATTTTTCAATGAAGGATTGGTTGATTTGGATAAACGATTATCTGGTTGTTCCTCAACTACAACTACTGCTGATATATATCAACACCACTTTCAATGTATAACTGTATGTCATGCCGGAGCTGTATTTACTTTATCACAATTACATAAGCAACATCCGATTAAAAATATCTATTGCCATATGGAATCTGCACATTTGAAATCATTTGCAAGAGATAAGGCAGTACGAAAATGGTGTAGATCTAATGAAGTGAAAATCAAGGAATTCAATCAAACTGGTGTCACTCGATGTCTATCAAGTAGAGATGATTTCTCTACTAATTTCAAACGATTTCTAGATGAACAAATACCACCAACCCCCACATCAGCGCAACTACAAGATATGAGACAACGATTGATTAATGCAGATGGAATAAACTTACATGGTACTCGATGTACTTCACCACTGAAGCCAACTGATATAAAAGAAATACAATATCCAAGTGATCGGAACAATAGACAACTTGGCGGAGAGTCTATAGCACTGGAGATGCTACAAACTTTTCTATCTCGTCGGGGTGCTAATTATTCAACTGGTATATCTTCACCAAATAGTTCATGGACGAGCTGTAGTAGACTCAGTCCATATCTAACTTGGGGACATATCTCACTGAGACTAGTGATTGTGACAACGAAATCAAAACAAGAAGAACTACGAGCATTAAAGAAGACATTAAATAATACACCATCACCTTGGTTAAGGTCATTAGCCTCATTTTCATCTCGTATGCATTGGAGATCACACTTCATTCAGAAGCTCGAATCACAGCCGAGCTTAGAGATTGAGGATCAATGTCTAGCATATAGTCATTTAAGACGACAACCGAATGACTTTAATCAAGAGTATTATGATGCATGGTGTACCGGTAATACAGGCTACCCATTCGTTGATGCTTGTATGAGATGCCTACATGATTGTGGATGGATCAATTTCCGGATGAGGGCAATGCTTGTTTCGTTTGCTACTTACAATCTCTGGCTTGATTGGAAACGTATTGCGGGACATTTAGCGAGATTGTTTCTAGATTATGAACCGGGTATTCACTACCCTCAGCTACAGATGCAAGCTGGTACTACAGGGTAAGAAGTTGATAAAGTATGTTTTATATTTTGATACTATATTGTGCTCAGCATTCAACTCCTTTCTTCGTGCAACCTCTTTATACACGTAAAGCATCAATGCCATGCGTGTTTATAATGTTACAAAGCAAGGTAAAGATCAAGATCCGGCTGGAATCTTTATACGAAAGTATGCACCAGAGCTGAGAAATGTCCCTAATGAATACATTCATGAGCCGAGCAACATGCCTATAAGTGTACAAAAGAAATGCAGAGTAACGATTGGCAATGGTGAAAGGAAGCCTGGATTGCTAGGATTTCAAACCATCAAACAATCTACCTCTCAAATGGATGACACAAACATGACAAACTATCCTTCTCCAATTGTTGATGAAAAGACATCTGCCAAAGTAGCCAAGGATAAACTGTCGGCGGTTAGAAAACAAGAAGCAACAAAACTGGAAGCACAACAAGTGTTTTTGAAACATGGAAGTCGACGATCTCGAGGTGAGGAACAAAAGGTAATGAAGAGTACATCCAAGAAAACAAAAGTAGATAAAGGACAAAAGTCATTACTTGATACCTGGAACTCTCCACCACAAAAACAGATATCAAACTCACAAACTCTTCCTATTAACAACAACAAACGACATGGAAACAAGGCTTCAAAAAAGTCTCCACCTACTATTATAGACTTATGTTCAAAGAATCCTTCTCTGTCAAACAACAATAGATGGAGCTGCAAAGTCTGCACATATCTCAATGAAAAGCCACTAGCATTAGCATGTTCTATTTGTGGGTCTATCAGACAATGAATGGAAAGAAATACATATGGATTAAACTCTAAATACCTATATACAGTGTATTATCAAAACTTAGTCTTCACCAAACAGCTAGTAAAGTGGCTGTTTGGCATTGTATATGTGTATAACAGGTCCCTGAACACTCCCAGCATGATTGTAAGTCCCTCCACCATACTTTAATGGCCACACGTTTGTGTTTTTCTTCCCTCAGGTGGGTCAAAGTTTCGTTTTCCCATAGACTTTCGGAGAAGCTCGCAACATCAAGTGGTGGTATGCCATCATGTGGGTGCTACAATAGTGGTTGTTTGGCATTGTATATGTG
>Ga0214478_100016_pt1 | contig 64124 bp, 52 predicted proteins | sample M1_20Mar14CPVII9_2_FD_178001 | JGI IMG/M metagenome (GOLD analysis project Ga0214478, IMG submission 178001) | Marine eukaryotic communities from Monterey Bay, California, United States - M1_20Mar14CPVII9sort6BwellD7 | ecosystem: Environmental > Aquatic > Marine > Unclassified | place: USA... | reverse complement strand
AGCTCAGTTTGGCCATCTCAGGAAAGTCCGCGTTAGTATTGTTTTTATGATATGAAGACACGGTTTTATTATGATATGAACTCGTGTGTTTATATTGAAGTCTCAGTGATTTGAATACTTCATTTGAACTTTGTTTGCCTTTATTTGATTGCCTTTACATCCCACATGCACTAACATATGTTAATATCATCTCTCTTCATCATCATAACTTGCGATAACGCGCATCTTCCAGGCTCCTTCTGTATCAAGTGCTCCCAGCGATAGCCCAAGCTTAAGCTCTCAACCTTCTGAAGCGCCATCTTTATCAAGTGCACCTTCCCTACAGCCTTCGAGCTCAGTTTGGCCATCTCAGGAAAGTCCGCGTTAGTATTGTTTTTATGATATGAAGACACGGTTTTATTATGATATGAACTCGTGTGTTTATATTGAAGTCTCAGTGATTTGAATACTTCATTTGATCCAAGTTCAGCTCCTTCAGAGACTCCTTCGATGCAACCAAGTATTTCTACACGCCCTACTGGTTTCTTATTTTACGCTGATTGGAACAATAATGAATGTACCAATGACAACTTGACGCCCGAGTATATGCTTACATTGCAGCGGGATGACTTATTATATAGAAGCAAAGAAGAGTGAGTGATCTTTGTTTGTTTATGTCATGTATATGCTTGCTGCATATGAGAAATTGTGTCAGATAACTCACTTATCTTTCTCATATCTATGATATCTATGAACAGATGCTGTGAAGCTCATTTCTCTTGGCGTATCAAACAATGTATGAATAACAATAGGCCTGTTTATATTCCTGTGGGTGATATCACATGTGAGAAGAAAGCTGACATAGCGGATTGGGAAATCGCCGACTCGTTCGAATCTCTGGAATTGTGTTGTCTTTCCAAAAGATCTTGGGCCCCCAGCGAATGCATTGATGAAAGTTCACAACCAATGTCTTTAAGACTCAAGTTTGATCTGAAAGGACTACCCGAGCCAACGAATTGTCAAGATTCTAATCGTATCGCCAATTCGCTAGAGGATTCATTGAACGTTGAATTGAGCGGTAGCGGCGGCACTGCAAGTGTGATGTGAGTATAAATATGTATATATTCATATATCTCTAGTGTTCATGTCTCTCATCATTCGATAATTCACAATATAATTTATACCATAGTGGAATTGGTGACGTGACACTTGGCATCGATCCAGCTACTGGCAGTTCAGGTGAGTATTTTGTTTTATCTTACTACGGCTGAGCTTCATAATATAGGTTTCTCATTCATCTCTCTTGATGCCTCTCTTCAACTCTTTAGAATGTGGAGGAAGTTTGGCCGGCCTGCCCTATATAGGAGATTACATTGGTAACCGTCCTCCTCTCTATTACGCCTTTGATCAAACCATATCAACAACTATCCAGGTGGAGGTGGTGATGAAGTGTGATTCTGGTGACTGCGACACTATGTGTTCAACGTTGTTTGCCGATTTCACAAGCTTTACAACAAGTGGTTCATTGCAAGAGGAAATTCGAAACAGGTCTGGCGAAGGCACGGGGCAAAATGTACCCAATTGTTATAGAGCTAGCTGGCGTGTCAGTGGACACATCCTCCTTAGAAATGATTGACTGTACAAATCCATTGGACGATCTTGATATTGATCAACCATTTTATCCCAACTGGGTTACAGGTAATACTTGGTAAGTTTCTGTCTACCGAGGTTGATGTATGATATATCTATCTTGTTTGCAAATCTTCACAACCCCAACTCATCTCTCTACTCCTGCTCTTTTTTCTTTATCGCCCACCAACAGTGAGAATGACGGTCTTCATCCCTTATTTATGAGGCGACCAGAGAATATCGATGGATACCTATTCTCTACTAGAGAGGAATGCTGTGATGAATGGTTTAAGTGGGACCCTTATTGTCAAGATGGAGGAGATCCTGACTTGGAGAGGTACTTCCCTCTAGAAGACGGATCTAATCAATGTTCAAAGAAAAAAGTGGTTGACTTTGTGGATGGTGAGATATACCGTTACCACTCATTAGAGGAGTGTTGCATAAATAAGTTTAACTATGCAATAGAAGAATGCTGTAACAGTCCAGGTATGGGAGGGTGTCCCTTCTCAGGAACAGTAGTTTGGTTACCAAAGTGGGGAGAGAATAAATGTGAACAACGTAGTGATGAACATCTTGCTTTCGACTACGAATTAGAATTCTCCAGGGCTAGTAAAGAGGAGTGTTGTGAAGCACATTATTGGCCTGGAAGTGGTTGCCTTGACTCATAGCTCTTGCCTTAAGGGAGTAAGTCTGAAGTATTCTGAAAAGGAAAGAACATGTATAACAACAACATAAGACTAAACATTAACCGCAATACACAAATCTATCCATCTATAACTAATATACAACAATGTCATCAACTGCAAGCCACGGACCTTCTCCTTGTAAACTTGTACTCGTACCTCCAATGCCTGTGATCCTGAGTTGATATATATTCTCAAAGTTCAGATCAATGGATAGAGCACCAAGACGAGGATCGCCTAAAGTAACTTCATATGTATCAACAACACTACTACTGCTATTAAACCCTTCGACACGAACCGTAACGCCCGTAAACCATGCTGCAGTGACTGATAATGACTTCACTGAAAATGGACTAGATGATGAAATAGCACCAAACTTGTTAGTACTACCACCCGTGAAGAATGCCGAGTATTGTCCACTTGTCGTGCCCCAAAAGTATCCACTTTCAGCATAGTAGTCCTTACTGATAACACTGAATCCATCACCCCAATTAAGTCCCTTATATCCATTGTTAATAGAAGCATAGCCAGATGTTGTTACATCATCAAAGTTAATCTGTTGAGTTGGCGGCTGTCAAAAAGTAATTTGAAATGAGAATGAGATTGACTAGTCAGACAAAGAAACATCAAAGCAATAATACACAAGCCAAAACGAAGAATCGATTTGCACTTACAGAAGTCGGGTTAGGAGTTGGATTGGGAGTCTGCTCATCACCTGGGACATCATCTGGGACATCACCACCAGCCTCCACTTCCGTGGGGTTAGGCGTAGAAGGCGTAACGGGTCGATTTGTTGGATTCTTAGTTGGAATATTCGTGGGTTGTCTAGTGGGGTTCCTCGTTGGGAATCTAGTTGGATTCGGTGTTGCAACTGGTGTTCCTTCATATGTAATTGTAACGTCCGCATAACCTGGATTGCCACCTGTATTAATTGAATCGACGGTAATGGTTAAAGTTTTACCAGTGTCTCTCCAGTTTGTTATACGAGCTGTCTGTCCTGAACTCAACTTGCCCTTGAGGAATGAATGTGAGTATCCAAACCCATCGCCACCATTTACTTTGTATATAGTAACTTGGTTCCGTCCCTCAACACTGTCCTTGTTTGGACCAGTTGCGTGGTTGAAACCTAAGATGAGAGGGAGATAGGGTGTTATGTTAGTGAAAGTATGGTTTCAGCCTCAAAGGTTGAAGACTGATTAAGTTTTACTTACCTATAAACCAGTCTTTAGAGTTTCCAGTCTCAAGCTTGATAACGACAGGGTTATTGGCTGTGTTCTTGTCATATTGGGCAATACCGACTAGTCGTCCTGACCATTGTTTACGGACAGTTGTACCACTATTCCATTGCATAATATCTTGGTCATCATACCATCTGTTTTGATATATTAAGGTGGACAAGAGAAGACGAGAATGAGTATTGAGTATCCATGTCGTATACCGAGGAGTAACATAACATAGGAGCTTAAAATCACAACCAAAACATAAACAAACTCACCCATTATAACTCTTAGATACTTGAAAATTCTTCACGGGGTCTATAGGTGGGCAAGAAGAAGAGTGCGAGCAAACTAGTGTAACGAACAGTATCGTATCACAAGAGCTTCATATCACAACCAAAACATGACTCACTGAAACACATGGCTCCCACGTTGTCTTCCCAAAGAGGATTTCTAAATGATGCGACGAAGAGATTTCATGTTTGTGAGCGTTGATATGATATACGTTGAGCAATAAATACAAATTGGTATCCTTTCAGAGATATGAAGGAAGATAACTATGTGTTCAAGCATTGGTAAAGAGCAAATGTTTAAGCCTAAACTTACCCCATCAAACAGGTATGATCAGTATCTGGAATGTTTTGAAAGAGGGCAAAGAAGAAGGAGAAGAAAAAGATATGAGTATGACTTTGTATACATCTCATGCTCAGATGTCATGCTCAGATATCTCAAGCACGACAAACATAAACTTACAAGTTCGACCATCCAACCCACCACTATGTGCCATGTTCAAGTTATGTCCCAACTCATGCATACTAACGGCAGGATATTTATAATTATCTTCAACATAGACAGAAAACCATCCATTTACAAATGCATATGCCGCGAATGAACATGAGTCTTCACTACTGGGATAACAATCTTCAACTACTGCAAGAACATGATCAAATGGTCCTGGCAATTCATATCCTAATACAGATTTAGCCTTTGATAAGACAGCCGAGCGCATTTGCGATTGAGTAATCTTCGACAAGTCTTCATTGATTTTAATTTCAAGTACACCGGGAGCATCATCTTCACATGCGCTACAATCGTAGTCATATGAAAAGTTTAGCTTGCCGAAGGTACAGTCGTGAAATCCTGATTTCATCGTTACAGTATCACCATTGGTGCCGAAGAACTTGTCGGATATGTACTTGGCATTACCATCGGGTTGGCGATTTGACTTGTCAATGACACGGAGGATCAATGCTTTCTTCGTTCCCTCGTATCGATTGAGACGACGGAGTTTACGTTCCGAGTTGGCTGGATTGGTAATCACCTTGATAGAACCAGAGGGTAGTTTGGCAATAGTAGATGTTGGTTTAGCTTCCTCTTCTTCGTTCATACCAGCTACAGCAAGGGTATCCAAGATACCCTCATCTCCACCACCATCGATAGTAGTATCAATCGAGTCAATAACAACAGTACTTTCCGAACTAACTATAGTTCCCGTGTTTAATAATGCTCTCATTTCAGATAATTGTTCAGATGTACCCTCTATTGGAATTGTAACACCCGATTCGTCATCTAATTCACATAAAAACTCCTCGTCTGTTTCATAATCGTCATACTCGGAACGGTAGGGGTAGGAATGTACAACTTGTTCTTCCTGTTGTAATGTACGACTATGCACATCAGCTGCTAGTTCTTTGGCATGTTGCAATGCGAGTTTCTTAGTACCTCCTACTGCAATGATAGAACGACATCCGACACTTCCATTATTGGTAAGTGTTTGAGTAGTACCTCCTTGTAGCTTACGCTCTTCGTTATTATTCGACTCGTCTGAATGTATCTTTTGTACACGCTTCTTGAGTAACCGTCCGCTGCCCCCACCTCGAGTTAAACGAGAGGAACGGATGAGTAGCGCCCCACCGATTACATCCTTATTTGCTAGGTCATTATTGTTTGTGAGTGCTGCAAGTCGAGTATTTACTTGAGCTGTTGTTGTAGAGTGGAGGAGGCAGCAAAGTGCCGCCGATAGGAGTTTCATCTGTGCAGGATATATTCTATTGCAACTAGTTGTACTATTATGAAGGTATGGATATAGAGAATGAGTTGGTATGCCTCATTAGTGGTGTTCAGCAAGGGGAAAGCAAAGGGGAGAGTTGCAAATAATACTCTAGTCAAAAATTGAAAGTAACGCATGTTTTCGATACGAAATACTGTAGGCTGTACGGAGTTATGAATGTCCATGAATACGCAGAGGGAGAAGAAAGAAATTCTATTTTGACACGTGTAACTAAAATTATTAATGATTGCAACTCAAATAGGTATACTAGAGACAGGGTGTTAATTAACCTCTATTTGATGACGGCTGATGACGGCTAGATGACGGCTACAATGAATAACCATCTACTAATACTATCGATAACATTTCTGTTGTCTAATTTCGTTTTATCAGTGTATTCAAAGCAATTTATACATAATAGAAAATTGCCATCAAAATTTTCAATACCAGCAACTCATCTTACCAATAATAATATCAATAGTAGTATATCTATACAACAATATAAACGGAATGAGTATATATCTAAAGTAGAGCTGTTAAGATTGCGTGGTGGCAGTGATGACGGGATTGATGACGGCGCATCAGAGAACACACTAAAACGTCGTAGAAGGCGGAGGAAGAAAGTACTCGAATCATCCTCTGAATCTACTGTAGGTACTGCAAATATTATACAAAGCAATGAAGATATAGCGGCTGCAAGTGAAGAGAAGCCCAAGAGTGTAACAAAGAAGAAGAAGAGGCGTAGACGTGTGCAGAAGGTTGACGACGGTGAGACAGATACTATATTGCAAAAGGATGACTCTTCATCTATACATTCCTTAGACTTAGAAGAAGTAGAATCTGATTCTACATCGTTGAATACACCAGTAAAGAATAGGAAACGTATAAGACGAAGAAAGATTGATATTGCTAAAGAAGAGGAGGTCAAATATATTGAGAGTGGAGATGACGGCAAGGCAGTAAATGATGAGTTGACGGAATCAACAATATCAGAAGATATATTAATAAATGATAAATTGACAGAAGCATCTTCTGAATCTGGCTCATCAACAACGCCAGCAGGGACAGCGAAGAAGAAAAAGAGAAGAAGGCGTAAACTAATGAATGATGTTGATACAACAGCAGATGATGAGAGTGCGGGAAAAGATGAATCAATATCACCAATAACAACAATTGATACTACCATTACAATACCAAATGAGGAGATAGTACCAGAAAGTATTGATACAGCTATATCAATTGAAGAGAATGTATTGCCACCAGCAGATCCGATTATTATTGACAATAAGGAAGGTGATGACGATCAAACTATGGAACCAGTGCTTGTTGCCAATGATGACGGCCAAATAGAGAATTTATCTGAAGAGGATCATACTGAAGACACAATTGTAGATGAAGGGAATACAGGAGTGGATGACGAAATTGATACGAGTGCCAGAGATAGAATAGAGGATACTGCTGAGGAGGTACTTGACTCTAATGAGAACTTTGCATCATCAGTGACCGATGACGGGGATCCCTTATTGGAAAAAGATGTTACTAAAACAAAAGAAGAGAGTCCAATACAAACGTCTCTATCTATAGATGCATCAATTGATTTACCAAATGAAGAAATCGTTCCTGAAAGTATTGACAGTGCCGTTGAGTTTGAGGATAATATAAAGGTCGAACCGTTGGAAACGACGGACAACGCAACGACTACAAACCCGGATATGACTGTTACTGCCAAGAAGGAGGCAAGCGACGAAACGAGTGATGATAATGCAATTGAAGAAGACTCGGAGATAATACCCATAGAAGCTAACGTATCTGAAGAGGAATTAGGTGAAGAAGAAGAAGAAGTCTTGGACAAAGAAATACCAGAACTTCATGAAGCACATGACATAGAGCAATCAACTGATGGCATAGAGTCGGACGACGAAGAGATTCAAGAAGAGGATACCAATCCACATGATGTGAACGAAGAAGAAACAAATGAAGGCAGTGCAACAATCATAATCGAGGAGGATACCGATCTAGATGTTGGTGATGAGGATTCGTCTCCGCCTGATGTGAAGGAGGTAGAAGTCGATACATCCTCAGCTGAAACACAAGATGTAAGCACAAAGGAAGGAGAAGAATCAACAATAGATGAGTTACAAGTCGACAAGATGGATGATGATTGCCTGACAATGTCAATTGTAACCTGGAATTTGGCCGAATCGGCACCTCCTGAAAAGGATACGTCCTTCTTCAAACAATTTCGAAAGGACTCGAACGGAGTCGGCAGTGACCTAGTCATGATAAATGCACAAGAGTGTGAAGAAATCAAACCCCGACGTACCGAGGGACATCGATCACGTCATATACGACGCATGGGGATAATGATGTTGGGAAAAGAGTATGTTCCTCTTGCTATACATAGTCTTGGGGGTATACAATGCGCACTATACTGTCATCGGGATGTGTTGGGAGATATTGAGATGATTAACCTTGCTGACGTTACATGTGGTGTCGGCAACGTGCTTCACAACAAGGGTGCTATCGGAATATATCTTAAAGTGAAGCGCAAGATGAAGAGCTTAAGAATGTTGCTTGTTACAGGACATTTAGCTGCCCATGTCAAAAATGTTGATGCTAGAAATAATGACTACAAAAGAATAATAAGTGAACTCGAGGCTCAGGCTCCAACAAGATTTCTACGACCAAAGAGGAATCGTGATGGTAGCCCAGTGGATTGTGATGGGTCCTATCTATTGGATTCAGTAGATCATGTATTCTTTGCCGGGGATCTCAACTACCGTATCGACTTGCCTCGGGAGTATGTTGAGAATTGTATCATAAACATACAAAAGTGCAGATCAAAAGGTACAAGAGATGAGCAGACAGAGACTAAATGGCTGAAGAAACTCCTTCGTCGAGATCAGCTTCTGCAAACAATCTCATCAGGGTGTGCATTTACAGACTTTAATGAAGGCAAAATAACCTTCCTTCCCACATTTAAGTTTGACAAGGGCACATCAAATTATGATACATCACACAAACAACGTGTACCGGCATGGACCGATAGAATACTCTTTAGAACAAGGAGTAAAGTTAATGTCCTTGATTATCGGTCAATTACTAAGGCAAGACATAGCGATCATCGAGCAGTTGTTGGAACATATCAACTTGGTTGGGGATTAGATGAAAAACTTGCTAATAACAAAACAAAGAAGAAGAAGAGAAGATCATCTTCAAGGCGGAGAAGGGATTTGTGATATTTAAACCAAGTAAAGTAAACTCATAATATCCTCTGCTTATTAGCCTTAAACATGCCAAAGGCAGATAAAGTGAGACTCAATAGTAGAATCTGGAAGCACACGACGTCGTCTCCTCTTGTTATCCTCAAACCCTCCTGGTGATTCTTTGGCGATAAAACGCATAAAGTTTAAAGTTAAAAATGACGCATTAGCGTGTTGAGTACACCAAATAGAGAACATACCGGCGTGGCTGAACAATATATACCGTCCCAGCGTGTGCTACTATTGAAAAAGAAGAAGAAGAAGAAGAAGAAGATGACCAACTTTTGTCTAAGAACCGCTCTACTATGCGCTATAATCCTAGGAACAAATGCCTTCCTCCCCCCATCACAGAACAATGCTGCCATACATAGATCAAGTAGCAGTCTACACATGACAGTATTAACAGCTAATGGGAAGAAGATAGACGCAAAGGAGGGTACACCGTTAAAGAATGCTGTTGCCAAGCTGGGTGTTAAGCCCAAATATAGTTGCAAAAAGTAAGTTGAACATAAGATGTGAGCAAGTTTTTTTTCTTTGCAAAATATTTGCAATATACATTTGTACCTATTACTTTCTCTGTCTTATTCTAACCTTTCAATATATAATATAAACAAATGAAACATAATAAAACAGGGGTGACTGTGGTTCGTGTACAGTAAGTGTTGGAGGATCACGGATCAAAGCATGTGTAGGTAAGGTACCCCCTATGCCAAAGTTGAAGAGTTTGCAAGAGAAGGGATTGGTTGTTAAATAAAGAAAGATGAATGATGAGCTATATTAAACAATACAATGGAATAAAAATAGATATTTAGAGATGTATGGGGGTTACATTTGGGGAAACGGAATGCTGTTAGGTTTTGAGGTAGTAGAAAAAAAGGATTGGCTGGGAGAGCAGTTAGTGTATCGAGTACAATCTACTTTGTGAACTACTGAAGTTATATTAAAGAGACTAGAATAATAATACAAAACAAAGCCTAATCTTGTACAGTTATATTGGATATGTTAAGATCTCAATCCTTCTTTGTGAGGGTGGTATCTTGTGGGTTAGAATATCCTAGTAAGATGAGAACTCCGTGTCAAAAGATCTCGAGCTCCACCTAATACTGTTATTACAACAATAACTATGAAGCTCTTTATCATACCTCTTGTCATCTCCTCTGTCCACGGTTTCGGCATGCCAGTACTTCCTGCCGAAATGAATATAGCCGTGGATAAGCTCGTTCGATATGTTCCACTGACTAATGATCCGATCGAACTTGTTGCCAAGACAACCTTAGTTCCCATGATCATTTACTCTCCTTTTGCTATGCGAGATTCAAAGAAAGAAGTTCAATTGCCAAGACCAGGTTCCTACGATTCGGAGATTGATTATGATGCTCCAATTGATCGTCAGCTAAAGGCTGGTCATAATATTGTTCGACGTCAGCCCTATACACTGGGGCTTGGCAGCATGGGCTCGATTACACTTCCTAGTACTATTCAAAATGCAATGCATCTATATGAGCCAGAGATTAAGTTTCAACTTCCCGAAGATATTGAGGAGCAGTGGTTCTCTCTTATCCACGACGAATGCTACCTTGGGAAGGACTTGACTGCTCATGAGTGTGTCGACTTTGATCCTTTACATAATACCAAGATGGCATGAGAATAGAAGGGTATCAAATATCTAAGGCAACGTGAAAACGGATTAGAAGATACGATAGTTTGCTTGTATATATATGGGTAATTATCATCATTTGTACTAGGATCCCGATAGAAAAGAGAGTACTGTCAGCTTGCTACTTCCAGTTTGTTCTCTTTCTTCTCTTTTTCGTTGGCATTTAGCTCACCCTCTAACTCCTCTTCGACCTGGCCATGACATCCTCATTCTTCTTCTTACTATTTCCCTCCAACGTAAAGATCTTTGCTCCTCCGTGTTCCTTTCAAGGCTGCTGTTGGCAATTAGCTCATCATCCAACTTCTTCTTGTCCTTGGTGGTCATAGAACTAATCTTTGCATCCTTCATAGCGATCTCCTTCTCCAGCTTTTCAATTTGTTGCCTGAGTACCCCATTTTCGATTTTCAACTTATTCATATCTGCATCAAGTTGATCCCTCATGTTTCGATGTATCAATGTTGGCACAGATGATGGTATGAACAGTAGTGGCATGAAACGTGCAAATTGATAGATGGCAGTTAGCTTCCGATGACTAATGGTGTACCCATCTATCAAATCCTCTTCATCGGCAACAGCTACCCTTGCTTTCTCAAACCAATCAACAACATAAGGTAATGCCTTGAGACTTTCATCGTCAGTACCAAACTCGAACAATTGCTTCATATCAATACTGGGGTGGAACTTTAATATCTTTTTGATTGCAACATGACTTTTGTCGGTACCATGACTTTTGTTGTTACTACCATTCAGTTTTCGCAAGTATTCGAGCTGAAGCCATGCCATATTTCGATTTAGGTTTCTTATTGTAGTTGCACTTAAGTCTAACTCCTTCAGCGCATGATTTGATAAAAATGTACTGCTAACACTTGATGTATTGCATAATACTCTGGAAAATGCTTCTACTACTGCATTATCAATATTATTGATTGGATTACTAGCTAGGTCAAGCTCCTGTAATTTGATATTGTTAGTTAATCCATTGGCGAGAGTAATTGCACCTTGATCACTAATATTGTTTTCATATAAACCAAGCTTTTGTAGATTACAGTTTGGATTACCAAGCAATGAAGCAATGTACACACAGCCGATATTCCCAATACTATTACCCAACAGGACAAGCTCCTGCAATTTAGTATTGTTTGTCAATCCATTGACAAGGTAGGTTGCTCCTTCATCATCAATTTTAGGGCGCATACAAAAAAGTCCAAGACTTCGTAGATTACAATTTGGACATGCAAGTATTGAGGCAATCGCCTGACAACCAATATCACACATCTCTATCTCCAACTTCCTGATGGAAGAGTTTCTCTTTAGACCAACAAGGAAATCTGATTTCTTTAAAGAATCCAGCTCCCGCTGATTTGGGTCAATTGTTAATTTTGTAATATGAGTATTAATTCCGATAGCTGCTCCAAGTTGAGAATATTCATATGCAACTATTGAAGTAAAAGAACCATCAAACGAATAGGGGTCTTGATAACTGCCAATCAATAACTCTGATAATGTGTTATCATTAGAGAATACACTCTGTAATGTCTCTTGATTGTTCCTAATTTGGTCCGAGTCAGGATCACTATAACTGACACTGACACTACTGTCACTAGTATCACTATCCATATTGAATCAGTAAAATCAGAAGTGTTGGTATGAGTATACCTACTTTATTGGTAAATTGGAGTCAAAATTTAGACTAGAGTTATTACTTTGATATAATAGCATTCTCACACAGCCAAGTCTACGAGTGCAATATAACTTATTAAAAACGCCCTACATACGCCACACAATATTAAGAGAGACCTAGAGTGAGGTAGCTCAGGATGTTTGTAATTTGTAATGTCATTTTTTAGAAACTTCTCATTTACTATGCAATAGAAGTTTCTTGATATCTTTTATAGTAGGGGTGGGGGGCGAGCAGTAGCATAAGCATTGCAGACTCAGAGTAAGATGTTCTTACTATATATAGCCGTAGTTATAATATGCCTGCTCTGGCATCATCATTATTCTACAGTTGTGGCATCCGAAGACATCAAATTGTACACAAGAATATGTCTGGTGCTGTCTTCTTCTATCTGGTATAATAATTTGGCAGTAGTGGCATCCGACAACAACATATTGTACACAAGATATGATCGAGATGCATACCTTGAAAAACGCTTTGGTGTTGAGCATACAATATCAGAAGATGATATAAACAACAGCAAAACATACCCAACAACTAAACAAGATATAATAAAACTACTCAATACTCCACCATTATCACCTTCAGTTGATGATGATCCAGAACAGAAATGTACAACCTATTTAGCTCCATCATCAATACCAAACAGTGGTTTGGGAATGTATACTACTATACCCTATGCTTCAGGTGAATCATTTCCATTCCCAGAGGTTGGTATCATGTTACAAGAAATGAAAAGACATTCACATCCCACTTCAGACACAAAGAAGAAGAAGACCAAGCTTCTGGCTCAATATCCATGGTCTGCAAAAGTTCTGACCTTCGGTGCAATTGAAGTAGGATATGGCGAGAGTATAGTCCCCTCCTTGGGAATGTTAGCCAATTCACACTTAGGATTAGTGAACATGAGACATTCCGAGTTATGGAATACACAACCAGCATTGGATGGTACATCATCAATATCAACACAATATACTAATAGCTTAACATTAGATGATGTTGGAAGAGGAGCAATATCTCATCATTCCAATGTAAAGTTTGAAAGTAGTAAAAAGATTGAAGCCGGAGAAGAATTATTTGTTAGTTATGGTGATGAATGGTTTGTAAAGCGTGAGAATATAATTGGTATTGTTCCTGGTTCAAGTCATTTCATCGAGGCAGATCAAATATTACACGAGTTTGTTAATCAAAATCCGAATGTCGGTGATGCTGGAGATGTCGGGACGAAGAATTATGAGTTGTTACTTCAAGAAGCGTTGCAAAAGGATAAACGATTGCATGCTGCATTTCCAAAGAGTGTACATGATGTACATAAAGCAGTGGAGATGGGTACGGCGAGATTCTCTGCCAAGGAGTCTGTTAGATCAATGGAATGGCTAGAAGAGAATGGTGCATGTATTGATAATATTATATCAGGAATCACAACTATACCCCAAGCAGGGAAAGGATCATTTGCAACAACAACACGGCAAATCAATGATGGCGGTGTGATAACTACCACTTCTTTGATAACATTGGAGAGAGATCAATTGTATCTTTGGGAAGACGTGAAACAAAGTGATGACGGGAGTGTAATGAAGGAACTTGTGGGACATCAGCTACTGCTCAACTATTGTTATGGGCATAAAGACTCGTCACTTCTATTCTTTCCATACTCACCATCAATCAACTTTATTAATCATGGAATGAATAAAGAAGATGTAAATGCCAAAATAAGATGGTCGACATATCCATATCACAAGAAAGAATGGTTAGACTTATCATTGCAAGATATGAAAGATCAATTGCATACTGGTTTAATGTTTGACATTGTTGCTACTAGAGATATACAACGTGGTGAAGAGATATTATTAGATTACGGCAGCGATTGGGTAGAGAGTTGGAAAGAACATGCCAATGAATGGAGAATACAAATGGATAACAACGAAGATGAGGAGAGTATACACCAGTTCAATATGACAGACCGGCTTAATCGACCGACAACAATTGATCTCAATATCATTGATAAGCATACAATTGTTCGGACTGAAGCTGAACAAGAAGACAATCCATATCCATCATATATAATGACACGATGTCGATTTGAGCCACCACCTAAAGAGAAACCGAAATATACAATCGGAACTAAAATGTCTAGAGAGTTTCGCGATGAGCTTCTCGGAATAACTCGAGCATACTCGGGTAAAGTTATCAAATACAACTCACAGAACAAGATGTATTCAATACTGTATGACGAAGATGGTGATGAGGAAGAGGTCAGCGAAGAAGTTTTGGATTCACTTGTCATTGATACAACCACGAGTCAAGAAGATTCCGAAGAAGAAGGAGATTGCAGCGCTGACGACTGCAAACCAATAAGATGGACTTTGAAATATGATGATATGCACATCTTTCCATGTACAATACAAACTCGAACAAGTATCAATAATATGGATTGGTATACAGCTCTGGTAGAGGTTGCAACTACCTTGGAAACAACAACAGAAGATGATAACAAGAAGAAAAAGACAACAACGACGATGACTAGGTACCATCATGTTGAGTACATGCCAAGATATGCTATATTATTCGTGGATAGACCGTATACAAAAGATCAATATGCAAAGAATACGTTTCGTCATGAAATTGGATTACCAGACGGGATATTGCCAGAACATTGGCTGGATCTTAAAGATGAGGGAAGAGAGAATGACTGATAACAAGGTCCATAAACATTTTTTTTTACCTAGGTAGGCAGCATCTGGCAGTGGCAGCATTGATGTAGCCAAGAGGCTCCTAGAGGAGAAGAAACAAATCGCAGCTTCGTCTGAGGCATCATTGAAGCATGCGACAGATAGATATAACGATGCTAAACAACAAGTAGACAATGCCAAAAAACAGGCTGAAGTTGCAAGGGCACAAGTCAAGGAGGCGGAAGAAAATTTGCAAATTGTTCAGCTGAAATACGAGAAGAAGAACTGTATCAGTACTACAGGAACAAGTGGACAATGATGATTCTTCAACAACAGCTGTTTTTGAAGGACTAAGTACTCCTCGACCAGTCAATACAGTGGAAGACTTTGGTAGAGATGCTATTCGTAGCAGTACCCACAGACTTGACAGAGGCAAGTGCACCAACTCGTCAGTCTAGGACCCCCTCCGAGTCTCCTCTACGTGGCCACTTAATGGTCCAACGTGAGACAACTCAAAGGGCACAGCAAAATGTAATGAGTGGCGGTACTAAACGATCATTCATGCGCAGTATGAATAATATGAACCATACGAAATCACCAGGAGCAAATTTCCGTCCCTTCTATTCTGGTAATGGCAACAGCGCTGCCAACTCTCTTGTTTCTGAGACATTTTCCAAGTCTCGTCCTGATAAGCGTCGAAAGACACAGCCTTCTGAGAAATCATACTCAGAAGAAGTGAAAGTTTTTGTTGACAATTTGGACTTAGGTGAGAGTTAGAGAGTAGTACTATTCTCTCTCTCGATAAATAGCTACCAGCGAAGCCCGTCTGCGCGAGGTGTTTGATATCTTCGGTAATGTAACAAGAGTTGACCTTTACCATGTACCAAATATGCGTGGATTTGGCTTTATTAAATTCAGTTCTCGTACATCAGCCGAGAATGCTATAAAGATTATGCATCAAAGTCAACTAGATGGCCAAACCCTACATGTTAATGGAGGCTGAGGCATCTGTTCAAAACATACACCCAATATTATCGTCCTCTAACTCACAACACGAGAACAGGACTTTGACGTCTGGTATTTCTTCTAGATGAAAGATCTCGGCTGCTATCTAAGAATAAGCATCATCATGCCTTTGTCGTTTATTAGATAAATAAAAGCTAAACTTAGAGTCGGCATGCATCAAAGTTAACAGCATCATGACTAGCAGTGTATCTACATCTATCTATACCCCCTACCATCATAAGCCCGGCGAGCCTATGCCAAGATTCCCAACCCAGATCCTCGAAGATCTTCAATTTCACCTTGTAAATCCTTGACCTCCTTTGTAAGATCACCGTTCTTACTACGTAACTGTTTGTTCTTCCCCTTGAGTTTATCAATCTCTTCTTCTTGCTTCTTGCTTCTTGCAACAACGGTGGGACAATGCAAACCGAGACATCTCTCGCAATTAATAGCATCAATGCAGTCTGTACAAATTGAATAGCGGCTGTAACAATCATCACATGATTTAGCAGCACCAACAATAACAATATCCGCACAAGCTGAACAATGAAAATCACTGCAACTGTAGCAAGTGGAGCCTCCGTGATCGTCACACAAAGTCAGGCCACAGTTATTACACTCTTTGATTCTACCTTCATCAGCGTCATAATTACAATCTTCACATGTGCACCAGAAGCATTCAAAGCAAATCATATCAGCTGTCTTTACTTCAAAATCATCATCAACATGCTCTCTATCTTCTTCGTTTGAACAAAATTGACAATGGTCACACTTGTCCCCAATGAGTAATATTTTGTGAAACTTTCTCAAGAACTTGCCAACTGGTGGATTGCTCTTGGCAAGCTTTATTTTTGACACTTTAATCTCACGTAGAGAATTCCCATCAGTATCAATAATACTATCAAGGATGGAGGTAAAGACAACCAAAGATAGACATTCCATAGGCAACTCAAGGCTAATATGTTCCAATACAGAAGTTTCACGGAGAGGTGCTAATCCATAACCAATAAGATTCTTGCAACCTGTCAATTGCAATTCCTTTAGATTATTCTTTGCATCAATGCATACTAATAAAGCAACGATATCATCGTCGGATATTCTACCTGCTAAATCACCAATATCTTCAAAATCTAATACCTCCATTGGATAATTCACAATTGCCTTTCTAGCCATTGTCATATTACGATTTCTATTCCAATCAGTTGAAACAAATGAAGTAGAAGGCGCTGTTAAAGCGCAGGCAAGTAATGCTTGGGATGTTGGTACTAGGTAGCTCGATATTATTTTAGTATGATCACTGGGAAGAGTATAAAGGGATAGAATACTATATCAGTACTCTTCTGAGAAGAAGTTCGCCTCCGTTTTAGTTTGGCATTGTCATTGTTTGATACTTCCATAGCCTCCGCCGCTGCCGCTCCTACACGCCAATGAATATAATATATATAATACTCAGCAGTTGTAGACCTGATGTAGATGTCAATAACAAGTGCTTTTTTCTAACGAATCATCTCTGCTATTTTCATTTGCTTGCAAAAATAAGTGGTTCTATCGCCAACCAATTCCCAAAGACATTAATTATTTGATGTCTATGAATCTTTGAGATTTGAGGAAACATTGTTTGCAACTAACACACTCCACAAAATACAAATAGGCCTCCCTAATTATCGTAATACAGGAGAATATACATAGTTGGCTTCAGTTGTATTTGTTGTTAATAAAGAGTAGTTAGAAACAATATATAATCGAGGGAAAAATCCTACCCGCTTTGCAACTTGCAACACAACCCAACTCTTCCTTCACACATCAAAGTCTGGAAGTGACCTTATATTAAATATAATCTCTTATACTATACGATATACACCCCTACGCAATAATAGTAAAGACAGCTAATAAATTATGAGGAATAATAATAATACAGCAAAAAAGCCACGCACACAAGCATGTGTACTATGTCACCAAACAAAAAATAAATGTGTATATACTGATCAAGTTGATGCTAATGGTCGTAGGAGATGTGAACGATGCATCCGTTTAAATAAAGAATGTATACCACATATTTCTAGACAGGGGAAGAGAAATCGACCAAGTTTAGATTTGGATACTACGAATAATAATGTTAAGAGTGTTATGTCACATAATAATAATGGTGGAGGGATTAATAATAATGTTGTTGCTCCGGTAATTAGTAGTGGATTTACTAATAACCATAACCAGGGCCAGGCGGGGCTTGGTAATAATAATTTAAATCTTAATATGATGTCATCCGGTGTAAATCAGGGGCAGCAGAGTATTAATAATAATTACAATATGCAAGAGCAGCTTACTCAAACGAACGAATCATTGCAGTTACTCTTAAATCAATTGGGAAGTAACCCGGGAGGCGGAGATATTGATCCTGCTCAATTGAACTTGGTACTTAATTCGTACATTGCAAATCCTTCTCTTGTGGGCAATAATAATCTTCTTAACAATAGTTTCCAGAATCAGAATACTAGCAACAGCGGAGGGGATAGTAGTTCATTTAATAATAATAATATGGCAATGGGTAGTAATTCCCAAGCGGCATTACTCATGAATCTCGCGGGTGGTAGCATGGGGAATACTTCAGGAAGTGTGCCGAACAATAATTTTGGCAGCAGCAGTACCACCAACAGTTTGATGGGTGCATTCAATCCTATTGCACAATCACAAAGTAATCATCATTCTCGTACCAATTCTTTAGGTGGAGCGCAATCTTATACATCTTCCAACCAGGATTTGGGTCGTAGGAGTACAATTGACCTTAACCCTACTTCACAAGCCATGATATCGAATACAGTATCAGAAAGTTTATTAAAGAAACAAAAGAAGGCACATCTATTACAACAACCTCCCGAATATCTACAATATCCCCAGATATCTCTCCTTCCATCACAAAATAGACAAAGTAGTAGTGAATCGAACAATACCAGTAACAAAGAAGTCCAGGGCGAGGGTTGTTCATCAACTCAAGAGAAGATGAAGTGCTCAACTTGCCACGATACCGATGTACACTCAAAGATGGCATCAATGAGCCGTGAAAACTCCGCTGTAGCATTCTATACTCCCGAAGACACCATTGGTTCTCAAATTGCAAAAGCCATATCCAACAGCTCTGGCAAGAATTTAACTTGTTTGAAACATCATTATGGATTGCAGTGTCAAATTAGAGAGTGGATTAGTATGGCATTAACTCGACGGAGTTTTGCCCTGCTCAGTAAAGCGAGCTCATTGGCTAATCGGTGTGGTATACATATGGATCGGATTCTATGTGGTTTGGTTGAATCATCTCAAAAGGATAAAAAGGAGGATACCCACAACAATGATCACTGCGGTAAAAGGATGTCATACTTATTGGCTACATTGCTTGAACCACGCTCACAACAATCATTACCAGTAAATGAACGATTCATGCTCCAACCAAACTTACCGCCAGAGTTTCTATCTATAGTCGGATGTGCTCACTGCCCATCTTTTCAACCAGATCAGATAGGCAATCGATGGATTATCATTCGGCAGACATACAAGGGAGTTACAAGCTTTTATTGCTCCCCGGCGTTTGAACGGAATGTCTTATGTTGGACACATATATCTCAGATTTATGAAGACAATCTTGCCGATATTAATTCGTTGATCTTTGTCAATGAAGACTTTCGCAAGTTCTTGGCTTGTAATGCGCATCAAATATCAACAAACAGCTCTCCTGGCATGTCAATCAAGCCAGTACATTGTCCCAAGACAAAGATTAGGCTATTGGGTCGACAATGGGGACAAGCTAGTTATACCGATCCTGGATTGTCAGGATACATCACCAAGGAAATGATACGAAATGTTACAGATAGTGCAAATGTCAAGACACTCGAGATGGATCTTAGGTTCCTTTCTTTTCCCACAATGGACAAGATGACTTACTACCTTGAATTTTTCCATCACTCCGAGGATGGTAATAGCAGTGCCAAGTCAGGTTCTAGTGCTAATTGGACAAGGAATCTGTCAAATGATTCACTGAAGGGTGCCGGAGATCAACAAGTGGGTTATTCAATAGACGCCGATACCAAGCCTTCTTCATCTGCTGCTGGTGATAGGGTTGTATCACATAGTCCAGCGAGGGAGGAGCCTCCTCCATTTGATGATGTTATGGACTGTGAAGAGTGGGTAGGAATTGGAGATGTTTTGGCCTCTGGGGATATCGATAATTTACTAACTGCCTTGCTAGATTAATGAAGATGATGCAAGCAGAATCAAGTAGACTGTAGATAACTTATACCAAAATCAAATAAGCTTTTCAATTTATATGTGTACCAATCTATTTGAATAACCTGCTTTTATCATTTAAAACTTATGAAGTAATCCCCCAGTGATGCCGTATTGCATCTTCATCTGGATGGTAAGAAACAGTTAGGGGTTCATTTGCTTCAATGTTCCTGGCGGCAAATGTAACATAACACCCCTTGCCAACTGTAAGGTGATTACAGTTAGGACGGGCAGAATGATTGAACATTGAAGTAGCAGCAAACAAGCCAGTGTTGGTTGGGCCTGAAAACCTATCACCGGCTTCCTTCCCTCCACCACTTCCATGTGAGTTAATTGAAACTATAGCATCAACTTGATCTGATGTCAACTCAATCTGTTCCCCCGATACGTATTCATAATGAGAGGGAAGTAGAAGTTGGCATGATTTGAGGCTCGGTATCAAACCTTCAACTGGTGTAACAGCACGTTTGTTAACTCCATCCGAAAGACAGTCAACTATTTGACACAGAACACTTTCTTTCTGAGCTCGAAGGATAATGGCTTGCCTGAGTAAAGCTTGAGATGGATCTTTCACATCACACTTATCCATGCTCATCAACATATCATTTTGCTTTCCATCAACCTCTGCTAGGGCTAAAGGAGGTTCAATCAAAAGAATCTGCCCTGCTTTCACGTCTTGCTTAGCTCTTACACCTCGCCCTTTTTTACCAGCATCATATGTTTCTATATTACCAATCCACCTAGGGGTGTATTTCTGAAGTACGATAGATGGATGATTGTAAACTTCATCACTTTGAAGATTTTCTAAAACAAAAGATGCACTGTTTAGTAGCTCCTCTTTCTCTTTGAACATGTCAGTGTTTTCTTCAATAACCCCAGCCAAATTGCCTTCAAGTACACTTTGGCATAGAGTAGATTCCCCTAGAGTCAGTAGACCTCTAGCAAGACGTACAACAGCCTTACCCTCGGCTCGAATTCGAATTGAAGCAGCCGAAGCAGCTACTGCGTCAAGATTTGCTCCAGAGTGGAGGCAGCACAACGCATAGTTCGCGAGAAGGGCTCGTGATGTTTCCCCACATGATAATATGGCTGATGTATATAGAGCAACTGCCTCCTGGTATCGCTTCTCCTTGAATGCTTCATTGCCCTTACTCTTTAGCTCAGATGCATCTCTGCCAAACGATTCAGGTGCTGTCTCATCACGTTCTTGAATAGACAGAATACTTCTCATCATCTGGGTAAGATTGTTTTCATCACTATCCGCTACATCTGACACCATCCCAAGAGCCTTTTTATATCGAGACCATGTTTTCTCATTCGATGGCCTCATAGTAAGCGATGCAGCTGCATCTTCCAATGAACGCCCCCAATTATCGAGCATTGCATAGGCTTGAGATCTATTGGATAATAAAGTAGGAACAAGGTCCGCTTTACGAATGCCATCCAAATATACCTCACCGGCAGCAATGTACATTTTCTTCTGTACAAACTCATTCCCTGCCGCCTTGGCTTTAGCAAGCAAGCTTTCCTCATCAAGCAACCGACTATCATCTCCGTCTGATATAACTGAAATATCGTTCGGATTATCAACTCTAATACCTCTTGATCCATCACGAAATACCTTCTGAAAAGGCTCAACAATACGGAGTGTACATCCTTTTGGGATCTTTGCAGATGCAACAGGATTAGATTCTTGACCACACAGTCCATCAGGTAAAAAGTTATAAAGTGCCACCAGAACGACATCACCATTGGAATCTTCAAGTATAGTTGTTGTTCCAACCATCGGTGTAAAGGGGTCAATGAGTAGTTTTCCCTCAATATATTTACCCTCGTGTCCATCGTATAATACTAGATCTTTGATTTCAATTTTGGTTAGGTTTGTCCAATCCGTCTTTGTTGTGTGTAAACGAGTCTGCTTTCTAACAGCGCTAGATGTGTTACGGAGCATAGCCATACCTTCTGCTTTGTCTTGTTCATACTTCTTATTGATATGAGCGACCCTCATTTCATGTTCTGCTAATAAAAAGTATTTTTGAGGAAGAGGCCGGCCATATGATTTTAGAGACTGAAGCATACTCTCATGTACACCATCTCTCGATAGTAAATTAACGACTTGCTGTCCACATATATCAATCATTCCTCGTACGAGAGGACAATTCATGTCCAATTTTTTACTTGATTGTGAACCACTTTGGACAGCTTGTGCCTGAGTATATGCGTATTGTGTAGTATTATCACGGCATGTTGTACCGGTAGCCTCAAGGAAACGATACCAAGCTGGTCCACCGCGTTCCAACTGTTCAAGGTCAGCCACAGCTGCAGGATGAGCATACCTTCTCAGAACTTCTTAAATGCATCATATCTTTTTGTTGTAGTATTGTTGGTAACAGAGGTAGTTGATTTGGCGGCCCGTGCTCCTCTTTTCTTCTTCGACATGGGAAGGTAATTAGAATATACAATATATTTATAGCGTTACCCACTTCCTCTATTAGGATATACCTAGACCTTGATATTGCAACCACACAGCATCAATAATTAATGGTCATGTGATGATTAATGATTTAGTTTTGGGTGGTTGCGTGCCTTTAGTTTATTTAGGGTACATTTATCGCAAATTGCAAGTTTCATTTAGAAGTTTCATAATTGATAAGTGTGGAACGGAGAGAAATGAGAGCATTTCACTCGCTCTGGGCCAAGTTGAACTTCGCTCTAGGCCACCCATGTGTTTGCTTCATTTTGAGAAGTAAATGACAACTCCAGCTCACAACTCACAACTCTACAGTAGTGGATTATAAATAAAGGGTGGTATACTCATAGAAAAGAGATATTATAGTCTTTAGTATGGGCAACGTGCCACCTTCGGCAGCTGCCAGTAATGGTGTTAATACTAACCAACAAACCACCACGCCGCATAGTCAGTCACATGGTCAGCAGGTTTCGATTGAAACAAATAATAATACCACCACAACAACAATAAATGATGGTACCAATGACAACAGCAGTGCAGAGGTAAACACTAATACATACATCAATGAACACACCCCTACACACGGTAGTAATAACAATAATAATAATAATAATACGGTCGAATCATTTAGGTCTCTGCCTCCGGTAACGGCACCCATCAATAATGATGTTAAAGATAAGGTTGTGGTTTGCGGTTGCGGCAATTGCAATGAATTAAACAGCACCAATAACAATAATAATACGCCCCCATCATGTGCACCAATAAACATACGTGCCGCACCATCTAATACACACGCAACAGCAGCAGCAGCTGCGTCGTCATCGGGTACAAGTCTTCTTGCAAATGATGATTCATTATATCCTACGGCATATCCAAATAAGGCTAACGAATTAATGAGTCTAGTTGGGGATCCATTTATAGATCCATTAGTAGTAGATATGGATTTTGATAAAGATATAGTGTGTTCGGTATTGGCAAACTATAATTACAATGGGTTAAAACGTATTGAAACAAATGTGTGGCATCAGATTATAAATGATGTTACAATTAAACAAAGTGAAAGAGATTATTTAAAACAATTAATGTCGGGATGCAATCACCAATCTCCAAACAGAGGCAACACGAATGACACTAACAATACGAGGAGAGAGAATTGTGATAATGATGACCCGGGGGGCGTTACGGATAGTATGTCTAAACTCCGCTCTCCAAGTGGTGCAGTTCATTCCCCTATGAAATCACCAACTCATAACAGCAAGAGACTCAAGCAGCGTACTTCTAACGGCGGAGAGTGTGATAATACTTCCACTCAGAATACCTCAATTGGTACAAATAGTATTGATATATGTGATACTGCTCCTCAAATCAATCGAACTGCCACAACACAAACTACTGCACCATTCATCAAGTCTGAGGGTAATGCTGATGCTATTGGTAATACGGACATTGAACTACGACAGTATATATTAAACAATCCGACTCGATACCTTACTACTGTTAAACAAGAGACAAGGGGTGGTGGGGAGTCTCCATTGAGGTATACCTGGCAGTATGATCGCGGGGGAGGGGCATCAAGTAGAAGTAGAAGTATGCCACAAAACAACAATGGACGTAACTCTGCTACGAATAACAACAGATAATACTACTGCAATGTTCTGACAACAGCCGTGGTATGATGTATATAAGAGCTTAATAAGAGCACGATTGGTGCATGTGATGTGCTATCGTCATTGTTTTGTGGAGGTGCACCTACCCACCGAGAAGCAAACACATGGGTGGCCTAGAGCGAAGTTCAACTTGGCCCAGAGCGAGTGAAATGCGAAATGAGAGGTAGGTGTAGAAAGTCTTTGTATTGCAAATCATATCAACAATAATAAAGGTAATTATGGAAGCCATCGGCAAGGCTATGCGCTCATTTCATGAGAAGCACGAAAAATTGAAACACACAGTTCATACGGTAAGCATATATTTTTAGACACATGATATGTACTCTCATATATTATGCTATACACTTTCTCTTTTCTATATCTATTCTTTGCAAACAACAACTACATAGACATATATGTTATGTCATTTTTGTGATAACCTTATTATTGATATACTTCCTTTTTGCAACACAATAAATGTTCACTAATTCTTTCTATACTTTCTTTTTGCAACTAATATCTTATAGGCATGGAGATATCCACTCCCAAGATGGGGACAGTATGCAATGGGATGCTTTTACTTTACAATACCTGTCGTGGGTGGATGGTATGTTATGCAATGGGCAATATCAAAAAGCCATGATGAGATTGGCGAAAGAGGTGAGAAGTTGCAACATAAACAACTACAAGGATATGGCGATAAGACTGTTATTGATGGGAGAGATGAAAAAGTAGGCGCTGGCGGTAGGCTTGGGGGCGTGCATTTAGCAGTAAGTGATAGCAATACACAACAAAACAATAAGATGATGTTGGAAGCAATGTTTAAAAAGGAACGGAGGAAGAGGAATAAAGACAAGCAACAACAACAGAATGAGGACGATGAGATATAGCAGATGGGAATAATAATGTTGCATCATACTATAAAGATGCGTTTCTTTGATTCAATGTGAGAAAAGAGTGACTAATCTATACCTGTTACACATATATCTTCTCATTACAACTTACGATATCATTACAAACTAATTATCTACTCCTCATCATTCGGGTTCAGTAAGTCATTGACCTTTTCACCTTCAAAGTCTAATCTCAAGCTAAGCAACAATTTGGCATCATCTAGTTTCAAATCCCAATTACCTTTCCTCTTCGACACTGAAATCAAATCAAGTGCATCCTCAAGGTCATCAACATTCATTAAAAGTGTGATTTGATTCAGACGGGCAAGAGGTGGACATGCCTTGCAGAGTGTAACATTTGACTTGAGCTCAGGAGAATCGATACGATCTTTTGCAAAGTTCATGAGGTAGCGGATATCAGAATCAAGACTAATGGCACCCAATGGTGTGAACTTGCTCTTGCGGATAGCTGCCTCCAAACGTTTCGATACACCACCAAGTATACCAATAACCAAATCATCTGCAAGCTTTGGCACTAGATGTACTCTAAGAGGTTCAATTAGCTCGTCAAGACTTGAACACCTATTATAATGATTAGAGTGGGAAGCAGCAATTGGTGAGCGTCTGATACATTTAACACAAACTAGCAAACAAAGAAATCTTGTCACTTACATTCGACCAATATAACCCTCACTAATCTGTGAAAGCTCAAAAGCAGCATCGTCTAGATTGTAATCCAAAACTGTTGTTGCCATTGTCGTAGTACCACCAGCTCCCAAGAAGTTTGTGGCAGCATTTGCAGTACTTGGACTTTCAAGGCCTACAGACTCATTAACAATCTGTCGAGCACGAGGCAATAGAGTAGCGATTAATTCATCCATTGATCGTGATGAAGCTTGAGAGAATGATTCCACAACTCCTCCCAATCCCTTGACACACATACGAAGCTGTTCCGTATCATGTGCTCCTCGGGGATATCCAGCGTCGATTTCCTTCAAAAAGCTACCCTCCAATCGTTTCGTATAGTCGGCCACGACTTCCAAATCATTAAAGTTGGCAGCTGCTCGTGCCACACCTAGTAATGTCCGTTGTTTTACTGCCTCGGCTGTCTCTTCATTCATAGTGCCTGCCGTTCCTCCAGCTCTTGCCTGTACCCCCCTTAATCCCTTCCCGGCGAACGATAATGCCGCTTGTCCTAACCCAGCTTGTCCATTAAGTAGGCCCTCACCTGGCTTAAGCAAGCTTGCGCCTAGTTCAGCACGATGTATCAAAACGTCCAATAATACCCGTCCGAGAACATCTACACAAACGTTCGCAGCAGCAGAGGCAGTGCCCGTATGTCCAGTAGCAAAGGCACGTAATGTTGACCGACGTGCGGCGAAAAGACATTCTTCAACAAGATTTGTTTGTAATGCACGTGATCCGGCAGCCGAGTATGTATTGTTACTACTCCCAATAGCCACAGGGGTGAATGTTGAATTGTCAGGAAAGTTGGCATGAATAAAGGCACGTTGCATCCCTGCCAAAAGTAGACAACGTTCCAAAGATGAGTAGTATCCGCCAATCTCGGCAGCCACCTCATTAAGTGCGGTGTGAGGAGGTAATATCTCGATTGTATCATCTACCTCATCAATCTCGTCGTCCATATCCAATGTCTTACTTGACGGAGATGATATCACACCTGATACAGAATCATTCTCTCTCTTCTTTGCTTCCTCCATTTCCTTCAAACGTCGTTTCTCTTCACGTTTCTGTTCCTTCCTTAACTTCCGAGCCTTGATAACCTCCTCCACTGCATGCCGAATAAACCGTTCATATGATTCAGTATGTTGCATTATCAATGCCCACTCCTCTAATGCAGCATCAACATCACTCAAGTTACCAACCTCGATTGTAAATCCACAATCATCCCGTTGAGCTGCATTCCGTCTTGATACTATATCAACCTCACCTCCACCACCACTCACTCCTAATCCCATGATGACATTGGCAATATCAATTTCATCTCCACCTCCCATACCAACCATACCTCCGGATGTACTAGTATATCGGTCTTCCATCTTAGTTGCGACCGATTCAGCACGTCGAACAGTCCGTCCTAATTCCTTCTCGGCCATGCACTCTCGTAATATATCTACTGATCGTTTTTCAGCCTCGACATGTACCAATTGTACTAATGCCGCATCACCATCTGCCTCACCCAGGGCATATGCAACCATTGGTAAATGATGACGTATATGTGTAACGCCCGAGTTATAAATCTTGGCAAGTTTCATAGGCGTGGTCATGTTAAGCTGTGCACGTTGTTGTTCCTCCGCTCTTCTTCTCATTGCTGCACGTGACATACCCTCCTCTCTAGCGGTACTTAAATCAACCTCTTGTGCTGGCTTGGCATCTAAATTCATGTCATTAATCAATACCGATTGAGAGTATTGCAAATATAACTTGACTCCCAATTCTGCCATGTCTAACATACCCAATAATGGTGTCAACTCTGATAATCCACTTACATCACTATTCTGTACTGCGCTTTCTAACCGTTCAGCTATAGCGCGTTTTAATACATCAACAGTCTTAGTATGCGCTGCTAATGCTTCAGGACCTGCCAATTCAATTGCATGCTCAGTAGCCTTCTGTCCTTTCGTACCATTTAATATAGTATTGACATCGGCAACTGCACGTGCAGCATCACCATATCGTCGTCCCATTAATGAATCCCCACCACGTGTACATCCCTCTCTAATTGATAATGCATGTTCTATATCTAATGCCTCAATATCTAATTGTTGTCGTTCATATTCTAATGCACGCATTTCAGAAGATGCTGCACTACCACCGGATGCAATTTTAGATAAAGATGATAGGATTGATTCTGTTGCGAGTGTTGCATGTGTTAGTGCATGTGATGGATTTGATTTGTGTAGTGTACGAGAGGGCGTTTCGTTTGGTTTACCATCATTATTACTAACATCAGTAGATCTCGATAGACGAGGAGCATCTCTTAATGATTTGGGAAGTGGTATTGGAAATCCTGTAGGCTGATCTTTTGTATCTCTTCTCTTTGACTTTGAAGGTGATTTGCTATTGGTATTAGTACTACTGCCGCCAGCTAATGAAAGTGCCAATTCGTCAGCAAGCTTTGCAGCCGAACTGTGTAAATCATTTGCAAGTGATAATAATGCCTCTTCTGGATCATCAACTTGGAGAGAATCAACTAGATCTGTTGTTGGTATGTCAGAAGAGTTGTATGGAGGCATGTTGTTAATGTTTGTTTATTTGTTTATATTCACTTATACCACGCTGCCTCCACCGATATACTACAGAAATATCAATATGATAACAACCACCGTAAACAATAAGTAATCCTCAATTGATTAATATATATATATATATAATGTTATGAGGCTGATTGTACATAGAGCAAGCACGATATCGTAGTTAGTTACATAGTTGTCGAGTATCTATTGTGCCTAGGCAGTTCTCTCGGACGATATACTTGAATCGCGGTAGAGTATACTCACCACTGACACATCCTCAATGGTAATACTGAGCGTGTTAGTATTTGGCAATATTTATTAGAGTCTATGATTAGTTTTAATGTTCTTTATTTGGTGATGGTCCGGTGATCTTCTGCATTCGGACGGTTGGCGAGGGGGAAAGAGGAAACGAAAGCTAGCTGGAATCAGTGAGCTTCCTGGGTAACTGATGCTAGATAGCTTCCTTCAAAGAAGTATAGTTGTCTAAATTGATTGTGTCAATGCTGCACTGATATATTCTCTTTACTTTACTCAACCTTAAAGTTCCAGCCGTGTTTATCTTCTACTTCCCCATTCTGTACATTTCGTACCCCATCATACAATAGACGAGTCGTTACTCCTACATCTTCTGTGAAGCTATACTTTTCATTTTCAGTATCATCACCATTGGTGGCACCACCCAACCGAGTTAAACTGCCAATGGGGGTAACAACAACAGCCGTTCCACATGCGATAACTTCATCGAACTCCTTCAGTTCATCAATTGGGATATCTCGTTGTTCAATAGTCATTCCATTATCCTTTGCAATAGTTTGTAAACTCTTGTTTGTAATTGATGGCAATACTGATGGACTGGCGGGCGTTACATACCGTTTATTCTCATTGTCAATTCCGATAAAGTTACTTGTACTAAACTCTTCTACCATTGTATGTGTAGCAGCATCAAGATACAAACAAATGGGGAAACCCTGTGTCTTTGCTTCCATATTTGGTATTAAGTCTGCGGCGTAGTTTCCGGCAACCTTTGCAGCGCCAACTCCCTTGGGAGCAGCACGATCATAATCATCGACAATTAATCCATTCACAGGAGCGGCAAGTCCACCCTTATAATAATCACCAACGGGTATAACTAATATTAAGAAAGTATATTCCTCCGCTGGTTGAAGACCGATGCGTGGTCCTGAACCAAAGAGTAGTGGACGTAAGTATAATGCACCGTTTGAGCCGTAGGGTGGGACATAGGCAATGTTATCTTTCACAACATCATTACATGCTTTAAGGAATACGTCAGTGGGAATTTCAGGCATCATTACACGTTCAGCACTTCTTGCAATACTATAATATTTTGAGTTTGAGATTGATTCAATGTATGATGGAAAGTTAGAGACCGATTCAAGTGCCACATGAAACACAACATAAGAGGTATAAGTAAATATACACAGAGAGGTATAAAAGACACCCTAAGTGGGTACTTACCGCTTTGCATTCTCATCTGGTCGAAAGATATACACTCCGCCGTCATCATGAGCAAATGCTTTAAGTCCTTCAAAGCAAGATTGGCCATAATGTAGTGCTGTAGCACCAATATGAATGTTTAGATAGGGAGACTGCATATAGTATGATATGTAAAGGATACCAGTGTGTTAGAATTTCATTTGCAACATATAAATTGAAGTAATCCCATCATTTGTGACGCCGGTGAACATTGAATACTGCAACAATGTACGATTAACTATAAACTTACCTCAACTAACTCAGCCTCACCCCATTTACCATCTCTATATACCATTCTCAAATGTGATTTAGTTGGTCGGAATTCAAAACCTAATTCTGACCATGGCAAGTCTGCTGTGCCTGGCTCTCCCACTTCTGTTGTAGATGTTGCTACTGATAATTGACTATTGATATTGCGTATTTTAGAATTCAATCTTTGCAATTGATTAGTAGATTGTATTGCAACATTATTGTAGTGCGTTGATGATGACAGTGATGTGGTGGTGAATGCCAAACATATTTTGATATTGGCCAACAGTGGGAGAAGGGCGGATGATATTCTCATGGTATTTTTATTATTATTTATTATTCGACGACTATACTATACTATTGATAATATAAGAGAATAGGAGAGGCGGCGGCGTAGGATAGTAAAGAGATAGAGCAATGCAATGAGTGAGTGAGTGAGTGGACTGAAATGAAGGGGCCTTTTTGTAGGCCCTTAGAGTATCTTTTACGGGGTTAAGTGTAAAGTACGTGTTATTATGGTGAGCAAGAGGAAGGCTGCAGTGACTATCTGACACCTCAATACAGCGGCATAATATCAAAGTCTATTGCAATTATATATCTATTTCATCATGACTCGCCTTCTTACTGTTGCTACTGTTGCCCTCGTTGGATCTGCCAATGCTTTCACTGGTAAGTTATAACTATGAGAGAGAGGATGCTTTGCTCTTGTATTCTTCTTCTATTAAGAGAAAATATCTAATACAACCTTATTGCAATGAATGAAACACAAATGGATATACAGTACCACAAAATAATCTTGTAACAAGAACGGCAACACCACTATTCATGGCAGATGAGGATACCAACCCATCTGGTGTAGAACGTGGTGTATCAATGGATCAAGATGGAAAGTCAAATGTATGGGCAATTGAACCAAAGATGGAAATTGAAAATAAGAGTAATGAAGAAAAGACAGGAGGTACTTTATTGGCTGTTGGGGGATTTGTTGCCTTTGCCGCCGTTGCTGCTGGTGTATTAACAAATTTACCTGATCCTGATCAATTTTAAGTTCGGTGAAAGGATACTACACTATTCTTTGGTACATAATAGGGGTACTTGGTTTAAAACATGGGGGGAACTTGAATATGGAGAGTTATCAATATTAGAATTAGAAGCGATGACACATATTTGAGTTTGAGTTGTGGACGGCTGAATCTGGAAGTTTCAATTGGATCAATTTACATAAGATTACTTCCGGAATCAGATTGTAAAGCTATGAAGTGTTGAATTGATATATCTGTGAATTTATTCACTTGCGGGATAAGCTAAAATCTTGCAATGAAGATGTGGTACCTTTATCCATCAGTATGCTGCAAAGTTGGCAGTTAGTTAAAGCATCGGCCAAACACTATATCAAGTCGTCATCGTCGTCAAACAGAGGCACAGCACTCCATTTCCCTACTACAACCGGTTCGCCTTTGTCGCTGTCGTCTGAACTCATCAATGATTGAAAGAATCCTTGATCCTTCTCTTTGTTCGTAACAACAGCATATATAACACCTCGTTCTATAGTCATGAACTCTGTATCTCCCGGCCACACACCCCAAGAGTCTTCATCGTCCAAAAGTTTGTCGATGTCTACACCTCTGCCTGTTCCTATTGACGACGAGTCACTTATCTTTGGCAGTGAACCTTTGACTTCTAGCCATTTATTTCTCATCTTATCTCTCACCATGACCAATTCGGCAGCATCCTTCATACCTCCTAAAGTTTCAAGAACGTCATTCCCATCTAAACGTCTATCGCCAGTCTCATGATCTAGTTGTTCATCTAGATTCTTTTGTGCTCTATCCTTGTTGTATTGATATGGTAAAAGCGTTTGAATGCCATCTCTGTACTGTTCAGTTCGGAATGTATTCGATTGCAATAACAATAGTTGATTCTCGGGAAAAGTTATTGAATTCCTTTCTATTGGTGTATTCATTGTCAAGTAAAATCTAAGCGTCGAGGCTTGCCCAAGGAGAGTATTGACATATGTTGGCAGAAGAGGCATCGGAGGTTCAATGCGCCATTGTCCACTCGAAATCTCTACATTCTGTTGCCCATTGTTATTGATGTATGTTGCACAATCATCATTGTTTGTTTCAATTGTACCAGTTGGTTTACCTCCAAGCCAACTATCATTCTCTTGTGAATTAGTCTCGGCATTAACTAATATCTCAAACGAAAGTGATAATCTTGTTTCTTTACCAAAATCCAATGTAAGCTGCCAATAGCCTGATGACCAAGGCGAAGGAGAAGATTGATCTGATGCCATCAAAAGTCGAGAAGATGATGTGTATCTTGTACGATATTTGCATATTGTATCTGATAGAGGACATACGTCGCAACTATGGTGCCTAATGGTTGCCATACCATATGATTGATGACTAAACGATAAGCAGCAGCCATATTGTAGTATCAATACCACTACCATTGTCAGACAACCTCTCATCATAATATTGCTTGTCATATTCATATGGTTAAGTTCAAATTTGAAAGATACCTATCACTGCCGACCGCCGCTTAACTTTGCAACATGAAAGATGGGTACATATAATGTTCTTCCATGCTTGGAGATGTCTCCTACATACCTATTCATAAGATATTGTGCAGGCATTGATTGCCATTATGAGACAGGCAGATCGCCAAAATAAACTCTTTGTTCCCTTTTATGAGAATTGTGATGTTTGAGATGTTATGCTCTTGTTGCTCGCTATTCATCCACCTCTTCTTCTTCACTAATATGATGAGCTTCCTTTATCTATTTCTTAACACTCTTATTATATCATGTGATATCACCGTTGATGGTTATTCTCCCGCACTAGCGCCACACATAACTTATGCATCAAGAATAAATAATAATATCAATGTTGATGTTCTACAATTCTGGGGCAAACAGAGGAATAAGCAAGAGATTGTTGATCATGTATCTAATGCAGTATTTAGTAATCATCAAAGAAGTGACCAATGGGTCGAAGTTATAAGTGCAGAGCCGCCGGTGCGTCTGAGCGATTCATATCTTTTGTGTAATACTTTATGTTACTAAAATTTCTATCTCTCTTTGATGGGAGGTTGATGGTTTTATAGTTGTTGGTGGTTCATGGATTTCTAGAAGAGAACTATTGTGATCAGATTATTGACGCTACATTAGAACCATCAGATGGTACACCGGCAGCTAAACATCAATTGAAGCGTTCCACAATAAACGACAGTCAAGATACTTCTAACACTCGAACATCAAGTACTGCTTGGCTACACGAAGAGCATTGTGAATTGCCCTTACGGACCTTTGCAGAACGAACTTCTGCTCTCTGTGGGCTTCCACCAATGAATATGGAAAACTTGCAAGTCGTTCGGTACCATCCAGGTGAGGAGTTCCGTCTTCACACAGATCACCTAGATAGGTACGTTAGGATAATATATTATATCTCTGATTCTGTCATTACTTTCGGTTGAACAACTCATGCTCATATGTATCTCATAGTTTCAATGAATTAGCTTGTGGAGGTAGACTATGCACCTGTCTAGTCTATTTGAATGATTCGGAACAGTCACAAAAAGAATCAACAGCAGATACATATAGAGAAGGCGAGTTTTCCGGCGGTCAAACTGAATTCCCTGAATTCAATACAGCAGTCGAACCGAAGAAAGGTTCGTGTCTTTTCTTCTGGAACTGTATAGAAAAGCCAGGTTGTACTGGGTATCATAAAGATATGTTTCTAAACGTCGATCTTAAACTGAGGCACGCCGGTTTGCCTGTAATTAGGTAAGCAAAGTTAATTGTGCACAATGGCCACAACCCACCCTTTGATCTTGGATTTCTGTGTTTAGACGACTACTCACTTGGCCGTGGATTGAGTTGACTTGTGCATATGATATGGTTTTGCAATTCCACTGATAAATGCTACCCCCCTACCTCCTCTTTTTGGATATACTTGTGACCATTGTGTGAAATTATTCCCTTAGCGGAGTCAAATGGGTAGCAAACCGATGGATTCATCCAAAGAAGTTTGGAGATGTACGAGGTTTGAGTTAGTAATAGTTGGATATATATATGTATAGAGATTCAAAGCCAAATATCAAGTCGTTCTGGTGATTTATCATTTTATCTTTTTTGCGAGAGTGATTTTCAAAAAAAAAATGAAGGAATTCAGTGTCTGACATCTTATTGATCTTTGGTGACACGACCTTTTGGGTCACAAGAAGTCAATAAATATCGAAGGATGCTTTGCAATTGCAATTCAAAGATTGATGTTGTTTCCCCAACAATTGCCGACCAAGTGGTTGCCAACGAAGACCTTGCATTCCTAATCGCATCATATTTATGTCCTATTACGAGAAATCCATCACGGTTGAGCGTTTGTCATAAGTTATGCATAGTATCCAAGAGATGGCATCAATCATTTAGTTTAGTACGAGCACAGTTACGATTTGATCATCTGATTCAACATACGAATGAAGATGATGAGAATACTTTATATCATAAGATTTCATACATACCAGGCTGTACAACAGAAGGTAATGCTGGCCAAACGATACCATTAGGTCCTCGTGAGGGTTGCCTTCAGATCCAACGTAGCTGTTCCAAAAAGGCATGTGTAGATGCATGTCATGAATACCGGAATTTCCTAGAGCGCGACGAAGACTCGGGGCGAGAGGACCGGCCTGATTCGAGGGCCGACTACTATTATCGAGCTCATCATGAAAGTCCAACTACTGAAGAGTAAGTTCTTCTCCTTATGTTCATATCATGTGCTCACATCCTATACTCACATCTTATGTTCACATCTTCTTCAATCACAGGTATATTCTACCTCGACCACTGATTTATGACTCAACAATCTCTTTTACAAATGAGATTGAATTTGATGATAAGCCTCGTTTGGTGAATAAATTCACTGCAAATATTGGAGATATTACTGGTGCAGAAAATCCTCTTGCGGCTGACGGTGAAAAGAGCAAGGAAGGGAAATGGAATTTAGGTTTCTTCGAGATAGTTCGAGTACAGGAAATGATAACGAGTAGTTGCAATACTCGACCTCCAAAGGGTAGCATAGGAAAGGATACAACATATTGGCTTCGAGCTTGCGGTGCACGACCTTCTGATCATCCCCGATGGGTAAGGTTTTGTCATTTAGTCGGTGAAGATCAATGCCGAATATTCCTTAAGAAACACTTGATACCCATGTTGGGACCACGGCCGACTGGTAATTCATTCTCCTCGAGCTTAACAAGTCCTTAGATAAAAGAGTATATGCCAACGATAAACACTGCTTATTTACTAAGAATAGGGAGCCAGCTACTCAAGTCGCACAACGACCAAACGTGAATCATCTTGCACGAAAGAGGCAATTAGTTCATAAAGGGTTGCCAGCTTCTTGACGTGTAGTAAACTAGTACATACAAAAAGTCTAACCCTTTGTTCAGATTAGCTAAAGCATATACATTCTATTCTTACTTCTTCAAGGACGTCACCTTCTATCTCGAACCTCTCTCTATCTCTCTATATATCTGTATCAAGGTATCCTGGATACCTCATTCAGTAAAAAATATCTCGAATCCTGTGTCGAATCACTCATCAAATCTCAACATCATCAAACATCATAACATGGCAAAGAAGAGAAGTAAACCAAAGGTAAAGGAACACGGCAAGTATTCACAAAAGCAGTTCAATGAAGTGCAGCAGAAGTCCTCGTCATTTTTCATCACTGCAGCGATTGCCATCCTTGGTATTATCCTAGCGTTATGGACACATCTCAAAAACAATGATGATGTAGTTTTATCTTTACAAGATTTGCTATCAATGGTACGAAGAAGTAATTCATTTAATCTAACAAACAGCGGAAGTCGCACATTACTTGCTACAGATGATATTAAGTCAGGTACAATATTGATGGAAATATCCCGAGATTTGATGATGTGAGTATCTATATATGTACATCACCTCGATCATGTCGTATATCTTACTCATTTCATTATATTATGTATTCATGTGATAGATGGGACCTTGATGCTTGCCGTAATGAACTCATACGAAGAGAGTTATTCAGTGTATTAAAAGGAGACGCATTGGAAACAATGAGTAAACGAGCTGCAATACTATCGTCATATCTAGCTTTATTACGAAATGATGCAATACCTGCTAGTGCTAGTCGACTTCAGATATCAGTTGCAAAGAATCTACCGACATATGAGGAGTATAAATCATTTCATCCGATTCTGGCTGACATAGAACTGATCAAGATATATCTTGGTGGTGATCATTCTCCTACATATCAACATCTTAAACAAGTTCGACAGAGTTTGAATGAAGAATATGATATGCTAGCTTCTACATCCAAATCATTTGCAAATCTAATCTCTCGTCAAGAATATCTAGCATGTAGAATTGCTGTTCAAAGTAGAACTTTCGAACTGAATGATATACCAACATCCGAGGTAACAAGAAAAGAAAGAACATACTATAAAGAGCAAATTGGTATTGATTTCACCTCTGTTATCTCTCTTGAACCAGTGAATGATTTCATGAATAGTCATATTAACAATAACGTCAGAGTTGGCGGATATGATGCCAAGAAAAGAATAGGACAAACGTGGAGTATAAAGGATATTAATGTGGGTGATGAGTTAATCAACTCTTATGGAGACACATTCTATAATCATGTATTATTTACACAGTATGGATATATACCCTCAGATGGTACGGGGCAATCAGTGATATCTTTAGCGACTTACCATGATGTCAGTCTTGCTGGTGGCATTATGAGCGGTACCTCAAAAGCAAATGATAAGTTACTATCAGCGAATAAAATCCTCCCCTATTTACAATATGACTATGGGTACCCTGAATGCATAACAAAAGACAATCAAGACGCCTTTGAATTGAAACGGCTAAAGTTGAAATATCTCCAACGGATTGCTGCCAATCGACAGTTTTGGGTATTACCGTTGCCACCAAGAGTATCAACTGAGAGAACTCCAAAGACAACAACGACACTTCCTGATAATTATAATGTTCCTGCTTTCAGTGAAGACATCTATGAATACTTGAATGTAAATGCACTATCACTCATGTTGTCATGTCGATTGATAACGCTTACCGGTGATGACATTGATGATGCCAAGTCTTTGCTACAAGAAGATTTAGATACATTGGATAAATCGGTAAATGGAGAGACACCACCACTTAGACTAGAAGAGCTAGAGGTTAGTCTCACATGGATGATAAAATGCATACACTGCATGAAAAAGCTAGCAGCTATTCAATTCGACAGATATGAAGCATCGATTGATAATCAAATTAACATGATTCACTCTTTAGCTGAAAGTGGTCGTTATAACTCTTTAGAATGGCATGCAGCACATGTTCAATTAGAGGAAATGCAAATCAAAGCACTACATACTTGGGCTACTGCCGCATTGGAGAGTGTGGTCGATGAAGAAATGGGCGAGCTGCATGTACGGGACGAGACTTGTTCCGAGGAATATAGTATATCACTACTTAGTTGATAACATAAGTTCTAGCCTAGGTTACGGACTATGTGCATTATATCCTTCCGCCAGTAGACTAGTTGTAAGGTCATTTGCCTCTGTCTCTGCACTTTCTTCTATCACTGTATCCCGTTCCGTCACTGCATCTTCAAAGTATTCTCTAAATGGTGAATCATCAGCGGGTGTGCCGTCTGAGTGTTTTGTATAGAGATGAACATAGTGTCAGATGTATATGTAAACTAAGATCATATGATGTGCATAATCCAAATCATCATATAATATGCACAATCCAAATCATACACTTACCAAATATCCGAAAGCTAAATGCTCTTATTGAGTTGCGCATCGATGCTCTCTTTGGTTTGGCCGCATTCTCTCGTATCTTTGTGACGGTATCATTTCTTTCAGAATCAGGTGCATCTGGTATAATGTTTTCAACTTGAGCTTCTTTGTTTGACCGTCTCTGAAGAACAAAGTATATGACCATGATTATAAATCCTTGAAAAGAGAAGATGCAATCCGAGACGATGACCAAGTTGTAGCTAATCGACCCGTTGAATATTCGAATGAGCCGGTCAATGATCTTTGGAAAGTATCCAAACCAGAATGATGCCAAATATAGTCCTGTTTGCCATGCCACCTCCTTTAATCGTCTCTTCCTGGCTTTTTCCAGTAACCGAGTCATACCAATAGCATCATCGTGCTTCCTTTGTATCTTCTCGAATGTGCAAAGCAATGTAATGATAGTAACGGTACCGATGAGAAGCTCAATCCCAATAATGAAAATAAAAGCTGAGTATTTCTCCGTTGCATGTGAATGATGACATTCAGCATCATTGAAGATATCACAACTACCATGTATATCATTTCTGCAGAATCCAAGGGCAGCACTGTACCCATCCATTGCTAATGCAGTAATAGCTAAAGCAAGAGGGAGGACATAAGCCCCAAGATGAATCCACTTCTCTATCCACGCATACTTCTGTTCTTGAAAGTTGTTTCTTAGAGCAACATCTAAGTTAAGAAGAGAAAGAGAGAGAAGGGCAAATGTAAATATGATGTGAGCAATGTTGATATGCAATGTTACATATGATATGTATATAACAATAACTTACATGCATAGATACTTAATGATGCATAATAGAAGGGAAATGCCAAGTAGAATATTGAGAATATGAAACCTTGAACATCACATGTTATTGTGTTGCCCTTCTCTCCAACAGCCCAAGGAGTAGGTGTTGGCATAGCCTGTGTTATTATAAGATATGAGCAGTTTTCATTAGTATATGCGTTTACCAACTTTGTATCAGTATTTCGTACTAGATACCATAGATTAAATCTATACATACAACACTCACCCATGTCCCAATAAACAAAACGATTGATAATGGTAGGAAACATATAAATATTGCAAGCATTAGACGATGATACAATCTTTTTCTTTTCTCTGGTCTCTTGAATAATAGATAATAGATACCATAAATACACGCTACAAAACTGAGTATTGCAAATGGTTTTTGAGCATACGCTAAAGCTCTTTGCTCTGTTATTGTTGGTAATGATGTTGTTGATGACATGATGTTATGATGTATGCGTTATTGTGTTAGCAAATAAATGTTATGTAATCGTATGTCTCTAGATCTTGGTGATGCTGTTGATGGGGATTAGGTCTCTTTCCTCTGCCGTCCTCGCTATTGTTGTGAAGAACAAATGAATAATAATACGCCATAACTCCTCCTCTCTGGCACGGCTATTGTTTGGCGTCGATATTGTCTTGCTATTAGGCTCCTACGCGTCCAATCATCTTACTTGCTTTTAGCTTAGTGTCAAAACTTTTAAGGATATAAAGGGCAGCCAAGGGCATAATGCCCTTGAGGGTCAACTCTCCTCATAACATATAATAACTTTGCGTCAGCGTTGCCGTCAGTGCATATACGACCGTCTTCGATCGAGATAATAGATGCTACACTCAGTTTGTCTAACAACATACATAAAAGTTCATCACTCATAAATTTATTGATAATTGATAATCTCTGATAAATTAGATCATATTGAATTGACAATAAGTAATCGACCTCGATAAAAAGTATCATGTTGCTGCAATCTATTGTATTTATATGCTTCAATTTTGCAAATGCTTGGTCACCTACCATATCAACAAGAAGTAGTATCAGTAGAACAAGTGGTAGTCTCATCGTCGGTTCTACCTCACATTTATTACAAGTTAATGCAAAGAAAGACGAAGAATGTAGTATCAAATCATCATCTTCGTCAGCATTAATGGCAAGCAAACCTAAATCTGGTGATATATGTACTTTTACTCTATCCAAGTTTGAACCAGTAAGTAGTGGCGATGATAAACTCGTGTTGGAACCACCATTGTTTGATACTGAAGGTACTCTGCAATTGGTTTTGGATGGAGGAAACTACTTACCAGGATTGCACAAGTTATTATCAACAATGTATGTTGGTGAAAGTATTAAAGGAGCCAAAGTGGATGGGGGATATGGAGCTTACAATCCAGAACTTGTTCTTGCTATTAAAACATCTGATTTGGGAGCTATTGATCAATCACAGATTAAAGTAGGCACGGTGCTTCAAATCCAGAATGGAATCAAAGTTAGAGTTACAAAGATTGATTTAGATGCAGATAGCATGACGCTAGACGCCAACCCACCAATGGCGGGTGCTGCCTATGAAGTGGACGTTAAGCTTGAGAAAGTGGAAGATGGAATTATAGATTGGGGTTATGTTGCAAATGGTGGAGAATTAGAAGGATATAAAGTAGCTACATTTGGATTAGGTTGCTTCTGGGGAGGAGAATTAATGTATATGAGAGTACCTGGAGTTGTATCGACTCATGTAGGTTATACACAGGGGACTAAAGAGAATCCAACATATGAAGAGGTTTGTACTGGCACTACTGGCCATACTGAAGCAATTAGGATTGTCTATGATCCAAAGGTAGCGTCTTTTGAGTCCTTGGTCAAGTTAGGATTAGATAGACTTGGCGCTGATGTTTACAAAAAGAACCAAGTAGGGAACGACAGAGGAACCCAGTATCGAAGCGGAATCTACTATCATAACGATGATCAAAAGAAGATTGCAGAAAAAATGTTAGAGGAACTCGGAAGTGGAGACAAGGAAGTACAAACCGAGTGCGAAGAAGCTACAACATTTTTCATAGCTGAGGACTATCATCAGCAATACCTTTTAAAGGGCGGTCAGTCTGCCAAGAAGGAATCGACTGAAACAATTCGATGTTATGGTTAGGTACAAGTCTGATAACGCCTTACTAATGTTGCAACTGTCTACTATCTACTAATTCTACACGATTTATTGACTCTTTCGTCCTCCAGACCTCTCAATTGCATCCAGTTCTGTCTTCAAGTAATTATATGTATCCCTTGCCGACGGTCTTAACACAGGATCATTTCTATAACACCTATTCATGGCATTCACGACAGCTTTTATACTTGGATCAGTTGTGTTGCGGATTTCTGGTGGTACTTTGGGCTTTGCACCTCTCAGTTTTGCACGAACTATCTTCTCCTTGAGTTCCTCTGTAATTTTGGGTAATACTTTTGGATCTTTTTGATAATCATACTTCCAAGGAGAATTTCCACAGACAACCTTAAAGAGTATGTTGCCCAAAGCGTATACATCTATCTTCTCGTTTAAGCTTCCGATTGTTAGATGGTTTTCGTCACTTACAGACAATTGCTCTGGAGACATCCATTGTGGATTCGCAAATCTGCCTTTGAAAGTACAAGGTTGTCCCGTTTGAACATTCTTCTTTGGAAATATTGCAATGTTGAAATCATTAAAGATGGGCATCGTTTTACCGTTTCTATAACCGAGTAGCACATTGTCCATGTTTATATCATTGTGTATCAATGATGCCATACTTTGAGTTTTGTTGTCGTCTGCAGAAGCAACCACGGAATGTATATCAGCTAGACCCTCCGCCATCAATGTGGCATATCGTAGTTTGTCGAGTGGGTCAAGCTTCGGTAGTAAGCCCTTCAAATCACCACCGGCAAATTCCTGTATTGACGACGAGCCACAGAAACTATGTATGTTGATAACAAATTGACTCTTTGTTAATACATCCAGAGATATGGCATCAACTTTACTCAGCTCGAATACCTCCATGTTTGGCTCATGAGTGTATCTATGTTGGTTGACAGAATAAAGAACGATATATGTGAGCAATAATAGGGATAGATTGATTATCTAGTAGCACTCAATTGGAACTCACTTGAGAGATTTGAGAATGACTGATTCATCTATCTTCCAGGCACTTCTCCAGTATCCTTTGTTGCTAACTAGACTAAATGTCAAATCATAAAGCAATGAAGAGATGTCCATTTCATGCAAGGAGTTGCATGTTGGCTGGTAGTGGTATAGGATAAATGAATGAAAGAGTAAGTTATGAATGAGTTAGTTATGAAAATATTGATAAAGAGAATGAACTTACATGAAGAGTTGTTTGCCAATCAGCCATTGGTACACATTGATCATCATTTTCCCATACTGCAGTCGAGCTTCTCATGGCTAATGCTTCTTGATCTTCTGATTCATGATCTAAATCACCTTCGCCACTACCTTCATGGACAGGCCAATCTTCAAGATTAGTAGTACCTTCATCTAATTTGGATATTATGTCACTAATGCCATCCAATATAACCACTTGCTTGTGTCTTATTGATGTTGTCGATGTAGGCAGTGATAATTCTAATTGAGGTAAGTGACTCTCTCGTCTTCTACTTGGATGAAACTTGAAAGTGCGGAGTTGGTGCTGGTAATGTTGCACACTGTCTATTATCTCTATCTGTTGTATATCTTCCTTTCTTTTCCAGTTTATAGCTTGTTCAGAAGTATTTGATTGTTTACGTAACTTTATTTCCTGTCTCTTCATCTGTTTGAGTTGTTTAATCTCAACTTTCCTTTGTTGATATTCCTTTTGACTGGGACCCTCTTTACTACTATAACTTTGACTTATTCTATTCTTCTTGTCTTGAAATAATCTCATTCGTTTGCCAAATCTACGATCTGCAACTTTTACTGGTATCGGTTCCCAAGCTCCATCTATCTTTTGTCTATCCACTGATACTACACCTCTATAAGTGTCACTCCAGAAATACATATTCATAAACAACGATGATAAGATTAGTATCCCGAGAATTGATAATATGTTACTATTTTTAGATGTAAGCATTGTTATTGCAATTCGTTGATGTGGTGATCTAGGCGATCGTCTGGGTGAAAGAGTAAGAGTAAGAGTAGGCGGCGAATTTCTAAAGTTGTTTGGTGACGATCGACCACTTATTGATCTAGTAGGCGATCTATATTCATATGTTATATTCTCCACCGCCGTCATATTATGTTTATTGTTCTTTGGTGACGATTTCATAGTATTATAGGTACTGTTATCAGTCTATACTACTCATTCACCTAAAGATTATACAGTGCACCACTGCTGACTGCAAGAGTTACTACTATTTTGTGTCTTCGCTCACTCGACGCTGGTTTTGTGATATCAAACAGAAGAAGAGAACATTTGCCACTGCACACCGTCGTCTGCCTCTATATTAATTCAAATTAGGTAATGCATCATCTCGTAATAACTCTAAAAGCTAAGTAGAAGACGGCTTTGCTTTCGATTTATGAGAGTTTGAAAATGAGAGCATCGGTATCCTAGGATACACTACACGAAAGGCAAAACTCTTCTCTTCCTTTACAAACTTCCCCTCATCGCCGAAGTCGACTACAATAATATCAACAACCATTGCAATCAAAACAGAGTTCAATTATATAAATCAACAAGCAATTCATATCAGTTTAAACAATCATATATAAATAATGAAGATTCAAGCATTAACTCTAGCAGGTCTTGGCGTTTCATCTGCTGCCGCCACTTCCAAACAATTACCAAATGAAATTGCAGCAACTTCTGATTTAGGCAGGTCTCTCCTTTCTAAATCACGTCGTTTAGATGATGGTGAAGAGGATACTACATGGATTGCAGGATACTCATTAAAGTTCCAAGGATGTCATCATCATGCATCATACAATGCCGATGTTGATGACGAGGACGATGTACGTGTCAAGGTCTCAAAGTTGGCACACTTTCGCTTATGCCCTGCTGATTCATGCTCAACTTGGTTAGGTGCTGGTTGTTCTAAGGGATATGGTGATTATGTTGTTGATTTGACTACCTTTGCAAAAACATTTGTTGAGAGTCAGAAGCGGTAAGTATATCTCTATCAAATATTGTTCTTGTTCTCATATTGCAATAGATATCCAAAGCTCACATCACATGTCATCTTACATTATATGTATCTCATGCCCCTCATATCAATCTCAGTGCTGAAGAGTATACATGTCAAATGTTCATGTACGAAAACTGTGATTGTACCGAATCTGATGATAAGGATGATAACTTCAACCGTGAATATTGTGAATACGATTGCTACAATAATTCCAAGAATGGTAAGATGAAATCATGCATTGATCGTGACCCCTACAATGATGACGAGGAAAGTCGTGATGAGTTTAGAGCTGAGGAATTCGCTGAATGTAAAGAGTTTGAGCAACCCGAATTCGATGATGATGATGCCAATAATAACCGTCGTCTTGATCAGGAAGAGGAAGAGGTACAGTATTACATTGGACCTTACTGTACTGCCAACGGAGGCGCTGTACACCTTGGTTTGTATACTGATGATACGTGCACAGAATTTGCCGACGATAACTCTGGAATTGATACTTACAAGACACTAACTCGTGGTGAGGCTCTTCCATTCTCCACCACCAGTTTAGTCAGTGCCGACTGCGTAAGCTGTATTGAGCAAGAAGACCCTAACAGGGAGGATGATAATGGAGATGACGCATACAACGGTCCTGAAGTATCCAATCAATGCGCTGAGTTATACGAAACTGCAGGAAAGTGTGAATCATCCATCAACCATGATAAGGCAGGCAAGACATCAGACTCGAATGATAATGCTTGTGGATACATTAACGGTATTCAGTTCACCAAGTTGAATGGTATGGTTGACACATCTACATCCAAGTTGGCAACCTTTTTCATCGTTGCTTTTGCTGCCGTTTGTGTTGGCTTAGCTGGATTTGTTTACAAGTTGAAGAAGCAAGTAGATCAGGCTAGGGCCACTCCTTTGTTAGATTAGAGAAATAGATAGAATCTAGAGTGAAGAGGACTGAGTGCATGTAGGGCTGGTTATAGAATATATGTCAATTTGTTTGGTATGGACCCCCTCGTCCCTTTGATAGTGTGGGCGTAGTATGAGCTGTTGTGTTGCCTGGAAGATAGATAGATGTTTATGATTAGATAGATTAAGTAGTAGATCGATAGAGTTATAGATGGAAATCCTCTTCACTTTGTTTCCCCATGGTACCTTGATATTTGTTTTTTTATCAGCTCGACACCCAAGGAAACATCTGCTATTGTCAAACCAATTGAACTATTTGTTTGTACTGCATGTTCGAGCATTTCTTTATGTTGCTGTCCTTCTACCGCGACAATATCCTCATCATCTAACGCAATCCAAGATCGGACAACGAATGATTTGGTATGTTTCTTGTTCTTTCCTGTATCACTCGTTGTATTCTCATTCACCCATTTCATAATTTCACCATGTCTAGTTGAATGATAAGTTGGATCTGTTATATCAAAGAATGAACAATTTGCTTCTTTCCAAGTTTGTAGTATGGAAGCATCTTTCAATCCTTTCTTATTGGCATAAATTTGAAAGCTATTCAATATATCTCGAATAAACTCTTGACGTGCTCGCCATGTAGATGATAATACAATTACTGGATTTCCTTTCTGGACTTGATTTGATGTTGTAGTGAATGATAGATTGCTAATCTTTTGCAATAGTGTAGTAAGTGCATGCATTGTATCATCTGGAAATAGGCAACCTTCGTGTGTAGGTGTTTCATTATTGTTATACCCATTATCAGTATCACCGAACGGTAGTAAAACTCCATCAATATCAAGTAATATAACATCTATGAGATTTGTCATCATCGATGTATAATATAATTTGGTAGTGCTTCACTTATACTCTCACCGTCGAACTGTAACATATCATAAATTGAACTTCATATCCAAAAAGCATATTAGAAACGCAGGAGACCATCCCACCGCATGATATAAGTAATGGGCGATCTCTCTTCAACCGCGCTATCCCACTAAAACACTGGCTGCACCCAGTTGTTATTTTGGCGATACACTCTCCTTCACGCAGAGCCACTAAACAACTAACCACCTACCACTGCACCCCTCCTACGCTACACCAACACAACTCATGGCTGCAGTGTACGATAATCCACCCACTACATTCGGGTGTACACCTGCCCTATTATTAAATAATGGTCCTAAAAATGCAGTCGCTGCCGTAGCCGGAGGAGCTGATAATATACCAGTATCAAATATTATGGTACACCCACTAGTTTTATTAAGTGTATTAGATCATCATACACGTAGACAGGAGGGTGCTGGACGTGTTATTGGTACCTTACTTGGAAAGAGAGATGGTGATAGGGTAAGTTTTCTTTTTGCTGTTGTTTTGTGGTGGTTGTTTAATATGTTTGTTGCAATGAAAAATTTTGCATAAGATGTGGTCAAAATTAGTAACACTTACTCGCTTACTCAATTTATATTATACCGCACATGCACCCTCAATAATATAGGTTGAGATTACCAATGCCTTTGCCGTACCCCATGCTGAACGCGGTGATGAGGTTGCCATTGGTAAAGATTTTAATCGTCAAATGCTATCTCTCCACCTTCGTGCCAATCCCCGTGAAACTGTTGTGGGATGGTATGCCACGGCCCTACCAGAACGTACCGCCGGGGGGAGTAAATGCATTGCAGATACTAGTTCATTAATTCATGAATTTTATGCTGGTGAATGTGATGATGATCCAATCCATCTTGTTGTGGATACTAGTTTGGATACCGATGAAATGGCACTCCGTGCCTACAAGTCCATACCCGTGACTGTTAAGGGCGAGGCATTGGCTAATGTATTCCATGAAATTCGATTAGCTATGAAATCATCCGAATCGGAACGTATATGTATTGATAGGATGATTGGTGCATCATCAACACCCGTGGGTGCCTCGACGAATCAAGATGAAAGTTTAGCACTTAAGATATCCATGGAAAAGTTATTATGTATGCTTGAGAAGTGTTCCGAGTATGTTGATAAGGTTGTTGCGGGGGATATTCCCGCTGATGATGAAGTTGGGCGTGATATTTCTGATACACTCAACTCCATACCCCGGATCCGACCGGAGGTATTTGATAAGATGTTCAATGATAGTTTACAAGATTTGTTAATGGTGACGTATTTGTCCAATATTACTAAGACCCAGCTGACTGTGGCTGAGAAGTTGAATGAGACATTGGGGAAGTAGAGGGTATATTGATTTACACGATATAATAAATTGCAAGCGAGAAATTGAGAATAAAAAGAAGACACTGATGAAAAGAAGAAAGACAAACAAAGTGATGTGTAACATTGCTACTGATCAAAGGGGAATATGGGGGAATAAGGTAAAAATAAAACCGTGATATCAAGTAATACATCTATATGCAATAAACATGCATCCAGTTAGCCAGTAGTCAAGTCCACTCTTGTGCGAGTTAGCTATGGTAGGCGCAACCTCTTTCCCCTCCTACCTCCCCTTCCACGTGTCACACGAAAATATCTTTTATTTTTTTCGACCTTCAATCTTCAACTATTTGTGCTTATTGATTACATCTATCGGAGGAGTTAAGAGACAAAGAACAATGGATTATCAATGTAAAATAAGGAGAAGAACTACTGTTAGTAGGCGTAGGTCATGTTATATGGCCGGCGGCGTACTAATCTTGGCTGCAATACATCAAACGATAGCATTTTCACCATCTGTATCTTCCTCTCCTTTATTGCAATCTAATAATATCGTAGGACCACTACATGCACAGAATTCAGCTATGGAAAGAGGTGAAATGATATTAGCAAGCGATAGTGATCGACTACTAAATGCGGCATTTTCATCTCTCAATGATAGAGATAAATATGAGACTGTACTAACTGGCTTATGTGCAAAGGTTATCGATGGCGGTGCTGATAATGCCAAGGAGGGATTAGTCGATCCAATGAGATTAATGGAAGAGATGAATTCGAGTGGTATTATGTCTGGTCCGAGGGGTATTATTGGATTAATTGATGTAAGTAATATTATTTGCTCAAATGTTGTGAAATTCTATTATTTGCAGTTTGCAACTCTATATCTTATTCTTATGTATCTCCTACACAAATTGGAATATATAAATTACAGGCAACAGCATTAACATCAGATGCACGAATAATGGCAAAGGTTATCTCACTTATTATAAAGAATGGATCAATTCGTAACTATGGTAGTTTACAAAGTAGTATCAATTTATTCCCAAGATCATCATCATACTCAATGAACTTTAATAATCAAGAACAACAAAGATTGGAAAGTCTTCCACCAGTACCAGACGATGAAAGAGCAGCCGAGGTATCACAGGCGGCTATATTCTCGGGAGTTATTGCAACTTGTATTGGTATTAATATATTCGGGGGATTATTTGGTTTAGAAAATAATGGTTTAACAAACCTAATACTGGGAGTTGCAATAACAACAGTTGTTGTTGATAACTTCTTTGATGTTATTGTTATGGGTGGATCAACTGTGGCCAAAATGAATGAAGATAATTTACCAGAGAGTGCAAAGAATTTAAATGCACCAAAGAAGGAGGACATGCCGCTGGGCATCGGAACCGGAAGTTTAACCGGTAGTGTGGTGAGGGGACTTGGTCGATTATTGTCAGATAATACTGAAAGGGACTGTCAATGCGAGGCTGCTTCAGTGTTTGCTGCTTATAGTCTAGCACTACCATGTTTTGCATTTCAACCAAATGCCTTGGAAGGTGCAGCGCTAGTACTTGAGTCTATGGGAGGAGAAACCTACAATGAAGGTGATGAATTCAACTTGCAGGGCAGTATGGATAGTTTGGCATCAGATGCTGGGTTGCTCAAAGTACTTATATGGTTAATGGCTCCAGTGGCAATGGAACTTAGTAAATATCCTCAACTAATGGCATCAGAACCCAGAGAAGCAGCTGGATTGTTAGAACGACTATCTAGGAAGCAACTTCTTGATGGAATCTTACCAGAGGACGATGAGCAGAGGGATATCTATATACGCTGGGCGCTAGCTGAGGCGGATCAACTATTGAGAAATAATGCCAAGTCGGTTGATCAGCTATCAGAGGCGCTAGCAGGTGGTGCGGCTACTGTAGGTGATTGTGTGGCAATCTTAGAAGGTTGGTGATCGATAAAGTAAATAATTGAGTTCAATCATAATGTTTGACATGATGGTTTACATAGAATTACTCTTAATGTTTCTATTTCCTAAAGACTTCAAAGTCAAGCTCTCGAAGCCAGTATTGCCTCTTCGTCGGCAGAAGCTTCAGTCTCTTCTATGAAATTTGCAACCCCTTGGCCATCCCGCAGCAGCAGTCTTATATCGTGATACTGTAGTAGAGTCGGTCTGTGGCCAACAGAAACATAGGAAGCAGGTACTCCTTCGGCTGAAATCAGTCGTTCCCTAATAAGATTATACATCCTCCTTTCAGCCACAACGTCCAGTGCTGAAGTCGATTCGTCCATTATAACGAGCTTCGGTCGATTGATAAGCAATCTTCCAAAGGCAAGTCGCTGTTGCTCACCCAAAGACAATGTATTGCTCCAATCAAGAGTAGAGTGAATACCTTTCAAGGGATCACCATCACCGGCAATGGACGCCAGATTAGGCAAATCTACCACATTAAGAATGTTGAGCAATGCCTCATCACTCCAGTTATCATTTAGCTGAGGCGATGGGGACTGGCCAAGCTCTGTACTAGGATATAGCAGTTGATCTCTAAGAGACCCTTGAGGGCAGTACGGTCTCTGGGGTAGGAAATAGACATCACTCGTTCTTGTTATTTCACCATCACCGTTATCCCACAACCCTGCAATTGCTCGAAGCAAACTACTCTTGCCTGCACCTGATACTCCCGCGATGAGTAAATTTTGTCCCTTGGTTAGGCGGAGATTCAGATTGCGGAAGAGAGTGCGTTTATTGTCAGGTGTAGTGAGTTGGACGTTCTGCAATGTCAATATTGGCTGGGGTGTTGACGAAGACGAAGGTAGGCCACCGTCAAAGGTATCAACCTCTCTCACGGTTATACCATCTGAAAGCTCGGGAGGGAAGCTCTCCTTCTCGATAATAACATCTTTATCATCATTCGATCTATCAGGATCTAGTTCTTGAATTGCCTTCATGAAGAGGAAGAGACGATCGATACCGGCCATGAAGCTTGCGATACCATTAAACTCATGAATGATTATCGACAGATCATTCAAAACATGCCAGAATGCTTGTCTTGATTGGGCGATGACTCCAAATTCAATAATACCAGTGAAGTACTGATGCGCTAAGATGAAGATTGGTAGGATGTTCACAATGTGATTATAAGTCTCTGTGAACGTATCCAGCCTTAATTGTGCCCAGTTGATAAGAGTCATATTGTCAATCACCTGTAGGATTGGTATTAAGTAAGAAGAACTCGGTGGTGAGATTACATATACAAACAAATGTTACTTGTACACATAATATAACCACTTACTCTGTCGAACTTCACTCCAGTCTCATTACTTTCAACTGCCTCGCCGCCGTAGAATGCAATGGATTCAGCATTCTCTCGTATTCGTACAAGGTTAAATCTGAAATCTGCTTCCCTCTGTAGGCTTTCGTAGTTCAATTTGATAAGAACTTTACCGATTAATATTGTGAATAACGTACCCACACCGGCAAATAGTAAAATGGCTATGAATAGCTGTGGCATTATCGACCAAAGGATAAAGCAAAAGCTAACAAGATCAACTGTTGTATGAACAATCGTCAGGAAGAACGATAGCGAGTAATTTGTGAAACTGTTTACATCCTCTTGTATACGTTGATCTGGGTTATCCATCTCATTTCTGCGATCCTGGTAATCTCTGGCTGTACCTCCAGCCGCTTTTGCTTGTCGTTCTAACCCGTAATAAACCTTATTTGAAAAGTACAGCTTTAATACTCGCTCGGTCAACCATTTGCGCCATTGAATCCCGAGCTGAACTCGAATGAAACGAAAGCTTACTTGTAGTGGAATCAATACGATCATACTTAAGATGAACTTCATCATAACTTGATAGAACTTTTGAACCTCCTTCTCTGACAGAGCCGTGTTAAAGTCACGGATTAGGTAACTGAAGTACACATTGATACCACTGTTAACAAATGTAAGTACAAGTAATGTTCCGAAGAGACACCGACCCTTGCCAGATTCCCTGAAAAAAGGAAAAGACATCATACAGAATTGATGCCATTGTTCCTTCAATCTATTCCTGTACTGCTCGGGTACATCCTCATCCTCGTCAGATGATGTGTTTTCATTTTCATTCCACTCTTCATCGTCATCGTCGGGATCTAGTTTCACTGCAGCACGGAGATTGCTTTGTGCTAAAGACATATTTGTCCCGGAAAGTATAGCCCGAGCGGCATATACCGATCCGAGTTGTCGACTATCCTGTGTGGATAAGTAAAACATATCATAAATATCATTACCCTTGTCGACATTGTTCGGGGCGATGTGACCTCCGGGGAGTAATTCCTTGATGGTATGGATAGCACCGTTAAATGTAGAGTTGGTTGCCAGGGCATGCATGAACTTGTCTTCATCAAACAATATACCGTGACTACTCTCGACCTTGGCCTTGATTTTAGCAGCGAGGGACTTTGCCATGACATGGTCAATAACTTGTGTGGGGTCTAAATCATTAATGATAATCTTGATTGCGTCCATAATTACTACTTGACGGAGGTTATCCTGCAATCAATAATAAGAGGAAGAGGGTTAGTGCACATATTGTAACATACGATTAGTACTGATAAATACACATTCTTCTCACCCTAATCATATCTAGTGTCTTTTCATTATCCAACACCAACCGCACGAGTTCATCCACACTACTTGATTGTGATTGAGTAATGCCACGAAGTTTGGTTTCATCTTCCTCACACTTGTTTAAGTTGCGTTCGAGTACTTCAATCTCTTTCGTGTAGGCATGATTCTCTGCTTTTAATAACATTCGTGTTTCAACTAGTAAGATTAATGCTCGTCTCGAGGCTGGTTTGGTATGGAGAAGGTTGGGCGGTTAGTGATGACGTAATAGTCATTAAAACACAAATATATACCTTACAACATAATATAGCAGGTATACATGACATAAACATACACTCATAAAAACACAAACAGCATTAAAACTTACTTGGTAATGAAAATATAAAACCTTTCTCGTACCAAATCATCAATAACGAATTTAATATACCAAATGCAGCCATGACGTAACTGGAAGATGCGCGTTATCAGAGTTTATGATGATGAAAGAGAGAAGATTATAACATATGTTAGTACATATGATATGCAAGGGCAATCAATAAAGACAAACTAAGGTCAAATAAAGCAGTAAAGTCGCCAAGACTTTACACTGAACACATGAATTCATATCATAAAACAATACTAACGCGGACTTTCATGACAACATAATCCTCAATCGGATGATCAACTGGTTTAAATATGTAACATAATATCGATGCAGCAATGGTACCTATCCCTAATAAAATTGCTAACGCTGATTTAAGTACTTGGGGTATACACGGACAGCATGCTCCCGCGTATGTTGATGATGTTGTAGAGTTATTATCATCATTATTGAATGGAGAACCAGACCCTCCATTAATTTCAAAGGCTGTCTCAATATTATCATAGCTAGTACCCACAGTAGTAGTACTTGTTAGTAATGCCAGTTCAGGATCTTTGCCATTCTTTTGAGAGAATGAATAGTTTGTATTTGTATTGCCACCTTCTCCTATGACCCCACCTTCATTTTCTAATAGTGGTGAGTACATAATTTTATTTTGTGTTTGTCAGTATTATATGTTTGGTATCTAATCCCTCTGTACTTTTATACACCAATTGCAATTAAATAACAATCCTGTGAGAGCGTCTTGGACTGATCGTAGCAATCCCTATACAATAAACAACATGATCATGGTTAGCAACAGAAGTCCATTGCAAAAAATTCTGACTTTCGCGCCGTCAGGCGCTTTCTAGAAAGTTTTACGAGCGCGCAGCGCGAGGAATCGAACTCGTGGACCAACTTTCTAGAAAGACATGTATACCGAAACGCCTAGGGAATCTGGGAGTCTTGTCATCCATTGAAAACTCACTACTCATTACAACATCTCGTTAACAAAGGCACGAGATTGGTATATAAGTTATGTATGAAATATTGAGTTTCGTGTACTCGGGGTATTGTTTCTAAATCAGTTTTTCGTGATCTTTTCAATAGAAGCGGTGCCGTGGTCTAAAAATCATTAGTTATTGATATACAATAGTATTAGTACGGCCATCAAAATCAAAAGTTGCGGTAGCAGTACAACCTTCTTATTGCTAGTGGTATTGATACAAACATCCATTACTGATATAAATATACAACAATTATGTCATCGGGTATTGATAAATCACGCCTTTCGAAAGATGTTGGTAGGGCTCCTTCCACCGCAAAGCAAGACGATCCAGCAATTGACCTATTCGAATATTTCTTAACAGAAATACTATCATTACCATCCCTTAGTGAAATTAATAGTTCGGAGCTTGATGAGGATATGGAGAATATTATGACCGGGTATTCAGTGTACCTACAAAATACAAACATTCCAGTTAACCATAGAGCATATCTAAATGATACAACAAAGTTACCCACATCATTCCTGAAATTCACAACACTAAAAGAATACCTCAGCAAAGCAATTAATTTAATGACTAAGACCTTCCCTGATAATGAGTTTTTAAAAGATAAAGAAGCTGTTGGTGATATTTCAGGTAAAAAGTTTGCGAAGGCATGTAAGAGGAAGCAGCAAGAAAAAGATGATTCATTTGGACATGAGTCTAAGATTGGTCTATATCGTGTAGCAAGGCATGGCAACCGTGGAAGATTTGTACCACATTGGACGTCTCTAGTGAATGTTGAAGATATTTGTTCTAACATGGTAAGTAAAACCATGAGGGGAGACACAATTAATAAACTTACAGACAAGAGACTTGCTATTGTTACCACACAACAATGTGTTGGAAGGGGAGGTGAAACGGGATTAATGGATGTGAAAAATTTTCAGTACGACCAGTCACTGGATGTATTTGATCCAAAGTGGGTTGAACGGAAGACACTTCACTCTTATTCTTGCCCCATAGTCCCTAATAAGGATGGTTGGGCATCTGATTGGTATCATTCCTTTGGTTGTTATGCAGCATGTGGTGGGGGATTATATCATCATAAGGACGACAAATCTACCAAGCTCTTCCCTCACCTGGCAAGTATGGCTGGTAGTGGTGTGTCACGTCACATAACAGAGGTACTTAGGAAGTACTTACATAAAGATGTTCCTGCCAAGGAGAAGAAATCAATCAGTGCGGTATCAATGCGCATTGGCGGTATAACAACAATGGGTGCTGGTGGTGTTGGTTTCTTTGCCAGCCATGCTCGATCAGGCCATGCACTCGGCACCAATCAGGGCAAGTACTATGACAAAGATGATATGTATTCATCACTTACCGCTGCGAAGTGTCTTGCTGGATGGACAGATCATAGTGCAAAGGTATCCCTACCAAGTCTCCAATGTCTAGGCCAACAAGATACAATCATCAATCGTTTAGTAGACCAGCTGGTAGTCAACTCGTTTGAAGAGTTTGAACCGCAAGGACGTCTACGACCTGTGCTGCTAGCATCAGTTGCAAGTCTGATAATGTATGATAGGGAAGTAGTGGCGGATATTGGTCCAACTAATGCACCAAGCTTGGCTCTTCGTGAAGCATTCAAACAGACTCGTACCATTGACAACAGAGCTCCATCCTCCTCCGCATCCGGACCTGATCCTATTGACACATTGAAGTATTGGGGAGATTGTATCCGTAAGAACTTTGTTGAATCAAATCCCGACTTCCAACCACTTACAAATGATAGCAATAGCACGCAAGTAGTATCGGCAATCAACCAAATTGCATCATCGTATAACAACCTACAGCAGGTGAATAAGGAACAAAGTTTGGAGATACGCCGTTTGACTACGATCGTCGAGGCAGAGAGAGAAGATCGTAATAAGCTCTACCAACAGAACCAAGTGCTCATAAGAAATCAACAGATGACGATGAAAACTCAAGAGACAATGTTCAAACAGATGCAAAAGTTATTAGCGTGGCAACGAGTACCACAGACGCCTACTCCATCATCAGATACATCCACCCCCCGTGGTAAGAGACCTCATGACAAGTCCCCGTCAGAGGCTGGAGCTACATCCGCCCCCGCCCCCAATAGTAAGAGACGTCGTGACAAGTCCCCAGCGAGAGATGCTAGTGTACCAGCACTGGCTCCTATGGAACCTGCAACGGCGGGAGTTGCGGCAGCGGCGGCGGGGTTAGCAGGAAACTTCAATGATGTTGATACCGGCGATACACACGGGGGAACTAACATTGAGGACATTATTATATCTGCTCATCCATTCAGGGGAGGAGTTGTATCCTTATCCACTGTTGTAAAGCCAGGACGATTCAGTGATAATGCAAAGTTCTATCATTGTGCAGATCTGATTGATGTTGTGATTACCGATGAACAGAAAGCGGCATTACTAAAAGAATCGGCAACCAAAAAAGATGTTATGGATCTAGCCAATGATATTTCCAAAGCTTGTATGAAACAACTTAATGTGTGGGATCTAAAGCTGAAAGCAAGGCCAGGATACACTGGTGTTGGGGCGCGAGTTCAAAAGATTAAGGCATGGAATCCAGATCTCGATGTGAACAAATTAGTACCAGATAAATCGGACGAGACACAACTATCATAGGCTGCAAAGGAGTTAAAGGCAGCCGCCTCTCAGCCGGGGCAGCAAACATTGAGTTTTCAGAAGAAGTAGGAGAAGTAAGAAGAGTCGATGAGAGTTGTGTGTGTATGTGTATGTACCCCTTCTCTCCTCTATCGTATAAAGTAGTATGTGTATACCTGTCTATACCTTCTGTACTGTATCTTCAAGTAGTTATTATTCATATACATTACTAAGACATATACATAGCAGTACATACATATGTGTTAGCAACACATATACTTTAGTTGGACAGTTTTAGTTGGGAAGCGTGGACTCCCAATTATCAGCTCACTCATAAGACTAAACTTCTCAAACGTTTTCTAATAACTTTCTAGAACGGTATCTTCCTAACTTTCTAGAAAGTCAGTAAAAAATCCACCTCACTTCTTTATGTCAGCGACACGAGTACCATTCAAGTCGCAACGAGATGAGCCCCACTTCAAATGTCCTCTGTGAGAAGTCACCCTCTGCATCCCGGCTGTGCTTGTTCATCAACACTTGTACTGACTTATACTGGTGATATTGGGATCACCGTCGTATGTGTTGTCCAGAAGTCCTGACGTATATCTGACTCTATTCTGCAATAAACAAGAGGAGAGACGTGTATGTTAAGAGGATTGTCGATGATGTAGTTTAGTGTCCAAGAATATGAAGTAGGCGTACTTTGATATGGTCACTGAAACTCGTGATAACATATAATTTAGATCATTTTACTACTACTGGAATATCGAGTTCGGAATGTCCCTCCAAGAAACACTCTCCTTCTATAACGACCCAACCTTTCTCTCTCATTTGATTATATATACATACTCCAAACGTGCCACCCAACGACCAAACTTCAATACACCTCAGAGACCTTTTTTGGCCAAGCCTCCGCTTGCTTTCTTAGGTGCCATCTTATCTTCTGGATAGTCGAAGTTATCAGTAATCTGTAACATCTTGTTCGCCTCCTTCTTATCAATACCCCGCTTCTTGACAAGATAATCCTTACATGACTGTAATTGAATGAATGATAGTTGAATAAGGCATGAGGTGGCACTATTCAGCAAGGACTTGGGATAGCATGTACACGATTAACATACGGAAAACTTACAAAGATGTTGTCAGTCCTATAAGTTCAAGTGGGAAGAAAGACGGCAGACAAAGGTTGATACATGTGAGAATCGATACCAATACCCAAGACACCACAAATGAAAACTAGCAACACCTTCACTCCCACTACTCAAATAGCAACACACATACTAAACACAAACAATACATACCATCGGTGAGCACCCTGAGAAACATACTTCAACTCTTGTTCCAAATTGGCAATCTCCTGTGGATCATTCTGTTTCAACTTATCTAATTCAGTCTGACCCGTGGCCAATTCCTTACGTAACTCAACACGACGTGCCATCTTCTTAGCACGTTCACCACTTTCATCTTCCTCACGACCACGTTTGGCATCGGCTAATCGTGCCTCGGCTTCCTTGATGTTGGTACGAAGTGCTTCAATCTTTTTGAGTGTTTCCTCATGTGCCAATTGATTTAGACGATCCTTCTTTGCTGGGAAGGACCAAAAGTAATTACTACCACCAATCTTTTCTTTGTCTACTAAACCATCATCAACTAATGCCTGATTGATATCGGCAATGCTAATAAGTAAGAGAGTGGTGATTATGATTGATAGATGGTGATATGTATGAAATGTTAGAGTTATGATGTAACAAATAATAAGCAAGGCTATTATAATACAATACAATAATCCCCAACCCCAAAAACCTCGAAACATAGTAACCCATTATTTATAACCATCGTCATTTAATTTTGTTTATTGTTCTGAGCCAAACACTAACTAATACACCGCACTCCAAACAATTCAACACCATTCATACAACAATACACACCATCAAATAAATATAAATATTTATATAAATCAAACAACACAATAACACAAAACACAACTCACGTATTCTGATTAACACCAGCCTTGGCTGCCAAGGCAATAATTTCTTTTTCAGTGTACACTTCCTTGGTACTATGATAAACACCTAGAATGGCATTACGCTTTTCTTCTGCTGACATACGCTTTGTTTTAGTTGACATGATTGCTTGAATTTATTTGTTATATTTATATACGAGAAGAGCGTGGCTTTGATTATTGAAGGGTAGAAAGAGTGGGTGTATCGATTATGTTTTAACAAGAGTCAAAATGGTGAGTGTGTGCTTTGTAGTGCGAGTACAATTGAACACAAATATAAATACCAAGCAACACATACCAAATAAATTAATGAATTGAATAGATAATTATTGAAGGAGTAAAGAGTAGTTCGAGAGGTGTTTGCTTTGTTGCCTTTGACTTTGTTGCTTGTTCATTGAGAAATGTCGATATTAAGTTCCATAAATTTTAGAAGTTTCCAGATTGATATTACCAAAGGTGTTTGGTTGGCAGTATACTCGAAGGTATGATCTATTAGATTGTATGCTATACAGAAGATTAGTACTCCATAACCTTAACAGATAGTTTTTGTCGGATATATCGGGGTAGCCGGCGGAGAAGTTTTGTTGGTGATTTAATATTGCTGCAACACAAACGAAAACAAAGAAAGACTACTACTTTGTTCAGCCGTGCAACAACAACAACAATCGATACAGATTACCTACTTATATATCACATACATTATACATATTAGATACATGCAAAATGATATTCGGAGGATATAAAGCCTCGAAACTTAAACCCCAACTAAAGATGGCGGTGACTAGGTTTCAAATTGCTTCCAATAAAAAATCTGCTTTAATGAAACAACAGATACGAGAAATAGCAAAGATGTTAGCAGAAGATCCTCCTAAAGAGGAGAAAGCACGGATCAAATCTGAAGCATTAATACGTGATGATAATACAGTTGAAGCTTATGAGATACTACAATTGAACTGTGAATTATTATCAGAACGTATACATTTAATAACACATTCAAAAGAATGTCCACAAGATTTAGTATCAAGTATATCAACACTCATTTGGGCCTCAGGAAAGTCCGCGTTAGTACGATATTGTTTCATCTTATGAATTATTTATCTGAGTGCTTCATTTGGCCTGTATGTATCTTCATTTGTTTGTCTTTGCAAGCTGTATGCACTAACTCGAGTTACTATTGTCTCTTTTCATCGTCATAAACCGCTAAACGCGCGAATTCCAGCCATAGTGGATATACCAGAGTTGATAGAAATACGGAAACAGTTCCGTTACAAGTTTGGGAAAGAATTTGACGCTGACGCGATGCAGAATGTTAATGGATGTATCAATCCTCGAGTAGCAGAACGATTATCAGTACAACCACCATCAGCCTACATGGTACAGACCTACTTAGAAAAGATATGTGATGAGCATCAAGTCGATTGGAAACCTAAAGTACCATTGAAAGCTGAAGATATATCCAACCCGATGAGTGCACCGTCGGGATATTCAGTTCAAGTTGGCGGAGGATCGGGTATAAATGCTAAAGAATTTGTGGAAGGAGGACTACCTGCTAACGGAGGAAGCGGAGGAGCATCAGCACCGCCATTATCACCTTCATCATATGGGAATCTTCCTGTGGCACCAAACTCAAATCAACAGCAACAGCAAGAACCATCTGCATATGTGCCAGTTTTGCCCAAGCCAGCTTCATCTGCGGCAGTACCATCTAAAATTGATGATATCGAAGAAGAAGATATATTTATACCGGGAGCTCCAACGACAGCTCCTGGGGGTGGTCAGGTTGTTGATGATGATAGCGATGAAGGGAGTGGTGGAGGAGAAAAGGAAGGAGCTCGTGTTAGGACTCAGAGTGCTGGAGAACAATCAAAAGATGATGACAAAGGAGGAGATGACGGTGGTGGAGATGAGTCGTATGATGATCTAGCTGCTCGATTTGCAATGCTTCAGAAGTAATAGTAATATAGCAACTACTAATTTGTGCAAAAGAAGACTCTAAGTTACTCATCCTCAAACATACAAGTATTGCACCCAGACCCTACCCGTATTGTAGTGACCATCATATACTCGAGAGAGAAAAGAATGGCAAGGTTCCAGCAAAAGCAAAACTTTAATGGAAGAACGATTAACATTATCGTTCCTCTCTCTGACTAGGACACTTGAGTAATTAAGGGTCGTGGGTATCCTACTCAGAAAGAAATGGTTCGTTAGTTGCAACAACTTACTAACTGGCGGTTACAACAACATCATAAGCGGCGGCATGAAGAGATTATAGAAAGAAGAACTAAGCAGCACATACGGATATATCATGGGTAGAGGAATCAGTCCAAGTAGCAGCTTAAAATTGCTTGGTGGTAAGTTATTGCAACTGATTGAAAACAATATTGCTAAAATTTCATTACGTCTCAAAGTTGTATGTTGCCACCACCTTTCTATCCAACAGTTGCCTTTGTGGTATTTGCAATATCAAGACAGTTAAAAGCCTTTCATAAAACAATAGATTTTACTCATATAGATGATAATTATGAGACATCATCTCATCCTCCTGGAGCTAGAAAATGGAATACACAACAACAACAACAAACGCCAACAAAAGATAACCTACGCGGTGGAGATAGCAATAGTAACAATAAAGCTACAGATAATAATATTGAATCACTGAATACATTGGATATTAAAAAACGAAGCCAAATATCTTCATCCCGAAGAAGCCCGAGAATAATAGATTTCGACTATACATACACAAAAGATGTAGATTCATCAACTAAACTCTATCCAAACGATTATTGGCATGCAATGAGAATGGCTACTGATGTATACACAAGCACAAAAGTAATGCCTCTAAATTCAAAGAAATTACTTTATTCAAAAGACTTTGAATACAACAGTATGCCATCTGAACAACCACAAATTACACCAGATTGGTATACACCAAATGCTGAAGAATTTATAGACGGCTACAGTAGTAATTGTGAACCAATGTATGATTGGCAATTGAAGAGTTATCCAGCATGCAATAATGTGCATGAACTTGACTTGATGAAAATGAAGGTTATCAATACTGGAGGATCACGAATAGCATTTGAAATGAACCAACAATTGGACAATATAGAAACCAAGTTTGTTTATAAGACTATCAAGTATCACAGAGATATATCAATGAAGGCGGCGGAAGAACAACGGAGAGATTCTCTCGTTATGGGAAAGACGTCTTCGTCTCAATTCATACCGGATATTCACGGATATTGCTCGCTCGGTGTCATAATGGATTTCATGCCAGAGGGCAACATGCATGACTATATTAAGGGTGGGAGACTTGCAGGAGGAAGCACATTACCGCCAGTTGATAGGCTGAGACTATCAATTCATATTGCCACTTCAGTTGCCGATCTACACACCATTGACAATACAGCAAAGCCGTCCTTATTTCATAATGATCTTTGTTGCCATCAATACTTATTTCAAAACGGAGTCTTCAAACTTAATGATTTCAATTATGCCAAGCCGATATATCAAAACAAGGAGACAAAAGATCAATGTACACGGAGTGGCTTTGGTATGGCAATGTGGAAGGCTAGATCGTTGGAAGAGCATCAAATTCATTTAGATAAATCTCAGTTCACACCTCCTTATCCTGATAAAGTTGATGTATGGATGATGGGCAATCTCATGTACTATATGTTGACTGACCTCTACACATTCGAGGAGCCTGAAAACTTATCTTGGAAAGATTCTGGCAGAGAACTGTTAGCTGGGAGACGAAGTCCATATCCGGAACATATTGAAAATAGTAAAGATCCATCCCATATTGCAGTGAAGAAAGCCTTGGATATGACATGGACTCAAGATTGGAAGAAGAGACCGACGGCACGATCAGTGTCAGACTTTTTGCTTGCTCAACTTAAAGAGATTACAGGTGAAGAAAAGCCAGATTTAAGAGTGGTATTGCCTGAACGAGATCCAAATCAAAGAAGTACCGAGAGTGATTATGATGAGCATAACGATTAAGCCGAAATTAAGCCTTTTTACCGACATGCCATACTTCACTTCATCTTTTGTTCACATGATGTGCACAGCTTAAGATTGTATATCTACTAACAACTAGACATATCTAATACACGTTCATCTCCGCCTTTTACTAGCTCAAAGCATTGCCTCTTCTCCATAGGTAGGCGGAGAACCTACGTGTATCTTATATCTTTGTCCCAAACAGAGTTTCCAGTTGAAAACTAAATCCTTATATTTAGTTGATTGTTGATCAGTTGATACTAACAACTTCCACAGCTACTGTCGCGCTCCTACTAACCGCTAATAACAGTGTAAACCTCTATAAAATATCTATTATTTGTGCCGGGTAAGTTTACGCTTATAGAAGAACCCAATTAATCTCTTGCCATACTCATTATATTGATTTTGTTCGTCATTTATTTTTTACCGAATTCGAATTGCAATATCATAGGAAGTGATATTCGATATAGTGTGTATAAACCAACACATCAAAACCTTCGTTGCATATGCCAACAAAAAGAACATTTAAGGTACCGCCTGGATTATCAACTGCATCCCTATCTAATCTCCTACAGCCTACAGTAACAACTGACAACTCCGCATCAAGAAATAATTTACTATCTGTACCATCTGATAACACAACACCAACAAATAATATGGTAAAGACTACAGAGTGTGCACTCATCGGTGTAAAGCTCATTCACAAAGGAGAGAATCAACATCAAGTATTAGGTATGTAGAAGTTGCATTTTATGGTGCATAATATGATATGTGGGTTTGGTTGTAACATAATATTTTTTTACATTATTATATCTATTTGAGGTTCTGTAATCTGTACCGACCTTAATAAATACTAACCCCCGACCCCCACTGTGCTCTTCTTAAAATATCATCCTGTGAATATTGTATGGATTAACGTCTCACTGCCATATAGGTGAATATCAATTGCTAACCATTACGGAAGAGGCAAAGATGAAAGGTTGGTTTGATTGCTCACGTACAGATGGTGAGGTTGTTAAAGCACGTCACACTGGCAAGGGTACCAAGATCCTTCATGAAAATGATGACAAGACAAAGGGTATTATTTCATATCAATATGATCTTTATAGCCGTCGTAAAGAGGGTGCTAATAAGAAACAGGAAATGATGGATTCCTTCTTGGATTCGTTTGTAGAGGATCGGGATGGTACCTTGTATAAGGTGAAGTTTACAAAGTCCCGAAGAGGTAACACTTATACTATTCATTCCACGGATGAGGTAGTGGTACTGGATGGATATGGAGATGATGCTACCAAATCTACTGAGACGAAGAAGGAAAAGAAGAAGGTTGTTGTTAAGAAGGAGAGTGGCGGAGACGATGTTATGGAAACGGAAAAGTCCGCCGGGGATGAGGAAAAAGAGGTAGCAGCAGTATCATCATCCAAAAGTGAAGCTGATTCTATGCCTCCGGCAGGATTGGATTTACTTGCGGAGGCTGTGGAGAGTAGGGAGAGTAGAGACGCCAACTGGGGATCGGTAGAGAGTAGGAATGGGGATGCTAGCGGTAAGAGCGGGGATTATGATAGTGATGCCACCATTGCCTTAGTGTCCTCTTCATCTTCGTCTTCCGAAGAAACTGAGGAGGAGAAGCAGGCAGCTGCCGGGCTTGATGCTTTGTTATCGGGCAGGAATGGGAAGAATCGTCGTAAGCGTCAGGAAGTTGAAGCCGTTCCTGTTGCTGAGGACAAAGGTGACAAAGCTGAAGAATGCATTCTAGATGAAAGTACCAAGCAAGATGTCAATGCCTACATCGAGACTTGCAAGGAGGGAAGGTCTGCATTGTTTGAAAAGGCCACAGCTAGTATCATGGATGATCAACTCAATGACAAGAAGGAGAAATTGGAGAAGGATTTGGCTGGTACCAAACATGATATGTCCCTTGTGACTTCCGAAGTATTCAAGCAATACGGTGAGGAGAAGTTGATGGATATTACTCAGCAGTTGAAGGAGGTTGATACCCAGTTGAATGCAGAACAAGAGCAAATTCGAAACAAGAAAGAATCCATTCAAGCTGTCATCCTCAAAGAGCTCGGAGGAAATGAAGAGGAACGCGATGTGGCAGCCAAACCGTTGAAGAAGCGTAAAGTTGAAAGTAAGAAAGGTGTTGACGGGATTCTCGATGAGAATACCAAACAAGATGTCAATGCCTATATCGAAACTGTCAAGCATGGACGATCGGCATTGTTTGACAAGGCGACGGCAGGGATGAAGAATAGCAACCTTCTTGACAAGAAAGAGAAGCTAGAGCAGGAGTGCTCTTTACTCAAACTTGATTTGTCTTTGGTAACATTAGAAGATTTCAGGAAGTACGGTGAGCAGAAACTGCAAGATGCTAATAGGGAGCTCAAGGTGGTTGAGATTAAGTTGTTAGCAGGAGACGAAAAAGTTCGAGGTACAAAGCACGCTATTCAAGCTATCATTTTGAAAGCTCTCGGGG
>Ga0214478_100015_pt1 | contig 64944 bp, 63 predicted proteins | sample M1_20Mar14CPVII9_2_FD_178001 | JGI IMG/M metagenome (GOLD analysis project Ga0214478, IMG submission 178001) | Marine eukaryotic communities from Monterey Bay, California, United States - M1_20Mar14CPVII9sort6BwellD7 | ecosystem: Environmental > Aquatic > Marine > Unclassified | place: USA... | reverse complement strand
TCGCCAGGCTTTAATGAAGCTATCGAGTCCGGGAACTGGGAGAGAGTAGCAGAAAGTGCTGCGAGATTGATTAGTGATCCTATGCAATCTACCAATATGCCTAGCACGAGTATGGAAGTGTAGGCTTTGATGAAAGAAGGAAAGTAGCGGATCTTATTTTTTACGCTCCTTCTTTAGTGGTGTAGTCTGGTTCTATTATTTGTGGGAAAAGATGATATATTAGAAATTGAAGTTATATTGAGAGAGTGTTTGTGGTAGTCTGGCTCTTGTTGAGTCTCTTTGGAAGTGATTAGAAAGATGCTTAGAGAGCACTCTCCTGTTCAATTTTTGGGGTTGTTTGTTTTGTAATACAGTACATAGTTCATAAGTGTAATGTTTCGCCAGTGGGTGAATTAACAAGAAGGACTAGAGATATATGAATGCAGTTATGAATAAACTAATGCTCTTCCCCACCAAAGTAGAAGCAATCTCCCGCAGAATACCGTTGAATCGCCAACTTTATATTTCATTCGGATTGGACCTGTACTGGCAAGTGGCACGCATTGATAGTTGCTTGCTCTAGTCTGAGCAGAAACATTAACTGATACTGCTCATATACGTATGTTAAATATATTCTGTAGACGATAATTGCCTTATTTGGTTCATCCTATGCCGCCTACACATAGGAACCACATCATTGCAAAACATCAACAATCACAAGAAAACAAAGTTCTTACATTATATGAATATCATGTCATCTACCTATATCATCCTTCATTAAGAAGTACTATCACCCTCTCATTATCAAATAATAATGTGATACAATTGATTGACAACATACCCACCTCATTACATCATATTATCTTCTCACTCTCACACATACATGTGTCATAATTTTATGATGAGAAACATTTAATACCACTTTTATTTCGCCGACAGGTATGAAAGCATTGGATTAACAACAGCCATCCTCGAGCCAATATTTATGTGCTTTTGATTGGCAGTTTTATATTTGGCTGAAGATATGGGGCGGAGGATGTGAATATGAAGGCAATAGGTTGCATAAAAAGCACTTGCACTAATAGAAGCTTTCCTAATATCATCCGGTGATATATACTACTTCGTCAACACAACAATATAAGAGCTATCCTTATCATCATTCCATGATGATGATGTTCAGGCATATTGTCCTCATTGCAATTGGTATTGCCAATGTCTCTGCAAATGATGTACACTTGAAAGATGGCGAGGTTGCATCTATCGTTGAACAACCTCGTAAAAATCTCCGTGGTGTTACAGCCACGATCGATGACTCCGATGTGAGTACTGAGACTGTTGGTTGGCTAGCTGCAGCACATCGTATGCTTGCCAAAAAGAAGCTTACCCCGGCACAAAAAGCAATGAAGAAGGCGAAACAATTGGCCAAGAAGGCAAAGCTCGGAGGAGTGGTTAAGAAGAAGAATAATGGTAAGAAGAACAATGGTAAGAAGAAGAATGGTAAGAAGAATGGCAATAAAAATAAGGTGAAGAATCCTACTAAACTTAATACTGAAAGAGCAGAGTGTACCGATCGTGGCAATAAGAAGTGGTGTACAAACGAGGTAAGAGCTATAGAATTGGATTGTGTATGATATGTTTATGTAAACTTTATCACAGATGCACTTAGTCTAATTATATCTATCCTGCTATTACACACATCCTATCCTCATAGTGGCAACCTACCTCCGGCGAGTGTAAGTGGTCCAAGGGGGAGTGCAGTACTGGCCGAGCAAGCTGTAGCTATCGTGGCAACGAAAAATGGTGTCTCAACGAATGGCAACCTTCAGATGGCGACTGCCAGTGGACTAATGGAGGGTGCAGTACTGTTGCTACTAATGAGCGAAAAGAGTGTAATGAACGAAGAAATGAAAACTGGTGTATGAACAAGGTAAGAGCAATTAAATTGTATATGAATGTGATGTGTATACCTCTCATCACGGATGCACTAAATGACTCTATCCTCCTCAAAGTTTCAACCTACCTCAGGAGACTGCGAGTGGTCAAATGACATGTGCCAAACAGCTATGATTGAGTGCCCTGAGAAGCCTCAGTTAGGCTGCGATAAACTCAAGTGGCCTAATATGTATGACTCGGATCCCAAGAAGACACCCCTGGAGTTCATTGCAAGGATCAAGGAAGAGGACCTTCACAGTATCAAGACAGATACGACTTTTCAGTATGAGGTTCCCATCTTATTCAAGGAAAGTAGCTGTGATGGACTAGACGGCTATGTAAAGGTCGGCATCCGCCGCAAGAAGGGTGCAGCCATTATTAACGATTTCGTTGTTTACCATATTGTTTGATTAGATTATTGGGCATAGAATATGTGCTAGCCCATCGCCCGATTACTCAAAACCGTTCAACAAGAGAGGCGACTCAGTAAATGGTATGCCCCCAGAACTTACGAAGAGCATTCTTCATGTCGGTATCCAAATCTTCAAAGTGTTGAGAATCAATTGCCTCGGCTTGTGTTGAACAGTCACGCCAGATACCAATGATACATTCGGCAGATTCATGAAGTACATTCTCGTCTGTGTAGTGAGTTAGTTCATACCTTGACACCACAGATTGAAACTTATCAATAATAGTATTCACTGCACCGACAGCATTCAAACCTGCATACTCTTCATGACGCCACTGGCCAGCTAAAATCTTTAAATGGCGGTGGACATTATCCCTAAGAATGTAAAGACAAAATGTTGCTTCCTCAAGTTTGGTTGTATTCAATGGTAGACTGATAGTAGTGATATTATTTAGGAAATTGCCAAATGGATGATCACCGATAAACATGCCAAGTTCATCATGTGCTTTGGCAAGCCCTGGTAGAACAAGATAGGCACCTCTATAAGCATCTATATCTAATTCATTCATTCCCTCAGTATTGGCATTGAAGTTACCATATTTAGAACAATACTCTTTGGCTGCATCTAACCATTGTATGCTGCCTGTTATGTTATTTGTACCAACATCTTTATTAGTACAGTCCCAACACCTGAGCAATGCCTCGCTAGGGTTGAGACTTGAACTTAGAATAGTACAAGCTGCCAAAAGACAACCTACTCCTCCACATGAATGTTCACACTGCTCAATTTGTTTTACTGATAACTTTGATACAACTTTAAGTTTCTCAGCCTCAACAACGTCTTCATCCATTGGCTCGGCAGCCACCCCGGCAGCCACCTTCTTGTTGGCGTCCGTCTCATTCACGTCTGAACTCTCCTGCGTTTCTTTCTTCTTGATTTTCTTTAGGGGTTGTTGTTCGTCGGCAATCTTTTCGTCGCCGCTTGTTGTTAGATCGGCCTCATCAATATTGTGAAGTGCACGTTTATTATTATCCATCTTAGTAAATATAGTTATTAATAGACGTCAACCAGCATCAATAATAAAGAAGTAAGTTGTTACGTTAAGTCGAGGGTTGTGCTCTTTTTTTTCATCCTTGACTCGTTTTTCAGTCACTATTAGCTAGATACCTTAACAAAGCTTAACAATTATCGTAATCCCTTGCAACATCTCCAGGCAGTATTGAAATATGATATTAAAGTGGAACCCCTCTCTATTTGGTGGTATACAGGTAGTTGCATTTGATTTAGAAGCAACTTCTACCATTCCAAACCAGACCTTTATATTTAAAGTCTATGCTGAAAGGTCAGATGGAGAGGTGTTTGACAGTAAGTAAGGAGTGCTATTATTATCTCTAACATAATGTTTGATATATACTAACTTCAATAATCTGCCATACATGACATTATATTAGAATGGGTAAAACCACCGGGTGGTAGTGCAGCTATACCCGACAAAGTCAAAAACAAAATATGTAAATTATCTGAGGCTGATTTACGTGAGATTGATACTTCTGCCGGGTGGGAGGTAATCGGACCTGCATTCTACAGGTTTATATCGGGTTGTATGCTTGTAGCATATAATGGCAAGGGGTATGATCTTCTTCTCTTACACAAGGAAGAGGAGAGGGTGAAGAGTAATACTGTATTTAATAATACAACATTAGCATCAATTACTGCTGGAACATTAGATGTTATGGAAGTAGTTGATGATCGCAGGATTGATTATGCTGGTATTACAGGTAAACCTCGTCCATTTTATCCTTCAGGGTATCCCATCAGAAAGTTGGATAAATTGTATGAATATGTTTTTGATGAAAAATTAAAGGCACATGATGCAGAGGCTGATACACAGGGAATGATGAAGTTATTGGATGAATTGGACCCTACAGGAAAGATGAGAGAGATTCATATCTCTAATTCTGTTGCACCATGGTTGGTTTTACCCAAATTGGAACGGTTAGTTAAAGCTGCCAACATTACTGTGACGGTGGGTCCGAATATGATTCCTAATATACTCCGTCGAATTCAGGACATACGCGGTTTGGATGAACTTATCCAACAAGATCTATCAGCTCTCATGCCAACAATCAACAATGTTGCAGCTAACACTACACAATACCCACCTGAACCTGAAGAGTACCAACCGCCTTTCCACATCATCCACATTTGTGCCTTAGTTTTGGTTTTGGCAGGGTCATTTAAGGGTGCTGCAAGAACACAAAAACAAAAGGAAGCTCGTTTCTACAAGCCTATGCATGAGTCTATTGAAGGTATTGATCAGAACAACCCAGGTGTATACATCTTCCCATATGCTGAATCTGACGATGCCCAAAGTGGTGCAGCAAATTTCATCAACGGGACATTGTTTCGTCTTCTTCAACCAGCAATGCCTACTGCCATGGAAGATATCGTAAGAGGCCTCCTTAGATACAACAAACATGCAAGGAATGATATGGCGCGTGAAGGTGTTATGGCTGCTGGTAAAGATGGAGATGGATCTTTTTATTGCAAATCGGGAGGTTCACAGGATCCTGAATGGTTTTTATCCATCAAAACCAAAGATGTTCTCAGTCCAATCAAGTCATTATTGAACAGAGATTGTTCATGCACTATCTCCAACCAAGGGGTTGGGGGGTATTTTGATTACCGTACAATGTTCCAAACCTACTTCTTCCTGGCGAACTATTGGTGTTTGACAATCAAGAGGCTTCAGTTCATGGTTATATGTGTACTTCTCCGTCCACTTAGGATTGTAGGAACACACATTCCTATAATGTACACTCCCTTGGTGACGTTGGCTAGGAAAACATTGGGTGTGATATTAGGTGCTTCAAATGATGCACATGGTGTTGGACTTACAGCTGATTGGTATTACGGACGCTTCATTCGTATGGCAAGTCACAACAGATTGCCAAACCTCTTTCGTTATAATTTTGCAGGATGGAGTATGACTGATGCTGGTGTGGGACCAAGGTTTAGGCTTTATCAATCCAACAAGGCTTTTCTCCAAGGCTTTAGTCGAGCAATAGCAAAGGTCCTTTATTTCAATGAGGAGAATGAGTTTGGACTAGGGTCGGATAATCTTCGTGATACGAGTCAGCGTGAATCATCACCAGATACACGTGCACAGTATCAACTTGAGTATAATGTAAAGCAGACTGCCGTGTTACTCTTGTATGGTGGGTCATTTGATTATGGGAGGAGGAGTCAATGGTTGGCAGTCCTTGTACGTTATCTGTTGTATACAGTATCAAATCTTGAGTATCAAGATGAAGTACGTGATTTCCTCGATGGTTTACTGTCTTATATCAAAAAAGTAAATCCATCATAAGATATAATATAAAAGACTTGTTAATTGTTTTACATAAGCTACAAACCGAGTACAAAACTTCGAATTAGTCTACCCTCTCTACCATAACATTCTGCATGAATATTGTCTCTTGGTATTTCAATTATATTATACGAACCCATTTCATTAGCATCATAACCTACATACCCATCTTTGGTTATATACCAAATCTTGCTATCTGTATCCCCCAAGATGTCTAATATTACTTCCTCAACGTGATCCTGATCCCATGGTACACAGTCGACTCCCTTGAAACATGACATGGCATTATAAAACATTAATGACTTAACATTTTGAAACTTGACTGTATCAATATGGTCTACCGGCTTTCCGGTAATCATTTTCCAAAAGAAGATATCGTTATCTGGATCACAGTCATCTGGTAATGGATCGATCATGAACTCATCTTGAATACCAACCCCTGCAGTAGGTCCTCCTAAATTTGATAACATCCGAGACGATGCTAAATTCTCAAAAGAATCAGCAGTACCATTAACATTTATTGCTTCATTTTCCATAGCAGTAATATCATCACCAAACATGTCCATGAAGAAACTAATTATCCTAGTGATTGTATTTTCATTAACTTGTACATCGTCATCTTCTAAAAGATGCTGTTGTTGAAGTGGAACATCTACAATAGCACGTACATGTGTTTCAGCACTGAGACCACGGTTCCTTCTTTGTGCATCAAGCTCAATGGTTGCCTCCTGATTTAATGTGGCAATATGTAATTTTTCTCCTTCTACACGTGATGCAATATAACCAAATGGACCATATTTACTAGCATTTCTACCTTTTAGATGATATCTTTCATTAGCGGCAGCCATTAGACGAACAGATATCTCATCCTTAGTCAGATCATCCCAGTCATCAAGTGAATATATGTAATTTAATATATGCCAGCCACGTTTAAAGTTTTGCTCATCGGTTTCATCCTTACTTGATTTTCCAATAGGAATAGAATTCTGTTTTTTTATAGTCCTATTATCAGCTGAGATTGGTAAGTTTAGTTGTATTATCCTTGTCTTTTTTTTATAATATTGTATAGTCCAGTCAACATGTTCACCTGGATAAACCGGAGGATCTGCACTGAGATTCCCTGGAGGAGGAGTAACAATCATTTCCTAATATTAGAACTGCTCTCTCGAGACACGTCTTAGTCTATCCGTCTATCTGTGATCTTAATTGTTGGGGGGCTGCTTACTGTAACGGGACCTCACCTCAAAATGTAGTAAGAGAGGTAACTCGAAATTTCATTGTGAAATATGCGATATCAATGCTTATCAATCCATATCTAATTATATGTAACCTTCTCTCCTACATACATAAGGCTGGAGATTATTCACACCTATCTTTCTACATACTGCTGACAGTAACTAAGGTTAGCTACAAGATCAATATCAACAAGCATAAGCATGAATGTAAGGGTGCGCATGATTGGCATGGTATTAAGAAGCTAAGCCTTGAGAATGGTGACAATATGGATGTTGTCAGCGAGCAGTTGGTTTGGCAGATGGCTAAGCTTGCTGATGATGAAGGCCTCTTCGGTGATCACTATAAGCCTGGCCTTGCAAACCTTGTCAAGCTCACCTTTGAGATTGTACCCGAGCATGAAGATTTACATTCTTATGATGGTCATGTTGAAATCGAGGAGGCAGGTGTATACGTCAATGCTGAACAAGGTAAGTTCCTTGTCTATTGCCTACTAATTGAGTACCATATCATTCTCTTACACGACTTGTGCGCATTCCTCTCTCTTATATGCAGTTGACCATCAGTTCTTCAAGAACAGGATGGAGGAGGGCGATGATAACCTCCTTTACCTCTACAAGAGCGCTGATGCCAAGAGCCCCCTAGAGAAGAAGAAAGAAGCTTGTGACAGCACTGACAGCCCCACCTTCACTTCACTAAAGTGTCACCCCTTTGGTAATGGGGGACAGTGTGATGCTGATGAAGTCGATGATCATGTTAATATGGATGTGTTGCTCACACACGCAGCCATTGAAGCCGTGACTACCACGTACAGTGGGTTTCTAGACGGCCAGAATATGTTTATTGCTGATTATGCCATCGGAACATGCCCAGATGTTTACAAGGCGGACAAGAAGAGGGAGGTTTATGCATGGGATCTTGACTACTGCTTCAAACATCATCGTATTGACCGTAGTATTTATGGATGTGATAGGACTTCTGGAAAACAGACAAAGCAACAGGAGTTTGTCTTCTCAAACCAAGGCTTTCTTGATACCTACAACGACAAGATGAAACGTCTTGTAGCCACAGGTACTGGTGAGATTATCCACAAGGCCAAGGACTATCTTGGACAGCTCGAACACACTCTCAAACCCTGTCTTGAGAAGGATGTCAATAGTAATGCTGCTCTGGAGAGTTTTGAAACTCTTAAGAAGTACTTAGATCACCGCTCGGAAGTGATTACCAAAGAGCTAGATAGCCCTGACCCATTGTGTTCTATCAAGATGACCGAATAAGTAAAGAAGGTATATTGTTAGAGTTTGTAATACACAGCTGATCAACCGGGACAAAGCAGGTTTGTAGATAGTCTCAGAGTGTAATGTAATATAATTTATGTCCTATCCAATCTTTCTTTGCTCAGAGATTATATCATATACAGTCTTCCAGGACATCGTTCATAAAGCCTTTAGATTTGTCACTGAGCAATCCTTAGAAACTCTTCTTTTTTCCAAAGAACGAAGTCAGAGAAGCTTCTTTCTTCTTATTCATCGAGTTGGACTTTTGTTTCTTATCACTGCCCGAAGAAGCAGCTTTAGGAGTAACATGAGTTGACTTCCTTTTGCCACTACCATTAGCACTGCTACCACTACTCTTACTTGTTGCTGCCGAAAAGAAAGACAACATCGTCTTTCGTTCAGTTGTTGCAAAAGTCCTCGCCTTCTCATCAATGGGAGCATATGGTTCATCCACAAACGAGGTTGAATCCGAAGAAGTTGCTTGACGCGCCTTGGCAACCTCGTCCATGCCAGCCATCAATCTGGCAATAGCCTCCTCTGAGACCGGGAACTTGATACCTACAATCCGTTGACCCGAATCGGAGAGCTCAACTCTCATGACACGTAATGACCGCTGTGAGGTAGGCATAAACTGCACAGCCTTCTCCAAACTTGGCAGAATATGAACTTAAAGGTATAGATGTATGGAAGAAAAAAGGGATTAGATATACATATAACTCATGCACATAAAATGTTCCAAGACATATATTCATGCACATTTTACAATCAATGATACTTACGGACAGCTCCGGTAATGAGGCCAATCTCACTAATTCTAGGTGCTAAGCCGTCGCTGTGCTCTTTGCAATTGGAATTTTCATAAGCATCATCCCACAGATCAGCAACACTACTTCCATATTTGGTGCGGACCATACTCATAACATCCTTGTTGGGTTTTGCCTCATCATCCTTCTCACTCTTCTCCTCATCTACATCTTCATCAGACATAGCATCATCGGCTTCCTTCACTGCCTTGAGCAAGTCATCTGATGATAACAGCTGTTTATACTTGTATCGCATTTCTTGTGACGGCATCTCACACGGATTTTTACCAGTATTAGGCCGTGTAATGATCATTAGATTCAACGGATCAATGAAGTCTGTATCAATACCTTCTTCTTGTTCGATCTTCCTTGCGGCAAACATGATCAGATGACGGCCAGCAATCTTGCGTCGTGACATATAGAAGCCTGACTTGCAATGAGTTTCGACAAGGTCATCATCTTCCTCTTCATCGTCTTCTTCCCCTTCACCATCCTTTGAGTCTTCAGCAGCACGGCTTTTGTCTTCATCAAAAATGGACTGTACGATGCTATCAAAACTAATGCCTCGATCCAACACGAGTTTTGTCAGCTCAGTCTTTGCTCCACAGCTGGCATCTGTGGCAATGACTTCAGGATTACACTTTAGCGTCACACTAGTTGCTCGAATGTCCTCTACACTTCCTTCAAACTCTCCCGTGGCCTTGGCATCTGTGATTACATCGTCTAAAGTAGACATGAATAGACCAAAGACTAGGTTCTGACGAGCAACGTCTAACCCAGCAATACGATTCAAAAACTTCTTCACAGCTGGCTCACCAGTCGTCAAGCCCACATCGGATAGCGCAGTTGAGGCTTCTACTAATGCCGATCCTCTCTTATCTTCTTCCTCTTTTGCTAGTTCAGCTTCTTCTCCATCAGATTCTGACACGCTGAGAGCAATAAACTTGTCTAGGATATCATTAGCGTTACGAGACGGAGCAGTAATAGGTTGCTCTCCCAGGGCATTGAACGTCCTAACTAGTGCACGACGACCGAATGTGGAATCAATATCAAACTCGGATAGATCACTGCCACTAGCAGCACGCCGATCACCTTTTGTCAGTGCCCCTAGCTGTGCCATTCGCTTGGACACTGCACTGGCGAACCTGCGCTCGCCACCCAGTTCTGTTACAACCATCTTGTAAATTGGAGCAGACTCTTGACCTGAGCGATGACTTCTACCAAGCTGTTGTATGGCTTTGTCGGCCGCCCAAGGCAGTTCGATAGTGAAGTGTACACGCCTCTTGTGACTTGAGGCAACTCTTCGATCAGCGTGTAAACTAATTCCGGTCGAAGCGGCATCAGATATGATGGCAACCGACTTCTTGCCTTCCATAAACTTACGCTTCTCGACTATATTCAAACGATCACTCTCCTCTTCCCGAGAGACGGGCATGGATAGTCCAAAGGACTTCTGCTTGGAAGAGGCACCAAACCGCTTCACATACTTGTATTGACCACTTTTGTTTTTCACGATACGGCCAGATCGCCCCGTCATCTCAGCAACATTATCAACACCTCCTAGACGGTCAATGATATCATCAAGTGGATTTGGGGGCAAGTCAAGAAGATGAATTGACTCCAATAATGCATTCCTCTTCTCCACAAGCTCAGGTATAGGCTCCGGAGGAGGCTCACTCTTCATACGCTCAATCATATCAATGACCCGGGCATGTTCAAGCCGATCTGCTTCCGAAGCAAAACCATTAGGTGGCATTTCAGGTGTTTTTGGAATATCCGGAGGCGGGAGGGATACAGGGAAATGATTCCTTACAAAGTTTGCCATAATGCTTGCAGCCGTTGAAACTAGTCCTGATATAACCAATGATTCATAATCAACATTTCCCTTGCCTTTAGAACCACAGTTCGCAGCGAGTTCCTCTAATGCTACCTCCATACCTGCCTCTCCAGTACTTTGGAGACCTATAACAATCGCATGATCATCATTCTCGAGGTACTTCTTTGCCTGCGTCACAACCTCATTTATTTTTGCACAGATACACAGATCCTTGAAGAATCGTTGATGTGCCGACCAATATGTTCTTATTATTGTATGATATGTATAAGTTTGTAAGTATGTTGGTAAAAACTCAGAGGCAATATAACATAAAGATCTTACCTCCACAACGTTTTGGATGGACCAATACTCATGATAGACAAAGCTGACTCTATCTCATTCTTCACATTGAACCACCAACGAACTGCTGAATCGTAACTTGCAATCTGTTCATCACTCAACTTCACCTCCATAGTATGAAATTCAGCCCCATCCCAAGAAAGTGTCCTTGCTAAGAAGATTCCCTTGCGTTTCATTTCCAATGCAAGCATCTCCATTGCACCCACGCCCCTCTTGGCTAAAGCGCCTTGAAAAGATTCAAATGTTGGATACAATGGATTGGAGCTACCCCACAAACCAAGACGTGTACCGTACACCATGTGCTTAATATCCGAAACACCAGTGGCGGAGGCATATAATACTCTTGCATTAGGAAGTTTTTCTTGAATTCCAATCACAAGCTTGGCAGTGCGTGTATCCTGTTCTAAATTCTTCGCCTTGTGGGCCTCATCAAATACAATGACACCGGTATACGATTGTTCACAACGGCTCTTATCACCCACATTTGATGTGCTCCCAGATCCAGACAGCCAGCTGATTATGTTTTCCATCCGCTTCCCAGATACCAGCAAAGAATATGTTATGAATAAGACACCCTTTCCTAGACTACCTCCCGCACCAAGCCCTTTACTTTTCTTTCCACCTGACATTTGGTCAAGAACCTCGGCACCGTCATGAACATTAACGTGACATCCTACATCTGACAAATCACGCTTTGCATCTTGAACAAGTTCACGGCTGACGCTAATCCAAAGATGTCTCCCCTTTCCGTGGTTACGAGAAAGTGAATCAAGGATTGTGGCGGATATTTGACGACCTTTACCGATACTATGATGAACGATGAACATGGATTAACAGGTGTAATTAGATACACGATGGACATAGGAAAAAAGACACATGATATGAGCACATTGCAAATCTCCACTCACCCAGCACCATCTCCAATAAAGAACCTGAGGGGTATTGATTTTGAAACACATAGTAATAATAAATAAAGGGTAAGAGATTAATAAATCAAAATCCAACTGATACACAGCATATACAAACACTTACCCTGCCCTCATACTACCATCACCTTTACCACTTCCCTTACTAACAAATACTCTATTAAATCTACTCACGGCAAGACTAACACCCTCTGCTTGTAATGGCGACAATTTACCCTCCTTGAGTAATGGGAGAATAGTTTCACAGGCCTCATTTGGTACTAGAGGGGCACTAACAGATGACAAAAGTGCGGACTCAACAGCGGGAGAAGTATGACTTTGGATCTTCCCACTTGTAAATAATTCATGTGCAATTTGAATATTATTGCTTGGTTTAGTATCAGAAGAAGAAGGTTGTTTTTGATCCAAAACATTTGTCTTTGTATCAGCTATGTTGGTAATATCTTCCATACCCATACGTGAATCTTCATTATCTGTATCTAATATCTCAATAATTGAATTATTATCATCATCTTTCTTTGTGTTGTCAATTGATAAATCTACTAAATTACTATTACCACTAAAAGTTTTAGTAGATGTTGTATCATTGCTAATATTACAAGCTTGTGCTCTCTCTTGTAAAATTTTAATGACTGACTGCGGTAAGCCCGTTGGTATGTATGAAGCGAACGTATTAATTGCATCACCAGAGTCTTGGACTTCATCCTCTTTGGGTGGAGGCGGTGGGGCAGGTATTGTTGGTTTCTTTTGTGGTGGCTGTGGTACTGACGGTGCACCAGTAGAAGTAGATGTGTTGTTGTTCATGTTTGCCAATAACGCAGCGCGTATAGCAGCTTCGGTAGCTGCCGAAGATGATGCTGCAGACGATGCCGTCGCTCCGGAGGTATTAGACATGGCTTATGATCAGTATTTGAATGATTTGGCACCAATAACACGCTGTGTTTGTGGAGTTAGTATGGACGGAGAGGCAAAGAATTGGATTTGAATTTAGCGATAGAACGAAGTTTTATTTTCTAGAGTAGTAAAAGTTGGGGTTATTTTGATGTTCTCTTGCTGCATTAGGGAAGAAGCACATTCTATTGACTATTATATAATTCTCTCTTTCTCTCCATCTTCTTGATAATGATACGCTGATTATCCTTTGATCCAAGCTTTACCTTTGGGTTTCTCCTTCTTCTCACCCATAAGCTCTTTCCCGGCCAGTATTATCTGCTCACTTGCATAAAACATTCTGGATGAACTTAACTTGCCTTCTTCACTGTCAGGATCTAAATTCTTTATCTTCATTGATAATACTTCTAATGCTTCTCCACATGATATGAAATGCTTTGCAACCTCCGCTGGAGATTCACGTTGTAATATACTTGCACCCGCTTGTTCTAATGATATTGAAGCAGCTTTTGTTGGTGATATCATATTGCGTATACTGTCCATTAATTGTGTATTTCCATCTACTTCACTTTCATCGACAGCCAATGATAACTTGTCACTACCTTCTTTGAGACAATCAGCTCCTATATCATGCATTCATTCAAGATGATCATGAGGTAAGAAAAGAGTTTGCAATTGAGCATTTCCCACTCACCTTCCCGTAGTTCATCTATTACTAATTCTGCAGCAGTCTTAAATCTACAACTTGCTGCAGCTTGTGCTATACAGTCACCGCAGTTTCTAATATTGGCACCAGTGGCTGATAATGATCCTCCATATAAATCTAGTTTGGTTGTTAAATCTATTAGGAGTTCACCTGACCTAGCTAGTGCTTTGCCTTTTGCCAATTTGCATTGGTGTGAAAAAACATATTATGCATAAAGAATCAAGAAGTCAGTTAGATACGGCGGGTAAACAGTATATAAAGTTGCAAATGTATTAGTTCATCTTACCTGAATCCATCAAGGGTATAGCAGCAGGCTTCAATGAAAACAGAGCAGTTGTTATTCTAGTTGTTGTATGATGTTTATGTTGGCATTGTTTTGTGGTTGTGAATGAAGATACTAAAGATGATAATGTTGGAAAAAGAAGAATAATTGAGATGATCGACGGCAGCCACATATTGAAGAAGATGATATGTAATTACAATATAGCAGTGACGTTTAGATACAGGACAAGGCAACTACGAGACGCAAGAAGGCCAGGCCAGGGGATTGACCGTGCGCGCGTGGAGGATAAAGGATACCTCACGATATCTTTGAAAAAATGACATCACAGCAACTCATCAACTCTACTCAATAGGTATCAATAAATCAACAATAGAATAAAGATAATATGTATCAAATATCGCTCCTACCTCTTCTCATATGCCTTGTTATTAGCAGTGGGGCATTCGGTTTCACCTCACTCAATCCTGGTAGAACCATAAATTCATCATCTTCTGCAATAGTTGACAACTCATCACAAAATATTAGAGACATAACTTCAACATATAGAATTTCATCAGCCTTTCATTCAACATCATACTCTACAACTACTTCATTATATGCAACATCAGATGGTGGCGCTGATCAAGCTGAGTTAATAGCAAGACGTATCGTCGTAGTAGGAGATGTTAACGGAGGATACTATCGATCATGTGTTAAGAATGAGGGTAGTCGATTCCGAAATTTAGTTGGTACCATGACTCCACCGGATGATAATGACAGGGCAGAGATATATGTTGAGGTGAGTTTTTATAGTCTGGTTGTTTAGTTGTTGATTTTGTTTGTTAAGTGTTAAGAGACTGATAAAGTTAAGAGAGACGATAAAGTTTAAGAGAGCAGATGTAGAATGTATTTTTAGGGATAGGGCTTGTTTTTGTTTGAAACTTTCTACCGTGGATTGAAGAAGATAGGAATTATTTACTCAGTATTAACTGCTCACAATCATACGTCTCGCTTTATTTTATATCTGATCTGGAAATATTATGATGGGACATAATAATATGTATGCAATGAAACAACAAATTATTATGAATATTTGCACAGGGAAAACGTAAAATGGTCGAGAGTTTCATCCGATGGTGTGAACGTGGCGATGTTGGCCTTTCACAAACAAGTACAGTTGATAGTATTTCCGAGGAGGAGCCGACGGGGTTATATGAGGAGTTCTATGTCGACACGGGAAGAAAATAGAACAAAAATAATGAAAATGATACAAGAAACTAATGCTAGTGGGGGGGGGGGTTACGGTGGTTTTTATATCAAGTACAAGGGAAAAGAGAAGTTAAATTATCAACAGTCAGTGGGTATTGTGCTAAGGGGTGCTACTAGGAAAGAGATAGATAGAGAGAGGCTAGCAGAAGACAAATAAGGTGTGATTTATACTTATGACTAACTATGACTGTTACCCCAACTAACCTAACCTGATTCTACACGATATTTACCAACCTAATGATTCATTCTGTGCGAGCACGGTGGAGGTTTATTCATTCTTTGTGCAGTTACAGTTGGTGAACGTTTTCGTTTCATACTTTCAATAATAGAAGTATTGTATTTGGTCTTCTTTGATAGGAATGGAGAATCGCGATAGATGACATGTATATGATCAATCTCGGGTACCGATCTACTCTCAATAGAGTTTGTGAACCATACCACCTCCCTGCCGGGGCCTAACTTGTTCTTAATAGTATGAATACAATAGTCCCTTCCTTTGATAGATTCGAAAAAGACGACATTGTGACTGATACCTTCTGTGAAGAAGTATGGATACTTATTTTCCATCCATGCCATCTTCTCCCCCTTTACAGCTTCACCATCTATTTGTGCAACTAGCTTGCCTTCCTTATCTTTAATTGCAGTGTAACCAAACGATTCACATTGTTGTCGATCGGCGGTTGATGCCCATTTATCTTTATCCTGTTCATAATCTTCTACCCGTTTCTGCTCAACGTGTGGTGCCCTCCAGAGTAGTCCACTTGATACAACAACTCTTTTATATTCATCATTCTTGCAATCTTTTATTGCATCTACATAAGAAGACACAGAGAAAGAAAGATGAGCATGTGTACTATATATCTTACAACAAAACAATCATATTCCATAAGTCCAAGAGAGACTCACGACTCACATAGCAACTCATTAAATGTAATAGGTTGAGTATTTGTAGACTTATCAACATCCATTCTTTGTCGATTCTTAGTGTTCTTGACAATATTGTTTGCAGCCTTCTCGACAAAGGACACCCCATCATCTTTATCATAACCGGCAGATGCAAGGGGTGAAGGTGGTATTATAACGTATGGTTGTTCAATCACATACGACCCTTTCTTTCCTCCAACATACCTATCATCTTTTGAGAGACACCCACCCATGTTACTTTATATATTACATTACAATATGAACAAGCAACTAAGCAACTTCTCTACTTTGGGTAAAGATTGACACCATGCACATACAGACTACCTTCGCTTCGCTTCTGAGACAGATAGCGTTTTGGGGAAAATGTGCACTTAGAAGAATTGCCGAATTTGGACTTCATTTAAGTGCAAATAATGCAGAATAATGGCCATTAAGTGGCAGTTGGGCCTTTACAAGAATAAAATTAGTGTACTTATGTGCGTATTATCACACTATGTAAGCCTGTGGGCCAATATAGAGGCAAAAGTACGGTATATACCGTACGGTATCGTGGATACCACATAAGTGCACTTAAAAAAGGCCAATATCACACTTTTTTGCACAGACTACCTTCGCTTCGCTTCTGAGACAGAGAAACACACACACCACGCACCCCTGCAGATTGCAGATGCAAAGATCGCCGCCTTTGCTTGACAACCTTTCATTTTATAACTGGGCGAGATATCAACAGGAGATAACATTCAAACAATTAACAATACCAACAAATCATGGCGGCGTCAATCAGTGGAGTCCTAACTTTGCTTATCGTTCTCGTTATTGCTCCTTTGATGGCATATCTTTACAATCGATATTGCAGCAAATGGTGTTCATCACGGTTGAATGCAGCTAAGAAAAGAATGTCTGAAACTTCATTGGGAAGACGACTATCAATGGAAGGGATTCGTAGGCGCCTCTCTCGATTCAGTCGACGAAAAACTAGTTCTGGTACTGACGATGATGTAGCTCTTACACAATCTATGACCGCATCGATGCTACTTCAACAAGAAGCACACCGTAATGAGTTTGATGATACCCGTAGTACCTCGGCAGTTCTCTTTGGATTGATTGGTTCAGCCGTAGGCCTTGGTAATGTGTATCGATTTCCATTTATTATTGCTGGAAACGGAGGAGGGTCGGCTTTGATTATCTACTGTCTGTGTCTAGCGTTAGGTGAGATGTGTATGTATTAAGGGTATCTTTTGTGTCATATCCTTCTTGTTTGCTAATATACAATTTCATTAGTTGCATACCCACTGTTCTTCTACGAATCTGTGGTCGGATTTTACATTCGTAAACCTCCCATTCAAGCATTGTCAATAATTAATCGTCGTTGGAGTACTGTTGCTCTTGGACAATTTATTATGTTGTGTCTTGTGATGGGATATTATAGTACCATTACTTCATACTGCCTTGTCTTCTTGGTCGGTTCATGTAAGGATCCTATGCCTTGGACTGCTGATGCTCAGGGAACTGAAACAGATGCAGAGGCAGCGCAGAAATATTGGTACGATGATGTGCTCAATAACTTTAGTCCGGAGGAGCTTTCAACAAGAAGCAATGGCGATCTTGGGGGTTTAAATGGGAGCGTTGTTGGTGCACTTGCTGTGACGTGGTTTCTCACCTTCATGGCAATGGCTTTTGGCAAGGATCTTGTTGAACAGATCACAAGAGTGACTGTTATTGCTCCCATCTTCATTATGATTTTAATGGTAAGTTTGCCTTAGTGTGATGTGGTATCCTCATACATATATTCACACTCACCGACGCTCATCAAATGCAACTTCAATTATAGGTTATTGCTGCCAATACTCTTCCTGGTAGTTCTGATGGAATATCATTCTACATTGGCAAGGTGAGTTGGTTTCTAACAGTATACTTTATGTTTTCAGTGTTTGTTCTTGTCTCAGTATTATATTTCTATTCTATCTCTTCTGTGCAGTTCGATGCGTCGGTCTTTAGTGACATTGCTGTATGGGCAGCTTGTCTTGGACAGGTGGTTTTCAGTCTTGGACCCGGATTAGGCGTGGCTATGTCATACGCGAGTTCTCTCGATGACCCACAGGTCAATATAGCAAAGACTTGTGCTATTGTGGCTATCGTGAATGCTCTCTTCTCCATCTTCGGCGGCTTCTATACCTTTGCTGTGGTGGGGAATGTAGCGTATGTCACGAGCGACCCAATTAAAGACATCACTGATAATGCTGGACAAGGCCTTGCTTTTTTGGTTGCTCCAATAGCCATGAATTCCTTCGGGTCAGCAGCTAACGTGATGTCCGTATTATTTTTTCTCATGTTGTTCACCCTTGGGATTGATTCTATATTTGCCTATGTTGAGACGATCGTAGCCTTTATTGATGGTACTGCTCACATGTTCAAGAAGGAACGGTATCTACGAAGATTGGCAACAATGTGAGTATGGTGTGTGGCATTCTTTAATCACCTTCGCTTATCATGAGTATTCTTGCTGAAGTATACTATTAATCTTTTGCTCTGTCTCGTGTTCTATAGGGCTTTCACCTGTTTGGCTTTATTCTTGACGGCAATTCCGTACGCTTCTAGGCTTTCTACTTATATGACGGATGTTATTGACTACTTCTCCAACACGATTGGTGAGTACTATTGAGAGGTATCCTGTTGTCCATACAAACAATATCTGAGCTTATTCTCACTTCTCGGGTTCAACTTTGTTTACACAGGACTCTTATTCTCGTGCTTTACCATCATGCTTGCCATCTGTTTCGATTTCCAGTATGAACGAGTCATGGATACAATGCTTGGTACTGGCCATTCTATCTCCAAATGGTATGCAATTCCAACATTTGCACTCGCTCCAATCGGCAGTTTATTCTTAGCCATGTACTTGCTGATCAAAACTATCATTGATCCCTTCCCGGGGTACAAAGAGGCCGGAATACTTGATGACTTGTCTTCTCTAATTGCAATCGGGTGGACTATATTAGCTGTGTTGCTCGTATGTTACTTTGGTAATCTCTGGCGCTGCGAACCGTCATCATTACCCCCTACTACACCAGATATTGTCGGTGAAGAGGAGATGAAGAAGGTCCAAGATGAAGCAGATTTTGAAGACGAGGAGCTGAATGATGATGGCAGAGAACCCAAGACAGTTGAATTGGCCGAACAAACTGATCCTATTGAGGATACTGAAGTACCTCGTGAGGAAAAGGCAGTTGATATCGAGGCTTAAACATGAACTTCTTAAGAAAGAAAGCAATTGGACATTTCATAATATTGTCAGAGAATTCTCAGTGAGTGATGTAATCTGTATAATGTCAATCAGCTTAAAAAGCTCCTCTTTTCAATATGTCACGGTTTGGTATCATCATGAATACCTAGTACTCTTCCTCTTTCATACACAAAGTATTTCTTCATCGCCTCTGTCTAATTTAATTGTGAATGGTAATTGTATTTGAAGAAAAAGTAGTTTGATTGCAATCAGTATTCTCAGCTCTCTAAATCCACAATATCATGTGGTTTTGACGGCGTCATTCAACTTATTGCAAGTATACACTTTCATCTCATTGCTCTTTTAATTCAAAGCAGCAAGAATATCCTCAATCGATGCATTATCTCCTACCTTTTGGTCATAATGTTCAAACAATGGTTTACTTCCCTTGAACAAAAACATACCTCCTTGGCGAAGAGTGTCTTGCATATCCTTTGGCGCTAGATTCTTGAAACCGATGTTATCCGCTGCGTTTTTGTATGCTTCTCCCAATGCTTTCAATGAAGTTTCATCATTTCTAGCCATCATATTATCAATGGCCGTTGGATTCCACATGGTTTTGAAGCCTTTGTCCAGTCCAAGTACCTCTCCAACAGCAGCTCCTTCATCACCAAAGCATAGTTCTTCAGATATACCTAATTGAGTAGAAAACTCTCTTGCTGCTTCTCCAGATCCAATACCAACAAAGTACAACTTTGGAATTGCTGGAAGCACTTGCTCTTTTAAAGCGGCTGCATGCTCCCAGCATAGCTGTATGATATAGCAGTATAAGAAGGGTAGATAATAATATGAGATATTGAATATGAAAATGAGAAACATATGATACTAAAAAATGCATATGATATGCTCATATGAAATGATATGCACTTCATTTATGCTCATATGATATGTTCAATCACATAAATCACTCACAAATCATCCATAGTGACGTAAGAAAGCTACTGCAGCAACCTCATCTGCAATACCGAGTGGTGTATTTGCTCTCCATTTTGTTGGTAAGACGACTGATAATTCATTTGTATCAACGAGGGGAGTAGACGATAGACCATCATAGACAGTACTTGTGCTTGCTGGTGCAATTGCACTAAATCCATTGGCAGTAGCTGCAATGAAAGATATGAAGAGAAGCAGAAGAAGTTAAGGATAATTCCATATCAGATCAAACTATTCCAAATAGTCAACAAATACTCATCACTCATCACATTTTTGATATGAACGCTCATCATGAGAGTAGAAAATTCATAAAACATACCAATATAAATCGCCGCGAGTAATAAAGTGCCGCGTTTGACCATCTTTATATATACTATCTCCACTCTCGGTGGTTGTAGTCTCCAATAGGAAGCAAGTGCTCTACATTCTCATCAAACTGCGTCATCGTCTGAAATAATGACAAGCAGTCTTCGTTTAATCGCTAAAGCCCCGTCCCCTCTTGGCGGCTTCATTCATTCAGTCGAGATTGAATGCATATTAGTTCCAATATGAAGTATAGAAGGATATCACAGCTTATAGCTTTAGTAGCACTTGCAATGGATGGCGGTGCCGCTGCTTCAGCAAGTAGATTGAGAAGTAATAGAAGCGTCGTATTGCCACCAACACATGATCTTCTTTTCAATGACATACGTGGCGGTGGTAGTCAAGCAATTGCAACAACAAAATCAATTGACAGTATAAAAAGACAAACACTCAATACATTACACCAAACATCCTTCTTAATGGTTGCAGCAACAAGTATGGTTGTATTCGCTCCTTTACCTTCATTAACCGCTTATCTTGAACGTTCTATATCAACATCAACTAATACTAATAATATGACACCACAAGCTAAAGCAGTACAAATCTTATCAATATTATCAGCAGTATCAGCTGCTATTGAACTATTCCTGTCACCATTAGTAGGTGTAGTCATTGATACGTTTGGAAGGAGACTCCCTATGACTATATTCGCTTCAGTAATTGGATTTGCGAATTTGGGTGTAGTAGTGCATCCTTCAATTGTTACTATATGCATATCTAGAATGGTAAATGTGTTGCTTGGGGGGTTTCTGGTTATTATTGCAAATGCTGTTATTGCAGATTTGTTTACTTCATCATCAAATAGTAAGAATGATAAGGGAAGTGAACAAATGGGGGGAGTTCTAGGTAGACAGGCAGCCACAGTATCACTTGGCTTCCTCTTTGGTAGTGTGGCTGGGGGACGATTAACTGAATATGGTGAAAGGATAGCATATGGCTCGGCTCTGATCTTTTCAACACTTGCAACATTGAACACATTCCGAATGAGAGATAGCTTACAATTCACAAGGGATACTGATAAAGCAACAACATCGAAAACATCAAAAACAGAGGATGATAGTCCCAAACTATTCTCACAAGAGTCGGCAAGATGTATTAAAGAAAAGCTTATAGAGGCACCATTATCATCAATACAACTGTTATATGTCTATGGCAAACGTATGCGTACATTGGCACTACTATTAATGTTACAATCGATACCAATATACATGGGTGATGTATTTCAAATGTTTGCCAAGGAAGAATGGGGATTAAGTGAGTGTTTATATGTATATTCTTGTGTCGCATATCTTGTGTCATGAAATGTTAAGTCATACCAAATACTCACCATGCTTGAAACGCTCGCTCTTCATATCTTATTAGATCCAAAAGACTTTGCAAACATCGTGGCCCTCTTTGGTATACTTGGAATAGTATCAAATATGTCCCTACCGCTAGTATTAGAATCAATGGGATTACGAACGTTCTCTCTCTTTGCAATATTGAGTTCTCTTCTTTTCCCCTTGGCAACAATATTTACAAATTCATATCGTCTTGTACTGTTAGCCGGATGTATAGGCTTGTATGGTGGTGTACAAAAGGTAAGAATATGCATAACCTTTCACTTCAATCACTTCAATCTCAATCAATCACAAAATCTTTCCTGTCGCAGATTGGTACTAGCAGTGCCATGATGTCATTAGCAAATGAATTGAGTATTCCTCAAGGACAATTGCAGGGTGAGAAAGCTTCGATGCTTGCATTATGTAAAATTTGCTCTCCAATAGTGTATGGTTGGTTATATATCAAGGGGAAGTCTTTTAGTAGCAGTAGTATTGCGGATGGCAATGCAGTTGAGATGATTATGACCAAGATTGGATCGAGGATGCCGTTTGTCTTGAACCTAGTGCTAGGGATAATGGCGTTTCTTCTTACTTGGGTGTCTATGGGATAATATTAAACTAGATCAACATCGTAGACTCAAATAGATCCATTTAAATAACCATAAGTGCCATAACCAAGTACTAAGCCATCTATCTCTTAATTATTTTGAGGCGATATCTCCTAAAATTTGTTATTGATCCTGATCTCATTCTCTCTACTGTCAGAATACCTAACGTCGCGCCTCTCGGTTCTTCCACTTACCTCAGTCTCTGTTGAACTCACTTGTATGTCCGCTTGTAGATCTTATCGGTCCATGATTCAGGATCTGCCTTGTATGGGGCAATGCTAAATCCATAGCACCGATCCTTTGAATCTCGCCTGACTTCAGTATGAGTACAGTTTGTAGTGTGCCCCATGCTGCCGGTACCATACTTTCCGTTCGAGCCATACAATGCTAGCCGAGACAACCAATGATCTGCATCACAATCGGTAGCCTCCTCTTGATTCCCAAGTCCCTTGCCCCCCCTCTCCAATGAATTCCTACTATTACTCTTCCTTTTATAGCCCTTTATCTCCTTTAAACGGCCTTCATCCTCATCCTTGTATCCTAAGTAATCATCCAAAGACTCATATTCCTTCGATTCCAACCATGTCCGTAGTTTTGGGTTGTAAAGGTGGCCACCAAATACAATTCCATATTGATGGTTACGAAAGATTCTGATACAACGATGTAACGTTGAACACTTCATTCCATTTGCAAAATCGTTTAACTTGGTATCCCCGCATAGTTCACAAGAATAAGGTGTGTCTTTGATGACACGATCTTTCACCACAGGGATTCCACCACCAATATCCCGAGTAGCAGGAATGGTTACCTTAAAGGTCGGTAAACCTTGGTTGACCATTATACCAACTTTCATCTGGGCAATTCTTCGACCTTCTGTCAATGGTACAGCATGGTACATGCCAGAATTTCTATCTTCTTCATCCAATCCAGATGCAAGAGACTTAACAGCATTCATGCTGAGAAAGTGGCATGTGACTGCCGAGTATGCAACACTAACCTTGAGCTTGAACGGATTACGCATTTGGCAATGGCAAGTACCAGTCCTCTTCATAGTTGCTCCTCGACAATCATCATTCTCAATGATGGAGTCTTTTACGGCCTTTATTTAGATAGAAAGAGGATTGACAATGCGTGTGTTAACAAACTTGCTGTAGATACAAATATACCATGATAAACCAAATAAAGCAGGTCTTACCACAGCCCAACTAACTGTATACACTTCTCCGGACTCAACTTTCGTATCAAGATTTGATTCGATTCCAAGAAAGTGTGCTTGTACTGTTGCCAAGAACTCATTCCCCGCAGCAAGACCAGTAAATTGACGTAAAGCTAGGACACCATTGGATGGATCAAGTCCTTTGTCGATGCAAAAGACGGCAAATGCATTGGTGAATTCATCGACCGGTTCATTGAATAGAGCAGCACAGCTTTCAGGTGTGTGTACATCACCCCCAAACGAGGTACCACAGTACTCCTTTGTCAGACGCTCATTGGCAAGGAAATCTTTAGTTGCCTCAATGATTGATTGTTCAATACTTCCACGCCCCTTGAAATGCTTCCCCACAAGTGCCTCGGGTGTAGGTAGTGCGGTAAGTCCTTTCATACGACGGAGGGTATTATCCTCCATTGTTAAAAATACATCTTTGTATTTATCAGCATGTTCTTCGGCAAAAAGATTTGATGGACCCTTCTGCTCATCCTCATTTCTGGTAGCAACAGCGGCTGAGGTCGCTTTATATCTACTACCAGAGGTATAACCAGCAGCAATCTTGGCGTCCACTAAAATCATATCCCTTTTTGAACCGATACTAAGGTATGCTTTCGCAACCTCTTTTGTACTGAGTTGATCAGCAGTACTGACACTATCATCATCATTGTATTGTTCAACAACATTGTCAACTATACTAGGTGTCATTTGATTTTCCCAATCAATTTGACCCCATTTATTCTGGTCCTCATCCCAAAGTGATTTCTTTCCGCCGCGTGCTTTGATTGATGAATCAGTCTTTGATTGTACAAGAACCTTGGTTACGGCAGCAATGATGATCGGACGAATAATATTCCACTTCTCTTTTGCAGATAATTTAGTAGTTGAGACATTGTTGTTGGCAGGTTGTGCAACTAGTTGTTGGTCTAGATTCCTTTCTCGTAATGGTGATAGTTGGTCATCATTTTTATCATCATCAACAATACCACCAATACCGTTCACCTCACTTGGGGTGAAGCTGACGGTTAGTGCTGATAGCTCTGATCCTAAACCCGATAATTCACCAGTTTCACGCAATGCAGTGGCATTAATATTGAGTGCAGTTGCATCAATATTATAATCCTCTACATTTGTTGCTGTTTCTGGTAGATACAGACCTTGTAATGCCGTTGTATCAAGGTAATAACTATCATCGTCACCACCATCTATATCTTCAGTAGAGGATGACATTATTATATATATACGTGCTGCCGAAGTAATACTTATCCACACGCTACACGCTCATCAACTAACAACCAGCCAATAAATTCATCAAAGATTTAAGATTTGTAAAGAAGAAGGATACCGATTCGAATTCGAAATCCATAACTCAAACTTTACATGAGAGTGTTATATAGTCTCTATCTTGATTGTATTATATCCCTGCAGTTCAATCCTTGTACGCGACAGTTATAGGTATAATCAATTGCCACAGCCTCATATACACCAGCTATATTTACACCGTTGTATATCATATCTAAAAGCAAATGTAAGTTAATTTCAGATGACACATCTTGTAATTTATTTTGTATTGAGAACATACTTACTTCACTATATTATATCATATAACTTAAATATACCATGTGATACACACGTAAATATATGATTATATACCAGAGTAAGTGGATCATACCAATTAATGCTATTAATTCTAATATGTTTCATTAAAATTATATTTTCACATGGTTCCCTCTCATCATCGGTTCACCGTCTTAACTTATGTTTTTAATTATATAATAGACATGCCAAGCAACAACCACGCACTCCCGCCGCCTCAAGAAGCCGAGGATTTCAACAGAAAAGCCTGATTTGGAAGAATTGTTACGCATCCATTGTCCAAAGGTTGCATTGGAGCAAAAGGAAGCTAAGAAGAGTAAGAAACGTAAAAATCTTACTGATTCAAGTGATGAGGACGAGGAGTAAGTTATATCAATTAATAAATGGTTTAAATGTTTTGTATGTGTGTTTGTCATGTATATTAATTAACATTTACACCCCTGCACTGTATATACATAGTGAGAAAGAAGAAGTGTTTAGTAGTGAGAGTGAAGAAGAAGAAAGTGAGGAGGAAGAGTTCAAGGACGAGGACGAGGAGAAAGGAACAACTGGTAAATTCGTTGCTGCTGCCAACAACAAGGAGACTACATCTGCCAAGAAGTCTACCACTGCTACCAAGAAGAAGCCTGCCTCCTCTATCAAGGAATCAGCCAAGAAGAAGACTACCTCTGCCAAGAAGTCTTCCACTTTGAAGGCACCTGACTTCTCTGCCTCTACCTCTGACAAGAAGAAGCCTGCTCCCTCTGCCAAGAAGGGAAATGGTGGCATTAGCTCTTTCTTTGGTGGATCCTAAAGAGAAGAAGAAGAGTCGTGGCAGGAAGGGTCGTCGTGCTGTGTTCACCAAGCCTCCCAGCTTTAAAAGTAGGGCTAGGAGGTTGGCAATCATTTCATATGTTCTCCTTCAAGGAAGTATCTTGGAAATGGCACTGGAGGAGGAGCTTTCATTGAGTGAAACTCTTGCGGTATTAGAAAGTGTAGGGCTTGGTGAAGGCGGGGCAGTTGGAGGAATTGCAAAGCGTAATGAACACCTTTTGAAGGAGATCGAATCTCTTGCAAAGGCTTCTCTAGCCTAGGTTGTCACTGTTCATACATTTCATCCTATCCATCCATCCATGCTGAGAATGAGGAACATCCACACCTCCACATCATCCACACACACACACACAGAGGAACATTCACACCTCAACTTCATTCACACCTCCACACACACACACGGGTCGTTTGATGAATAGATCCAACACCACTCATCTTTGTTTTAGTTCAAATTGTTAGCGATTAGTGGATAGATGACTTTTATTAGTACATCATACCCACAGTATACTCTAAAACTAAACAACACCTCAGCATGGCATGAGTATACAATCACCTCACAATACCTTGCTAGACTTAAATAGGTCCATTTAAATGACTTCAGGAGTGTTTCTCCATTAAGACGACAAACTTTAATAATCTATTCTCCCTATTGCCTCCAACCTCACCCCACGGTTATCCATTAACCTTAATTCACTTTTGACACAATACCAGAACTACTGTCAATCTTAATGACATCACCATCTTTGAATTTCGATGTCGCATTCTGTGTGCCCACGATCGCTGGGATGCCATACTCCCTTGCCACAATAGCAGCATGACTAAGCATACCCCCATAATCTGTAACAATACCTGCACATAGTCCAATCACACAATTGAACGACGCTGAGCAACTGTATGTGCAAACCAAGTCACCCTTCTTAACCTTTCTTAGATCTCCATCATTTAGTACCATGCGCACAGGACCTTGAATGTTTCCCATTGCTGCAGCGAGTCCTTTAACCTTGTCGGAACTCTCAGAAATCTCCTTATCTGCATCAGCTTGGCCTTCATCCCATACTCCACGAAGCAATCCGGTATCCAAGGCCCTCATAGTACGACGGATGTTTGGAGGTAATGCCATAGGGTCTGTGTTATGAATAGACAAAGCAGATGAGACATGCATGTAAGCTTGAGAAAACACATCTAAACTTGTACTCATAACACTTACCAGGATGTGGAGGAGGCGTTCCCAACGCTCGCGGCACTAGATTTGGATCGGCCTCGGCAATATACTTCATTCTACGAGCTAGTTCCTTTGGTGTGGGGATTTCGACAAGTCCTTGATTAACAGCAGACCTACCAGCTGACAAAGACGACAAATCACCACCCATGAGAGACAGGGCCTCGGCCTTTGTGGCGACACAAAGATGATCAGACTCTAGAATCACACCTTGATCGACCAGGCGTCTTCCTGCTTCCAATAACCCACGACGACATAACCCGATACCACTTAAATCTGTCTGTAGACCTCTCTCATCACGAATACGAAAGAATCGTCGTCCGACGTCCAAGATCTCCTCAAACTCTTCGTGCTTGTCTTCAGGCAAAGCACTCTTCCATTCATCAGCCAACTCACGAACCTTTGCTTCCGCCTTGTCTTCGTCATAGTCTTCAGTTACTCCAAGATATAATGTTTTCAGATAAAAACTAGGCTCCTCAATCATAGTAGGTACCACCAAATCATATCCTCCGGTAAGGCGCGTGCCATACTTAGTCCGAACTTCTCTCATAGATTCTCCGAGCTCATCAGGCATGTGTAGCAGGCTGAGAAGTTTGAGTATTAGCTCAGAATTGACATAAAAATACAATGTAATACGAGCTATACTCACCAATCCAACGCCCACTTGGCATTCTGGTGTTGAAGCAGATCTGTTGCTTTCTTGGACTGCCGCAGCAAGCGAAACAGCTTGGCTAACATTGGATCTTTCTTATTTAAGATCCCACGAGACTCGGGACTACTTGCCTCCAACAACTGCAACGTCTCCATATCGTTCCTTCCCGTGAGGTCTGCCATACGATTCATATAGTCCCCGACTACTACCATTGTAGGGAAGGAATACGTATGATGCATCTTCCAAAACTCCACCGCCAAGTCATAACAACGAGCAACATATACCTTGAGACTCCTGAAAGATAAGCTACTTGGGTTTACCGACCTCAACTCCTCCAATAATGCCTCGCAATCAGGACGGAAGAAGTCAGAGAACTCCCGATAATCATCCTCGTATAATTTCTTACTCCAATATGCCTCTGCTGCTCGTTCCAACGCATCAGATGGCGGCATAAACTCAGGTTGAGAGAAGCTGAACTGGTGTACAAAGCGGAAGTTGATTGTCTTGATAAGACAGCCCTGGTACACGGAGAGTACAAAGCAATATCAGAGTAAGAATGGAAATTGATCAAAGACATTGCAGATGCATACAATATGCTCAATGTAACTCACTGTTCTACGGGCATGATTTCTTCCGTACTCGAATCCATAGTTCTCTTGCATCCACTTTGATAATGGTCTCGGAAAATGAGTAGGATCGAACGTCCAAAAGCCTTCACCTGGAGGAATAAAACTCATTCCACTACCGTTGCTTCCAATGGTAGTGATTGGACGTGTCTGAAGGATCATCAATTTACCACCTTGAATCGCCCATTCAATATCTACAGGAATCTATTGATACCATATGAGAGCGGCATTTAGAAAAGTGCTGCAAAACTATAACGGTATCATCATATACTTACATTGTAGAAGTCCTCAATCTGCCTAGCTAGCATATTCAATTCCTAAGGTAGAAAGATTTGATGAATTACGATAATTTTTGACACCTGAGTATACACATTCATTGAATACAAAGTACACATACCTTGAGATTGCTACTAGAAAGTACAGGCTGTTCAAAAGGTTTGTCCAGCTTTACTTTTACAACTCCCTCACTATTACCAGCACCTATCCGATATAGAAAAGGAGAAAGATAACGGAGGTCAAAGTCATATGAGTATATAAAGAGTCAACTATTATCACAACAAGGAAAGTATACTTACGAACAAACTTATGCTCTTGAGCATTAATATCTTGATAGACTAGCTTTCCAGTATACTTGTTGACCACGAAGCGATCTGGTGTTACCTCTCCACCAACAAGTCCTTCTCCTTGACCAAGTACAGATTCAATCATGACTTCACTTGACTCGCCCCAAAGGTTCCGTGAGAAACACACTCCTGCACAATCAGCTTCAATCATTTGCATGATCAGTACACCCATTTGCGGAGCAATCATTTTCTCTGGATCTGTGTTGTATAATGTTTGGCATTAGATATGATTATTCATGTCCTGCCGAATAGCAAACACATATACTATAACACTAATCTACTTACCATAAACATCTTGTTCACTCTCTTTGAGAAAGACTGATCTAGAAGCATAATCTAGGATGTGCTCCTTGAACATACTTGCCCAACAGGCTTTGATCGAGTTAATGATATCCTCGACTGTACTTTTGTAAAGAAAGGTATCATATTGACCAGCAAACGACTGCCCAGCTAAATCCTCAGCCGATCCTATTAATTGTTTGTGTATGAGTGTTGTGAATGGGTTGGTCAGTTTTCCCAACACGAGTAATATTACATTGATTCATATATTATGTGCATATAACTACACATACCTGATGACCGTACGGCATAAGATATGTTGGATCCACCACCACTACGAGCCTTTTCGGTATTAATAAAGTTCTCAACGTTCTCTACAACCTCTTCCATGACATCAGTTGACATAATCTTTTCGCGGATAGTTGCTAACTTGGGTTTCATATCATGTCGAACCGATTCTACACGCAAGTCAGAAGAGAAGACTTCGTCAATCAACTCCACTACTCCGGCAGCCTCGATGTGTAGAGAGTAAACATATGTCGGTAAAATAAATGCAGACGCTATGGGTTGGATTTCGATATTGACAAGATATGATATAAGAATGATACGAGATAATGAGCATATGATAAATGATACATAATATGAGCATATGATATGGGCATATGATATGAGCTTATGATATATGATACGAGCACACGATAATGTACAACAAACAACACATGCAGTCAACTTACGAACGGGGAAACCATATTTTGCTAATCTCCAACACTGTAATGCTTTACCACCGACTAATGATAATGTAGCCTCTTCATAACTCTCAAGCGGAGAGCCCAGTGAAGAATTAAAGTCGTTCAAATCTAGTTCACCCATACCTGAAAGAAAGTTCTTTGATCCTCTTGCTGATGCGGCTACAGATAACCTGCCACGCCGTCCCATATGGATAGATTGTGCTCTTTGCATAGCTCCCCTCATGATGATTGTATCTTATTATCTATTGTTTGTTCGTATTGCAAACGAGAATAACGTATGTAACGTGTTGTATTGTATCTTTTGCTTTTTATGAACCAGCTTTGCTTTTTATGAATCAGCTCTTTGTTTTTGTGTCGAATGATGACAATATGATACAAAGGCTTATAATGTCAAAAAAACACTGCATGCATATGTTTATCGTCTTGAAGAAGTTGCAAATAGGCTGATTTGCAAGATCCTCTCTACTGCAATAAAAGATATTAACTTTGGAACCGTTCTATCGCCAAATCTCATTTCCAGATAGATTTGTTTTTGTTGAGGTTGTTATCAACACCAACAAAGCTGACTTCTATCTAATTAGACCTGGCCATAATATCGTATTTATTTGCCAAATACATATACGGCAATATGCTGTTGTTTTAAAAATTCTGCAGATCAGTGAAAATAAGGGCAAAGTGAAACAAATCAATATTGAAGGTATACCAGTGAACCGAATACCAAAAATATACATTACTGAAAGTAAGGACAAAAGCAAGGAAACAAATCAGTATTGGTACACACCAGTAAACCACCATTATGTCTAAACCGGATCATATCAGATCAAACTATGCAGTTAATAATGGCAGGCATAATAATCATTCGTCTTCTTCACAACCTACATACCTTCTACAAAAAACTATACATCCAGTTCTAGATGGAGTAGGGGAGATACGGAGGCAGCATAGTACTAGAAATAGAAGTCACAATCACACCAGCAATAAACCAATACAAAGGAAATGGAGTTCTACTATATTAAGATCCAACTCTGAGTTTATAAATACTAAACATGGATTAGACGATACTAATCTGAAAGATGACAGGATGGAAATAGATGAACAAATTGACAATACCACAAACAAAGTTAAAACAGAAGAGATAGATCGAAATGATGATAACGTTTCAGATGATGAACAAGAACAAGAGGAAATTGACGAGGCCGCAACAGAGGTACCTACATTGGATACATATATTCCTAGGAAACCAACATATCATGTTGCAAATGCCATTCCATTTGCTGAATTGTGTAGACGGTAAGTTTGTGCACATACCCTATATGATGTGTTTTAGTGTTATTATACTCTCTCTAATTGATACACCATATATTGTATTAGCCTTGAGGTTATATGGAACTTACGATTTAAAAAGAAGAAGGTTACAAAAGCAGGTAAGTTACCCAAAGTATAATCAAGTATAGACATTTATGAAATTATAACTCACACATACACCACTTCAGAAAGGATTGCATTCCTATTACCAAAAGCAATGAAGGATAAAATGGATGAGTCCAAAGGTTCACCATATCCCTACCTACGATTAATATTACCAGATCATGATAGTGCTCGTCCACATTCAGGTTTAAAAGAGAGCAAGGTTGCAGAGACATGGGCAAAGGCATTAGGGCAAACAAAAGGCAGTAAGATATACTCATTATTGACTGGTTATAGAAACGGAAAATTGATCAAGAATCAAGATTCTATTGGGGATTTGTCATGTGTAGTGATGGATGTTATGAAGGAACGACAGCCAGGATCTGGATCAAAGCTAACGGTGGGAGAGATTAATGAATGGCTAGACGTGGTAGTCGATGTCGTGAAGGATCGATTTGATATGCCAACTGTAGACCCTGTTGAGAAGAGTAAATGGAGAAAACAATTGGAGAAAGCAGTAAAGTCAGGTCCCAATAGTTCAAAGAAACTAAAGGGTGATATGTATGCGGCACTTGTGGAGAAACTCATCAGTAAGAATATGAGTGTAAGTTCAACATATTTTGTGTATCCGGATTATATACATCTGACATGATTCTCATACCCTTCTCTGTACACATCACAAACACAGCCGGAGGAGCATAAATACATTGTTAGGATTCTTATGCAAGAAATTCACGTTGGAATCAATCTGAGGGAAGTTTTAGGATACCTCGATCCGAATGCACAGGATATACACAACTCGGCAAACAGTTTAAAGGAGTTGTGTACATTGTTGAGTGATCCTGATTATGTGAAGTTGCTCAGAACTACTGTTGAAAAGAATACACAAGATATCATGGAAAATAATCGCAGTATTTGGATGACTCGCAGTCTCCTACCTGCTGCGATACAAAAGACATTATCACCCATGCTCTCACGAAAGACAAGTTTTGAAACATTCTTGAAGGAGGTTTGTCATCGCCACAACCAGTTAGATAAGGCACTCCCATCCGATTCTCCGGCTAAATCTTGTTTGGCTATACGACATCCTGCCTTTCTGAGTGAGATTAAAATGGATGGTGAAAGAATGATGGTCCATATCAAACGTGGTATTGTTACAATGCAAACACGACGAGGTGTCTGGTATAGTCCGTGTTATAGTCCAGCCATTGGTCCTACACTTCGAGCTGCAATTGCTGCATATGATGTGGATGTAATACTTGATGGTGAGATGATTTCATGGGATGATGAGGAAGATAATCCGATTCCATTTGGAAGTAATCGTACCGTGGCAGCAATGCAACGTCTCCGCAGAAAGAGAGAAGGAACGCTTGACCCTCGAGACGCTGATCTTCACAAAAACGATCTTGAACTCAATATCCAGACACTATCCAAAGATGAATCGCTGAGACGAGGAGAAGGGGTTGGGAGCTCTAAACTTGTTGACTCAGATCAGTATTGGTTGCAATATGTCAGTAAGTGATTTGTGTTGTTCAAATGTTCTTCGTTTAAAACCACAATTCTAACCTTACTAATGTTGGTACATTCCCTCAGTATTTGATATCCTATACGTGGACGGTCCTGGTGCAAAAGATTTGTTATCCAAGTCAAGACACTTGTTTGGAAAAGACGACTCTATTCAAACTGGATCGATCATCAATATGGATCTTATGCAACGAAAGAGTATCCTCTACAACTTGGTGAAACCACAAAAGAATGAGGTCGTGATAAACAGGAGTATCATAATTCGTTCAGATGGAACTAGAATGGACGCCTTTGACTACTTTCTAGGCAGAAAAGGACTAGAATATGGCAGAACACCGTGTGAGCTAGACTCCATCTACCTTGCATTATGTGATAAATCAGGTACAACAAAGTTCGACAGTCAGCGTATGGCAGGGAAGAATCACGAAGAAATTGAAGTCTGTCGTTCAATGGCGCTGCAACATGTATTTGATGATGTTGTAACTACTAGTGGCCAAGAAGGTCTTCTTCTCAAGGACTTGGCCTCTCCATACTTTCTCGGTGCACCATCACGTAACCAGGGATATTGGTGGAAGATTAAGCCCGACTATGATGCATCTGGTACAGCTGCAGACATTGATCTTCTCATAATTGGTGGATTCTGGTCTGACGGATTTGACAAAAGAGGACTGCTTAGTGCTATTATGCTTGGCTGCCTCGATCCAGAGCATCCGTATGGCGATGAAGAAGGTAACGAAGCAAAATATATGGCTGTGTCGAAATGTAACTTTGCTAAATTTGTAGAGAAGACACTGCTAGAGGAGACTGGGTTTCAACGTGCTACTGATGACACTCCAATGCAAATGGGAAAATGGTTCGAATCTGAAGACATACCTGATTACTATTCACAAATATGCTACCAACGAAATCCAGATGGCGACAAGGAAGGGTGGAAACCCCCCAAAAAGGACAGACCTGAGGTTTTCATTAAACCGGAAGACAGCTTTGTCGTTACCGTCAACGCTTCTGAGTACATGACTAGCAAGAGCAGCCAAACAGGGTTTATATTGAGGTTCCCTCGTATCACCAAATACAGAGGTAAAACTTCTGACGATCCCAAGAGACACGATAGTATAGAGAATTGGAGTCAAATGAAGACAGTATTCGATGAGCAAGAGGAGTCACGGCAAGATGCAGTTTTGATGGGATCTCAAGCTCAGACAAAGCCACAGACGTCTCGTTTCCTTACTGCAAGACAACTTCAAATGAGTGGCAGGGAGAAGAAGGCGAGAAACTCACGAAAGCAGACGAATGAAGTAAAGCAGTTCAGTATTCCCGAGGCAGGTGCTCGTCTAAGCAGTGTCTTGGAAGGCTTTGTGTTTAGTGTTCAGCCAGGCAATTACTGCTTGGAGAATGATGACTATGCCAAAGCTCAAGCGGAAAGAGATGGATGGGCAGCTGAAGCAGAAGCTGTAACGAGTCAAAAGGATGTCATTAAGTTCATTCAATCACATGGTGGAACTTGTCAATTGGCTGTACATCGGGGTACCGACTTCTTGCTAGGAGGAACAATAACTGATGCACCAGTGTCAAACTTGAAGACTCTCATGGAGAATACTGACCGTGATAGCACTGCAAAGAAGGAAGCCGATGCACGACGGTTACTGGAAATGGGTGGAGTTCTTAAGTGGACATTTGTTTATTCAATTGTATCAAAGTGCCTCAAAGAACTGGACGATAGTTCTGGTTATGAGCGTACAATAAAGAATGATTGGCCTCATCTAGCCGAGCCACGTCGTTCTGACTTCCTAGTAATGTCAGATGCTGCCAAGACAAACCTTCAATCAAGTGAAGACGACTACGGATTACGAATTAATCAGATTGCCAAGCCACTAGAGTTTGTTCGAGCGTTGGAAGAGGTAGGACGTCAAATGTCCATCATGAAGAAGAGAAGAGGTGATGATACTACTCCGTGGCAAACTCTTGCAATAAGCAGCTTTGATGATAATGAACGATGGATATTTGGAGGCAAGATACAGAAGTTGTGGCCATATTCTAAGGAATCTCGTTCTGTCATGGATGATGAAGACGAGAAAGCATTGTTCATCTTGTATCCTGATCTGTTTGATGATCTTGGGTTTGAGGAACAAGAAGATGCAGATAAGGAGAGTAGCCGCGTGGTCGTATCTCCTCGCTGGGAAGAGACGATGGCGAGTAAGAAGCTAGGCAAAGTCAATGCCGCACTACCACTAGCCAAGGCATTGGGTGCAATTGTTACTCCGCATTTGCATAGTGGAGTTACTCATGTGTTGTGTGATTTGAGGAAACATAAAACAATCAAGTGGTCGTCAATGCATCCCCTTACGATATATTCAGATATTGAATCAGGCAAGCTTTTGAATGAAAGATTAATCTCATTAGAGGAGTCTGCGGCCATTAGTCGATCAGGCGAAAGAAGTGTCATGTTAGTTTCCCCTGAATGGTTGGAAGAGCAAATCATTAGGAAGACAGCGTTAAAGACACCACGAACAGACAAGAAGCAAAAGCCTAAACACACGGGCAAGGCAGCTTCACATATATCATAATCAATTGAGTAAAATCTATTTTATTACAAATAGATCTATTCTTCGATATTTCCTTTAAGACGCGGGGGTGCTGAATTCATCATACCATTTCAAATTGATTTGGCGGCGTAGCACTCCTTGATGTTGGTCTCTTGGATGGCGAACCACTATTCATACTATTACTACTTTGTCTACTTCGTATTAAGCGTTCTGTTTCTATATCTTCCTGACTTCTATCACTATTCTTTCTTTGTAAATTTTGATGATCATTAGCACCATTCATAAAATCGTTCATACCAAATTGAGTAAAGGCCTTCTTGGTAACTGGTTTAGTACTAAATATATCATTCAAATCAACTGTTAGAGACTCGTCAAAGTCAAACTTTTTTACTATTCTTTGGTATGTGCTTTTCATTTTCATTATTGTGCATATTGATATAGTACAGCATACTAAACTTGCCTCCCAATGCAAATGTAACCAAACACACATAACTACCGAACATATAGTTAATATCAATCCATGTCCGAATGCTCTAAATACATTCGATCGTTCTTGATATAATCCGTCAGTGGCTGTCATCATACTACCATCGGGGCCACGCAATGCTAATGATGCTCCGAGTACTGATAATATTGTTGTTTGTGCTACTACTAATATGTTAGCGCAGAATGCTGATGTTATTAAGATGTAATATATAAACTTTAATGTTCGTGGTATGGCAATGAAATCCTATTGTGTTGAAAAGATATTAAAAAAGAGTGCATATGATATGAGTAAGATGGGAAGTTTGCAATATACACGTATACAACCAAACACCAAACACAACAAACAAAACACATACCCATTCATCATTAGGTGGAGGTTGAAACTCAATAAACATTGTAACATCTAATCCAGCCAGTACTGCCGCTTGTGTACCAACAGTCATAAAGTTATTATGGTGTAAATTGAATTCCTTCTCCTTTAAGGCCGTGGCCTGTTGTTTCAATGTTGATTGTAGTTGTAGTTTATCTGCCGCCAGCATCTTGAGATAAGTTTATACTGAAATGCGTATCAAAGAAGATAGCTTGTAATAATATGCTGGTATATCTAGAGTGGAGATTGAACCCGTCCATGCAAATTTTATTTGGTGTGTATATTAGTGTTGGTATCCTCGATTGTAGACTATGGTATGAAACTCGTTGAAATCAATACGAGTATATCAAAGGCCAAGAAAACAAGTATCGATAGACACAAGTGGTTTAAGATGGGCTGATAGGACAAGTATAAACTTTGGGCTTATCTCGTCATTGAAATCGTGGTCATTAAAAAAATTTGGACAAAATTTGCCAGTAATGTCTCAAGACCACCACCAAGAGATAATATTGACACCATACCTAGGAGATTAGTGCTTGATTGGATGGTATTAGTAGGTATTTCCGTGCATCGTTCTAATATCAATCTTTTCGTTTATCCTCTCATAAAATTAAAAAATGACAATAGAAGAGGTTTTGGAGAATGATGCTGATGCACGCAATAGACTTTGATGTTGCTTATTGGGGAGATAGAGTAGTGCAATATGATATGTTTCTAGCAAAGTAGTTGCAAGTAGTATTTGCTGCAAACTGCGGTAGATTAGCACCGTGTTTCTACCGTCATTATAACAATCTCTCATGCTAAGTTATCTTTCTCAAAGTGGGCCTTTTCATCCCAAGCATGGCGGTGGTGATAGTAGTGTTGCGAGAGAAAGCAAAGATCTACCACCTGTACATCCAATGTTAGCTTTTGTCATTCATTATTCAATTGCAATTACAAGTACTTTTTATGTGCATGATACATTCTTCAATACAACATCTACACAAGATGATGAGTCAACTATTGAAAGACAAAGTTATACATCAAAGTTTCTCTTTATTTATACTCTCATATTATTCACTACACGATACATCTCATCACACCATGCTGGAAGACTTCGACATTATTCAGTTTTATATGAATTCACTTGGTTATGCAACTTTACTCTGGTAGTGGGATGTATAACGTTCTGTGGAGGAAGAAGTAATACTTCATGGTTCTTTAGGAGAAGACCATTAGTTGCAACTGCATGTTGTATATCAATCAGTGCTGACCAAGTGATGTGGTATGTGGATTTAGTCGGCTTTATACTCACTCGACAGTGGACAATTGGTGTTATGAAGTATTTGACTTGGAAACAAACTCTGTGGATTGATCGAGTGACATGTTTACACCATCTCTGGACTATTCCTACTATACTATATGGTGCAAACGCATCACTTACTTGGGACTCTGTAAAACTGAGTGCGTTTATTGTGATCATCAATGTTTTACTCAGTCGCTGGTTAACACCCCATTGTATACAAAGCAGAGCAACGGATGATAAGAAAAAGAAGGACCCACTGCACTATCGATACCTTAACGTCAACTTAGCTCATGAACTGTGGCAAGACATTACTTTACCTTTCCTGCAGATATCAAAAGACAAGCCCGAGTGTGCAGTTTATCTTTTTAGGCTGCTATGGCGATGGATACTGCTCAACACACTGATTTATATTACAATCCTATATCCATTTAATGAATGGATTATTTCATGATTTAGTGATTCGCTTTTCTATCCAATTACATAAACTAAACATAACCCTGCATAAAGATACACCGCACACTCTTTTAAGTTGTTCGCAAGAGTCACGTTCCACTAGTCTATCAGACTCTTCGACTATTGATACACACAGTTTCAACATTTTCCCATCCATACATATCAAACACTCCCCACAATCTAACAACAACCACCCAAACTTTGAGAAGCCCCTGAAGAAAGTGATACCTTTCCACTTGATTTGCCCTTTTCTTTTCCTCCACTAGCAGCCAACTTTGCCTCCCGTTGCTTGATAAGTTCCCCAGCCATTGTTAAGAATGCCTCTTCAACATTCTTGGCAGTTTTGGCACTAGTTTCTAAGAATGCCACACCTAAATCATCTGCAAATTCTTTCGCCTGTTCGGTAGTTACTGCTCTATCAGCTGTTCGATCACATTTATTACCAACAAGTAATTTGCATGTCCCCTCTGAGGCGTAGCGGTTTACTTCTTTGAGCCAATCATTGACATGATCAAATGAATCTGAGGATGTTGTATCATAAACCATAATAATACCATCTGCTCCTCGGTAATAGGCTGATGTGATTGTTCGGAATCGTTCCTTTTGATTTGTTCATTGTTTTTATCATTAATTGTTTGTTGAAATATTGGTATTGTTGGTAGTTGTAACATATTTATGAGCATGGGACTTTTGTAAATAAGAAATAAATACCCACAAATAAAAGCGTACTCACCTGTCCAGCTGTATCCCATATTTGTAGTTTAACTGTCTTTTTATCCATCTTTACAGTTCTAAATCTGAAATCTACACCAATTGTTGAGATGTATGATTCCGTAAATGCATCATCCTATGGTTGCAGATTGCAATAATTGAGAAAGAAAGACAAATAGTTAGTCAATATATACATCTCAGATATGTTTGTACCCTTGTGAGATTCGATACCATCTAAAATATAAATAATCAATTTACAATAACCCCAATACCCATCCCCAACACAATACACAACTATCATATATCAATAAAGTGCATATCTCATGAACATATAATAACTCACCGCAAATCTAAGTAATAGACATGATTTACCAACACCACTATCCCCAATCAATACTAACTTGAAAAGATAATCATAATCTTTACTCTTTGACGTTTTCTTTGTCGACATTATTATTTGTTTGTCGTTTGTTAATTGTAATACTATGTTTGCTCTCTAGAGTCGGTTGGAAATTTGCTATGAGAAGTAATTTTGTTGTGTTATAACTTTAGTGATAAATCCGATATAACTCCAATCAGCTCGAATTTACCGCACTACTAGACGGTTCAGATAATAATATACTATTGATTTGCAACTCTATGGGTTCAGTTAAAAGAGAAAGTAATAGCCGTTCGTCGGTTTTGTTAGCAATGAAACTTTTTCGAAACTTATTCCTCGAAATTTGAGTTAGAAGTTTTTTCAGTATCATTGCAAATGATAGTCAGCAAATAAAAGTGGTGAATGTTGGATTGTTTGATTGAAGAGACCGGACGGCAACTTGTAGATATGATATCTCCATTTAGTTTTATTTGCAGTGCATTTCTTCTCGATGCATCATGCCTTGCATTTATCACAAGCACAAGATATGCGCAAAAAGTATCGATACAAAGTTCATCGTCAATATTCTCAAGTAGAGGAGAAGAAGATGGTGGTATCGAAGACTTTGATAGCAAGAGAATGGACTTGGTTCGCTCTTTGCAACGCTCATTTTATAGTGATGATGCACCGGTTGATGATAGTGGCATCCAAACAATGGAAGATGATACTGATATTTTAATATCCTCCGCAAAAACTACTTCATTCGACGCTACTACAGGAAAGATTAACAATCTACCACTATGGCGAGTCGGCTGGGTTGAAACTCCCGGCAGAAGAAACTGTTTGAATGTTCATGAGATGCATTATACACATATGTTTCAAAAGATACTATCTCAATCTAAACCTGATGAACCAATGTACTTCGGTCATCTCTATCTTCCAGGCGGGACAAGAGCAGCCAAATCGGGAGAAGAACGGTATCAATTAAAAACATGGAGAGAAGAGCTTGATGACGAGAATAGATTTGAAGATTATAGTTCATCATCGACACTATCTTCTCCGGATATTAAGACTCCGATGGTTGATAGATCCGATGTAGTAGGATGTCTGATGGAAATAGTTGATCATCGAAGAATGGAGGATGGGAGGCTTATGATCTTAGTCCAGGCATTAGAAAGGTTTGTGGTTGATGAGATTGTAGATACACTTCCATTTTCTATTGCTAATGTACAAGTGATACTTGATAAAGAAGAACTGCCTTGGGAAGAGAGTATAGACGAGAATGATTGCAAATACATTCGAGGAAAAGTAGTTGAAGAATCGTTCTCCTTACATGAATACGAATTTAACAAACCGGAGCTACCTATATCAGATGGAAATTACTTGACACAGGAATCTGTGCCTTGGACTGAAATATCAGAACTACTACCATTTGCATACTATTCTACCGATGATAGTTGTTTGGATATTGTCGTAGAAAAGACTCAAAGTAACACAATTAAGGATGAGAATGTCGACAAAAGTGGAGAACTGCCTATAGAACAAGAGCTGTGGAATGGAGGTGTACTGTGGGAACCTCCACCTGTCTCAAACGTCATTACTCGTCGATCACAAGACACCAAAGAAGACACCGATGCTCTTGAAACGCTACTCTGGCTAGCTCTCGAAGACTTTTGTCGGGCAACTGGATTCACATTACCGGAAGAAATTAGATGTCTGCTACCGCCCGAGATGGACTATTTGGATATACAGACTGATCATTATCTTTCGAGTAAATATCCAAAGATTAGAAGACAAAAAAGACTAAGCTATCTGGCACCTGCACTTATCGAGAATGTAGAGATACCAATGAAAGGTCTAAGGCAAGTGTGGTTGAATACTCCTAGCATAGCTGCAAGATTGAATAGTGCCTTGGAACGATACGATTACATCAATAACAAACTTTTAGGACAGTATGAGTAAGTAGATATTAAGAAGTATAGAGAGACGCACTCTTTTAGTATTTCAATATAATTGTAATCATACTTCCTACAACTCATCTAATGAACTACAAGTTTCTTTGCAGGTATTACGAGCGTAGTGATCTGTACATGGTGTTTCTTCTAAATCTTCTAACACTTTGCAAAATAGACAGAGATTACTTCTTGTTGCTAAATCAAAGCTACCACAGAACTCTTCATAGCCCACTCCTTTCACACTATCATCACAACCGATATGTAATGATCCTGCTAAGTTCGTTACAAAGTCAGCCCGACATTTGCACTTGGCTACATCATCATCTCCAGCTTTACCCAAACATCGATCTTGTATCATACAAGCTTTATCTGTGTTATTACATGGCTGTTTATCTTTTGTATTTGATGATCCGCAATATCTTCCATACTTAAAAGCAGAAACTGATAATGGAGATTTGGTTTTCTTGAAGGCAGCTAATTGCAATTCAAATTGGGATTATCAGCCACATCTACACATTCATTAGCTATTGTTGATTGTATTTGTAGAGTTGTGGCAACGCTAACTAAAATTGCAGAGATATAATATCTCAATGGAGTGACTTGCAACAAAATGATGGAGAGTATCCTCGAGTATTTGCCAAACGAGTTAAACTAGTCAAACTGATAAGAGATGATGTAGAAGAGCTTATTTGCAATTTACCGTTAATACAGATTGTAATATCACAAACCCAATCCTAATCAGCCCTCATCGTCATACATTCTTTTTGTTATCGTACAAAGCTTTCAAATTCGAGTCAGCCGTACATTGCAATAAAAGCTCACAAAAATACGCTATCAACTAACTTCCAATTCTCAACAAACATAACACAAGGTACATATGTGAGATATATCTTTACTGGCGCCAACGTTATACAGTAATATGACAGAAGTAGCATCAAGTATACCTTCTCTACCGCTCGGTGGTGGCGGCGGTGGCGATAATACCAGCAGTATATCCCAAGAACATCAATCACACAACTTCGACAACAACAACCAGCCCACTATTGCAACTACTGCCATAAACTCAACACCATACCTTCAATCACGTCTCTCTCAACTAAAAACACAATCCCAAAATCTCTCCACAGAATTAACTAAGAAATTAGCATCCTCACGATCCGGTCAATCATTACTTAACATTGGACCAAGTTTATCAACCTTACCACCAGACCTAACCTCATTAATTGATGCCCTATCACCATTACTTTCCGAGGTATCAAACTATGAATCAATAAATATTGATGAATTAACAAAGTTAGTAAATCAGGGTAAGGTCGTACAATGTACGATCCAAAAACAGGAATATGCAATGAAATGTTCTGAGATATATAATGAATTGGTTAGTGCTGAGGAAATATTAAAGATTGATGCTGGTAGACGGATGACTGATATGTTGGGTAATGGAAAAGGTGGTGATAAAAAGAATGGAGGAGAGGAGATGGATGATGTTGATTTGAGTGATAGTGATGATGAGGATGATGATGAAGGTACGTCTTTTGTGTTTGTATGTTTTTGTGCATAAGATGTGCTCAACTGCCCTGACTCTAACTGTTGCCTCTGATTGCTTCATTTACAGAATTAGATCATGCATCATCACTCGAACGGGCAGCCTACACCACACTTCACCTCCTACAAGAATTGCAATCAAGTACCGAACAAGTATCAGCAATCACAATGAACACTCCTGCCAAAAACAAGGCTCCAGATTCAGGCAACAACTCATCTAATATCCTGCCCTCCCTAAATGATACATCATCCTCGGGTATCAACGGTGTGATTATGGAAAAGTCACGATTCTTAATGAAGTTAGCACCGCGTATCCGTCGATTGGAAAGTGATACTGCCAAATGTCTCGTTGGACGATTAGAAAGTTTATTAGTTAAAGTACGTACCTTAATGGAGGAACAGCAACAACTTACCAATGGGAATGATCTATCGTCAGTAGGTGGTGATACTATAATATCACAGAATCAACATGTCCAAAGTGAATACAAACAAAAACACTCTGAACTATTACTAACAATATCACATACACTTCGTGGATTGGCAATATTAAATAAAGGTAATGAGGCACAAAGTACATTTGCACGTATAGCAATAATGCCAATAATCAAATCAAAGTTAAGTATGGGAAAGTTACATGAGGGTGGACCACGGGGGGAATGTTCGGGATTATTCTTCCTGTTGGATGATATTGTTACTGTTGTTAGGAGTATGTATGGTGATATATTGAGAATTAGTGAGGGTATGTTTACCAATACCATTGATAATGTTGGGAATAATAAAGGAGGGGTAATGCCAATGGAGATTGATTTGGTTACATGTGGCGTGTGGGTACCAGTGGCAACTGCATTAACGGCTGATCCAGGTATTAAAATGGCTATATTCTCACCTGGTATTGCTTATGTACTGCAAGCGAATTATTCAGCCTTAGATACATTTCTATCGGAGTTGGCAGGTAGTTTGTTAACTCCGCCTCTACATGAAGAAGAGGATGAGAGTGAAACTAAGACAAATGAAGATGTAGAGCTTGGTGACTTTTCACACTTGTATTATCAACCAAGGTTGAATTCACAATCGATTGAAAATGCCCAAAAACGATTATATGCCCATCCAACGACTGTTGATTATTACAAGCGTTGGAATTTACCAATTTACTACCAACTACGCTTTGCAGAGTTTACAAAACGTTTAGATAAGGCATTACAACGTATCCAGAGTGAAGGATGGCATGCAGATGTATACTCGGGTGACGAAAGTGACGCCAAGAAGATTCGTGATGAATTGGGATTGGAATTACCAATCTTTATTGAATTGTATGATGTCATATTGAGTATGTGGAAGAGTACGGTGTTCTTACGCCCATTGACACATCGTTTCTTGAGGGGTGCAGTGCAATTAGTTGGACGGATCTTGGCATTTGTTAGGGCTGGTTTGGAGGGTGAGATTGAGTTTGGTAGAAGTAGTGGTGATAGTAACGATGTCAAGAGGAAGGGTGATGATGAGGATGAATCAGGCGGTGCGCCTTCCGCCTCGGAAACTGTTGTTGCCATGCCATCCTACTTTTGGAATGAAAGAGTCGAGGACATTGCCGTGGTTGCATGGGAACTTACCATTCTCGATACTACCATGTCTCACGACTATCTGGAGGCTATTACCAATACAGTTTGTCCACCTGACAAGGAGAGTCAAGAGAGTACACACAATTCGTCATCTGAATTGGATGAGATCAAGCTCCTCGCTTCCGAGATACTTACTGAATCTTCTCGAAGTATATCACCGATTGTTTCGTATTCATGGAATACATTGATTGTGGACAACTTAACGTCCCAGTGTTGTACGCCTCTATCGGCCGTCAAGGGTGTAGCCGCGACATATCGAATGACAAATCGTCCACCACCAACACAAGCATCACCATTTGTCGCCACGATATTGCGCCCACTTCAAGAATTTGACAAAACATTTTCATCTCGTACCCCACCCCAAATTGGTGATGATTGGAAGCGTACTGTGATTGCAACCGTGTCTGATAAGTATAGTGTTGCCGTTGAGGAACTAATTGCCACTGTCAAGAGGACAGAGGAGGCATTGAAAAGTCGAAAGACTCGTCGGATGATGGCTGGTGGTATGAGTGATGGCGAGAAAGTAAAGTTGCAACTATTTCTCGACCATAAGGCATTCAAGACACAAGTAGAGGAGTTACTAGGTGGCAGTAGTGTAGAAAATGAAGGTATAACGGGGCTTGATAAGCTTGGGGAATTAACACACGAGGCTGAGGCTTTGTTCGAGCAGACTCAAAAGTAAGGATATGATAGGGGTTTGTGTAAACTAAGAAGGAAAGAATAGCATATTGAACATTGTGAAGAGTATTGGGTAAGAGCTTTTATTTGACCGTGCATCTATCTGATCATCTAGTGGATCTCACTGTAGCTTATGCTAGCAATACTCTGGCCATTCCGTTTGGAAAAACTCACAATCATATGCTTGATTGCTTCTTGGGATAAACCGGCGTTGCTAAACTGCATAACCTCACGATTCTCTTTTTATTGCCTCAAAACCGTAATGGAATGCAATAGAAAGATAAAAGCGAACTCCACAAACCCGATTACTCTTTGGGTCTGTGTTCTGTAGTGCTCATAAAAAAGAAACAACAATGTGTAATAACAACAACAACAACAATAAGAAAAGCAACAATAAACAAATCATGCGTCATCAACTATCATTAATAACGGCTGCATCTATTGCGTCTACAAGGCCTTTATCACAGCACCTATTGCAATACATCGTAACACCAAATCAGCAGATATACTACCATCCTACTCGGCACCGACTACTCATCATCGTCGTCGACATGTCAAAGTCATTAACCATTTGTCTACTCCATTGAAATATAAAGACGACCTTACCGATACAGATACGGATTCTCCGATGATAGTTTAATGACCGCTCGCTTTAAAACTCCTTCAGTATTCAATGAATACACTACTGATCATATAGAATCAAATGCTGTACAAGTTTCAACACCGCCCATACTTGATACACCTCGGTCTCTCCCTGGCGATTGTGATGTTAAAAGTTTCATCAATGAACATTTCAAGTACTACAATGGTGACGAATCCTTCCTTGCAGGCCCAACACAACGCACACAAGATGCGCTCACAAAGTTTAAACAACTCTTAACAAAGGAACGGGAGATGGGTGGAGTCCTTTCAGTAGATGCTGAGATACCATCAACAATTACATCTCATGAGCCTGGATACTTATTATCCAAAGAGGAAGATGTTATTGTAGGTTTCCAGGGTGACGAGCCCTTACAGCGGACTTGCAAACCTCACGGTGGATACGGTGTAGTAAAGAAGGCATTAGATGCATATGGATACACTCCAGGATGGAAGCTCCAAGCATTTAAAGACAATGTAATCACCCATAATGATTTAACATTCAGCATGTATACCGACAAGTAAGTTTTGATCATTGATTAAATGACTCGTTTGTGTCTTATCAGCGGTCTAATATTAATCTACTCTTCATTGTTCACTATCATCAGAATGAAACAAGCCAGGCATGCCCATTTACTCACTGGTCTACCCGACGGATATGGTCGTGGAAGAATTATTGCCGACTACAGACGTATAGCTTTATATGGAGTAGATGAGTTAATACGACGCAAACAAGCAGACTTTAATGAAATCAATGGAAGTTCATTGGAGTCAATGAGGCTTAGGAGTGAGATTCGTATGCAGATTAAAGCACTGAAAGAGCTTCTTGTGATGGCAGACTCATATGGTGTTGACCTAAGGAAGCCAGCCAAGACTTTTCGTGATGCAGCTCAGGCATTATGGTTAGGTCATACTGCTGCTTTGAAACAACAAGATGGCGCTGCAATGTCAGCAGGAAGGTGGGATACCTTCTTAGACATTTATGCCGAGAAAGATCTGGTATCCGGTGTGGCCACAGAAGAGGATATTCAAGAAGTTGTAGATGACTTGGTGCTTAAGATGAGAGCCGTTAGACATGTCAGAACTCCCGAATACAACGAACTATTTACTGGTGATCCCAGTTGGGTGACGTTAGCTCTCGGTGGGGCAACAGAAGATGGTCAGAGCATGGTAACCAAGACATCTTACCGATTCCTCCACAGTCTACGAAATCTTGGTCCTGCCCCAGAGCCAAACTTGACAGTTCTTTGGTCAAAGCATCATCCCAAAGCTTTCAAGGTAAGTTTCACTTCAACTCATCATATATAACTTGTTGAAACATAAGGATATCAAACAGTATTCTCACTTCATGTGCTTCACTAACCCATACTTATTGCCTCTAATTCCGCAAGGATTACTGTGCCAATATATCAATTGACACATCCAGTATACAATACGAGAATGATGATTTAATGCGACCCATCTTTGGCTCAGATTATGGAATAGCCTGCTGTGTGTCATCGATGAGGATAGGCACTGATATGCAATTCTTTGGAGCAAGGACCAACCTCGCCAAGCTCCTTTTGATGACACTTAATGGAGGTGGAGATGAGATTGAAGGAAAAGTCATCTGCGAGCCGTTGGCCAAGGCTTGTAAAGAGGCTGGTATAGGAGAAGGCGATGAAGACAAGCCATTGGACTATGAGACTGTATCGAAGCTCTTCTTTGAAGTTGCCATTCCTTGGATGGCTGAATTGTATGCTGATACGATGAATGTGATACATTACAGCCACGACACTGCTTCATACGAGAACCTACAAATGGCTTTGCATAATAGCAATGTGAATCATCTCATGGCGTTCGGAATAGCTGGTCTATCAGTCGTAGCTGATTCCCTTTCTGCAATAAAGCATGATGATGTATATCCAGTACGAGATGAAAGTGGCTTGACTACAGGGTTTAAGCGAGGTCATCCAGAGTTAGTATTACCAACATTTGGTAATGATGATTCAAAAGTAGATGATATTGCAGTGAAAGTATGTGATAAGTTCTATCAAGAACTTGATAAGCAGAAGCTCTACAAAGATGCAAAAGCTACACTCTCTGTTCTTACAATCACATCTAACGTTGTCTACGGCAAGGCAACGGGAGCAACGCCCGATGGACGACTACAAGGCGAACCATTTGCTCCAGGTAAGGTTATCCTTTGCTTTTTGTTACACATATACGACTGTTTGTCTCACACATTTCTTAACATAACATCAACAGGAGCTAATCCTATGCATAACCGAGATCAATCGGGAACTTTGGCGAGTTTAAGCTCTGTAGCAAAGCTTCCGTACAACAGTTGTATGGATGGGATATCAAATACCTTTTGTCTCACTCCAACTGCTTTGGGTAGTTTGTCAACCGATCGAGCTGAGAACTTGGTTACTCTATTGGATGGGTACTTTGATACCTCTACACACAATGGCGGAGGGCAACATATCAATATCAATGTCTTGAATCGGGAGCTTCTTGAAGATGCTCATCTTCACCCTGAGAAGTACCCTGACTTAACTATTCGTGTGTCGGGATATGCTGTTAGATTTAGTCAACTCACACCCGAGCAGAGGGAGGAAGTTCTAAAGAGGACCATGCATGGAAGTGCAATTGCAAGTAACTCTAACGTTTTAGCCCACAACTGTGAATGCTCAAACTTAGACCCAACAGAGATTGAAGACTTGGTTCCGGCAAATTTACAAGTACAAAACCTTGGCTCTGTGCATTCCGTTGAAACATTTACGACCAACGATGGGCCAGGTGTTAGAAGTCTAATCTTCCTTCAAGGTTGTTCAAAGCGTTGCAAGTTTTGTTCCAATCCTGAGACTCAATGTGTTGTTAATCCAATTGACTGCCCTGAGGTAGCCATGAGTGACAAACAAGTTGGTAACATATTACACAGGTACAAGCACTTCTTGAAGCCAAACAATGGTGGCGTAACTCTGTCTGGTGAGTCACATATGATCTCTTTCTGTAAAGGATACCCACCAGGTTCCTTTGTCTTTTTTCAGTTTTCTCATGACTCGATCTCTCTCATAGGTGGAGAGCCTCTGTTACAACCAGCGTTTGTCAAGTCAGTCTTCAAAAGAGCTAAAGACATGAAACTTACAACCGCTATAGACACAAGCGGACACGGCAGCCCGGAGATTTGGGATCAGTGTTTACCGATAACTGATTATGTAATGCTGTGCTTGAAAGGAATGGATCTTGATCTCGCGTCGTTTCTTAGTGGTGTATCCAAATGGAAGAACATTAGAGCAAGGGAATTTGCTCAGTATATAAGAGACAAGTACAAAGATGTCAAGCTGTCGTTGAGATGGGTGTTGTTGAAAGACATGGATGCATAGGTAGTGCAGTTCCCTGATCTTTGTCTATACTAAATTTAACCTACAAACTCTGTCTCAAATACAACAGCAAATGATCCTGAGGCATCTCCCTTTCCTGCATGCTTAAAGGTACCATCTGTCATTCCAGATGTCTTCTTGTTCATGCATACCACCGATCCATGACGTAGCATGTGCTTGACTTGACCATCTCCACACTTCAACCAGAACTCCTTTCCTAGGCATCCTAATGATATAATCCATCTGTGTGTCCCTCTAATACCCTTATCTCTATGCCAATCATGCTTCCCCTTCTTTAGGTACTGAACAATCCAGCAATGTTTAATCTTGTGTCCGGCCTTGCCAAGTGCTTCTAAGTATGCTCTCCAATTGATAGTTGTCATTTCTAACAATTTGTTCATTGAATACTGTCCATCAACTCCACTTGTTAGTCTATCACCTCCTTCAATGTGACGAGCAAACAATCCTCTATAATCGGCAAGGTATTTCAATTCTCTACATACAGCATCAGGACTGCCGATTAAGTTTTGAGGTATCATTCTCAATACAAACTCATAATCACGAAGTATCGTCATATACAAATTCATTCCTCTACCGCCCACCAGTCCATGGAAGAATACTTCCATACCATCAGGAATGTGTCGGTTGTTGCCTTTGATTCGTCGTTTCTTTTTCTTTTGCTAATGATGAGATGGTAATGTATGAGAATACAACCTTGTTAGATTTGTCACCTCTTAATGTAATAAATTATACAAACATTTACTTACCTTCCCATTGCTTACGTCGTCGTTGTTTTCTTTATTGTTACTTGATTTAGTCGAGCATCGTGCTAATGTTGTAATCATCGTCGACTGATCATTCGTCGTCATTGGTAGTAAACTATTATCAGAGGACGATCCTGCTGACGATTGTTGACTTAACAATGAATTATTATTATTATCATTCATATTAGAATCGAATGCTGTTGACGATGTACTAGAGGATAGAGTCGAGGAGTCAGTCATGTTGGTTGATGAGTCGATGTTGTTGTTATTATTATTATTATTATTATTATTATTCGTTCTGTCGGTGCCTTCTTGTTGGATGATAATGTTATTACTCGCCGGCTGCGACACGGCCGACCATTCCATATCGTTACTAGATGACATTGTGTTGTTTGTACTATGCTTTGGTTGTTTAGTAGCTCGATAAGGAGGAGGAGGAGCTTAGTAGAGTGAGTGTTGAGTCGAGTTGCTCTTTTTATTTTTGTGTGGCAAAAAAGATACCGCCGATGTACAACAATAATAACAACTAATATAACAAGTTAATGAAGGTGCACCTATACAAGAGAGATTATTATCAGCATATCATATCTTAGTATATGATTAGCCGCAGATAAACATTTATGATCTACTACTATTATTAAGCTTCACTGCTGTTCACTGGGTACATAGTATTTGTTAACAAATTCATTCGTAGGGTCTAGTACCCCAGGACAAACTTGAGCTTACTACCCAATACTATTCTTATAAAGTTATAAAGATACATTCTTATATCTAAAATCAACGAGATACATGAAGTAGCATTGCCCGAGAAGGTCCGAGATTCTTTACTTTCCATTTTGAACCAACACCAATTGAATAATCACGAGTTGTGAAACCAGTATGATGATTGTAAAGCTTTTTTGTATACTTCTGGTCTTCACCGATTGTTTCTTCTACTTCCACATATCCATCTAAAAGTATCAATAAAGAATGTGACGTTGTCGGCCCATTCACATCTGTAGCTTCTCCTTGTTGTTCCAAAACAATACCCGACCTTGGTAGGGGCTGAGAATTCATTGTTGTTGTTGATGATGTTGTTGTTGTTGCTGCTGCTGCTGCTGTTTGAGTTGATTTGGGACTACTGGGTTCGTCGTCATCAGAGTCACTGTCCAAGTACTGGGCGTTCCTCCTGCCACGTCCTTTTGGTGCTGGAGTCTCATCTTCCTCACTATCATTGATTTCCTCCACATCACTGTCATCATAATTGTACTTGTGTTTCTTGGTAGTAGCACGAGCAGTACGAGAACGAGAAGGCTTGACCGATGTTGCCTGAGATTGGCCCATAAACTCAATATCGGAATCATCATCAGAATCATCACGACGAGACGCTTTCTTCTTGGCAGGAGCTTTCTTTTTGGTTGCACGTTTCTTTGGTGGTGGTTCTTCTTCAGACTCAAAGTCCATATCATGCGAATCATCATCATACTTTTTAGACTTTGTCTTCTTTTTGGCAGCTGTTGTTGTCCTGGCCTTCTTCTTGGTGGGAGGAGCCTCCTCTTCCGAGTCTTCCATGGAATCATTACCACCCTTGGAACTGGCTCTCTTCTTTGTAGACTTCTTCTTCTCATCAGCCGCCTTTGATGCGGCAGATGAGGATGTGGCAGATACTGTTGGCTTCTCACTATTACTTTTCTTACTACGGCCACTATCCTTTTTGTTGTTGCCGCCACTATTGGAATTACTACCACTATTGGTACTACTACGCCGGCTACCACGCTCACGACGACCTTCTTCAGCTGCTGGTTCTTCTCCTTCATTGTCATCATCTTCTTTGTTATCACCCTTCTTAGTAAACCCACGACGTGATAAGAATGTTGACTCGTCATCAGCCATATCTGAATGTGTATCTGGAAGATCACCCCCCAACTTTTTGTAACCTAATTCACGATACATTTTGTTTGCACCATCATTATCATTCTTAACGGATAGAAGAACACTAGTCAATATCGCACCACTGTGGCGATGCATAACACATGCAATCTGTTGAAGTAATGTGGCCAATCCATTCCTACGTCGATCTTCATTCAGCACATGAATATATTCAATCACTAGAGGCTTTTCTTGTTTATCGATTGGTGAGCCACTTTTGATTGCAGTTTTGTTACTATCAAACATAACTAGATATCCACTATCTTTGGGGATAGATACGAGCATGAAACAGATTATATTTGATAAGTTGGCACCGTCTGTAATGGCAACAATATGGACACGACTTTCACTAATATAGGATTGTCCCAATGTTGATGCTTCACCAGCATTACCACCACTGCAGTAATGTGATAAAGGTTTACAACCTTTGAAACGATTGTTGATTATAGAAGAAAACGGTTGTACGATTCCAGCCAATGCATTCGATACCCTGCTCATATTAACCACTAGTAAATGCGGAGCTACTAAATCTTCTCTTGTAAAATGATTATCTAACCTATCTTCCAATGGTATATATGTATGAGTATAATTATTACTACCATTACTATTATCGTAATGAGAATTTAGTAATGGATACAACGTAGACATCAACTCCCATTCCTTATCTCCAATACACTCAACAAACCCTACATCTTTAATGTACCAGATATTAGTACACTTCCTATTTTGTATCTTATAAACCTGAGATATATCAAACCTATACCGCCTCACGTAATTATCAGGAAGTATTACATTGTATTGACTAATTTCAAAACCACATAATGATGAGGTAAGTTCAACTTTGTTATTATAAGCGGAATCCAATTCAATACATCTTCCAACAACTGTACTATCAGGGTTATTTTCAATCCAATTAGATTCTTCAAATTCACGTTCTCCGTAATCGATAGCTTTCCATTCAAAATATCCCAACTTTTCATCATATGAAATGTTTGTAAAGGTTGCTCCTACTAATGAACCATTATCATTTACGCGCCCATCACATAATGAATCTAAATGAAATACGTCACCAGGTTCGCCTTCATAAACAAGTTTGCCTTGTTTAGGACCTGATTTAACCCTGCTTCCAGCGGGTGTATAACTAACAATGCGACGAACCTGAATAAATTTTGGATCACTTGAAATTAGTTGAACCAAAATGTGGTTACCAATGGAGGGATGACCTTCAGTAAGCTTATCGGGATATACGTTAACAGCACCCCCGGCTGCTAATTCTTCATTATCTGCTAACATACTGTATTTTGCCATATGGTTTATTGTATTAGCAAGATGCGCCCTTATGCCTATATTAAAAGATTTAGGTGAAAGTTGTAAAGAAGTAAGAAATTTCATACTTATGTAAAAGTTCAAAGTGCCGACATACAACAATACTCACCACTAATACATTGCTATACTAATATTATTATCATGCAAAAAGAAGAAGTACCAATCGAAGTTATTTACGGAAAAAGCACTACCGCTAGTGCTGATTCCGGATGTGGTGATACAAACAACGGCACCAAAAAAGAAGAGGTACCAATTGAGATCATTTATGGTAAGAAGGATGATGGCCGTGACACAACTTTTGAGGGCAGAGAAATATTACAGAAACCTGAACAACCAATGGAAATTATTTATGGTAAATCTGATAATAATAGTATTGATAATGCAGGCTCGTCTAGCGATGATGATAGTGATAATTCCAGTCAATTCGAAAATGCATCAGAAGCATCATCAGTTAATATCGATGAGGGTATTAAGTTGGATGATGATATGTTGGAGAAGTACGGGTATACCGATTTATCTACAACCGCATCAAATATTCAAAAGAAAATTGCAAATTCACACAAACAATTGGATAATAATGGAACACACTCAATGGAAGCTGCATATGCTAAATCGGATGAACTAACTAAACGCAATGAGAAACAATTAACAGATATGGATAAATTCCACGAACAGTGTGAAGAGGATAAAGAACGTGATCCTAAAGCATTCAATAAGAGGTATGGTACACATTTTAAATACACTGGTAAGCAATTTCTCGTTTTCAATATTGATGGTAATTTGTTGCTTGCTGTGGCACGAACACTTGCTGGAAATGTTGATGGTATAAGTGGCAGAGTTAGGGAAAAGGGAACGAAAAGAGCTGATGATAGTCTATTTGAATTATGTGGACGCACAAATGGCTATCCGGGAACGTTTCCCAAGGAGGGATTTAATCGAGCAGGTGTGTTTTTAATTTTTGAAATCACTGGAATGAGTGTGAAGGAAATAGCTCAGTTAATTATCGGGCGTGTTGAGGAGGAAAGCTCGTCAAGTCTTTTAACACTTTGCCGAAGTGTATTGAGTGGTGCTGCCAATTTCAATTACTCGATAAGTCAACTTTTGGATAAGCTGGTATCAGAAGCAGACAAGCATAACACGACTTACCAGGATCTGAAGTCTCGGCTACCTACAAAAAATTCGAATCAATATACAAATGCTGATGGAAGCACATTGCATCATATCTGGGTATATACATTGACAGCAAAGGATAAGAAGGGGGATAGTCTTTATGGGGTTATGACTAGTAGTAGGGCTGAAGATATCAGCAAATGCATCGGGGGTTTGGGAGGACGTGGCAGCAAGTCGGCAGAACGTCAAAAAGACAATAGCTTCAACAATATCGAGGTAGGTTCAGGAAGAGAGTGGAAGAATAGCAGGGGTGGTGATTCATTTAATGGCTTTTGGGTCGAAAAGAAGGAAGCAAAGCCGGATGAATGGTACAAGGTGAAACGCATTACAGTTGCACGTCCAGCATCCTGGTACAAGAAGAAAGGAATCAGAGTTGTACCTCCACCTGATTTTTCAACCGTGCAGGCTAAGCCTTTAAGGGAACTAGATTTGACAGATTAGATAGTGGTTGTTAATGCATTAGATGAGTTTGAGACTAAGCCTAGGCCTTCGATACAGACCAAGAAATTGAAGCCTTGGCTAAATTTGCCAAGACTTTGAGCCCTGTCTTCACTCACATTGAACTATTGCCCTATCACACACTGGGAAAAGACAAGTATGACATGATAGGGATGGAGTATCCTCTTGGTAATATGGAGCCTTATCAATATGATGACGCAGTCGAAGTTCAAGAAAAACTCATCGAGTTGGGAGTACCTGCAGTCTTAGCTGAACATTGAAGCTCAATTGTATAGAGGATGTGTATAGAAGAGTGTACACGATTGTATTGGAGAGATCTGCATTTGTATAAACATTAAATTAGTTTATCTCGCTTGATATAGATCCCACCATATCCTTTGTCTACAATCCTAAAACTTATCAATCAATATCGCGATTAGTTTCTCAGTCTCGGTTGTGAAGGCGTCAATGCCTTCCTTTAGCTTTTCTTTACCACAACCATCCGCTTCCCAATATGATGCATAACTTTCTGCGGTAAATCTGAAATCTGGGTCGGTACAACTCGCTGCATCCTTCTCTGGGGAGCACTTGCGTGATACCACTGAGCTTTCTAATACAGCCAAACTGTTCAATAGTGGTTCGGGAATTGTCATCTCATCTACTCCAGCAAGGGCCAAGATTTCATCAACATCACTACCTTCCACATCTGCTCCTCTCGACGGTCGCCAGGATGCAGGCATGCAAATTGTGTCATAGCCATACTTTCGAAAGTAAGCATACATTCTTCGAACTGCAAGTACGCCAGGGTCAGCATCAGGCGTATATTCACTCTCACCACTTTGTTTCTTATGCCAATCTAGAATCCTCCCGGGAAATGGCGATATCAGGTATGCTTTGGCTTGTGCCGACGCTGCTGCTTGTAAAAAGCTGAATACCAATGTAATGTTACATTGTATCCCTTCAGCTTCGAGTATTTTTGCAGCCTGTATTCCCTCTGGAAAGAAATAACCACAATCAGATTAGAAATAGAATCATAAGTCTCAGGTGTTCAATGGTCATCCCGCAAATGTACACTCAATTAACCACAAGCAAAACTTACCCCATGTTCCAGCCAACTTGATTAATATCCTATCTTTCGATATCCCTTCTTCTTGATACATTGCAATAATTGATCGAGCACGTTCAACACTCTTCTCTGTATCATAACTCAATCGAATATCAACCTCAGTTGATACACGTCCTGGTACTAAACTAACCAATTCCTTGCCAAGGTTAACGGCTAGACGATCAATTGCTTTATTTAATGTCTCCTCTGGAACAGGACATCCGTCTTCACTACATGTAGTTCGTTTAGCATATGCTACTGCTTCAGCAACCATTGCCTGTAAAGACGCAAAGTTGTAGACAAAAGTAGTGAGCACATGATATGCACAAAAGATACAACAACAGATAAAACGTACCTCGTATCTAGCATCACCATTAGCACCAGCTTGGCTAACAAACAATGGGTTGGTAGTAGCATCAGTAATCAAACCAGTCTTTGCATAACGAGCTACAGTATCAATATCACCACTGTCTATTGAGAGTGTAGTTATGTCAGCTCTGATGATGAAGAATGAGGAAATGCGGCAGAGAAGAGTGAGCAATGATATATATAAAAAACATAATGAATCCAAATTCAAAGTAAAGGTATGCATATAAAATATTTCTACACTCGGTTTTGTTGTTGGATAGATGTATACAATACATTAACTATCATTGCATACCACATTTGCAATTTGCAACTTCTTTGATAAAATTATACTTACAATGAATCTAAAGCTGATATCTGAATCGCGGTTGACAACCTAGAATTATTAGGGCGGCTCATAGGCGTGGTAAATGCCGATATAGATTGGATTGCAAGGGTTGCTAGTAGAGAGAATCTCATTGTTATTGAGGAAGAATATATAGGAAGGCAACGTTGAGAAAAATTATGAGAGTGTGCTAATCCACTAAAGCGGTATCCTTACCAAACTACTTCAGTAAATCACCACCAACCATTATGCAACAAATAAATACTCGGGTGATATTGATACCATATAAGTGAGGAGATATCTTCATATAGTCCGGTGGCTTTATAGTCAAATCCATTCATTAGCAGCTCATCATAGATAATGAGTACTCCACAAGAAGAAGATATCAACACAACCACAACCAAACAAACTCTACAACAAGATGTACAATCATCAATAGCAAAATTACTCCAACAACGTCAAACGAACAATTCAGATATTGCAATAGATGTATACCGTACAATACAACATGAATCGCACTTATTAATCGAAAGACAATTGATATTAGATGCATTGGATAATGATCCGTTTGGTTTGATGAAAGTTGTTGAAAATAATGATGCCGAGCAGAGTGATGTTGGTAATGAGGACAAAGAAGAAGATAGTAACAATACAGATCAGAAAGTAGACAATGATACAGAAGAATCCACAGCCAATGAAGACAACCTAGAAATACAAAAGAATATAGAACTAATAACACGTATAAAAAACATGCTCCGTGTCATATCATGTACACGAACAACAACAATTGATGGGTATAGTTCTATAAATGCTGTTGTGCAATTTGATAATGATGATAGTATGGATAAGAATGTTAGGAATCATGTTAGATTGCATTTTACTTTCCTGAGAGAACCACAGAATGATAATATTGATACAGCAGTTGATAATGGTAAAGATATAAGTGATAAGGATGTAGATGTAGAAGAGGACAAGAAGGGATGTTGTAGCAGTAGTACCAAGTGTAATGCAACAACTGCGAATAGCGAATGCAATGGCGGAAGTTCAAATAGTACATTAGATGAGCAACAGCAACCAGCTAAGAAACGCAAACGTATCACGAAGGATGATGAGTCTACTGCTGAGAAAGATGTAGATGAAGATAATATCAATGATAGTCAAAGTGATGACGACGCAAACACAAACGACAATAGCAAAGGAGGACTATCACCCAAAACAATAGTTACATACAAAATTGATTATTCGATAGATTATGGACAACAACATCAATTACTAGGAGTAGATATATATGCATTGGGAAAGTATCCATCAGTAGAAGAGGCTGTACCGATGTTTGATGATGATATAGATGATGACGATGGACAGTTAGGACAACAAGGTTTTGATAATGAAGAAGATAATATGAATGGAAGTGGAGATGAAGATGATTCAAAGCTTACTTTTGTGAAACAGGAAGAGAATGACAAGAAACAATCTACCAATGGAGAAGAGTTTGAAGATGTTGTAATGTCCGACGACGACGGCGATAATATTGGTAAGGAATGTTGCAACAACCAAAGCTGCTGCAATGAAGCAGATACAACAAACAACGACAATGATATTGACAATGAAAATGATGGAGGTGATAGATTTGGAGTACACATCAATCCAGAGAATGTAGTATCATTCCTTGATTATATGAATATCAATTTCAATGAACAATCAGTGTTTTACTTTTTATTATCATTTCCATTCTATGAACACGAGTGGGATATCTCGGGTTTCTTGTTGACTGCATTGTTTGATGATGAAGACGAAGTTGATGAAGAAGATGAAGAAGAGCAGATGATGAACGGTGATACAATGGTTGGGTGTGAGAGTGAATGTCCTTTGCCATGTTGTGTACCATGCAATGCATGAGCACTCATAATAGTATAGAAGGTATTATGGCCAGCTACCTATTGACACGTTAGTAGTTTACAACAAAGTATAAATTGGTTCCATACTCATAGTTTGACAAACACTAAGAAATTAGAAGAGTTGTCTCAGTTGACGTATTGGAAGAGTGAACACTACCAAGCAGTGCTCGTCTTCACGTTGAAAACGTCACACGTATATTCAAATATCTGAATATGTCGTCGTCAGATGGTGCCAGCGGATATCTCCTGGAGATTTACACATCAGATCTTGCAAAAAAGGATGCTATTGTGCTTCAAGATAAGGAAAGAGCCGTTGCAGATATGACATCGGATAGTAGCCAATCATTCATGAAGGTATTCACATCAGACTTGTCAAAGCAGGAAGAGCTTGTAATTAGTGCCAAAGAAAGGCACGCGAACCACAAGCGAGATAGGTTCGATCAACAGTACTTCGTGGATGATCTCACAAAGGATCAATTGGAGAGTGATGCCGATGAACTAATGGCTGGCATGTTTGTTATGGAGTTTAGTAAGGATGATGGGATGAAGATGACTGCTGCAATCAATAAGTCCTTGGGATGAATTTGTGCTGTGAATTGAGCTTGGTGGTGGAGTTATCCGTATAAATAGAATTTGTTGTATGAACATATTGCAGTATTGAATCTATTTCCGCCAATACTTTAGCATCAAGTAATAACAACTGATTGATGGCCACTATCGTGAATACATATCCGCATACCTAGTAGTCAACTACTCAATTTTTGTAGTGAGGATACCTTACCTTTTGAATACTTATTATATTAAAACTTCTGACACCACATTCATTGAATTCAATTTAAGATGGGGGGATTAGCTCAGTTGGTAGAGCGCGTGCTTAGCATGCACGAGGTCTCGAGTTCGATTCTCGAATTCTCCAAGCTTTTTGCCTTTTTGGATAGTTGCAATTGCTATCACTTTTGAACTCTGATCATGACAAATCATATATATGATACTATTTTATATCGACAGCTGTTAGTAAACAGTATAGCTCTTGAGAACAATATGAAGTAGGACATAGTAGAGCTTGTGCTAGCATGCACAAGGTCTTCGAGCTCGATTCTCGAATTCTCCAAGCTTTTTGCCTTTTTGGATAGTTGCAATTGCTATCACTTTTGAACTCTGATCATGACAAATCATATATCTAAGCCTTGATTGGCTTATTCTCAGTGTCTGCACTAAGAAGGAGATCGAGAGGGAAAGAGGATACCATGTGGGGTATCCTCACTCTCAGTTTGCAATCTTCTGATAGCATGCAGTATAAGTATACTGTTCCTTGTCTTTTATTTATGCTCAGTGATGTGTTCATTGGGATGTTATCAATCTATGACATAAGTGGTTTCATCTAATTCCAACAGGAACTGACCATTTGGCAGTCATCTAAGTAGCTAATGTTTTGCCCTACTGAGAGACCTACTAAAGCACCTACCAGCTGTCCAACATCATACCACAGTCAATACTCATCTTCTGAGCAACATCTACCCCTCATTTGATAGCTGAGATCATGTAGAATCCATTTATGGCATCACTAGAAAAGTTGTTTTTTCACCAACAAAGGGTCCAAGAAACTCTAACAAAGGGCCAGAAAGCCTGACAACTCTCAGACTATTCCCTATTACTCAGTACTAATTAGGAGTGTATAGCGTATCTCCTCTTATGTTTATCTACTCTGTATTGCATAAATAGGAGGTGACTTACTGCCGCGCCAGTGCCATCCACTGTGGCAAATCAAAGCGTACGTACGCAATCTTCACACCGTATTTTCACAAGTTCAAGCACATCGCCAATATTCGCTAAAAGATGTCATCAAAAACATATCTTTTGTGCAAACAAAGTTCTGAAGATATGATCTGATATGATGCCATAAATCTAATCGGCGCAACAAAACAAGGAATAATCCACTATCATCACTTCATATATATTGAGTTTATTCTCTCGACATACAACAAACAATAAACCATGGCTCGAAAGCAACAAAAAGAAGAAGAACTAACCCTATCCAAGTAAGTATGTCAAACATCAAGATTTGTGATTTGTATAATATCTTTGGATATGGGATGCAAATGCGTTGGAATCTTTTGCCATCTGTTGTTATTATGATCAGCTCTTGATGATTGTGACCATATAACCCACAACCAACCGCACCCTATCTATATCAATTGTACTAACCACAATCTACTCTATCTCTCCAACGTTGAATTGTAGGAAGGATCAAAAGAAGGTTGATAAATTAACCGCACAAATACCTTACCATGATGGACGCGGAGAGAAGGATGAGGTTGAAAAGATAAAAGGACGTATCGATACCATCTGGGCTAAGGCAAAGGAGGCGCAGGGTTTCTAAATCCGTTATAGTTGTTTAGTTTTGATGGGTGTATCTTTGGAAATTTTGTGTGACGGGCTGGTTCTAATCATACATATTCAAAGGTGCCCTTAGGCTTGTATATCTTAACATGAATATCTTTGATTATGGGCGGAGTGGTCTGTTTACGAGTACCGCGAGTAGATGGGTGTTTCATTCTGATGGTGTTGGGAGTTTAGTTTTTGTGTGGCGTGTATCAGGGTGTGGGCGAGGGCAAACAATAATCTTATATGTGTTTGTTGAACTCATGCCGTACATGTTGCATGTATGATATGGCTCTTAACATAATCGGACCCATTTATCAGATGAACTTTTCCCCCCATTTCTTCCTCTCTTTTCTTTTGAGTGCTTGTTCCTTCCCCATGATATTATTTCATTTGCCCACAGAGTTCCTAGGCAACTTTAAGTTGAAAAATGATGCAGCATGTATAGTAAGAACAACACAGAGAGGATAATGTGCACTGAATATTAATTGGTAGACATGCAAAAGTTCCTCCTGATACATATGTTGTGTTATTTCATTCTCTATGCTCATCTTTATCATATTAGATACATAGTTTGGGGGAATAAAACTATGATATGATATAAGATATAAAAGTCAATCGTTGGGTACTAAAATTGAGTGCGACGCAAGTAGGTATACTTAGAAGTTGTCTAGAGATATTGTGCAAGCATTCATATGGACGGGGACGCCGTAAAATATGCAGAGATAACAATTTCTTATACTTTATGGATTCTCATAACATAACATTTACTGTAACTAACAATTGAGGTGATTGCATAACATCATCCCTCTACTTCAACATGTAACGCGGCACTTATTATTGCCAAGACTTTCACGACACTGTTTCGATATCAACATCTAAACATTCAACATGGCATCGTCTTGAACTTCCTCCTCCGCCACCGCACTCTTTCCCTGCTGCTCTTGAGGAGCAAGCAAACGAGCAAGATCCTTACTCATGGCAGCACTGTGATTTTTCATTTCTCTCAACATCTCATCTTGTTCCATAACACTTTCAATAAGAATATCATACGCTCCCTTAACTACAAGGTCATTCGCCCCACTTGCCTTCCGCTCAATGCACTCCTTTACAAGTGCAGCAGCCTGACTTTCATCACCACCAACATGGCTAAGCAACTCCTTCCACATTGCTGCCCTACGTTCCTTTTCATCACGGATTTGACTACGCAAAAGTGCAGACGATTCAACAAGCTCATGAACTTGAATAGCACGGTTTGCTTCCTCCTTCGATTGGACTAAACGTTGTTGTAATGCCATATGTTCTTCAACATTAACACCACGTTTGGCTGGAGGAAGAAGAGTAGTACCGTCTGACACATACTCAACACGACGTTTCCTAGTTGCTGCTGCGTCGTCACCACCAGCAGCAGCTGCAGTTTCACCCCACTGCTGCTGTACCTTCTTAGCAGGTTCTGGAATCAGATCCTTGAATGGTCCTCGTTGTCCTGCCTGATACGCCTCTTTAGCCTTGCAAATACTATGTATATAAATTGAAAACATGGTTTAAAAGTAGTTAGTGTTTGATATATACATACACATCAAACAATATACAAACACATCTCATAACTATACTAAACTTACGCCCAACATACTTCAAGCTTCTTAGCCTTCCTACTACCCTTCACACCATTATGTGAACAGAACATACGCAAATCATCAATCTTCAACCGGTCAACGGGAACACCCGCAATTGATTTCAATGGTGTTAATTGTGGTGGTTTAACTTTCCCCGTATCCTTCTTGATTGGATTAATTGCTTCGGCTGTTACCTCACTGTTTTAATTTGTGCACATGATGTGTACATAACATAAGAAATAATGGTAAATTGTGAGTTCTTTATAAAAATAAATAAACTTTGTATATAACAATTTCAATGATATACCAAATACTCTTAACAATCAATACTTACCAATCATCAAACCCTTTATTAAAAGCAACAAAGCCTTCATTTTGCCGTTGAAGAGCAGTTTTTTGTGGTGCAACATACTGCTCTTGGTGATGTGGCTGCTCAGTCAATTGTGCATTCTCCGCTACTGCCGCCGCCGCCACTGGTTGTAATAGAGGGACACCATTGCTGGCATCGATCTCTTCTTGGATTGGATTTGGATGATGGGGGCTGGACATGCTATTGATTTGTTGCCCTTTGATAATTATGAGTTTGTGTTAAGGTGGTACTCAACTAAATATAATTGGGAGTCTTTCAACATTTTGAACGTGGCCCTACGTGGACACGCGTTCTTGAGAACTCATCAACTTATTACACGTTGAGGCACAACTCCACTCTTCTTTATTCGAGAACAATAAATGCAGGGGTTCATATATGATATCGCGGCTTTGTGTCATAGAGTGTAGATTGCAATAATAATAGTTTGGTAGTGGTAGTAGATATTATTTGTTGTCATCTGTATAATTGTCTGATATACCATATAATCATCATCGTTGTGCTCATTCTATCATATCCGCAGCATATCACATCACACAAACATTATGTCGTCGGGTAATATTTGTATTGGTATTATTAGTTTCTGGTGTAACTATATGTGATGCACAAGTTGTACTATTATTGGCTGCACATCCACATCCTCCTTGTCGAGTTTGTAGATAATAAGCACTATTAAGTGGATTAGTAGACAGTGTATTAACGTTAGTTGGTGTAGATTTGTTTGTATTTGTATTAGTAGAATTACTTGGTGAACGGGTGGTATTATTTGATTGTGTTGATACGTTGGTATACTTACGTAAATGTTTTAATTCAAATGTAAGGAAGTAATCAGATGGTATTGTAGGTTGGATGGACTCTTTCTCTGCTTCACTTGATGCTTCCTTTAATGCAGCTACTTGATACTTTGGTGCAGTATATTTTTTGTTAATCGGATCGAAGCAGTAGTAATTTATGTTTGAGTATTTATTCTTCTCGAGAAATGATTGGTCGTTGTTATGGTTAGATCGTAGTGCATTTGATACAAACTTTGATGATAGTGATTTAATTCCTCCTCTCTCAAGTAGAGCTTGGATTTGATTAGGATTAATCCATATTGGATTTAGTTTGATGGCAAATGATATCGAAGGAGGATAAGTAGTTCATCGTATTCTGACGTAGATGTATTTGGCAGTGGTGGCAGTATCACGTTGGCAGTCATGTTTATTATTATTAATTATCACCTATAGCATACAGTATAAGAAGGGTGCATATAAGAGTTAGAATACAAATCCATTGCAATGATAATTTTGAGTGTGATGATGGTGCACCCTCAGCAGAACATTTAATTCCTTTTGATATTGAACCCTCAAAAGTGAGACAATTATTGTTCCATACTCACCAGAATATATATTAGTAATATTAACAACACGAATTGTCTCACTTTCACGTGCCAATTAGGATATATTGACGAGGGGGGTATATTACTGCAATAGGCTGGTTTATCGTCATTTACTATGAGAATAAAAGCGGGGAGGGGTGGGGGGCATGAAAAACGATCAACAAATTGAACTAAAAGGCAAAGAAAGACTCCCAATTAAATTTAGTTGAGTACCACCTTAAAGTCCTACTCGAACGTCAAGTCAAGCTGGCAGAGCAGATGAAGATTCAAGTCGAGTCGAGAGTTTCCTGAGCTGGCATTGGAGACTACAAGTGGAACAGCTTCTAGCCACTCACTTTGTGGCACCACGGTAGATCGCCAAAGCAAGCAAAAGTGATGCAAAGAGTTATCTAGTTGAACCTCACGTAGGCGTGAGTTTTTGTTGACCAAGGTCAGGGCTGCAGTGTCATCTGGACAACTGATCACCTCTTTGGTGCCATTGTCGAGTCCTAGTGTTGAATATAATTGTCATAATAAAACTCCCTTCATCATGTCT
>Ga0214478_100013_pt1 | contig 66918 bp, 48 predicted proteins | sample M1_20Mar14CPVII9_2_FD_178001 | JGI IMG/M metagenome (GOLD analysis project Ga0214478, IMG submission 178001) | Marine eukaryotic communities from Monterey Bay, California, United States - M1_20Mar14CPVII9sort6BwellD7 | ecosystem: Environmental > Aquatic > Marine > Unclassified | place: USA... | reverse complement strand
GTTAAAAGAGGTCGAACGAGGTTACAAGGCTGGACATTTGACAGAAGAGGAATATACAAGTGTATTGAATGCACATCGACAATCTCAAGATGAAATGAAGAGTGATCATAGAGAGAAAGCTTATTATTGCAAATAGATAATAGGTTTGTTTAAGATACTCTTATTGCTCATCAATCAATACATCCAATACACTATCAACCAAATCTAACAACTCTAGAGAAAGCTTATTATTGCAAATAGATAATAGGTTTGTTTAAGATACTCTTATTGCTCATCAATCAATACATCCAATACACTATCAACCAAATCTAACAACTCTTTCCTATAAACAGAATCTATACCATCATCACTGCCCTCTCGATTCCATTCAGATCGAACTTCTTTCACTTCCTCTACTCCCCAAGAAGTTGATACAGTATCACTTTGGTGAACACTACACCCAGGTGCCAATGCACGTGTAGCATGCACTGCTCTTTCTTTCATGCCTCTTGATGCCACAGAACCAACTTTTTCGGTGGGTGGTACCAACATTCGTAATGACAAATCACACCATTGCTCTGTCGTGAATGATCCAACTAATTGACTTGCAGTCAAGGTTGTCGACTCCTCCTCCTCCTGATTGTATGCATCCTCGTGCAATACTACATCCATAACAACATCCTGTCCCAATGCTAATACCTTACTAGCAAATTTATAATCCAACTTGACTAACGACACGTCATTCATTATAATTGGTCCACGAACATTTGATAATGTACCCAAGACATTTTGAACTAATATATTTGGTCCATTGTTTTGAACAAAGTTTTGTTGTGCTATTGGATTGCCTCGTAATATTGACCCTAATGCATATATTGCACGGAGTTTATATGTCGCTCGTGATTTATACTTGGCATTTGATTGTGTCGGGATGGCCATTGTGGAAGATCCATCACCCATATTTTGTGTACGTAATGTCAATTCATTCTCAAAGGATGAGATTAGTAATGAAAGTGCCGACGAAGGTTGTTGCTGCTCATCCTTTATACGAATAGTATCCAACACACTAGAAACATCCTCCAACGCCCAAACATGAAATTCACCACAATTACTAACCGCCGTACCAATTGTCATGGCGGCTAGTGCCTGTATCTCATCAACAAGTATTGCCATTTCTTCATTATCTTTTTCTCCCTCTTGTACTGATAAAGTATGCACACTATCATCCAACAAGGCAACCAAATAACCCCAACCACCCAACGTATGAAAATCACGTGACATATCCACATCTGATAATTGATATTCTAAATCTTGCAATGCCGTTATTATATTATCGGCAACTTCTGATACTTCGTCTCCTTCTTTATCTTCCTCTCCATCTAACACATCAGTCTCGGCAGTCTTCTTCTTCCTTCGTTCAACCAATATATCACTTAAACTCTCATAACTATTACTAATATATTCTTTCATTACATCAATACGTAACTTTAATATACTAGGTAAGTCTGCAACATTATCATTCATATTATTTTGTAATTCAATTTGTCGTTTATTCCATATTTCTTCCATACGTTGTTCAAAGTGGAGGCGTTGTGGAGGGGTTAAGTTGTCTATTCTTGATGAAGATGTATTGGAGGAGGAGGAGAGTTCGGGTAGTGATGGCAAGCCACCATACTTTTCTAATTCCTCGGGTGGTAACTTTGACATTACACGGTGCATCATGTTATAATCCTTCTTTCCAGTTGTCGAGGTAGAACTTGCGTCTTCTTCTGTATATTCTTCTATATCTTTGTTATTGTTCTTATCATCAGCTTGTGTAGTAGAAGACTCCTCAACTATACTTAGAGCACCATTCACATCCATAACAGCACTCTGTACTCCCTTACTACTACCACTATCATTATCATCATACAGAACACCCTTATTATTCGTATCATACTCTTCATCTTGATCATCGTCAGTAACCAACTTGACCCATTTTTCACCAGTACTTAAATCCATACGTACATGTAATCCACTTGGTATTGTATCATTCTCTTTTAATAGTTGCCATTCATTTGTTGCTACTATTTCCTTTGCTGATACTACTGTCGATGGTATTATAATGTTTGCACTAAGTAGCAGAGCTAGTAGAATCATTATTGATATGTATGGTGCATGAAATGAGGTCTGTGAGGATATCATCATATCTCGACGTCGTATCCTCCTCTTTCTATTGTTTGTTGATATTGATATCATCATTTGATTAGAGTATGATGTATTGTTCTTATCCTCTTTATCGTCCTTGCATGGGCCATCATAATAATTTGCAAATTTATGAGTGGAAATCTAGGATGATATCGTACCAATTGCTTGGTGTGAACCTGTGGCGGAGATTGAAATCACGAGTCCTAAACCAATTGAAATAGTAACATATGGCAATGCTACTAGACAGTATATACTCCATGTGTATACCTGTAATTCAACCAAACAATAGAAGAAGTAGTTAGATGTAGTAATTACAAAAATAAAGGTATCTATCTCATCATAAAACTCATTTCATCATTCACCTTGCTTTGCTGCTTTTCTGCTTTGCCTTAGTTAATCGATCGATTGCAACCACTTTCATTCCAAATAGTAGTACAATCAGTTGACTAAAAGGTCTTCCGAGTAGAAGTAGTCTCGAGACTGGGCATTGATATAAAGAGTGTAGAAAGGATAACACAAAAAAGTACACATCTTGTGCACTCTTCACTCTTCTTGAAGGTTCACCTCGCTAGCATAAGAATAACGTATATCTCTCGTTCAATTTGCATTGCATTAATCTGAATTATATGCTAATATCACAAGTATTAGGTTTAATTTTCAATTGATAGTAGTTATTGTATGAAACAATAATAATGAGCACGACCAACATAAATTGCAATGACAAATCAAATGATGATGGTGCTTGTGAGATGAATGATATGTTACACAATATGAAGACCGCCGATGAAGAAGACGTTGTTGCTACTAATATATGCGCTAATTGTGGCAAAGAGGGTAGGGATGTCAACAATACATGCAATAAATGCAAGTCGGCTATGTATTGCAATGCGGCATGTAAAAAGAAACATCGATCAAAGCACAAGAAAGCTTGTGAGAGGCGAGTAGCTGAATTGCATGATGAGGCACTCTTTAAACAACCACCCCCAATGCATGAAGATTGCCCTATCTGCTTTTTACGAATGCCTTTACTCGATACTGGGTGGAGATACAAATCATGCTGCGGAAAAAATATATGCAGTGGATGCATTCATGTCGTACACAGACAAAGAGGGGGAGTTGGCCTTTGCCCATTTTGCAGAACTCTAACATCTACATCTAATGAGGAAACAGTAAAAAAGTTGAATAAGCTAGTTGATGTCGGGGATGCCGAGGCAATGACCAATATGGGGGCTTACTATGCTTATGGGGATTATGGGTTGCCACAAGATTATACGAGGGCATTTGAACTATATCAACGAGCAGCTGAACTTGGATACGCTCCGGCACATAACAATATTGGTGCTTGTTATAATAACGGTGAAAGTGTAGAAGTGGATAAAAAGAAGGCTATACATTACTATGAGCTAGCAGCTATTGCGGGATGTGCCGCTGCTAGGTATGCTCTTGGTAATATGGACCTTCGGGCAGGCAATATAAACAGAGCTATCAAACACTACATGATTGCTGTGGGAGGTGGGCATAGTGACTCTTTGCATAAGATCCAACAATTATACTCAAATGGGCAAGCAACAAAAGAAGATTACACAAAAGCTTTACAAACTTATCAAGAATACTTAGGGGAGATCAAGAGTGCTCAAAGGGATGAAGCCGCAGTGGCTTATGAACAGTATCGTTACTATTAATGCGGGTCATCCCACATGCAAGTGGTTTATGCGCAGGAGAGATAATAATATGAAGCCATTGGCAGCCTCTAATTTGCAATTTCTGAGTGGAAATCTAGGATACCAATGGTATGAATCCGTGGCGGCAGTGGCTCGAGTTCAATTTATGCTTTGCTTCAGATATAATCGATTCTAATCGATTGCAACTGCTTTCATATTCCAAATAGTAGTACAATCATTCGATTAACGGTCTTCTTTTGATTGATGGAAGTTCGAGACTGGCATTGATATAAAAAGTGTACTAGAACGGACATAAAAAATACACACATCTTGTGCATCTTAGAGGCTAGAGGTACACCGTGTTTATAGAATAATATACTCTACAATACCTCAATTCGATTAGCATTGCAATTGTCTAAATTATATGCTAACGGTATAAGGATTAGATTTAGTATTTAGATAGTAGTATAGCTTGATATAATAATGAGCACGTCTGACATAAATTATTGCAATGACAGTGCATCAAAGTCAAATGATGATGGTGTACGTGAAGTGAATGATATGTTACAAAACATGAGTACTACCGAAGACGAAGAGGATAATAATTGCACTGATATATATAATACGTGTGCCAATTGTGGTAAGGAAGGCAGTGATGTGATGAACACATGCAACAAATGTCAATCGGTCATGTATTGTAACGCCTCATGTAAAAAGAAACATCGACACAAACATAAGAAGGCATGTGAGAAACATCAAAGACTTGCTGCTGAGCGTGCAGCGGAAGTACATGATGAAGCACTCTTCAAACGACCACCGCCGGTATTTGACGATTGCCCGATATGCTTCCAAAGAATGCCTTCTTTGCCAACGGGGAGTAGATACAAATCATGTTGTGGGAAGGACATATGCAGTGGATGTAGTCATGCACCTGTTTATGATAACAGAGGCAATAAAGTTACTGAGGAATTGTGTGCATTTTGTAGAATTCCAGCACCTCAATCAGATGAGGAGGTTGTTGAGAGGATAAAGAAACGAGCGGATGCCAGTGATGTCGAAGCAATATACTTACTAGCTGGGATATATGATCAAGGAATACATGGAGTCCCACATGATCATACCAAGGCATTAGAACTATATCAATGAGCAGCTGAACTTGATCATGCTGGAACATTGAACAACATTGGTGCAGGTTATGATACTGGTTATGGTGTAGAAATGGATAAAAAGAAGCCCGAGCATTATTATCAACTAGCAGCTATGAAAGGGAATGTACAAGCAAGAAATTCTCTTGGGTGCATGGAGCAGCGGGTAGGCAATATTGATAGAGCCATCAAACACTATATGATTGCGGTAGGAGATGGATATAATAAATCTTTGAAGAATATTCAAAGGCTATACTTAAATGGGCTTACAACAAAAGATGACTACACAAAAGCTTTACGATTATATCGAGAGTATTTGGGTCAGATTAAGAGTGTTCAGAGGGATGAAGCAGCTGCCTTTCATGAAAGTTACAAATACATTGAGTAGAGTGAACTTTTAGTTAAGTTATTAACTTTTCTATACTCATACATGTTCTCTATGCTAATAGTATAATTACTATGTATTATTACTAAGCTGTCCCTATAATTATATTGATAGAATATACTCCCCTAAATGCGACATCTGACAAAGTGCAATGTCATTGATTCATCTTCTTCTTCATTGCTTGTCGGCGGACATGGCATTGATCTACGATCATACTGCTGTTTAAAATCATCATGTGCTTCACATATCGGACAAACATCAAAAAGTGTCAACCACTTGTTCCTCGTTGTACTGAACTTCTTGAGGTGTATGTTCGGATGATGTCTACAGCATATGTCTGGGAAGGTAACCTCCTCTTGACACTCCTGACATATCGGAACTTCTACTTCTTGATGAGAATCATCACTCACTGTTGATGAATCAGTGCCAGATGGCGGTTTGATTATCGAAGGAGAAGGAGGAGCAACCTCTTGTGCGACACTTGCTTTTATATGATCAATATAAGCCTGCTGCTCTGCTCGTGTCGGAACCAAACAATCATCATATCTCTGTAGACGACGTTTGGATGAAGTTGATGCTGACTGGAGCATGTTTTGTATGTTGGATGATTCATACAGCTCGGCAGGATCCATAGATGATAAGGATACATCATCATCCGAACTTGAGTATCCTTCGCCTTCATCCTCAGAAGACCATGATGAATCGTCACTAGACTCTGATACATATGATGCAGAATCTCGGTATGATGACGCCGATGAACACTCATAGTCTTCTTCTTCTTCTGTGCTGGTCAATCGACGAACATGTACTTGAGGCTCTTCATGAACGATGGTATTATTATTACAAGAGTAACTACTCATCATGAGCTCTGTATCCTCTGTACGGTCACTCAAACTCAAGCATGATTGTGTACAGAAATCTCTTGCAATGGATGATGTTGATGATGACTTCATGGACGGTATCACCTTCGGTCTCTTGATCATATCATGTGCACAACTCGACGAAGAATATATCTCCGATGGACTAGTCGTCGTCGTCGTCTTGTCTGTACGGCCGCGGCCTACACACTTGAGGATCTTAGTACGAAATGAATTACCGCCACCTGATGCATGTTTATCAATCGATGGGCTATCGACAATGTTACTGGTTCGTCTGCCAGAGATATTCTTCGGTAGCAATTGCATCGTATTGCTTCTTCGTCTTCGTCTGTTTTGTATTGCAATTGCGGTCAACTTGATTATGTTTTTATATGATTGTAGTATGATTAACTCCGATTGATATTTCACTGCAATTGCAATTATGTGTTCATTTTATATTGAAGCATGTGTATCGGCCGATCCAAACCTATCTTAATTACTCACGAAGATAGTAGCGTGAATAACTGAGTAGATGTCTTTTTTAGTCTTTTTGTACCACCAAAGATTCGGGGCAGGTGTAATGAGTGTTGAATGACCTCTCATAGGAAATAATACTGTTTAGTCACTACTGCCACGGTCATTTCAAATACACATAGATTCTCCCATGAGTGCCTATGGTATGATCCTCATGTGTATGATTTTTAATCTCTCTGGAGGGAGGAAAAGAATGGATTTGTGTTATGTTATGTTGTGTTGATCGCCTAGGGCCTAGGACTATGTAGGAGATTGTATTCGACTTTTTATTTTTATGCTCTTTGACTTGTACTTGTATCCTTTACTACTAGTACTCCTACAAACAAAAGGAGATACTATCTACAGAGTTGGAGGAGAAGAGCATTATAAATCATACTATAAAGTTGGCCTTAGTTTAACAAAAAGCCCAACAAAACCTAAGCATGCCTGTATCCCCTCCGGATGATGTTGATTGTTCAAATGTTATTATCCTTAAACCTAACTAATTATCTATTCGTCAACTCGTCTACTCATCAACTTGATCTTGATCATCATAATCAGCACCACGAACTTCCAAATCTTCGCCATAGTTTATTGAATGATCTATCGTATTCAACACATGCGATATAGAATCTTCGTCATTAATGTTCAACGGAACAAACCCCACCATTGAATAATCATCTAATAATGAACATATCGCCTCGGTTAATCTATGCCATTTCCTTTCTCTTTCTTGAGTTTTTGTCTTATTAGTTTGTGCTGTTGTAGACTCGGCAGCATTATCGTCCTCAGTTGATGGTTGTATATGTTGATATGCTTCTTGCAATGAAGGAAATGGCCCGCTACTACCTCCTCCATCACCCAATACATCCCATAATTGCAATGCACTTTCCATTTCCAACACACGTTCCATACTAGCCTCCTCAACTAAATCACATTTACTCAACACATTCACATGTGGTAGCTGCATTGCTATCATGGCACTTAATGCCAATAAACTACCAGAAATAAACTTCGATGGGTCAGTAATGAAAGTTGCATCAACTATAAAAACCGATACCATATTATCAACATATCCCCATGTCCTTAATTGATCAATAATCTTATTCATTACTGGAATATGTGTATACAACTCAATCTGTCCTGGACAATCAATAATTAAATATTCATCATCATCATACTCATCTAACTTCTCTTGTAACCAATCCATATTCTGTAATAGATATTCCATACAGTATACTAATGATCCATTTGGTCCTAATTTTAATTCATCCATGACATCCTCGACACTTATTAATTCTCGTATATCGAATGCTACATTATATCGAAAATGTTCAGCGGCTGGATCTAGGTTTATTATATGTATGTTTCGTGCATGTTTTCCTAATGATTTACCGTGCTGTTATTGAAGAATACAAAAGGGATATGTGGTGTTGAGATATGTTGGAGAAAAAAGAGGGTAATACAGAAAAAGAATTGATGTTTGTGTTGACATTTTGCATTGGTCGATGAGTTCAAAATTTGAGAATATACACATGAACTTAAGATATAAAACAAATCTTACCTCCTGCATAATATGACAATATGTTGACTTCCCAGAACCTGCTGGCCCGGTGACTAATTGGATAGCACAACGTCCCATAGAGATAAGATGTTTATTAGTGGTCGGTCAAATCAAAGAAAGATTGGAGAGGTATCCTAAAAAAATGACAACTCGGGGTGTCGCTCGGGGGTGATCCGGTGACTCTTTCATACCATTGAACAATAAAAAGAATAGAGACCTCATATATAGCGGGGGCATAGAGTAGTTGATTAGTGTTCATCATTCTTTCGGATTTGCAGTAAGAAGAAAAGTGCACATCTTGTTCGCTCTATATAGTAGTTGATCAGTTATCAATAATCGTGGCATTGATTTAGATAAGAAGTATAAATCTTGTGCACTTTTATAAAAATTGAGATATGGGCAAACAACGAGAACGAAATGCAATTCCATCATCGGATAGGTTTCCTCATGCTAATAGTAATGATGACTCCTCCAAACAGCGATATGCAATACGATTAGCATTCGATGGTACTACATACAATGGTTTTCAATCACAGCCAGATAAGAATACAATACAAGATCAGATTGAGAATAGATTGCAAAGCTTGTTACGTCGTCCTGTTCGCATAGTAGCTTGGGGGAGAACAGATACCGGAGTACATGCCAAGGGTGCTGTTGTTACTGTCGATTTGTCTTTAGATGAGGTGTATAGATTTGCGAATCAGAGTGGTAGAAACACGGTATCATCCAGTATAAGTTGCAAAGAAGAAGGAGATGAATCAGTTAAGAAGCAAACGGCAGTTCATGCCACGGCAAAGTTTCTACATAGTGTTTTAATACAATTTGCATGTAATCACCCTCTACCGCAATCACGAACACCTGCATCACAATCAAGATATGGATCAATCAGTGCATTAGCAGTTAAGCCAGTACCATTCGATTTTGATGCAAGATATTCATGTCTATGGAAAAGATATGTATATTATGTCTGTGCAACATCAGCTAGCAATGAAATAAATGGATATACTGATGATGATCAAACATTATCTCCATTCGTTTGGAATCGATATGCTTGGATAATTAGACAATCACTTGATTTAGATAAGATGATGAAGGCTGCCGAACTGCTTAATAGTATAGAACACAACTATGAATGGGTAGTCGTAATGCAGGATGGAGAACTTCGAGATACACTTCGGAAAGTAAAGCTATGTGTAGAGCAAGTTAATACTTCATGTGGCAGTGGTGGGTCAGATGCTCCATACTTTTTACAACGAAGTGGCAACACTATAGTATACAAAATCTCTGTAGAGTCTGATTTCTTCTTATATAAAATGGTCAGGAGGATAGTCGGGATACTCGTTGCAATCGGGAAGAGTGATGTCAGTTTAGATGAGCTAAGAGTATGTTTAGAAGAACATGACAAGCGGTACCATGATGAAGATTCGACCACAAACCAAAAGAAGATCAAAGTACCAACCAAGCTATTGCAAACTGCACCGGCTAAAGGATTGTGCCTAGATCATATAGAATATGAAATTCCAATATAAGAATCAAAGAGTCATTCAATCGTCCACAGTTCTATTTAGTTGTGCTACAAATCTATTACTACCCAACCTTGGAAAGTCATACTTAGTCTCTTCCTCATTTATCTTGTTCCATCCACAAGAAGATACGAAATCATTATACAATCTTTCATCCATCTTATTCAAACTTTGTAATTTGAATACATGTGCAAATTCACTCACACTTAGTGGTACTTTATCATTTGCTTCCTTCGATTCATCTCCACAAAACATATGAGCAGGTTGATTAAAACCTGATATACCACCAAAGTAATCTTCCACTGCTTGAATATATTTTGGGTCCTTGAATCTTTCATAGATTAATATCAGATTATACTTTCGGAGTCGATCGAATGCCATGTTGTATTGTTTGAACCATTCATTGTTGGTACAACCCATACCTGAAAAGGTTTGCAAATAACAGTTGACTGCACATTGAGTAAAACTAAATTCGAAAGGAGAACATGGAGAACTTTCAAATCCTTTCGTGCCATTCCACATTCTAAATGGTCTGGCATTGCCTTGTGTTGGTATAAATGACTCATTATGCACAAGCTGCTCACAATCCCATCGTTCTGAATACTTGAAATGACTAATTGATCTCTCCACTGGGTCTCTAAGATTAGTGATGTATATAGTATTCGGTTCTCTACCGACTTCTTCTATATATGATGCATGATTGTATTCATCAACCTGTAGATGTATATTGTAATATTCAGCTACCTTTTGTAGATAGTTACGTATCATTGTCCCACCCGCTTTACGTACATGATAAAAGTATATACGTTTAATTGATTGTGATGTTGTACTTTTAACTCTGTGATGTGGATGACATGATGGAAGTAGTATGTGATTTGTCGGTTGTACTGATGTCTTGTTTACTTTGAAATATTGCAATTGACTAATTGAGAATAGTATCAATGTACATCCAACTATACATAATATACATCCGAGGAGTAATAGTCTTCTTTGTTTGCTTCTAATCATGCCGAGTCATCTGCTATAAGTAGACAACATACATAAGATCTTCTTTTTGTACTGTACTACGTATGCATAGATTTTTTTTACTCTCATATATCATATTATACTCTTTGATAGCTCGCTCTTCAATACTATCACCATCAATCTACTCTACATCTACATCAGTTACCTACCATAACATCTAGCATGACAATTGTGGCAGAAGAAAGTTTCTCATCAAAGACTCCCAATTATAGTGCGTCCCCGAACCACCATTAGTAAATCTTAATCTCATATACATACGCTTTATTGCAATACGATTTGATATAGTGGTATATAGATCATATCCTTGCCCTGGAAGACAGGAGGATATATTGTCAGCCTTTGAGGTTTCAGGTGATACATCACACTCTCATGTATCATTTTTCTCTTGATTTATTTTGATTTTGACTTGATTTGAGTTTGATCTCCTATGACAAATAACTACATAGCTTCAATCGGCCCCTACTCTATTAACAACGCCTACCCTTACCAAACATCCAATTAGTCTTCCCTATAATTTTCGTATTCTGTGATTCTGTGATTAAGACTGTTTTGTTGAAGACCGAAACAATAATAATGAGCACGGCCGCCGACAAATTTTGCAATGACGGTGCATCAAAATCAAATTATAATGATGGTGTATGTGAGATGACTAGCATGTTACACAGTATGAGTACTATTACTGAAGGTAATAATAACAACAGTGATAATACTAATAATACGTGTGCTAATTGTGGTAAAGAGGGTAATAGTAATGATATGAATACATGCAACAGATGCAAGTCAGTGAAGTATTGCAATGCGGCATGTAAGAAGAAACATCGATCAAAGCATAAGAAAAAGTGTGATAGACGTGTCGCTGAGTTACATGATGAACAGCTATTCAAACAACCTTTACATGATGAAGAAGATTGTCCAATTTGCTTCATGCGTATACCAACATTAACATCGGGTAGTAAATATAATACATGTTGTGGAAAGATGATATGCAGTGGATGTATCCATGCACCTGTTTATGATAATGAAGGCAACAAAATGGAACAAACCTGCCCATTTTGCAGAACTCCAACTTCTTCTTCAGGCGAGGAGACAGTTGAAAGGTTAAAGAAACGAGTGGAGGTTGGAGATGCGAATGCAATTAACAGTATTGGAAGTTACTATGATGTAGGGAGCCATGGTTTACCACTTGACCATACCAAAGCATTAGAATTCTATCATCGGGCAGGAGAACTTGGTAATGCTGTATCGTATTATAATATTGGTAGAGCTTATGGTACTGGCGATGGTGTAAAAATGGATACGAAGAAGGCTACACATTACTATGAACTAGCAGCTATGGGGGGATGTGCACATGCAAGATATAATCTTGGATGTGATGAAGCGAATGAAGGCAATATGGATAGGGCTGTCAAACACTGGATGATTTCTGTTAGTAGTGGAGACCCTGACTCTCTGGAGAATATCAGACGAATGTTCTTGAATGGGTATGCAACAAAAGATGATTATGCTAATGCATTACGCTCACATCAAGCATATTTAGATGCGATCAAGAGTGATCAGAGAGACGAAGCTGCGGCAGCAAGGGAAGATTACAAATACATTGAGAATTATTATTATACTAAGAAAGATGTTTAGATATAATGGGCGGGTATCTCTGGCAGTTTATACAATCGGACTGACATGGTTTGTAGGAAAGTTATCCATACCGTCTTTTGTCTACTCATTAAAAACATAGTCAACTTGGAGAAGTATTGTTGATTGTTCTGTACTCTTTATTGGTCGTCGAAACTACCCTCCATATAACAGCAGAGACAATAGCCACCACACTTGCTGCCACATACTTTCTCCACCAAGGCCTTTGACGTACTGCTAACATCATATCATTGTTCAATCTCATGTATTCTCCGCACTTTTCAACAACGGATGCAAATGTTGTCGCATCATAACTTTCATCTAATACTAATACCGTATCATATAACTCAATGAATTCACGACGTCTACTTGATCTTCCTCCCCTGGCAGTGCCTGTAACATCCTCGAATACATTTGTTGCATTTAATCCAAAAGCTTTCTCAACTTTTGGTTTTAGCATGGCCCCTCCACCAATCACAAGAGGTCCATGCAGTATAAACGCTGCTGCTAAACACTCAATATCATTTGCAGATTCTAATGCTTTTATATATTGCTTTGTAGGTTCTGTACTCCATGCATGTATCGTATCTCTCCATTCTTTACCGAGTAATGCCTCTAAATCTTTTTCATACACACTAGTAAATGAATATCCAAGATTCCTAACCTTTGATACTAATAATAATGACTTCTTATTATCGTCATCATCACAACTTGCAATTAATTCATCCATCCTCTTCTCAAGGGAGGCTGTTGCAAGGTAGAATTGTCCCAACATCTCAGCGTAACATTTCGAATCTGTTAACAATCCTGAAACTATCCCTGTTGTACGAAGAGCCTGGCCAGTGGAATGACTTGATCGTATCTCATCCATACATGCACGGAAGAGACCGTTAGGTTTACCTTGGTTGCGTATTACTCGTTCTGTTTGTTCATCTCCGCCACTACTCATATCTTCTGACTGCTCTCCTCTTTTAGATTTTTTACTCTCCCCCAACTCGATGAATATTATGGATCACGGTACCTCCTCATCCTTGCAACAAGGCACTGCAATTTCAGATATAGCTGCAGATAACATGATCAGTGGTAATCATCATCAACAGCAGCTGGCACCAACCTATTCAAACCCAATAGGAACATCAATAGGATATCACAAAGGATTTCTCAAATCTGATCATAATATATCATCGAATCATCCGTCAATACGAGTAGCATTTCGATACATCAAGGAGAAGAATAAGTTGAATTATGATAAGAGTGAACTGATTGGTAAAAGTGAGGAAGTAGAAGATGGAGCATCTAGTACAAATGATATGGACGATGCAGACAAGCCTGATGATATGAAGAAGCAGAAGGATAAAGATGAGACGTTGTATCTATGTTGGATTAATCAAGATGGTATACCGTGTCACTTCCGTCCATTACATCCTACAATTATCAATTGCAACAATATCACAACAACTACCAATGATATAAATGGGCATGGCAATCTACGAGGCAATCAATCAACAACTTCAGACACATCACACAATCAGGAGACGGATACAACAACAACAACTAATCTACTATTGGTGAATGAACATGATCATATAGAAACTACATTCCCAAGTCATGCATTTATATTCTGCCGTCGTGTTGATAATGATACTTTGAGACACACTACTGACACTTCTACTAATGAGAATGATGATGGAAGTGATGATTCGAATGAAGACGATATGCTTGTTGTACAAGAAAATGATAGAACATACTTTATACGGAAATGCAATACTACTCAAGATGAGGAGAATGATACTATTCAAAGAGAAACATACTTGGCTGTGGGTGGATTCCGTCCTGATCCAATGCCAGAGAGAAGAGAAGATGATCAAGAAGAAGAAGGCAAGATAGAAGAAGGAGGTGAAGAAAGTGAATTGGAAAGTGATGATGATAGTTTTGATGGAGGTCGAGAACTTGTGCAACTAGTTACAATCCGATCTATTCAAAGGAAGTCAGTAGAAAAGGAATCTCCTAGACTTGCTATCGAAGCGGATTCAGATGAAGATATTGATCTACCATCAAGCGCTTTGGGCTGCTCAGATTGTACACAGTCTGTGCCATTTCTACGAGGTGCAATGAATCCAAGGCCACCTCATACAAATGCCTTTGTGGCTACAGATTCAACATCAAACAGTAGTAACAATATTGAGAATGGTGCTCCTTCTTCTCTGCATCAAGAGATACCAACACACAATCACGACGAAGATACTGAACATACACTGCAAGTTACAGTTTGCTTGACTCGGCTAGATCCAACACCAATCGACACATCCACAAAACATTATGACAAGGTGATATTAGGTGGATGGCCTTGTCGTATTGAACCAGGATGCTTCCCAAGTGACATGGATATTCCAGCAAATGGAAAGAACTTATTACGGACGAGATTTGAATCAGACTTGGAGGCAGCATCGAAATCATTACCATTTGAGGCACGCGAGAAACTCAAAAGCAGTACTCCTATATGGATAAATAAGTCACAATCATTCGGACCAAAGGTTGCACCGGTTAAGGGACGAGCTGGATGTTTCCATCCTGGCTCAAAGTGGTTAAAGCGAAATGGAATGAATCCGGCCAAGTGTGGTGGAGTAGAATGGTATGATGCCAAGCATTACCTAACAGATTGTGACCTTTGGGGTACAGGTGGATTAATGCTTCATGAACTAAGCCACGCTTGGCATTGTCTGCATATTGAAGATGGATATGACAACGAAGACATTATTAATGTATACAAGGCAGCAATGGATGAAGGGTTATATGACTGCGTACGTGTACATGGTAAACAAGGGCCAAAATGTAAGGCCTATGCTTGTCAAGATCAAATGGAATACTTTGCAGAGCTCAGTGTTGCCTTTTTGGGTACTGAAATAGATGAGGACCGGGAGCATAATAAGTGGTATCCCTTCAATAGACGACAATTGCGAGAGCACGATCCAAGAGCATATGCTATGCTTTGTCGAATGTGGGGTGTAACTGCTGATACTGATAGTGGTATACAGGAAGTATCATCAGATAGAAATGATGAATAATGGTAACTCTCTATAGGATTCGGTGCTACTTACTCTTCAGTCAAAAACATGATATTGCAAACAGGTTTATTATAAGTTATTATCTAACTGTCATTTCACTTCTTATGATCACGATACTCTCAGCTAGTAATTGATAATGATTGGAGTAAGTCTTGTGCCACGGAAGGAGGTGATGCCGATGTTACTATTTCTGGGTTAGCAAGCAGCATTAACCAGATAGTTTCAATATATTCAGGACTTTCACAATCGACTCCGCCCCTCCTTTCTTTCCCGGCTTGACATAACAGATGAAGCTCATCATGAGCATTGACAGAGTCTAATGATACCAGTGATGCATGATTTGTTAGCAAGTACTTGATCACTCCCAAGTTACCTCCACGGCATGCATAATGAAGAATAGAGTATTTGCTTTTATCCACTTGAAATGCTGGGAAACTATCTAGCCTCACTAAGTATTTGACAACTTGGACCGAACTGTATTCACATGCTAAGTGAAGTGGAAATGCCAATCTGTTATCAACTATCCGTATAGCTGAAGGATTGCCTTTATACAATAGCTTTATAGCCCCAAGAGGGGCCCCTTCCATCAATGCATAGTGAAACGGTAACCTAACATTGTCTCCGTTCCTGTGAAGAGTATGCATGAGTGCGGTATCTTTTGCTTGCCTAGCATATTCACGTTGTGATGACATAAAGATAATCAAACTCTCATTTAAATTGGGGTTCAACTTTGCATTTCTATAAAGAACTTTCATCATAATGGCCTCGGGGTATGCATCGTATAGAACTTTAACTATCTCTAAATCAACATTGGTGTTACTTTCCAAATACGTATAAATTGGTACATCACTCAGGTATTCGTAGTCGGTGCCCTCCCCAAAAGGAATACGTAAACTAGCAGCTTCAGGAAAGGCTTCTAGCAGATAATTGATAATCTCCAATGTAATGTTCTTATTCCGACACGCCTCATTGAAAAACATATAAAGATATGCGCATTCTTCACATGCGTCACGGACTGCACAAGGTCCAAGGAGGTCAACTTCCTTTTGCAAAGTATCCAATGATAGATCATTTGATTTGCATATCTTATATAGTTTTGTTAGAAGTGCGTCTGAAGGTGAAGAACACTTTATCGTATCACCATCTCCCATATGTATTAATTCTGATGTATCTGTTTCTGATATACGTTCGCCATTTGTTTTGAAGAATCGCAGGAGTTCATCTTTTACTCCGTACCGTTTTGCAAATGCCATAGACATTTTTTTCATCTTCGTGGTTGGCTTAATCTTAAACAGTGTTTCGTGATTCATATACTTGTTCATCACCCCGATGGTGATAGCGTCAGCCATTTTTTATACTTAAGATACTACTTATAATGTGCGAATTGTTAAGAATAACCGACCGTCAATTACTAATCTAAAATGGGCACTTTCAATATGATGTGCTCTTGTCATGCATACCTTCCTTTGCTCCATACTGCTACACAAATCACCAATATCACTCTCACTTATCATTGCAATCTGCACCTTCTGCGCACACTGAAGACTGAATCGATTACTTTATTACAGGTCCACCACGAATCAAGTTCAAGTCCTCTTTTGCAGTGATTCCCTGACCTACATATACGATATATGCTGTATTATTCCCTTCTTCTTTCTAATACGCCAACCTGAGCTTTCGAAGTGAAGAGCTAGCGTCATAATTTGATATATCAGACGAGGATACGATGCTAAGTATATCATCGATCATGCATCTATCTCATCTGACCACTGTGTTGGAGACTTCCCATAAGTATCTGATTCAGTATTTTGATGTGTAAATAGCAGAATAACATAAGCTCTCTTACCATCGTTAATCTAAGCTATCTCCATAGATATCCTCTACCTCTTCCACTCCTCCACTCTCTTGGATTCTTGGATTTTATTTCTCACTCACATACACAAACACTTCACAATCATATCTCCTACTTCTTCTTTCCAAAGAAACCCATCAGACCTGCCTGCTTCATATTGCCCTTCTTCACACCCTTGGATTTGCCACTAGTACCACTCGACTTGGCACTTCCACTACTACTCTTGATACTCGAACTAGATTTTGCCTTAACATCAACATCCATCGCATCATCATCACCATCATCTTCAACATCCTCCCAAACAGTAACAGTTTCAGTACACATATATCCATTCTCGTCAACTGTTGTCTTTTCAATCATTTTCTTACGACGCTTCTTGGCACCACCTCCACCGCTGCTAGGATTGGCTTGCTTCTTTTGAGTTGCAAATGCATCCATTGCACCTGGTTTTACTACATCCTTCTTCTTCTTTTTCTTTGACTTCTTCTTACTGTCGGATACATCTAGTACGTCATCGTATTCCATTTCATCATCATCACTTTGTTCTTCGACCTTGGTATCTGCTACTTCTTCATCCTCTTCCTCTTCTTCACGTTTACGACGTTTTTCAGAAGTCTTCTTACTTTTCTTCTTCTTAGTCTTTACCTCGACCACATCGTCATCCTCCTTGGCATTATTACGTTCCATACGTTCCTTTTCCAATTCTAAAAACTCCTCATCTTCATCTACATCACCTACGAAATCATCAACATTACCTGATGACTTGGGACTAGTTGTACTAGATGTAGAAGCAGTGGATGCAGCCTTCTTCTTTTTGGACTTGTTGAGTTTATTCTCCTTCTCGGTTGGACTTGTTGCTTTATTAGTATCAATCGAGGAAGACTTCTTTTTGGATTCCTTCTTCTCCTTCTTATCATCCTTCTTTTTAGTTGCACCCTTGAAGAAATCGGCTGCCGTGATTTCTTTACCCTTCTTCTTTTTAGCTGTTGTTGAGATTGAAGTAGATGCACTACCACTGCTTGATCCTCTTTTACCCTTACCCTTATTGTTAGACTTATCATCATTATCATCACCAACAAACATTACCTCACGATCACGTGTAATCCTCTTAACTTTAATATCTTCACCACCCTCACCATTTTCATTATCAGTACAAATAAATTCACGTGCGGGTACTATACTAACACAATCATTAAATATATCGTATATTTCATTACCTTTAGTACGCTGCAGAAGATGTGAGTTTCCACGGTTTATGAAGATGATGGTAACTTTTGTTAGTATACACGGTTTGCAAAAGCAATCAAACAAAGGCAAACTTAGTGTCACTGAGGTTTCATATTAAACACACTATCACACAACAACAACACAAACTTTCCTGGATTGATAATGATTTTTCATGTGATGCTGTTAATTGTTGCAATACACCACTGACAGTAGTGCTGGTGATAGTAGAGTTGCTGGAAGACTTCTTTTCAATGGGATTGCCATTCTCATCAACATCATCTTCATCCATACTTTCATCTCCATCCTCCTCATTTTGTCGGTGCACCTTCTCAGAGTCATTGTTTTCAGAAGTTGATAATGCAATAGAGAATATACTACCCTCACTACCACCATTCACTAATTCCATACGTTGTTTACCGTTAACAACTTTTGATATCATACGTACTACTTGATACTTTTTATCTACATCCATATCATTATCATTAGTTGGAGTTGTGGTAGATTGGGTAACAAGTGCATCAAGGATAGACCGTGCAACATTTCGATTCACGGTTAGTTCCAACATGATGGAACGGAGTGTGATACATTCTCGTGTATCGTTTAAGAGACAGGAGATTTGATTTAGTTGATGTGGTTCGTATTGTGCTGTCATCTTCTTATTAGTGGTAGGTATGGTCGGCATGCAGAAGTTAGATTATGAGGGGGAAAATTATGAGAGTGTAGAGGATACCGTTTTATTTATCGAGAGAGGCATATTACTTGTGGTAGTGTTGGTGGAGAGAGATTGAATAGCTGTATTAGAGATGAAGACAAATAATAATACCGACAATAAAACTGCGTACACCAATGAGTGCAGTGGTACGGAGGAGGAGATATCATCAAGCATAAAAGAGTGCACATCATGTGAGCAAAAAAATGACAACGATGATGCACCTTGTAATCTACTGAAGAATGATACGAGTACTACTGATGTGCCTAGTACCGTATCAACATGTGCAAATTGCGGTAAGGAAGGTAGTGATGTTAAGAATAATTGCAATAAATGTCAGTCGGTAAAGTATTGCAATGCTGCATGCAAAAAGAAACACCGACACAAGCATAAGAAAGATTGTGAAGAGCATGTCAGACGTGCTGCTGAGCAAGCTGCAAAGTTACATGATGAAAAGCTATTCAAACAACCACCATTGCTATATGGAGATTGTCCGATTTGCTTCCTACGAATGCCTTCACTGATTTCTGGAAGTACATACATGGCATGTTGCGGAAAAGTTATATGCAATGGATGTATTCATGCCGTAAAGACAAGGACTGAGAAACGTTCCCTCTGTGCCTTTTGCAGAACTCCTAACGCTACTTCGAAAGAGAAAGACATTGAAAGAATGAAGAAACGAGTAGAGACTGGGGATCCTATTGCAATATACAACATTGGAAATCACTGCTCAAGGAGGTCGTACGGTTGTCCACTAGATTATACCAAGGCATTAGAATTTTGGCAAAAGGCAGGAGATCTTGGATACGCCCCAGCATATACCAATATTGGCTATGCATATGATTGTGGTGAAGGTATAGAAGTGGATAAAATGAAGGCCGAGCATTACTATGAACTTGCAGCTATGGATGGAAATGAAGTCGCAAGGCATAATCTTGGATGTATGGAGGAGAGAAAAGGCCGGATGGATAGGGCACTGAAACACTTCATGATTGCGGTGGGGGGTGGATGGACTGGCTCTTTGAAGAGTATACAAAGGCTATACTCAAATGGGCATGCAACAAAAGATGATTACTCAAAAGCTTTAAGTGCTTATCAAGCATATTTGAATGAGATTAAGAGTGCTCAAAGGGAAGCATCTGTTACATGTGATGATTACAAATATTATTGAAGGTGGCCAAGTCGAGTGGTCTCTATTGAGATGAAGGAGAAAGAGGTACATATTAGTGCTAGAGATATCTGTCATTTCCAGGTAAACTGATAAATCTTAGTTGGTACATTTATTGCCATACCTGTTTATTTCACAACCGACAGTATGAAAAGAAAGACATCCAACATTTAAAAGGTGAACATAATCTTTCCTCTTCTTTCGGCGAGTACCGTGCAAATAAGTCTAATGAATCTTCTTCCTTCCGTGGTTGGTATACAAAGTAATATTGAGATGGATCTACTACTGCTGCCTCTTCTTCCTCTCTTGATACTGATCCATTGATATCACCATTTAGTTGAAGTGTGTCGATAGCTTGTTCGTCTATTTGTTGCTCATGGTACTCTGTGTCATCATTATCGAGAGTGACGTCGCCATCAGTGTGTTGATCCTGTTGTTGATAATGATGTACAATTCCATCATCAACTTCCTTTTCCTGAGGTGTTATCACCTCTTCTTCCTCGCTCTCTTGATTATGTATGTCTTCCACTATCACTCCAGCCTCATCTTGTTTCCTTCTCAGCTCATCAACACCAGCATCAATTAACTGTTTCATGGCCTCGTTGACACCCTCTCCAGTTAGTGCACTCGCCTCAACATGCGGTATATTATTTCTTTGACACCACAGTAGTATCATTTGTCGATTGGCTGGTAATTCATCTTCGGTATGTTGTAATGCGTTTAGATATGTCTGGTCAGTTGACCATTGTGTTTCTTTTAGTGAATAGGTGAGTGGCGATAGTTCTTTTGATAAGGATGAAGTTGAGGAGGTTGGATTACTAGCCTCTTCTGCTGCATATTCATACTTGAGTTGCTTGCCCTCGTATTCGTCGTCTCTTAAACCCATGACAGAACGATGACCAGCTTTTCCGTTGGAGGATGTATCTGTTTCTGTAGTATCCTTACCAATCTTTGATTTCAGTAGATCAATTTTATTAGCAACCACTATAAAGGGTATACGCTTTCGTTTGTTCCTCACTCTTCTTTTGTTCTTTTTTGATGTATCTGTATCTTCTTCTTTATCCCAATATTTCAATCTTTCAGTCCATTCAGAGTGCCATTGCATCAAATGCAGGAAAGACATACTCGATGTGGCATCATAAACTAACATACAGGCATCTATATTCTTAAATAGTGCATCCTCAGCTGGTGTATTATGATAACTACCGCTGCTACTAGACACTGATCTTGATATTGTATTTGATGGAGACTGTTTAGCACTGGTTTGTATATTGTTTTGCAACTCTTTATCACTTTGCTTTGCAACTCTCCTTCTTCTTTGTCTGCCACCACTTCTTCTATCATCATTAGCTGCATTCCAATTGTTATATCGATGTTCATAATTGTTACAATTATTACTTGATATATAATCACCATATATACTACTTCCAGTTAACGATTTTGATGTTGATGATGGACGTATTGATAAGAATTGATAAAAGTTAGATGATCTTCTATAGTCTTTAGCAGCAGTATTTGGTGAGATGTGTAATCGTTCTTTACCGGCTGTGTCCCATAACTGGACGAAGACATCGGGATGATTATCTCGTGTAGTATTGTCAACTTTTTTAACATAATAGTCTGCACCTTGAGTGGATGTTGTGCTCCTCTTTCTTCTTATTGACTGTTCCTTGTTGTTGTTATGAGTAGTAGTTGTACCGCCCTCGAATTTATTATGTATATAACGACGTAGTAGACAAGTTTTACCTGCATTGGCACTACCTAATACTATACATTTTAACCGTAGTTGTTTATGCTGTTGTTGTTGTTGTTCCTCCATATCTCAATGACTCTAGTTAGTGTATGTCTTGCTCATTAAGTAATTGCAAATAAATAGACAACTCTCTCAGTGCACAACAATAATAGGTGATAATGAAGGGAAGGATATGAGTATACCAACAGCAAATTCCAGTCTATATCCCTCCTCTACTCCATCTCAATTCAACTCTCAACTCTCTCAACTCTCAACTCTAACAACTCACGCACTCTCGCCTCTATCTTCTGTGATGGGGACCACCACTATTTAATATTTCTTCTACCGGCATGGCACCGGAGACCCCATATATAGAGGTATAATATACAAAGTAAGTTAAAAGGAAGGTTGCAACAACGATGTTAACAATCCAGATATACAATACAATCTCATTATTGGTTACTGCCGTCTGCCGTGCCTGATTACGGACAGACGTTATTAAGCAAATTGGTTGCAAATCCGCTGATTGATCTACTTGCAAATACAAGGTCTATTTCGGCGTAGTAATCAATTATTAGGGTAACTGATACTATATTGTTTAGATCAAGGTGGATATAGGTTAGGAGAGAAGGAGAGAATATCATATGCACAAATTTTCATGTTATCTTTTGTGCTCAAAACTAATAAAGAACATCATACCAAACAACCATACCAAACAAAAGACATGATGTTACCACTCATTTCAATAACACTATGTCCCATTATTGATCAATGTCATTCATCACCCACTAGCACTAGACAAGAATATACCGACATCACATCAACATCAAATGCATTGCAACGAGCATGTGTGAAACGTCTTCTAGTTGGGAAGAGGATTAGTTTACCACCACATCAGTACAATACTAGTATACCAAAAGCAACAACATTATCAAGTGATAATGATATAGTATTACCATGCTTATCAGTAAAGATACCTCAGCAACATACATCTGAGAAAGAAGGCAGTGGTCAGTATAAAGTGCTAAAGTATCAAGTGATGGATGTTCAGTCAGCACACAATAAGCAATCATTATCAACAACATCAGCTAAGCTTGTATATGTTATACTTCCGAGTACAAGAATAATCTTTCAACCTTTATGTAGAGACAGCAACAGTGAGGAGAATCAACAACAGCTTCAATCACAAACAAAGAATATCCCAAGATTGTCATTCCACAATAAACAAAGAATGTTACCACATGAACACATCTTAGAATCATTACATTCAATCTTATTCATACAACATACTAATAACAACAAATCATTACCAATACCAAGATGTTTTTTGTTCACCGGTCCACCAGGTGTGGGTAAGACTTATTCGGTGAAGAAATCAATTGATATTGCCAATTCATGGTTTGTTCCTACTACTATTCATGATGATCCAACTACAGCATCAACAGTGCCGAATTCAAAAGATAGTAGAGAGGATAATTCAGTACATCTCATATCAATAAGAGGTTCCGAACTACTAGCATCATCATCTGCATCAAGTGGATCTAATAATTATGCGAAAGCAGCATGTGAATTACAACGACAGTTTGAATTGGCGTTAGATTTGGTACAGTGTACATCATCTGAATCTACTGATAGCAAAACAGAAAGTACGAAGAATCAAAGAAGGAAAGCTGTGGTTATATTCTTGGATGAATTTGATGCACTAGTTTCTTCAACATCATCATCGATAGTTGGTTCAATTTTAGGTGTTATACTAGACAAAATGGAGAGTAGATCTGCAAATGGTAGTAGTAGCAGTGGTTGGGAACAAGTAATTGTCATCGCTGCAACAAATAGAATAGATTCAATACCATCATACTTACGCAGGCCGGGTAGATTAGAGAAGGAAGTGGTTGTAAATCCACCAAATGTTGATGAACGATTTGCTTTGTTAAAAAGTATGCTCGGAGGTTCATCTTCGTCATCAACATCTGAGGATATGGAAGCAGCAGGCCTACAAAAGGTTGCAGAAGCATGTGTGGGATATGTTGCAGCCGATCTATCATCATTAGTTCGAAGAGCTGCAACTCTTGCCATTGAAGAGAGGTTTAGTAACCATCAAGACAATTTGTCAACTCCTCATGACAGCTCATCACGAGAAGATCATCCAATAATCACCACTCACCACTTATTATCAGCCATGAACGATGTAGGTGCCTCATGTCTACGAGATGCAACACTATCAGCTCCACCAAAAACTACATGGGATGATATAGCCGGAGATGCCGGAGGAGCCAAACGTGCATTACGAGAGGCAATTGAATGGCCACGAACACGTCGAAGTGCATTCAAAGCACTTGGATTAACACCACCCAGAGGTGTGTTATTGCATGGTCCGCCTGGATGTGCCAAGACTACATTAGCACGAGCAGCAGCGGGTGCGGCGGGTGTTGCATTCTTATCTCTAAGTCCGGCGGATGTTTATGCTAGTTCGTATGTAGGTGAAGCTGAGGGTATTGTACGACGTGCATTTGATTTGGCTCGGTCTGCAGCTCCTTGTGTCTTATTCTTTGACGAGATTGATGCCATTATTGGTGGTGAGGACGATGGAGGAGGTACTGGTCATGGCATGGCACGTGGCACATCAGCCGAGGCTCGAGTTCTGTCTACTTTTCTCAACGAGATGGATGGAGTAGATGGGTCTGTAGACGATGGAGTGCTTGTTTTGGGTGCCACCAACAGACCCAAACTCCTTGATGCTGCATTATTACGTCCTGGTAGGTTTGATAAAGTCATCTACGTACCACAGCCCGATGAGATTGGAAGGAGAGCAATCCTATCGATGGAATGTAAAAAGTGGTCTGATGCTCTGTCGACATATGCTACTACACTATCGACAACATCCAAAGCGAATGATATAATCTCACATGCTAGTGTTGAGGGGTACTTCAATATAAATCATCTAGCAAGTGATAAAGTCAGCGGTTTAATGACTGGGGCAGAAATCGTGGGCGTGTGTAGAGAAACGGCAATGCAAGTCATACAAAACTTGATGAGTAGTACTTCTACTACAACAGGCATAGCCGAGAGGTGCATGAAATTGCTCAGAGAAGGATTAGAATCAAAGCTAAGAGCGAAAGAACCTCTCTTGTCAAATAAGTGTGTCCTTGAAGAGTACACTGCATTCGAGAGGGAGAGATCGGCTTGATCTGCTTACTAGCATGGTAATAATCTAACAAATAAATCTATTTTAAATTAACACCCTCTAAGCTGACGAAGAGCAACAACTCTCAGCATGATAACCGAATCCATCAGCATCACATCTCATCTCACAATAATTATTATTGATCCAAAAGTTTACCTTGTTGCACTTTTTATTGATTAACCATTGAGGACCAGTGGCACATTCATAACCCTGGGTTATCATCCAAGGAGTTGGCACGTTAGAGCAGACGACACAAGATGGGGTTGGCGTTGATGTAACAACTGCAAAAGTAGGAGAATTTGTTGGCGATGGGGTTTCACAACCTTCTTCGAGTAGCTCACAGGGCTGACCACATTGATCAATTGCAACCATAACTTCGCCATCAGGACAGCCCATATCAGGTACGAGAAACTCAGGCTTCTGAACACAAAAGGCATTGGTAAGATTATCTGTTTCACAATCAACTTTAATGTGGATTTGCAGTTGATTCTTTGATGAAGTATCTGTCACAGTCAATCCTTCACGAGTAAAGGATGTAACACCTTGGGCATCCCTATCGATCCAATCATAAGATAAATCACTCTCAACATACCCAGCAATCACACGCCAGTACAATGTGTTGGTTGATTGGTCCAAGAAGTACTTGTCAAGAGAAGCACGAACTTCATCAAGTGAAGCTGCTTGGTTGAAATCGTAGGTTCGTTTTCTACTCTCTGCATAAATCTGAATATTACTACTTGGTGTGCCCGGTGGAAGTGACATGGCTTGAATCATTGTTGCGCCTTCTTCCATTTGTATCTTTTGAATGGTGAGATGTGCAGGAGTACCCTCGTCAAAGGATAGATACCAGCCTCCGTACTGGGCATGATTAAAGGGCCCAGTCAGGTCAGGATCCCATGATCGTGATGTTGTTTCACCACACGTTTCTGGAGGCCTGCAAGCCGAGATGGATGAATCTCCTTGGAGACCAAAATGTGTCATGCTGCCTTGACGAGTCAGCCTGGCATTTGCTGACGGATTCAACATTGATAAAACTTTACTACCTTGCTGATTATTTTGTGGCATGACAACTGTAAACATAGATGCGAGGTGTCGATCGTCCTTATCACAGAGTTGATGAGGGAGCTTCCAACTGTCACGTATTTCACATTTACCTGGCCTCAAATCAAGGTTCCACCACGAACCTGCCCGAGCTGGACCCATGACCGTTGAGGTGTTTGTACCAACCTTCCTATTCGTCCATGATCCGTCGGAGTCCTCCCAATTAGATTGATACTGCATAGAGTAGACGCCTTCGGATCCGGATGAGCCGAAGAAGATTCCCTGATGTGTGAATTCTTCTCCTCCAAGAGTATCAAAATCATATTCCATACTGGACGATATGATTTGTACTTCAGGTGCTAAACCATTGACCGGAATAGTTACGAAACCAGACCTGCCCGTATCAGCACCACCTCGAGCATCTGCACCGCAGTTGGAGACTCTCCAGTTCGTGAGTATGTGCTTCATAAGGTGATCATACGTGAAGAAACCGCTCCATCTTCCACCAGCGTTTAGAAGATTTTCATACGAGCGGCTTCCAGGATCTGGAACACGTGGAGCGTTTGAAGTACGGCAGTTGATTACAATAGAGTTCATCCACACTGTGAAGAGAACGAATATGGCTCGGTTCTGGAAGTCACTCACTTCAAATCCATTAATCTCTGCCCTTTTACCCCATCCTGTCACCCCAATGTTGGCCAGCCACACTGTGGTGTTGTATACTTTAAACCATTCAATGCCATTTTCATCCTTTGTAGTACGAGTCAATCTCGTTGAACTGACTCGTCCGGCATTATAAATGAGAGTCTCTGAATCTACGTCGTCTTCATCCCAATACAGGCTGCCACCTTCATACATTGCCCCACTATTGGCAGCAAACCAAGATGACGAGTGGATACTATTGCCAGTGATTAGAAGTGAAGGCCTATCTTTAGGCACAACACCGTTGAATCGTAAAGTCTTATCAGCTGGCTCGGGCAAGACTGGAAATTGTATGCCCGACCATCCACCGCTTGCGGCATTACCAATGATGTAGTTGTGAGCGTTGGAGACATAAAAGCCTGAGGCTGTATGATCAGCAGGGACGAGGATTGTATCAGTTTGTTGTACATTACTAACAACATTGCTAGGCATAAGCTGTGCTCCGTCAATCGTATGGATGAATGCCGCGAGGTTGAACTCGACTCTATTCTGCTCTTCAACACCAGATTCTAAATAGAATGCATGACCAGTAATGTCAAAGGCCGTGTTCCGCTGTACCTTGAGATTGAAGGCGTTGTGAATACTAATCGCTCTAAAGTAAGATCGATGAACACTGCAGTCAGTCATCATCGAGACGTGTCCCTTCTCTGGATCATGGTGATGAAAATGAACTGGATAGCGTCCCATGACATTTGTCATTCCCATTCGGAAGAACTCTACTCCTCTAAGACGGCCTTCACCTTTACCAACAACGATGGTGTGGCCACCCAACCCGGTAAGAAAGGTACTTGGGCAAGGAACGGAAGTCCAACCGCTTGCCGGCGAGTCACACTCTAACGGAGAGTCATCGGTTGGATCTGATTTATCATTTCCTTGGATGACAATGTTTCTGGTTTAACCATGTATTGACAAGGGCGGAATAAAGTGATGTTGTTAGTCAACAGATAGATGGCATAATCTCTCTTCTTCATGCAAACATGGACAAATGCAAATAGAGTAGAAAAGTCCCACTTACCGAGTTAACAACCCAACCTCACATTGATATTCTCGTTCACCAGCATGATGATAATGTTCAAGAGGTGTAGTAAGTGTAACCTTACCATAATCTTTCCCGTCAATTGTAACGCACTGCACTCCCGAAGGTGCAATCGTTGCTTCTTCATTGAAATTATAACCCCTTGTATCTTTGACATGAGATGTTGTGACAATTATCTTGCCACCATCGGGCCAGTTGACACAATCTTGAAGGAAAAGTTCAGTGTTACGAACGGCTGGAGCAGATGTTGCCACCTGCACAGCGCCAGGAACAGAAGCGGCAAGTCGAGTCCAAGTAGGATGATACAGCGTACCATGAATGTCAATACGAGCACCTTCGACATCCTTTACGAATATACCTTTGACGCCCATATCAGTCGCAGCTTCAGACGATAAGTGACGATCTGATACTCCTGTGTTGCCATATTCTCCGTGCAGAGTGATACTGATGTTATTATCAATGCGGCAAGTGGCAGATCCTGCCTCAAGAGCTCCTTCTACCGTGATACCCAGTGTGTGCATATCAATGGAACTAGTACCATCAAAGATTAGACGACTTCCAGAAGGGATGGTGATTCGACCATAAGGAGAGTCAGCTGATGATGTTAGTTGTCCTCCTCGAATAATGACAGACGTATCAGCAGGAAGTGTGATATCGCTTCCGTCAGCTAAAGGGGATAACGAATCCCAATCAACTAATCCAGTTTCAAGATGAGGACATCCCGATGGCAGGTCGAAGGCATCATCGGGTAGAGGCATTCTCGGCTGATAATTCATAATTGTCGAAATCTCTGGGTGGATTGGACTCTCATCACCCTCGGCATAGTTAGCAATCCATTCATTAGTAAACTCAACTGGATCAAGACGAGGTAGTGGAGAATTGGTAGGCATATTTGTTACTGGTGATGCCAATGGCGATAATGAGGGAGATACACTCGGGCTCTTTGTAGGCCGAAGGTGCAAGAAGGCGAAAAGAGAAGAGTTAGATTATAATATCATGTGAGAAATGATGGAGGCAGAAACATATTCTCAATTGTCAATTACTCACCGATTTAGTTGGACTTGTAGAGGGGCTCTTTGAGGGCCGCAGGGTAGGGGTTGATGTAACAACCGCAGGAGTAGGAGGGTTGGTGACAATATCACAGCCACCGCATGTATCCAAACAGGCGTCAGATGCCAAAGTCCCATCAGAGCTTTTGACGAAGTTACACCTATCTAAATTTTGGGCAACCCAATCACATGTATGATCAACATTACGGCTACCATGCCAGAGGGGATCATCTTGACAGGCTGGAGTCTCGATTGGGGAAGAGGACGGTGCCGGTGTACTAGATTGAGGTGGTTCAGCAGGACCTCCACCTCCTCCCCCGCCTCCACTTCCATCCAATGCCTCCACCCTAAATATGAACTGATATGCCAAATCATAATCAATAGATACACCTTCCAAAGCGGCTCCTGCACCAAAACTATGTCCAGCACCTAGTAAGGCATAATGTTCCACAATAATATCCACTGGACAACCCTGATAATTATAAAAGATTGCCTCGCCATTAGGGTCAGTGTTTGTACTATATCCAATCCCCGTCGTCTCCACTGGTGGTGCCGTACTGCATCCATTGTGATGTGCCCATGTTGACATACTTTCTAACGCACTCATCAATTCAAAATCATTAGCACCCCCAAAGACGGATGAACTCCCCCCATTATAAGGAATCAACCCATCCTCGGTACCCATTAAATTTAGTACACTAATTGGACGACCACCACTTCCAGGTTGATTATAATTCAGTTCTCCTGGACCAGACCTAGGTGGAGATGCCAATAGCTGTGTAACCTTGGTAACAATACCCTTAATCGGTAAATCATCTCCGGCATTTGCTGCTAATTTATGAGATAATGCCGCTCCGTTGCTATTCCCAATCAAATAGATATTACCATTGGCACCTATGTTTCGTAACTCTGCAATTATCATCGCAATAAAGGCTTGTTCATCTGGGTCAGATGTACATGCATAGTCGTCCCAGGTACATTGATTACCATCCTTTGGACCTAGAATTAGAAATAAAAGATATGTTAGAGTTAGTCCGAAAAAAAAAGTGCAGATATATCTCAAAAGATATACACACGAAACTCTTACCCGTATTCCAACCATCCTCTCCCTGTGGATATACACCAATAACATTCTTATCATGTACATTCGAAGTACGTGCAAACCAATCGTTATTACCACCAGCGCCATGAAAGAAAAAGACTATTGGACACGACGATGTCAATGTTGTTGAATCGATACACGATTGTGGTACATCAAGTTCCACTTCACACTTAGATGTTCGTCCCTGTGATGATGTACATACATCGGTAGTATCGGAGAGTATCTGTGGTGACTCTGGTAGATTGGATTGCAATGCATTAACTCCGCCTCCTTCGCTGATTATTATTGCAATGATTGCAATGGCTGATATCAAGTTACTCCGCCAAGCTCTCATCTTTCTTCTTTGTTTCTTTTTGATTTGCTATTGACCGATGATGATGATGATGTTATGATGATCTTAAACTACTCTTACAATAATGATACCACTAATCGTATCTAACTTTGATGTATTGATGGGCAACTCTTGATAGTGATTGATCTTTGGATTTGAGGCCATAAGACAAATTCATATGTCTTCGTGACAGAATAGACAGCCCTCTCCCTAGAAGCACCTACCTCCCTCAATCCATTAATCTTTGTTTCATGGATGAAGGATATGGGTTGTGTTGAAGAAGAGCAGTAGCATATCATGTGAGTAAATGGTATTTTACTAAGACAATGTCCTATCATATCAACCCTCAGGTTAAGAGATAGAGCCCCTTGAGAATCCCAGACACTTACTACTACTATTAAGATTCCAATCGTTATGTAACTCTAAAACCATCCTTCAAAGTTGGGGTCAGAACTTCGTTTATACCATTTGAAACCGTTTAATATAGATGGAATGAAGATGAATGCCAACGCTACTGATAACGAATGTTCGAATGGGAAGTCAAACCAGACCTCTCCGTATTTCACCACGTAGCTGTGTGAAGCCGAGAGAAGAAAGCAATTATTAGTTTAGGACGATCAATACATAGAAAGACACACTTATGACAACAATAGCTCAATTAGTAGAGAGTCCTAAAGATTTGACTCACCTAGCAACAGCACATCCTGCAAACAATTTGATGATGAATGAGTAATCATTATCTTGTGCTAATGCATCTCCCAAGTCCTCGAAACCAACGAGTGAATCCGAATCTTGCCTTTTAAGTTGTTTCATATCATCCTCCATTAACTCATCTCCAGAAGGAAGGAAAGAGATTTGTCCCCAAGGTGCCGACCAACCATTTGAAAGTGCTATCCGATACGTTGCATACATTGCCGTTATATTGCCAAGACATGTAAGTGCCGCTTGTAATGGTACAAGGACCGGTATTGTGTTGTATAGAAGGTGATATGTACACGCTGTTATGCCTGATGTATGTAGTGGAAGTAATCCCCATGTTAATCCCTTCCACTTTTGATTACCAACTACGTCTGCCCAACGCCAACAGAATCCCATTGCAACAAGAAACTCTACTAAACTTGTAATATGGATGATCCAACATGCAACCGTTAGGGCGTTATCAGGCTCTTGATGTGTTGCCACCCAAGGTAACTGTGATGATGGAATGTCCATAAATCCTTCCAAATATGGAGTATGAACTTGTGCGTGATTTACACCAGGATACAGCGCCGTTAAGAAAGCTAATACCGTCAAACCACCAACTAATTTCACCATTGGTTCATAACTAACAACACTTTCTGGTACATTTATATCAGTAATACCCTTCTCTTCTTGCTCTTTATACCTTAAAGCTTGTCGGAATGCCACCACAGTAACTAGATTTGTAATTGTTAATAGACTTTCAGCACTTCCATGCAGCCAATCACAGTCGGCCAAGCTAACATCATACCAAACTTTTGCACCAATTGCGGCTGGGATGGTCAGGAAGACGAACAATAGACATGTAGCAAAGCCAACAACCACGCCCTTTGGTGTTTCATTTTGTGGTTCATTTAAAAAGAATAGGAAACCCAAGTAAGGAAATAATGAAGCCCCGAAGAAGGGTCCTGCTAATTGTTCGGCTGCACTTTGATCCATTGCAAGTATATTATCATTTAATCCATTCAGAAATGATAGTGTTTGTGTAGTGTATGGAGTAGATGATATATCAATTATCTGTTCTATCGGTATGGATGATGGTGATACGACATAGTGTTGCAATGTAGCTCGAGGCTGATTGTAATATCTTGTTGGAGTTATAAAGGCATTTGATATTGTTGCATACCATACCAATATGAAATAGAAGGGAAGAAGATATGATATTACTATTGTCATGATGGTTTTTCAATTCAATTCCACCAACACTAATGGTATCAGTTCAATTACTGGCAATTAGTCTTTGGTATCTTTATGCACCACTTATCCTCTCGAGTACCACTGATCAAAAGGAAGACTAAAACACTGATAAAACACTGCTGATTAATGATAGATTGATGTGTTCGTATGTCGCTCCCCTTCCCCAGAGAGAATAGACGATAAACTCAATCAAGCCTCAACTCAACAACACTAAAAAATCACCCGTCAAAATACCACCACCAATTAATATTCGAGAAACGAGCCAGGCACTTCTTGCCATGGCGGTAAGGTCATTGTTACGCGGCAGCTGCAGGCTTCTTATCATCTATCTGATACCTCTATCTAACACCTTATCATAATAATCTATCGTTCTAAGAATCCTATTATCATCCTCATTCGTCATCAATCAAAACTTCCCATTTAGTTATTAAAGACTCCCAATTACAATAAAGTGAGACAAAACAAAATGCACATCAAAAATTAGCCGCCCAAGATAGAGCTCTAGCCTTCTACGAAGCCTGGATATTCTATATCTATCCAACTCATAGTTATGCCACACGCCGTGGGCTTCGTCCCTTCAACCTTAATCTAACACAATATACAACATCTCTCCTCAGCATTCAATAATCAATATCAACAGCAACAGAGTGTTTACTTTATTAGTACTACTACTACGCATCTATTCTAAAAGAATTAAAGTATCTTGAGCATCTAGTGCATAGATTTAGCAGCAATATCCTTTGCTTCCTTCAAGGTTCTGACCCTTTCCCCAGATGGAGAAATATAAAAGTAATTCTTCTTCTTACCAATCTTCCTTGAAACGATATTGACTCTCCAACCCGGACCAAGCTCGGGTCTCTCCTTCGTCGTGGCAGCTCGGACAACTTCGTCCTGACTTGGGGGCATCTCCTTCGTAGTGCTGTTTACCACTGCAGACGGTATCTTCTTGGAAGGTTCTTCAGTAGAAGCCTTGGTCAGTTTGGCAACTTTAGCCTTGGGCTTTGTATCCTGTTGTTTCCCTTTAAGCTGGGAAGTAGTACAAAGCTTCATAAGATTACCAAGATCACTTGCAACTTTAGAAACATTCATATTCTCAGGATATTGTTCAATGGTACGCTTCTCTCGTGAAACTGACCACCTTTGTAACTCCTTTGCCAATGCCAGATACCCCCTTAAGATGTGTGGTGGATATGTGGAACAAATGGCTTGTACTTGACGTTGTTGATACTGATCATCTTGAACCTCCTCCTCATTGCTCCCCATACTCTTTATCTTTCTCAAAAATCCAAATGCAACATACCACATTAGTTTTTGATAATTAGGAAACTTGTATTGATTCCCAACCTTCATTTGCTTCTCAAGTCGATAGATAGTCAGTTGCATCTCAAGTGAATGTTCGTGAACAAAGTTCCCTCCAAAGACTAGACTATCCTGAGGAGTGTACACGGCGTGAATCCATCCACTTGCTATGAACATAGTCTGTCCTTGCTTAAGTGTAACCTCGTACACTTCCCCTCCACTCACCTTGATTATATCCGGTAGGAATTGATACTTGATTGATTTATCTGTTGCCCACTTTGAATAGATCTTTAAGTTCTTGGATGTTGGTTCAATGAAGTAAAATCGTTTACTTCCGTGATATACATGATACCATACTGATGTGCCTCCAAAGTCTACATGAAAGTCGGTGTAACTACCAGCGGCACTCATTAGACAATACTTTGCTACTCGTGGTTGTTCCTTGTTTAGATCCTCAAGTTGTTGTGCAATATCGTCTTCGTCCTCTTCATTATCTTGTTGTTGTTGTGCAATATCTTCTTCTTCATTATCTTGTTGCTCTTTCGTTTCTTGAATTGCTGTTGCTACCGTTGCTGCTGCCAAGTCTTCCAAATTATCAACACAGTGAGTGGCATTAAGAGTTGCCTCACTGCTGTTGCTAGTAGTAGTAGTATCTTCTTTGCAATTATCATCCATAACATTCGATTCTTCAACCAGTTGTTGTGGTGGTAATAGAAGCGATTCATCCAATCTTTCAACAGAGCCAGTGGCATTAAGGCTTGCCACGCTACTGTTGCTAATAGTGGCAGTATCTTCTTTGCAATTATCATCCATAATATTTGATGGTTCTTCATTAACACACTTCAAATCATCCACACAAACAGGCCAATACATATAAACAAAATCCAAATCTCTAGCAAATTGTGGTTCACTAACTAATTCACCCAATGGTGTTTGACTAAATTCCAATGTAATTACATTTAATATCCTATCACGTTCATTACTTGGTGTTTGCAAATAATTTACCCATTCTTCTAAGGTATACGTTGTTGTTAATTGTGTGGATGTATCGATTACTTGGATACGACGATATGGTCCTACTAGTTTTGCTACGTTTGAATATGTAAATGGTTTAGTAGTAGTGTTGCCATCGTCTTGTACTACTGATGTTGTTGACGATGTTGGCAAACGTAATCCCAATTGAGAAGGAGACTTATTCTCAAATAGTATTGGACGATTAAATCCAAATTTCATTGCATACTCTTCATTCAATTCTTCAGTATTATTATTGAGTTGCAGTAAAAAACTATTAGTAGTATTAAAGATATTTTTGTTGGTACGTTGTGTTAATATACTACCAAAGTCTAATTCCTGTCCATCATTTGTTGATACTGCATTACTAGTTAGTAATGTTTCATTACTTCCATTTCCACCGTCATCTAAACTACCCGGATCATTTAATAAAACAAAGTTAATACGTTTTCGTTTACGTAATCCTGATCGACGAGTTTTAAATGTCGATGGACCATGGTAGGGTATACAGTCTTCACAGTGATACTTTTCATATTGGGAGGCTTGTTGGGGTGTTATTGGTGGTGATAATTCATGTGCATAATACCATTTACCACAGTTGGGTGCATCACATTGGATCATGAAATCTTCATCTTCTTCTTTGGTTTTGTTTGACATGGTTTTGAGAAGGGTTTAATTTAATACACTGATACCATCAATACTTATTATCAATTACTGATACTTCAATACTTATTAATCAGTATCAATGGCAAGAGAGGAAAAAGAAGAATGTTGAAGTGGCCCTTTAAGCTAGGATACCCTCCTCTAATCTCTATAATATACTCAATATAAATCTGGCGTCTCCCAAAGTACCACCAGTTGAAAGAGCGTTTAATACTGGTTTATACTATAGCCTGGTGGTATACGAAGTGGACTGAGAGTGTATTGCAATCGATATTACAATTCCACCAACCTTGCATTTTCATTTTCACAAATTTTGTGGTAAACTCTCATAAAAGGATACCGTTAGGTTAGACTCTAATTCAAGTTGCAATCAGCAGTAGGGTGAGACTATGAGTATTTCAAGGTTCGGTCATCTACCTAATCCATGTGATAATCGGGTACTATATACCTGGGCCTAAATATACTTGACTCAAAATAATTGAATGTACCAAAAGTATGGGCGTATATCGCAGCAGTCTAACACTGTATGCTTTATACGCCGCCCTGTTACGTTAGTAGAAGAGCTATGTCATCGTCACCGTCTGCGTCAGAAGTTAAGGCATCAGTACTGCAATTCCTAAACAACGAGTGCATCAAGAAACAAAACCCAAAGCATGCTAAACAAATGGAACGATACATGAAGAATATATATCCCTTTTATGGTATTAAAAGTCCTGAATTACGATTAATGATTAAGCAAGTACAAGTACAATATAAGTCACAATGGACATCAAAGATACTTCTAGCAACATCCGAGGAACTTTTGAGTAGTAACTATGGAGATAAGAAGATGTTAGGTGTATATCTATTAGGGGTTCCGTCGAATTTAAAGCTTATCCAATGTGAACCATACATTATAGAAACACTGGGTACATTTATTGATAACTATGTTAATGATTGGGCAACATGTGACGGGTTATCTTCTCAAGTTTTACGAAAGTTAACTGCATTAGATGACAAAACTAACAACAGTACCAATCACTCTAATGAAAGATTTGCAACCAAGGTACAAAGTTGGTGCAAAAGTACAAATGGAGATTGGAAACAACGATCAAGTTGTATATCATTCGTATGTTTAGCACGTCATGGTAACTATAATGATATCATCCTCAACATTGCAACAAATGTCATTCAGAATCAAAATCGGTTTCCACAATTGGGTGTTGGTTGGGTATTACGTGAATTATCTGTAGCAGATGAGGATGTAGTTGTTAGTTTCATTAAGAATCATTATACTGAGTTTACAAGAGAGGGATTATGGTATGCTATTGAGAAGATGAACAAGCCATTACAGAAGCAGTTACTGAACTATGATAAGAACAAGAATAAATGAGTAAATGAGTGTCTCAAGGGGGGCCGTGGGGGAGCTGGTTGGTGTATGAGCTGCTAGGTGGAACAATGCTACTCCAATTATGCCACATTATGAATCAAATTGGTGTGGACGATTATTGGGTTCGTTTAGCGAAGAAGGGTATCCTCGATATCCTGAAAGGTCTGTACAGCACAGCGCTGTCACTTGCCATCAAGATAAAAGGAAGGTAGAAAGAGAAGAAGGGAACCCCCAACCAGACAAGGCAGGCGTCTACTCACACCGGTAGCAGATCCACGTAATGTGGCATTTGAGATTCCAATCAAAAGAGCAGAAGCATAGGCAATTGCACTCAAAAGCTCTATCCAAAGTATTTGAGGAGGCTGATCTACTTTCAAGAAAATCAGACAGCAGCCTTTGGTAGTAAGACGGTGCCTTCCATCCCTCAATCACTTGATAATCCACCCACGTCTGGTCTAGGAAGTAAACCCGGAAGACCATATACTCTTGTTCTGGTTGGTTGTGAGGATTATCTTTACAAGACCTCAAAGCCTTTGTCAAATCGTAGTAACCAAAAAAGTAGTTCCTCCCGTTCATCTTCGAGTAAAGTCGTTTCTATTGATCTGCATGGTCTTACCAAAGTAGAAGCACTTCGCAAGCTTGATAACGCTTTATCCGATTGGATTGATTCGGCAATGAAAGGCAGCTACCCGTTGTAAAGACGGTGAAGATTATTCATGGAGGTGGCAGCCTCAACAACTACGTTTCTCAACACAACAAGACATAATACCATCACCATCCTACGAAATAACCTCCACTGATCTTAAAAACTCATGGCTACCAGCAACAAACATTCCCACAACATTATACAATATACAAATGATATCAGCACATCGGGGTATAACTGTTTCATATTCATTAAAAGCGGCAAATATTGTTGGTAAGACTAGTATGGTACATATCGAGCCAACACAATTGATTAATAGGATTAATTTAAGTAAGGATAGGTATCGAATGGCTGTTTTGGAGGAACAGAAACGACAGAGAGAAGAAGAGAGATTGGCAGCGGCAGCAGTAGTAGATACGGCAGCAGAGGGAGAGAAGGAGGAGATGGATGATCATGAGAAAGAGGAGGGGAATGATCATGAACCGAGTAGTAGTAATATGGATAATGTAGAAAAGCTAGGAAAGGTTGCAAGTATATACTCGGAATGGGGTGTTGAGTTGGCATTATCAAGATGGTGGATGGAACGATAAGGCACAACACAGAGTTGACTGAGAAAGGAAGAGGAGATATTGAGAAGTGTATTCGTAAATGTAAAATGATCGTACTGAGAAGACTTGGGAATAAAGACTTAATGTTATCAAGCTCAACTTCTATCATCCGAGTTTCGGTCTAGTATCTATTCTTCGAGTTCGTATAAGTCGTTCATACTCTAGAGCCTCATGTATCAAGTGTATCCTTGAGCTGTTTGATGATAGAACAAACTCACTCATCTTAACAGTAGATAGAGAGTCGTCTAATGATGCATCATCTTGTTCAGCAGATTCATAACTCCTCTGAGTATCATAGTATGCTTCATGATCATGTTCATATGACATCTCATTTGCATCTAAGTTCTTCAATGAAGTTGTGCTTCTGTACTGCTCATTCATCTCAACAGTACAATCTTCTTCTTCATATTCACAATGATTCTGTGAACCTATTGGTTGATGCTGATAGACTAGTGCTCTCTTTTTCAACCATGCCCATATATTTAGATTCATTATCCCAATACTTATACTTCGATCAACAACTACCAATGAGACATCGACTGAATTTCAATTTCATTTACAACAAGATAGGGTTGTATCCCGAACATTATTATTTCCTATATTGCAAATACAGAAGACTAGATTGAACTAAGCAACGTGGTGGTCACTGCAATCAGTATCTCTATTATTAGGGGAATTCATGTCTCCTAAAGTGTGAGATACCACATCAACATCGAGGCTCAAAATCAGAGAAGCCAAATCTCTAAGGAGGATGCATCTGCCAAATTCTACAAGGAACGCATGAGACACAAACATAAAATCAAATTAATCTATACGTAGTGAGTGCGTGGAGAAGTTGAGAGACACTCTCCTTCTCCAAACCCCAACTCCAGGAGGATACTTCAATTCTCTATGACTCAAGTGTCTCATCGAACCTTATCGAACCTTGTGTGAAATTATATCTCAATTCTCTGCGACACATCAAATAATAAATAACACGTACCCATGTTCCTTGATATCCGCTGTAGCCCCCGGGGTGAGAACCGGTACACATTAGAGAGGGCTGGAGGGGGAGAACTGATACAGTTAGAGAGGGCTGGAGAGAACAAAACAGAGAGGCTGCCTTGTTGATACGTTATACTAGCCTCAGAAGTAGCTGATTGAGAGACAAAAAAAGAGGCTGCCATATTATCTCCATGTTCCTTAATAATTGCTTTTGTCTCAAAATGAACACGTACAAATGAGTGGTGGCGAATCTGATTGTGTTTAGATTGGCTATCTACTACTTGCAACAAATTAGGTCTCATAATTTCTAGACTCTGCCAGAGAACAAGAGATTGTACTATTCATTGCAATTGCAAATCTATCAGCATCACAAGGTAAGAAGACGATCTAAGATAGACGGTTTGTGTATATCATTCTATGCATCTAACTCATCCTTCTCGTCATTGCAATACATACATCTTATCAACATCATTCATAGCAATATCATCCTATCCTATCCATCATCATGAAGCTATCATCATTCGCCGCTACTATTGCAATATCACTCCTCTCGACTACTGAAGGATTGCAAAGCAACCTCCGATCTGTTGTGCCTGATTCCATCTCAACAGCTGCATCGTCGTCTAGTACTACCGACGTGTCACTTCGAGGTACTACCCGATCTGCTGCCGCCTCTGCTGCAACACCCTCGAACGATATCCAGAGGCACGCCCAAGCAGTTGACGACAGATACTACTATCCCTCTTGGAATACTGGAGAGCACACATGTAAAAATGATGGTAATGCTCCCAACTATATGAAGACTGACAGTGGATATCATGAAAGTACTCTCAAGGACTGCTGCGAACAATACTACAGCTATGACATGCACACTTGTATGGGCAACAATCCAATCGATATCGAGGGCTTCTATCCTGCTTGGGCAGATGCCAACGAGATCAAGTGTATGAGTGCCACCGACACATTACCTCCCGCCTACATGCTTAATAACCCCACCGCATGGATTGATTCTGACATTGCAACTTGCTGCTCTCGTCGATATGGTTGGGCAACTGCAGCCTGCATTAGTGCTAGTCTTGAGGCCGCGGGGAGTAGTACACCTGCATCATCACCTGCAACAACAGCATGTGTAGGCGAGTGCTACACATTTGATAGTCAGGAGGGGAAGATGACAGTCACTACTCCTGTCAATGGCGGATGTAATTCTGATGCAATGTGTGTAATGACTTTGGAATCTATAACTAACCCAACTCCTCCAGCAGGCTCGGTGACAGTCCCAACTGGATCGCCTACAATCGATGAGGTAAGTTCTTACTCGTCTTACTTTGTGCTTATCAATCTACACACTCACATATACTTACTCTCTCATATGATATGTATGAACATGATAACATGGTGGTATCTATCTCATCATAACTCAGCTGAGTACACCAACCCCAAGCCATTCTCCCTCCCGTAGTCCAAGCAAGGAGGTGAGTATCATGATCGTGGTCTACATATCTTGTGTATCTTGTCCAACTAATACTAACTACACTACTACTTCTTTCTTCAAATCGTAATATCTCATAGCCTACTCAGGGTCCGTCTGTTTCGCCATCCACTAGCCCAACATCTACAGTGAGTTGATATAATCTTTGGAACGATACCAGTGCAAGGGTGGATATACACATAATACTCACTTATATTCATATCCTTCTTTCTTCATAACATGATATCTCACAGCCAACATCTACCCCAAGCCAGTCTCCTTCGAAGAGCCCGAGCAAAGGGCCGTCAATGTCGCCATCCACAAGCCCAACACCCCTTCCATGTCCTGCCGATGAGACTCTAGCTGTCGGTGCTACCTGTTCTGCAAGCTGCCCCAATTCGTGTGGAGTAGGTCTTGGATGCAAAAACTCGTGAGTTTAGTATCTTTGACAATCTGTAGATACTGTATCCTGGCCTGACAACTAACGACTTTGTCCATTCTTTTCTAATCAGTCAATGTCTTACTATAGACTGGATTCAATTGGGTGGTGATCTTGATGGAGAAGCTGCCACAGATTATTCGGGTCATTCTGTCTCCCTAAGTTCAGATGGAAATACTGTGGGTAAGTAGATGATAATCGTATCGAGTTTTGTACTTATTCACTAACAAATACTAACCTCTTCTGTTTGTCAACTTGTGGTATCAACTTCTCATTATTCCCTTAGCCATCGGAGCACATTTGAATGATGGTGAAACCGGTGTCGTGACTGATGATCGTGGTCATGTTCGTGTGTATAAAAGGGACGAAAGTAACCAACCACTGGGGTGGACACAAGTAGGTAATGACATTGATGGTGAAGCAGCTGGTGATCAGTTTGGCTTTTCTCTTTCATTGTCGGATGATGGGAAGATTTTAGCCATCGGAGCCCCGAAACATAAGGGGGAGGGATTATCATACGCAGAGGGTGTCAATGCCGGTCATGTCCGTGTGTATCGACTTAATAACGATGAATCAGATTGGATAAAACTTGGTGACATTGATGGTGAGGATGGTTATAATGAGTCAGGCTACGCTGTCTCTCTAAGTTCAGATGGGAAGACTTTAGCCATCGGAGCGCCATACAACCGTGGTGCAGATACAAACGCCATTAACAGCTGGAACGGTCATGTACGTGTGTATCAGCTTAAGGACGACGAATCAGATTGGGAAAAACTTGGTAACGATATCGATGGGGCTAATGATGGTGACCAGGGGGTATTAGGTTGGTCTGTATCTCTTTCATCAGATGGTAGAACAGTAGCCGCCGGGGCTCCATACAGTACGAAAAATGGTGCTGGTTTAACTGGTCATGTTCTTGTATACAAGTTTGATGATGTCACCTCAGACTGGGTAAAAATAGGTAATGGAAATGGCAGTACCTCTGGTAAGGTTGGTGTTGGCGTTGCTGGAGAAGATTATTCGGGCTGGGCTGTCTCTTTGTCCGCGGACGGAAAGAGTGTAGCCATTAGTGCATATGGAAATGATGGAAATGGTAGCAAATCTGGTCATGTTCGTGTGTACAAGGTTGATGATTCGGATAACTGGGTACAACTGGGTCTCGATATTAATGGTGAAGCTGCTGGCGACCTGTCAGGTTGGTCAGTTTCTTTATCGGCTGATGGGAAGATTGTAGCTATCGGTGCAAAGGTCAATGCTGGTGTAAATGGCGGTCAATCTGGTCATGTGCGTATTTATGGTTATGATGGATCAGGTTGGGTTAAACTGGGTGAGGATATTGATGGCGAATATGCTGGTATGCAATCAGGTTATTCTGTCTCTTTGTCAGATGATGGAGAGACCGTTGCAATTGGATCTCGTTTCAATTCTGATAATGGTGGATGCTCTGGTAGTGTTCGTGTTTATGAGGTGGCCACCTAATTTGTTGTATGGTACGCTATTCGAGGAAGTTTAATATAAGCTTCTAGCCCAAGTTATCATCATATCTTCTTGACATTGCTTGAGCGTTCATAAGCCTTTTCATTGTCTTCTCGTCTTCTCAATATATGTGAGTGTGATGATTAGATGCCCCTTATTTGAGATTTGTGCATTATTGATAAGGAGGATCATGTATTGCTGTTTGCATGGTAGACTTACAGTACTTCGTTCCTTATTGTACCAATGTTATAATCATTGCACTGAAGATGTAACTCATAAATTGACTGTTTTGTCCGATTTAAGAATATACTATTTGAGTTTAAGGCTACTAATAGGACTAACCACTAAACACCAAGTAAAGATAGATAACTATCCGAAGATCCTTCAAATATCCCTCCATCTTTACCCGATGTTCAATTACTTAATGTAGGTCATTCTCTCTTCTACTCTTTGCAATGTCTCTATGCTCCGTGTGTATCATCTTTGAATGTTTAGATATGTGATATCTAAGTGATGTATGTAGAGTAGCGTAATTATTGAAAGTAGAATACAAAAACTTGTAAATAATCTATTCATAATCATAGTATGAACTGGAAAGGAGGCTGATGTTTACTGATGATGACTAATATTACCTCCTTGGCGTATGGAAAAAGAACACAAGATGTGTACTTTTTTGTAAAACCTTTCCCACTCAGGCAATATTGATTAAATTCGGCCTCGAAAGTACCACTATTCGAAAGAGCGCTAAATACTGATCTAAATCCTGTATTATTGGTATATGAAATCAATTATTGTGAGAGCATTCGATATTGCAATATAATACATCTATCGAGTCGTCTATCAACTACTCAATTGTGGTATCCTTCGGTTCATCTTATTTTACCTCTTTTACACCGTAATATAGTTTTTCTTTGGTGGAGTTCATATATCATTTGGTAGTAAGTTTTTAGTATTGTTGGATGATGATGTATATGATACCAGTCCAACAATAAAGAGCAGCATTATCGAAATCCTTGCTGAATAATTGGTTGAGGGTGGTTGGATTCGTCAAAACAAACAAATTGCCAATGCCCCAATAAAATGATTTCTTCTTCTTGTGTATTAGTTCTGATTGTGTTGTCTCTGTGTAGATTGGTAGTAGTCGATTTAAGACATAATGACTAGTGATTCCAAACATTAAGCTTTAGAATAGATAGCTACTAGCCATCCCGTTTTATCTATTTGTCATACTCTAGCGTCCTCTTTACATTACCTGGTTCCTTTACAACAGCATGAGTAGCAGCTGAATCATTTGTCACTATACCAGAAGCAGGTAAAGCTACAATCAGCACTGACATGTTATCCCTCGAATTCTTATCGAGGCACTTTGCTAATAAGTCATCACCAACTTTGGCAAGTACCTCACCTTCTACTGTATTGTCGGACATGTTCCGTTCTTTTGATGCTTTGAGTTCACTTTGTTCTTCATTAGTATCGTTTGAAAGTTCATCAACCCATCCAAACTGTTCTGCCACCCGTCTTGCTACGAATTCGCCTACTTCTTCATTTGACATGACATCCCAAATCTGTAATGTGGAGAGTCGAAACAGTATCGATATGAGTAACAAATCACTTCTAAACCTTAACAAGCAACGAATGATAGAAATACTTACACCATCACAAGCCAGAATCAAATACATATCTTCGTCATCTGCACGATCTCTAACACGAATATCGGGAGAACATGTCACTGCCTGTCGAGATGCTGACAAATCCTTATTTGACTTGTAATCTTGATCTCCAAAGGCTCGTGATACTCCCAACAGTTCCGTATCAGATTTCTTAACACGATGTACTTTTGTATATTCACCATTTTCATCATCTTCATCGGGTGGGATATGATCAGTCTGTACTGACAATCCAGCCGATTCAATTCTTGAACGTTCCCCTGGAAGGTCGGGCTTATGATCTTCTGACATGGCAATTACCTCAATTGAGGATGGGTCCCAGGTGTTACTATCGTTCTTATTCTTCTTCCTAACTAGGATACAACGAGCATCACCAATGTTTGCCACATACATGACACGATTGCTCACTAGTGCCATAATTGCAGTACTTCCACCATCCTTGGGCTTGGATTCATCATTCTTTAAGTCCTCATCTAAGTCAAGACATGTCTGTGTCAGTACCGAAGAAAGTGTGTCATCGGATGACCTGTTGCAATTATGATAAGCTGTAGCCCACTTATGTTGACTCTGTAACTTGGAAACTAAATTCTCGGCAATAAACTTTGAGGCATGACCTCCATCTCCATGTCCATCGAATACGCCAAAGACAGCCATCGTCGTGGGGATACTGCTTGAAGAAGCATCTCCTTCCATTGATAATGGTCGGGGTACTGGATACTTCACTAACATTGCATCCTCCATATCGACACGCCAACCATTTGCTTCCGATGCTGCCCATTGCAGTTGCAAGACATTCTCACTAGCTGCTGTTTCTTCTTCTTCTTCATGACCTGATTCTTCGTGTATCGTTGGCGGTGGAGGTGGACTTTGAAATGACGTTGCAAAGTTGGCAGTAGCAGCGCAACCGGGCGTATGAGTATACCTACCATTCTTTCGAGGTGTTGGGCTAAAATACGAGTTGGTTCCAGCATCTATAATGGAACCACCACTTCCCGGTGTAGTAGGAACAGAACCTCCTCTAGCACTACTGCCAACATTTGGACTTAAGTACTGTTTCTGTGGTCCACACCTAGCGTTGGGAGGTGTACGTTCTCCCCGACCACCATGTCCAATAATACTTGGATCACCAGGCTTGTATAACATATTCTCGACTATTGAACGACGAGTCTTGGCCCTTGAGGCTGTTGATGTTGCTGCCATTCCCAATGGAGAACGACCTGATAAGTCTGTTGGTACTGATGATCCAGCAAATGTTGGTTGAGGTGATAATCTAGATGTAGGTTTTGGTGATAATCCAGATGTAGGTTTGGGTGAACGTGACAATGGAGTTTTCGGTGTCTGACTTCTCTTGGGTGAACGTGACTTTGGAGTTTTGAGCCTTCGTTTGATTGGTGACTTTGTTACAGTCTTTGGAGTGATTGTAACATCTTTATCTGCAGTATTGTCATCTTTACTTGCCGAAGTCTCTGATGTGGTCAGCTTGGTCACCATTTCCTCCACAAGATCTGTAATCACTTGATCCTTATCATCTCCTTCTTTCTTCTCCTCACCACCCTCGCCATCACTGCTCCCACTGTTACCATCATCTTCTTCTTCATCATACATATTCATCTCCATATCCTTCAGCTTATTATACGCTCCCTCTAGTACCTTTATCAATTCATCATGCATATTAACAGAAGCAATATGAAGAGGAGTACGACCTTGTAAATCCCTTTCATTCAGATCCAACTTGTATTCTCCATCTACTTCACTACTACTGCTGACTTTATCTTCTTCTTTTCCAATGAACATGACATGATTTGATAACAAATACTCAACAACTTCAATATTACCAACCTTACATGCCGCATGTAATATTGTGTATCCATCAGGCACATTGGCAATATTAAATGATCGTACTTTGATCATATCTCGTTGTTTACTTAATACCTTGTGGATCTTTTTAATATTCTTACTTGGTATAATGTTGCCATTCTCATCTAACTTGGGTGGGATAATATTACCATTCTTGTCTTTTTTGGGTGGTTTAGGTTGTGCACTGCATAAAGTGAATAGATCAGATATATTTGCCCATTTCCATGTTGGTGCATTGGCAGTTTCGGCTGTTTGTTTTGCTGCGGTTATTGTACTGCTATTTTCTTCAATTATTTGTTTTAGATTTGTATTCTCTGTTTGTAATGTGATGAGTTGATTACGTAAATTTGTGTTTTCTTCTTGATATTGTATGAGGAGCTCATTATTTGTATTGCTTTTGTTTGTAGGTGGTTGGGGAGTTGCAGCAAGAGTGGTATCCTTTTGCAATCGTTTAATTTGATCTTCCATTGGATGAACAGAAGATGAATTCATATCCTGACGCGTCTTTTGAAGAGTACTCTCACTATTATTATGTTGAGGAGGTGGTGAACGAGGTGCCACAGTATCGAAAATTGTGGTAAATAAACTTTCTTCGTCATTATCATCGTTAATCTTGTTGTGTTTTGAGTCGTCTATAGGTGCCAGCTTCTTATCCAGCCCAAACTCTTTCACCCAATGAGAAAAGAACATCGCGGTATGAGTACAAGGCCTTACAGCAATCAATACAAGCGCCACAATAAGAAGTAGAACAAAGTAACAGTTCACGATTATGGTACAGTTATCACTGATATTAATTGACCGATTGCGTCTGTCCGTCGACTTATCCTCCGCTGAGCTGAAATGTATGTCGTTCCTCCATGCCATAATAACACACATCCAACCCGATAGTACAAGTATAATGAAGGAGGTTTCAAATATATATCGTATCGTATCTGTTGACTGCAGAGATGTTTACTGGTAGTGGTGGTCTTGTGAGATAATGTAGAGGGATCGAGAATCGTATCATCGTATCAAATTTTTTCAAGAAATTGATTGAGAACATTGCAATATCGATACGGCAGATCAATAATCACTTTGGTATACCTTCAGCACAGTCAGAAGATCATTATTTATAGATCTTTCGAATAGTGGAAGCACGGGTCTATACAAACGATATTGACAGAGTATTTCACAAAAAGGTACACATCTTGTGCACTTACTTTCTATCCTCGCTTCTCTCAAGAGTTGTAGACTATGATGCCAAATTATACTGACGATGACGGGGATACAATAATAGATGATGGTCTCTCAACATTTGGAGATGACGAAGAACGACAACAGCAAACATTAACATCCTCACAGGCCGCTGCTCGTCGTAAACAAGCAAGACATTATCGAATATTCACACTCTTCTTATTATCTATTACATTCATTGCAAGTGTGATAATAACAACATTACGATATTATGGTTATCCTAGATCTATGGTGCAAGAGAATAGCGGAGGAGGAGGTAGTGATATTGGTAGTATATGGGATGTCATATTTGGCAATGGACATTCAAAGAAAGAGAATGAAAGAAGATTGCAACAGACATTGGATTATTTAATTACATTTGATATATCAGATCCAAAGACATTGGATCCGAGGCTTACCTTGGTATATGGTGGTAGTTCATTTAGTCCACAATATGAGGCTGCAAGATGGATTAGTACTTTTGATAAGTACAGGATGAAGATACCAACTGAAGAGTATGAATACACCTTTATTCAGCGGTATGCATTAGCAGTGTTATTCTTTTCAACTGGTGGCGATACACACTGGACATGGAAGTTAAACTTTTTAACCGGTTGGCATGAATGTGCTTGGTATGATAAGTTTCAGATACAGAATTTACAGCAAGAGTTTGTATTTGGAGTACTTTGTGATGGAAAGCCTGACTTTACAGATGAGGATAGTGATATTCAAGAGAAGGATGTATGGAATGGACAACGTTTTGTTACTGGTATAAGTCTTCCTCGTAAGTTGTTATTCAGTCTTTGTCGGTATATTCATTTGTCAATTCACATCTCTCACCCTTCTCCTCATCCAGCACTGAACAATATGTTGGGAAAGCTTCCAAGTGAAGTACATCATTTGAGATATCTAAAGGTTCTGCACATCCAGGACAACAAGGGATTATCGGGTGAAATACCATTTCAATATGGATGGTTAAAACATATGACTGCTAGTGAGTTGATATAAAACAAACTTTGTACTATTTCATTGGTGCTGCTTTATCTCTTTTCTTACCCCAACATTGATCCTTCTTTCTTTCTTGCTAGTTGCATTGATGTCCAACGATTTGAATGGCAAGATACCTCGGTCGTTTGCTCAACTTCCAAAGCTTGATGTCTTATGGCTCGAAAGAAACCAACTAAGTGGTGATTCAACCCAAGGTGATTTAGACTTCCTAACAGAGATGACAAATCTGACACAGCTGGTTCTCGACTACAACTCAGAGATTACCGGCACGCTTCCTGACTTATCCAAACTAACAAAGCTGAAGCAACTATCATTATCCAATACTGGATTGGGTGGATCTCTTCCACAATCTTTATCAAGCTTGATAGAATTACGAAGGCTTTACCTGGATGATTGTCGATTTGAAGGAAGTGTTGAAGTGCTCCAATCTATGAACCTTACACATGTCTACCTCGAAGATAACATGTTTACTGGCAACATTGACGACACCTTCTTTGCACAGGCAACAAGTTTAGTACATCTGGATGCATCAAACTGTTCATTCAGCGGTACGGTACCGGGCCATCTATTCAAACTGCCCGATCTGACAGTGCTTGATCTAAGCATGAATAGACTAGAAGGACAGCTGCCTGATGAGACTTTATCAAGTGTACAAGAAAGCAAGTTGAAGTTCCTCTCTCTTCATACCAACAACATCACTGGATCGATTCCGTCTAGCATCAACAAGTTGAAGAATCTCACGACATTAGATCTCTCCATTAATCAGTTTACGAATACAATACCCTCAATAAATGATTTGACGAACTTGGATATACTTTTCCTCGGAAGAAACAACTTTGATGCAGGACCAGTACCAAATTGGATTAAAAGTATGGCAGGATTAACTGAGTTATCACTAAAGAATGTCTCTCTCACAGGAAGTATACCTGATTGGTTGGGAGATCTGACCAATTTGACTTTCCTCGACTTGGGAGAGAATGATTTAATGGATACGATACCTCAATCTTTGGGCAGTCTATCAGAGCTGATGGTATTGATACTAAATAGAAACAAACTTACGGGTGAGCTTGGTTTAGGTGGATTGTCAAAGATTGGTGAGTGTCGATGTTGTTAAATGTTAGCCTGGTGACTTGTGTGCTTGTTTGTCTGAAAAGAAACTCACATATCTATCCTACACCTTTCAGAAACACTACTTATCGATGACAATGCCCTCACTGGCAATACAGATGCAATGTGTGCACATACCATTACACACTTTGTGTCAGACTGTGCAAGTAGTAGCACATCATTTGATACCGAAATTGAATGTTCTTGCTGTACTTTGTGTTGCTCTGATGAGAATACAACTTGTAATGATAGCGAGTGGTTAGGTAATCATGGTGGTATATGGGAAACTGGCTATATCAGGGTAAAGTACGACTTTGATGAAGGGATGGTATCACCTCTAGTAGACTATGATGCCTTGCCGTGAGTATTAAAGATTATTCTCTCTCGTCATGATCAACGCAGGAGTGAGAAGTGAAGTCGATGAAAGGATGTGTTGCCATTGTACATAATTGTAAACAGTTATAGATAAGAATACGTATAGTAACAATTTATGTTTTTCTTAGCTTATCAAATAACTCGGTGCTACATTTAACTCAGCACACGAGTGGTTGGGGTATTCTCCCCAGTTTCAATCACATACATATACATATTATAATAACTCACTCTGCTGATTACAACTCAGCAGGGGAGTACTTTGAATAGGCACAGGACTAATACAATCTCCCAAACAGCTACTTCTCCTTTAACAACCTCAACAGTAGGAAATACTAATGACATGTTGACTTCAACAACATCAGCAAAGAAGTAGGCAAAGAAGACAACACATAGGACCTTTGCCATAAAGGACGCAACCTTGAAGATGTTGGTATCAGTCCATGAGATAGACTTCTTGGGGGGCTTGGGGGACTTGGGGGACACGTCGAAGTCAACATCCTCAAACTCAATAGTGGTACCTTCCATATCCTTTGGCTCATTCTCAACCTCAAGGTTCTCTTCGATAGGAACCGAGGGAGTGTCAGGCTCCTCGTCAACCACAAAAGAACGGGTATCGTCAGCCTCATCTTCAGACTCGGACTCAGTGGTAGAAGCCTCATCACCAGAGTTATTTGTCTTGGTAGTGGGTGGAAGAGGCACATACATAACACTTCCATCGTCAGATTCAGCCTCAGAATCTGGTTGTTATTAAGATAGAGAATATATAAGTAAAGAAAGAGTTAAGTGCACAGTTGATAAGTTGAATAGAAACGGAACACATCATGTGATTACTTACCATTGGACATGTCTCCATTCAGACGAAACAATTGTTTCCCTCTTCCTTTCATAACAAACTTCTCAAACTTCTCCAAACGATCAACCTTCTTATTGGTCTTTTCAATCTCCTTAATGACAAAGTCGCCCTTTTGATTAGCTTGGTTGGCTGTTGTCAAGGCAAGGGTGCCAGTCTCCATGGAAATTTTAGTAGCTGATGCAAGCTTATCGAACTCCTCATCACGCTTTGCTTCACGTTTTGCATCACGCTCATCAGCCTCCTTCCATCTCTTCTCGTCTGCTTCTTGACGCTTTTCATCACGTGCTTCAGCCTCCTCCCATTTCTTGTCGTCCGCAACAGCCTTCTGAGCTGTGAGTTCAGCAAATTTATCGACTGTAGACATCAAACTTTGAAGGGCTGCATCTGTTGCTGTAGAAGCAGCAGGTGTGGATGGTACCATTGTAGGAATTGCTGCTCCTGGCGTGAGTGGTGGTACAATTGCTGAAGCTGCCATATTGTTGTTGGAAGGCGTGGGTGGTGGTGCCGGTGCATTGGATGTAGCAGTAGCAGTTGGTACCGTGAAAGTAGAAGGATCGATTGTGCCACGCTTTGTTGGTGCTTTGAAGAATGGTGCATGGTCGACATATGATGGATCTGCCTTTAAGGCTTTTCGGTTTAGGGTATTAAAAGCCGATTGCAATCTTTGAGGGAATGCTGTGTTACTTTTATTATAAACGGCGAGGAGCTCTGGATGAAGTTGAGCAAGATCTTGGTTCTTATAGCTAACTCGGAACGTTGTGAGGAGGTGTGCACCCCAACCCTCTTCACCTCCTGGTTGATCGGAGTAGAGATTATTGTCTTTCACATGATCTTTTGCAAAATTATAAATTTGTGTAGATTCCGGTCCGAGAGGCATGGTAGTTGGATGGTGGTAGTTGTTGTAGTTGTATATACGGTGAATTCACTTGTCTGTTGCAGTTGTTTGTAAATTATGAGACTATTATCGCAGCGGCCATTGCAATGAAATAAACTCAACTGATCCCACGGCACATTTTTCATAGCCACTCATTTATTCGTATGTGTTGTCGCCAAACCGTCAGATACCGGCATTGCTTCGCCAAAAGATACCATCTAAGTATCGTAAGCAAATACGGTAGTACGAGAGTACTATTTTTTACTAGTAACTGTTACTAGTAAAAAAGATTATTACTAATACTGCTGCACGCTGCAAATAATCGCCATCACAATAATATTATGATATGGGATATATCTTTATTACTTCTAATTTGCATTAACTGCAATAGCTTGGGTCGCTACTGCACATCTACTTCTTTTAGTATCGTAAGCAAATACGGCAGTACGAGAGTACTTTTTTTACTAGTAAAGTTTCTCAAGTTACTAGTAAAAATGATTATCATTACTACGCTGCAAATAATCGCCATCACAATAATATTATGATGTCGGATATAACTATATTACTTCTAATTTGCATTATTTCGGTTACTGCAATAGCTTGGTCGCCTACGCAGTCGAAATATTCGTCACAAACGTCTTCAACGTTGCCATCAACTACCTCCCAATTATTCTCATCCATTACTGAACACTCAACATCTAGTATAGATGAAAGGTACTACACCTCATCATCCTTTTCCGATCGTATTGAAGATTTATCATTACCTTCGCTATCTCCGTCGGCTTCATCGTCTAATGCAAAAATAACATTAACAAGATGGCTTTCTATAAAAGTCCAGGATTTTCCAGAATTACGAGATATGGAATCCTTGGCCACCAGTATACAAATGGCATGTAAAACAATATCAAACTTGATACAATCTTCAAGTACATCTAAATTATCATCTACATCTGCCAGCGTATCATCATCATCGGCTAGAGATAATAGTATGAAACGATTAGACCAACTCTCAAAAAATGTATTACAAAATGCATTACGATTTACAGGACGGCTACGTGTGGTGGAAGCACCTCGGAGCAATCCAAGTAAGTTTAATGGTGAAGAGGGTGTGAAGGAACATCAACCGGGTGTTACTGTTGCATACGCATTGGATCAATATGGCAAGGTAAGAAAGTTGGAGTTTTGCGCATATGATGTGTGCATATAAACTATAGAAGTTGCAATAGACATGTGCAATCCATAAAGTCTCACATTGTATTGCCTCATCGGTTTCTACTTTTAAACATGCAAAGGATGGGATGAGGAAGAAAACTGATGGAGGAGGAAATTGGGGTAATGCTAGACGTTTGGCAGCATGCTTTGATCCGCTTGATGGTTCCGGTAATGCCGATGCACAGATTTGTACAGGCACTGTCGTGAGTTTTTGATAGTTGCTTGAAGATAGTTGCATATACATGTCTAATGATCTTGTTCTTCCCTACATACAGTTTGGTGTCTTCGATGCAGATGCTGGGTTTAAGGGGGGCTCTTCTCCAGACTTGAGAGATCCAAACTCCCTGACTAAAGCGGTTCTTCAACCTGGTTCGAGTTTGTTGGCTGCGGGATACTGTCTATACTCATCTACTACCATGCTTGTATTCTCACTTGGAGGTGGCACACACGGCTTTACTTTGGATTCTACCATTAATGAGTTCGTCTTGACACGTAAGTCTCATTGATTCTTCTTCTACTCATCAAGGTGTTTCCTGTCTGGTTTCTCACCTTCAGCTACTTTATGATTGCATATAATAGACCCTAATATGCAAATACCAAAGAGAGGCAACATCTATTCATGCAATGAGGCATACTCTGAAGGCTGGGATGGTAATTTCATGCGGTACCTGAAAGCACTAAAGACTGGAAAGGGAGAGACCCAGCAGCGGTATACTCAAAGATATATCGGCTCGATGGTAGGTGATGTGCATCGAACGTTAATGTATGGAGGTATATTTTGCTGTCCAGCTGATACTGAAGTGCATCACAAGGGCAATCTCCAATTAGTCTACAAGTCTGCACCAATGGCATTCATTCTTGAACATGCCGGAGGAAAGGCATCGAATGGTAATGTTCCTTTGTTAAGTGTCCAACCTGAGTATGTACATGAAAGAAGTCCGTGCTTCATGGGTAGTCCTGACGATATGGATGAGTTGGCAACGTATTTGGGTAAGTGATAGACTGTAATGCTAAAGTAATTATAGGATACAATGGTTGTTGTCTCTGCTGAATGATTTTACTAAATATGGTTTAATTAAGTATATTCGTATAAGTTTGTACCATTCAAAGTCAGAGTGCATTCTGCCCACATACTAACTCCAATATCATTATCATTGATTCAATAATACTTGTGTTTATCATCAAAAGCAGCAGCTTCATCTCTCTGAGCACTCTTAATCTCGCTCAAGTATGTTTGATAAGCTTGTAAAGCGGCAGTGTATTCATCTTTTGTTACCTGTCCGATCTTATACATGTCTTGTATATTGTCCAGAGAGAGTTGATTTCCATTCCCCGATGCAATCATAAAGTGCTTTAGTGCTCTGTCTATATTAGCGTTGCTCTTGTAGTTCTCTTTATTCATATTACCTGTCTGCCACTCAATACATCCAATAGTGTTCCTTGCATGTGTATCTCCCATCATAGCTGCCAGTTCATAGTAATGCTTAGCCTTCTTTTCATCCACTACTACTCCAAAACCATCATAATAAACACGGCCAATACTATTATATGCTTCGGCGTGTTCAAGTTCTCCTGCCTTTTGCCATAATTCTAATGCCTTTGCATACCCTAATTGTTGGTGAATACGTAGTCACTACGTTCCGATAAATTTTACCCTCTATGTTTTCAAGGCCGATTCTGAGGACCCTATTCACCCTATATGTTTTCAACTTTACGGTACTCAGTACTGTCATTACGGTACTCAAACTGTCATATTGACACTAAATTCAGCTATAATTGGTCAAAATACCTTCCATTTTTGAATATGTTGTCACTATGTTTCCACCTCAACGACCCTCTACGTTTTCATACGGAGATTTTTCGACCCTCTACGTTTCAGGATATCCACTATGTTTTCACCAACAATTAGGGTAATCTTGCGGCAAACCATATCTACCTTGAAAATATTCATCTCCTAGGGTGAAAATTGCCAAAGCATCCCCAGCCTCCACTCGTTTCTTCAACCTTTCAAATGCCTCCTCTTCTGATTCTGGTAAGGGAGTTCTACAAAAGGCGCACAATTGCTTGTCTAAATCTATGTTGCAATTTGCATGGAAACATCCACTACATAAATGTTTTCCACAACACGAAAAGTATTTCCTCCCCGAAAAAAGTAAAGGCATTTGTAACAAACAGATCTGACAATCTTCATATTGTGTTGGTGGCTGGTTGAATAGTTTCTCATCGTGTAACTTAGCAGCACATTCAGCAGCCAGTCTTTGATGCTCTTCACAATCTTTCTTATGTTTGTGTCGATGTTTCTTTTTGCAGGCTGCGTTACAATATTTCACCATCTTACATTTGTTGCACGTATTGTTGATACCACCTTCCTTGCCACAATTGGCACATTTTGAAATACTATCAGATATATCACTACTACTACCGCTATTACCGTTGTTACCACCATTATCATCACATGCACCTTACCTAGGGAAAAATATATGGCATATTTATTGGAAATATTTTTAAGGATCAATATATACTGTAAAAATGCACATTTATCCAATATTTATTGCAATATTCCAAACCTGAGCAATATTTATTGCAATATAGCAATAGATATAAATACATATTTATTGCGAAATTGCTTGCAATATGCGCCCATTTCAGAACAAATACAGGCATTTTTGTAAGTTTTGTACATTGGAATTAGTATCAATAAATACTGAAATACTTCAAGTTTGAGAAATACTTATTGCAATATCTCAAGCTCGAGCAATATTTATTGCAATATATAAATACATTGCAATGCTTATTTACTCCAATTTATTGTAATATATTTATTTCCAGTATATTTTTCCCTAGGTGAGACATGCACCATCATGCACCATATTATTATTTTGTTCACATGATGTGCACTTCTTTTTATCATCGCAGGTTTTGATGTTTCGATCATCTGTACCACCGCAATTATCGATAGTACTAATATTATCAGCTGTAGTATTCATATTCCTTGCTTCCTTTGTCTTCTTCGCGTCAGTAGAATAGGTGCAGTCTATCCCAACAAAAATTGAGTCTTTTCGGAATCCTTTGGTATCCTATTTTGGGGCTCAAGTCTTTTTGGTATCCTTTTTTATGGTGGTTTTACACAGTGTAGATAGTGGTAGTATGTCAACATTAATGCATCAAATAAGGTGAATAAAGGTACATAAACTATACAATTAACCTATTCTAACGCCTAGATATACATTCCAATCGACTTAGACTAATATAAGGCCGTCATCTCACCCCAACTCTATACAACAGATAATGTAAGTTTTTCCCATTTGTTGTGGATATTGTTGAATAGTAGTCAATAGATCCGGTCCATATGCAGTCTCAGAGCAGTCTAATCCTTTTTAGATGTACCCAACCCATAGAAACTATTCATTCTTGTACATAAATATGTTAATTGCTGTGTGATATTGTACTTCCCCCACTATGTCTCTGCCACCCAACATTCCTCATTAGCACCGATATATACACCACTCCTCCACCCCTATAATCCACAAATACATCTATACTAATCACCAGTATACTAGTATTTGATTAATAGTAATACCTCTTTTCATTATTTTGTATTGTAATGTTTGTATTGTAGGTGTAGCACCCCTCTGTTGTACACCACTATACACTAATACTACTAACTAAATAACCATCAAACAACTCCACATCCCAATAACAATAATATAAAATACCCACTAACATGATATTAATAATACCAATGATTATACCCAATTGATTCCATCTAACCCTTACCACCACCTCCAAACTAGTTATTACAAGGTGCACTAACATTATCACTAGTACCAACTATATACTGGTTTCATACAACCATAATAACTATTGCAACAATCTAATACACTTCTTGTTGTTGATATTTTATCACTATTACTCATTTCTAAAATCTCCAATGTAGTAATGCCGGGGGTATTAATTGTTGCCACCCCCATGTAATGATAATAACACACCAACGACATTAATAATCTGATATGTATTTATCTCCAAGTAGCGTCATTAAATAACGTCTGAATAGCATATTATCGTAGCCTATATTATTCCTATATATCACTAACGGCTGTTGATTGTATGACATCATATTATTGTGTATAATCATACCCACATCCACCTCATATTGACCGTTGATAGTGGCAGTTGCTACTAATAAAAGATGATTAATTGTAGGCAAATTGAGCTGTTTCTACACCCTATTCTTTGCAACATAAATTGTTATAGACCTATTGAGACGATATGTGATGGTATTGCAATGGTAGACACCCTCATCCGCGCTGCTGTGGCGGCAACATATCATGCTATTGTCGTAGGATTGTTTTCAGTGAGTGAGGTTTCCGAAAAATAGACTTGCGCCCCAAGACCAGGATACCTAGGCCGGTATCCTAATTTCGAAAAGACTCAATTTGTTTTGGTATTTTGGGGGGAATGTGCTTGCACTCAGAACGCGCACTAAAAATGTACTAATACTCACGTCTCTTATCTTGGCTTTGATAATCGCGATAGTATCAGATTAATTAACAATAATTTAATAATAATTTAATAATATAATAATACTTATATCCATCTTATCGGTGTAGAAGAGAAGAGAAGATTACAACACGAATCACAACAATAATAAGATGGAGGATACAAACCATCAACATGATGACGATATTGAGAGGGAGAATGATATTTATGATGATAGCAGTGAAAGTGAAGAGGAATTAGAATTTGAATATGAGGAGGTTGACGACGTATTTAAGTGTATAAAAGAGAATAATCCAACTGAGACAGGTCTTCGTTACGACTTTAAGTTTGGTGAACGTCTCACGGATAGTACTAATTGGAAAGAGGATGGTGATAGTATTGCCGGCAGTTTATATCTCAAGATGCTGCAGTTAGATGTATTGCCCACGTCTTATTCAATTGAGTATAGTTTAGGAGAGCAAGGAGATGGGTTACCCACCAGAGATCAACTTCAAGACTTCTTTTCAGGTATATACCGAAACGTGTCCATTGAGAAGTTGGATATTTGTACATTTACTCGTGGTTTATTTCGTATTAATGATCAGTTCGGCGGGGGATTAATCGAGGGATTGGGTGGTCATCACAGCATCAATGAATTGCGATTCTGGAATGCCAGGTTAGGAAGCATAGGATATAGTTCATTAGGGGTAGTATTGAATCATCCAAAATCGAATTTGAAGGAATTGCATCTACAAGATAGCTTATTTGATGATTGTGAACTTGGTGTATTATGTGATGCATTAATGAGTAATAGTCATCTGAAGAGGTTAGTCCTTGAAGGGAGGTATAACAAGAAAACAAAGATCACCTCTGTTGGATGGCGGGCGCTTTCTACTGTTTTACAACAACCAAACTGCAAACTGGTGAGCCTATCGCTTAAATACTTTATAGATGACACGGGAGCGGATATAATAGGACCTGCGCTGTTGAAATCATCATTGAAGGGTCTAAATCTACAGATTTCAGATATCTCTATCAGTAGTACGGGGACGTTACTGAATCATATTTCGCAAACTTTGGTAGAAAGTCTGAATCTCAGTCATAACATGATCAATGATGTGGGCCTTGCTACACTGACTAACATTAGTACATTGAAATCATTGAAATTGATTGGCGAAAACTCAATTACCCCGATTGGCTGGCAATCCTTCTTCAACACATTACAAAGGAGGGGAACTCGGTTGGTTAAGCTCTACATCCAATTTAACGATACCGGCATTTTAGGTGTTGCTAGTCTAGGAACTTTATTGAGTAATGCAAGTACGTTGAAAAAACTGAAGTTGGATAGTTTATCCGAAACAGAGGCTACGATCTCTGCACAAGCTTGGCAAGCATTTTTCACATCCTTACAAGGTTCCGACTTGAATCTGGAAAAGTTATCCCTCTTTACAAGCAACATTGATGATGATGGATTACAAATGTTGGTGCGGTTAGTTTCAAGTATGTCATCACTAAAGTATCTTAGTTTGGGAGACAACCAACAAGTGACACCTGCTGGCTGGCAAGCATTGTCTGGGTTCTTTCAGAGCCCCAACTTTGAATTAAGAGAATTGTATCTAAATGAAAACAATATCAATGATGTCGCATTAGTTGCATTTGCAATCGCCTTGTTACACAACAAAACTTTGAAAAGGCTTGTTCTTGAGGAATGCGATGACTTAATCTCCGAGATTGGATGGAAAGCCGTTTCTCTTCTTCTTTGCAACAAGACAAGTGTCATGTATACCTACTTATCAAACCACACGCTTCAATATCTTAGTTATAAACAATATGATAGGATGAACCTTCCAGATAGTCTTGTCTCTTCTTTGAAACTGAATGGAAATAAAGACAAGGTAGAAGTTGCACGACAAAAGATTCTACAAGCTCACTTTTCTGATGCTACAGCAAAGATGCAAGAGTTTCTTGATATGGAATTGAAAGTATTACCGATTGCCATTGCTTGGATTGGAAGGCCAACTATTGTGCATTGGAGGGGTACAAATGTGTCTGGATTATCCGCAATGTACAATCTATTTCGAAGATTGCCCGGCCTGTTCGATTCGAACGCTCAAAAGAAGACATCTGCAGCAAAGCAAGCAGTGGCGATGTAGAGAAATCTTGTGTATGCAGCTAGTATTAGAAAGGTGTATCAGATTTATTATGCTATTGTGCGTGCGTGATTGTGTGTTATATGGCAGGTGTCGCTTAAGTCTAGTAAGCCCTGTCTTTAGGGGGGACATACTCCTCGTCTTAAAACTCAAATGCATCATTAATCACAAGTACTCAGTTTATTCCCTCTGAATGTGTGTGTGACTCCCCAAAAAAGTATTCTACATGTGTGTTCTAATATATCTATTTCCGTGCACGTATCTTAATAGTGCAACAAACTCTAACCTAAACAATGGACCCTAAAAGGCTAAAAAACAGTTGAAGTTCTGATAATCTCTTAGCTCTTGATGGGTTTAGGGGGAAGGACGTCATACCTAATAAAGATATAAGGGACAGGCATATAAGGATATGAATTGAGATTTCGAATGAGTGAAAAGTCAACAAACATAAGAACACATAAACAGGATCTTGTACTTACGCGGTCTTTCCACCTCCAGAAGTTTCTCCAGAGTAGCCAGTGGGAGCAGAGAGACTAGGGTAGTCATTGCCTGATGCCTTATCCTGAGTGTATCAAATGAGGGTAAGAGAAAAGGACAAGGAGAGTAGTATCAGAAGCAAGATCTCAAAAGAACAGAGCTCTGAAGGGCAAACTATGCACATATTAAGATACATCACACATCTGAACTTACACCAAGAGCAAAGATCCTAAAAATAGCCCTAACCGTCTCCCTAACTTCATCCACGGGTGCAGTACCATTCGCTTCCTCCAAGGTTTTAACTAATCCATCAATTTCACTAATACGCTTACTCAATAGTGATTGTTGATTTTGTAAACTATTAATTAACGATTCGACTTCATCTAAAGCACATTCACCCTCGGCACAGGATTCAGCCTCGAACATGATTGCATCGATTTCAGATGCGGTCATCAAGTTTAGAGATGTTGCTTTCCTTGATGACTATATAATGATTGTTGTTGTAGATATGCACAAGTTTGAATATCGTTGCAAGGAGATGATATACAGAGAGACATATCATACACGATGAGTTCGTTTATAGTATCGTCGGATGTAGAGTAATTGAACCAGTGGAGTATAGCATATAATATATTGTAGAGAACAGATGGCAGGTGTCAAGAGGTGCAAGTGTGAGGTATTGTGTTGTTGCAATTGAGAAAAGATAATAACAAGATACATACCGATAATGATGGAGAGAAGGCAAATCCTTCAGTGGTAGCGACGCATAGAGCAGCGGCGATTGCAAGGGTACGGAGCATCATGATTAAGTTGAGTTAGTTGTAGACTGGGTAAAGTAAAAAATTATGCCATCAGATCAAGCTTGTGAGGCATATTTCCCCTAGGTTGTCTGGCATTGTGATGAGAACACTAAAAGTCACACAGGACATCTTACTATCAGTTTAGGGCATTACTTAAAGATTTGAATCTTTCTTTTACCCCCATCAAATATATTGATGCAATATCCTTCATCTGCCGTACGCTGTAATATCGTACTAATGATCATATCTAATGAAGTACGAGGCATGCAATTTGCAATTTTGAATTTGTCTTTCCAACTTCATTGTATTTATCTCTATGCTTCGAGCTACTACTATTTCTCTACAACAACCCAGAAGAATGGCATCTATATTTACAAAGATTCAAGATAAGGGCACGAGCTTGTTGTTTGGAAAGGATGGTGGCACTGGTAAGTCTATACTTTGCAAAAGGATACAACAATCATTCTTTTTTTCTTTTGCGCATGCGTATGTGTGCTGATGACGATGTATTGCTACATACAGCATGTGGTGTTTGTGTAAACATTGCAGTATGACATTGCAATACTTGTCACTTGATAAGATTCGTTTTTTTAATATTGCCGCACAATATTATGAGTACATGTGTTTGCTTCGTCTTTTTATTCCTCATCATTCTATCTCTCTTCTTTTTACACCAACTCACACTCATCACTGTATAGATAAAACCAATTTTTATGATCTAACTGATCGTGATATGGATGGAAATGAAGTAAAGATGGATAAATTCAAGGGTGATGTCTTGTGTGTGGTAAATGTCGCTTCCAAATGAGGTTTGACTAAAACAAACTATGGTATGTAAGAGTTGTGATTTTATGATTTTATGCATGCATGCAGCATTACACAATCTTATGTATCCTCATTCCTCATGCAATCCATGCAATATAGTCCAATTCTCCAAGCTATACGATACATATAGTTCAAGAGGATTAAAGATTCTGGCCTTTCCATGCAATCAGTTCGGTGCTCAAGAGCCAGTAAGAGACAATCCTTTGCAAAGTTTCTTTCTCTTCTTTATTATGCTTTGCTCACATCATATGTTCATATCATAGGGCACTCCTGCTGAAATATTATCCTTTGTTGAAGACAAGTTTCAGGCAAAGGATAAGTTTACTTGGTTTGAGAAAGGTCACGTTAATGGAAAGGACACACGTGAGGTATACTCATTCCTAAAGCAAAAGTTGTCAAGTGATGACGGTACCACCGACATACGTTGGAATTTCGCAAAGTTCTTAGTTGATAGTGAAGGGAATCCATATAAGAGATATGGACCAAAGACGAATCCTAATGATATGGTCGATGATATTGAGACACTGTTAAAGAAGAAAGAGGGTGCACAATAACAATGCAAGTTGGGTTTGAGCTTGGAAAAGTATGAAGAAGAGAAGTCGATGAAGAGAGATCTGTGAATGATGGCTGTTGATTTGTGCGCCTTGCCAAATACAAAGCCTGATATACGATGTTGAGATATACAATATACACGAGTGTTTTACTGGACATAGTTGGACACTTGGGTAGTATATCTTACAACATCGACAGAATCCCTTCTTCCTTGTCTTCTTCTACTTTCAATGTGAGAATCTAAGAAGAATGCAAATAGAGATAAACTGCATAGTATTGCACAATGATACCAAACACTTTCTATATTAGGTCGGATTTCAAACTCTAGCTATAAACTAGAAAAGGCTACAAGCCAATTCTATTGATCACTAAGAGTTCATGAAACGAATCAACACACGATTCTTTGGCAGACGACCCATTTGAAACACAGCAACCTGACGATTTCTTCTCTCTATCATCGAGACAACCTGACGATCTCTTCTATTTACCATCGCGACCAGCTCCTGTCCTCTGTTGTTTCAACTTCGGGATGTGAACGACCAAGACCATCAATGATACTTCCCATATTAGTACCACAACTCGACAACTTCAGTGTTTCCAAAGATGGCAAGTCGGCATTCTCAAATGCAGATGATTCGAGGGCAAGGTTTCTGAGCTTGAGATGCTTCAAGCTTGTTGGCCAAACGATTTCACCGATACCAGGGAAGACTGGGTAACTGAATGTCTTCTCATCCTTGCGTGTCATATGAGTTGTTCCATGAGAGAAGCTGAATTTCTGAACATTGGGCATCCCCACAAGAAGCCAAGTCAAAAGACGATTTACAGTCTCGGTGCTTGCATAGTTAGGAGCTGACCGATACGTAAAGTTCTCCACAATACGTCCAAGTGAGAACTCTTTGAGACGAGGAAGAGATACCATTGGGTTGGGTAGGAAAGGGCCGAGTAGGAAGTCTGTTGAGGCGCCAGTTGGGCATCCTGATGCGGCAGCTAGACGTAATACTTCCAATTCTGGGCATACGGTGCCTAGGTCAGCGATATCACGAAGTTGTAGACGCTGTTCATCAAACGACCCCCCGCCTGAACTAAGATCAAGAACACGTAAAAGGGTAGTAGATCCAGAACGAGCTGCCGACAGAGACGATGTCAATGTAGCACGAAGACCACTGGCACTAGCAAGAGCCTGAGGCATGTACAACTCTTCCAACTGTGAACAAGTCCTAAAGAAGGCTGCTACACTTCCTTCAAGTTTAGTTGAGTTTGTCTGCTTGACTTGACTAAACTGGAGATACTTCAGCCCAGCGCCTGTCTCTTGTCGGACTAACTCTGGAAGATGCGCGTTGCAACGATTTATGATGACGAAAGAGAGGAGATTGTAACATATGTTAGTACATATGACATGCAAGGGCAATCAATAAAGGCAAACTAAGGTCAAATGAAGTAGTCAACTCGTCGAGACTTTATATTGAACACAAGCATTCACACGACAAAACAATACAAATGAGAACTTTCCAGCCATCAAAGACCCATAAATCTTTGGCCCGTGTAGAACGAGCTTAGCAAGATTCTTCTTCTTCCCACTATTCTTCTTTGATTTCTTGGAAGAACCTGAGTCTGGAACTGCTGCAGCTAATTTCTTCACAATTTGCTTGCACGTGTTTGGGTTGCACTTGTCTTGTGTAGAGATACGGAGTCCAGTGACTGCTGCTAGGTTGGGTACCCAATCTAGAAGCGAACTAACTTGGGTTGCTTTCATTGTTTTCCTTGACCCGTAACCCGTACCAACTTGATAATCCCAACTGTCATATGTATAATAAAACATCAAATATTAAAGATGAAGTTAGTTCAAATATCCTTCGGCACCTACATATAATGCTGCTGAATACTTCACCTACTCACCTATTATCACTCAAATCAATAAAAAGAGAGGGAATTGACGTCTTTAGCTCCCTCCAACCCTTGCATACAGATGACACAACTGTGAGGAGATGATATTATGTGTTAGTATAACCCGAATCCAAATGCTCTATCCAATTTAAACTTTACTAACTCACCCGTGTGACAATCTTTTGAAGGAAGATAACCCATAATGTTTGCCATTGTACTGTTATCAATGTTATTGAATAATCCAGTATTTACCCGCTCAGGTCCACTTTCCACACTCTTAATCTTCTTCCTCTGTTCTCCACTAGATGTAAATCTCCACCGATCTGTTTCAGGAAGAGTAGAAATAATATCTGCTACATTTGGTGGTAAATCATTACGAATTGATGCCGTAATTATACCCTCTAAATTCGCTCTTGAAACGAATGGTAATAACTTTGACAAATCAACATTTGATGAAGATGATCCGGTAGACTTTTTCCTTTTAGTTGAACCTCTCTTCTTCTTCTCTGTTGGTTGAGAGGATGCAGCCGCAGACTTCTTCTTTGGGATGGGCTTGTCAATGTCCATGATGTTGAAATGTTTATTTACTTATTATTTTAGTGTTTGGTTTGTAAATATTTAATACTCTGGGATAATGATGAACAAAAAGATATTGAGTTAGTGGGCGGTATATAATATATAAGTAAACGACATATATTCATATAAAATGCTCTCCAAATAATACCGACTAACGTGGTACAAATTATACAGGACAATATCTCGGGGACAATACATCGAACAACATTAAACAATATAGAGTAAGAGCCAATGTCGTACCAAATCTCTATATTAATGCTCCCCACGATATAACTATAAATTGTACAATCACAATCAAACAATACAGAGAGTCTAAAATAAAGAAGATAAACAGCAAGACCACGATACCAATAACCAACATAAATAGAAAAGATCGCCGCCGCCCGTAATTCACAGATGAAACAACACAATAATACCTCTCCACTTACCTCTTACTTCCTACTTCCTAATATCCATTGAGTTCACTTCACCTCGCTCTCTTATATACGATAATTCCCTTGCCTTTCACTCTATCTTGTTGCTTTTCTCGTGGGAATAAAATATGCAACCTCCCATTTCGCGATTCCGCCGCTATAGCGCTGCAAATAGCTAATCATATCCGTTGCAAACAATCTAGTAGGTGAGTTGTTGATATATATTATTCTTGCTTGATATGTACTCTACTACAATTCGGAAAGTATTTCATCATGAATATATGCTCGTTACATTATTATATGATATTTGAGATTTTGTGATGATTGTGCTTGTCATCTGCGAATTTCTTCTCTAATATGGTCTCATGTAGTTCTCTTTCATATACCATATCTATATCATATAGAAATTATGAAGAAGGACGACGACGCTGAAACTACTGCAAAAGCAAAGAGTCTACGAGCACAACTTGATCATTTACTCGAACGCTTCAGAGGTGATACTATAATCGGTGATCAGGGCGATGACACAGGTATTATAATAGAAGAAGTTCGAGTAGCATTAACAGAAGAGTTTGTTGTCCTTCTATCACAGTATACACAACATGTATTACAAAAGGCAGTATTAATGACATTTGATGAATCAAAACGTCTTCCTATACATTTGGCATGTGATAAGAATGCCCCATTGTCGATATTGCAAAGTTTGTTAAATGCTGATGTGGATAAGATGTCTAATTGTATTCCTGATAAGTGGGGTGATTTACCATTGCATACAGCCGCGAGTCGACATCAAACAGAGGTAGTCAAGCTGCTTGTTGAAAGTGATATTACAAAGAAGACATTGTATACAAAGGCTGATAATGGATCTCTACCAATCCATGCTGGTAAGTGTTTAATATATGCGGTCTAATATGGTGCATATCTATTGCATTGCCCTCACGGCATCTTTTTCTCCTTTGTCTACATCATTTTCAATTAAGCCGTTCGATATGGAGCACCAGCATCAGTTATAATGCTCTTATTGGAAAGTAATGAGAGTCGAAGTACATTATTAGAAACAGACGTGTATGGACAAACACCTCTCCATGCATCCTGTCGACGAGGTGGGATACCAGAAGTTATAGACTTATTATTGAAATTTGACAAAGACAAAACAACAATCAGTGCAACAGATAATGTGGGGAGGTTACCAATACACTTGGCAATATTACATTCTTTTGAGAACCAAATAGAAGTTGTTCAGTTACTACTAGAAGGTATGATCTGTGGCCTCATGAATAGAAGAGGTTTAGAGCTCTGGAAGGATGACATTAAAAGCTTATTGACTAATATGAGAGTCCATGAACGAGACTTTACAACTCGTGACAAGCTGGACATGATTTGTGAATCATTAGTGGACTTTAGAGAACGTGTGTTTGCACTCGAGCTGGCAGTTTGGAGAGCAAGTTGCTTACAATTTGATACAAGCTTTACTTCGATAAAAGAAGCATTAAATCATGAATCAACAACAACTGATGCTGCTTTTGATACCAATGCTTACAAAGGCGATAGACGTATCAAAAGCGGAGCAGAGATCATAATAAGAGATGTCATCCCCTTTCTTGAGCACGAAGCAGTAGAAGAAGCTGTACAAAAACTGAGAGATTATTGAGTAGATACCTTAAGTTTACCAAGAGAAGAAGTTGGAAGAAATCATCATACTGTTTGGTTTAGTAGGCTTAACAAACAGCCCCTGATTGCCTATCTACTTCTTCGATCACCTCTCAAAGCCTTCCCCATGGGATTTTGAGCTTTGTTGGGCGCAAGCTCAAAGCCTACAATATAATATATCTTAAAGTCGGATGGTAGATTTACCACTTTCTCCCTTAAAGAGTTTTTAATATGAAAACTAAAGTTGAAGTAGGTAAAGCTGTAATTTGGTATCTATCAGTTTGGTATTTACACCACGATAATTATGGAAATTATCTGATACTCGCACAAATTACCTAATAGTATCCTACCTTCCTCGTGTAAGTATAAAGTTATACGTAAA